>Ga0187893_10002046_pt1 | contig 45704 bp, 45 predicted proteins | sample MA1701074metaG_FD_139574 | JGI IMG/M metagenome (GOLD analysis project Ga0187893, IMG submission 139574) | White microbial mat communities from a basaltic lava cave in the Kipuka Kanohina Cave System on the Island of Hawaii, USA - MA170107-4 metaG ... | reverse complement strand
CGCAGTGGCGGAGCTCGTCTGACCAGGCTTCGGCCGACCGAACGGCAATCCACCCTCGAGCGGTGGTGCCTTCGGTTCGTTCGGTGCATCGGGATCGAGCGGTAGGAGCTCGCCGGCGAGCGGCAGTGGAAGGTTTAGCGGCGGCACACCTGAACCCAATCTCGAGCTTGTCGGGGTCCTTGCCGAGAGGACACGCGCCCGGCCCTGCGCTCACCACTTCCAAAGGCCATAGATGCGTTGCGAGGTCCTCGTCGACGTCGCGCTCATACGATGGAAAGATCGTCCGCGCACGATCGCGGATCGATGTCCACGTTCGCTGCCACGAGATCGGCCAACCACCTTCCGACGCCTTTCCTTTGGCTGCCTTCGCGTAGCATTTCTCGGTCATGTTGTGGCGCGCGAGCTAGTTGGCGGCTTTGTTCGCGCCGGACAACGCCGTCTCGTCTCCCTTGGCCACCTTGTCCGCCCATTCCATGACGACACCCTTCGCTCGGTAGTCCCACCAATCCCGTCCTTCGACGGGAGGTCCCTGGAAGGTCCCTGGCAATCGGGCGGGAAATAGAGGTCGGTTTCGTCGACATCCGGAGGCGGCGGGGGTGGTACCACGAAGGGTCGTCGACACCCTTGTCGAGCTCGCCACGAATAAGCTCGCGTGCGCGTGCTTCCGACCACACGATGGGATCCGTCGTACAGGGCTTCGGAGCTTGGGCCCTCGCGCGACACGGCCACAAGAGCGCAGCGAGAAGACCCGACGCCGCCGTGGCACCGAGCAGCACGAGCGCCGGCGTGGCCGCGGCGGGATTGCGTTCCTTGGTTCGTTTCCCGCGCGTTCGTTGCCGGGAAGACACAGACATCGTTTTGGTTCATCGTGACCATGACGGCGACTCCTCGTTCGCCAGGCGAACCGCACACGCACTGCAGGTGTGCCCCGTCCACTCCGCCGTCGGGTCTTCCAAACGAAGCCCACCTTGCTCGCGGGGGTCGGGCACACCGATGAACGTGTGGAAGTAGCCAGGCTCCATTTCGATGGGAATCACCAGCGCGTCGAGGCCATCCTTCGCGCGCATCACCGCGCAATCCCACGCGCAAATGTCCGCGCAGCTCCCCCAACCGTCCTCGAGCATCTGCGTAAAGCTCTTGATCGTCTGCTGAGGCGTCGTGCGGCTCTTCGGGGTCGCATCGCGGTAGTCGAGGCCTGCGCAATGCGAACAACACGGCGGAGATTCCCCTCGCGCAACCTCGGCCGCGTACCACCGCAGGTTGTTTTGGACGACGACCTCGATCGCGTGCTCGATCAGCACGACGGTGATCGGGATCGCTCGGGACGTCGTCCAAAAGCAGCGTGAGATCCACGGCCAACATCTCCATCAAGACCCCGAGGCCGTCGTGGGTACAGGGGGGTGACGGGGGTGCAGTCACGCCACGACGGATGAAGATGGGCATGGCACCGCTGCGGTGCCATGCCCATGCGGGGGACATCCATAGCCGAACGGGGCTCCATGGCCATACGGCCATCCAGGGAAGAAATACGGAGGCATGACGATTCCTTTCTGGCGTGCACGCATGCGCGCCGATGCTGGAAACCACACGAATCAACAAACCAACGCGAACGAACATCTAACGACGAACGAGCTCAAAGAACGGGTTGATCACGCAACCCCAGTTCACGAAGCAATAGCAATCCGTGGTCTCGAACATCGCCGGCGAGGTTTCGGAGCTGATGATCTGCTTTCGACCGACGATGAGCCGACGAATCAGCGCGCCGGGAGGTCCCGACTACTTCACCCTTTGCGGCCGACCGCGATTGGTTCATTCGCCCGAACGATCGTGACAGGCTCCGCCCGTCGGGCTGAAGGTTGATTCTTCATACACGTTTCCTTTCTTGTCCGAGTTGTCTGCCATCGGGCCGAAATGGTCCCGATGTCCACGTTCAAACCATGGCGCTAAATGAGAGATTCCTCCGACTCTGCGAGGGTGCGTGTCGTTCGGTCATGGGACATCGAACCCACCCACGTGCCGAGCGCAAACTCGAAGCTCGTCAGCGCCACCGCTTTCACGGCAGGCCGTGCCCCACCGAGCTCCAAGAGACCCAAGAGACCACCATCGATGACCGCAGGCACGACGAGCATGGGGATGGGTCCCAAAAATCCTGGTCGACCTTTGTTGGCGAAGGCCATCGCGTCGACTTGTTCCATCGTTGCAGCGTCGCCGAGCTGCGCACGTGCCTCCCGACGCATCGCTTCACGACGTGCACGCGTCCAACCTTCATAGGCTCCGGCGGCTATTGCCGTGGCTGTGCCCCGCAGCCGCTTCCACTGCGAATTCGTTTGCACGCCCTTGGTTGATGTGCGCGAGCACGGCTTTCTCCTTCCACATCGCAGCCGCGCGAGCGACGTCTTGGCGATTCAGCTTCGCCATTTCCTGGATCATTGCGGGATGGGTAAAACAGCCATAGGTCAGCCCTCCGGGGGGATCTTCTGGCAGGTCGTACCAATGATGTCCGCGAGCGCCGTCCCGAGAACTCCGGTGAAGTCGGGAGATGGGTCGATGATGGGGGTACCGAAGTAGACATACGATGCCGGCGGCTGACCGAATCCATTCATGAAGTCGTACAGACGTGTGTTGGAGAGGCCGGGTCGATCGTAGCAATCTGCGATGGCGCCTGTCGTCACGACGCAGTAGTCACCACAGGACGACTTGGCGGTTCTCACCATGTCGATGAAATTAGTGGTCGGTATCACGGGCGGTGTGAGATCGGCGGAGTCCGACAACAGAAACAGCACGAGCACGGCCTGCTGGCGCATGAACCCGGCATTGAACGCTTCGTTGGCGGGATGGAACGGGTACGCCGCGCCCGCGACCGGTGTCTCGGTATTCGAATAAGGATCCCAGCCGTCGATGGCTCCCGCAAGCGCGCCGGCAAACCAATCCGCGAGCGGTTTCGGATCTCGGCTGGTATCGAGCTCGAAGTAGCGTAGTCCGGCGTGCTCGAACAAACGACCCTGTTGACCGTTGACCCCGTTGTTCGAAACCTCGGGTGGATTCCACACACCTGCGGTCATGCCGATGCTACAGTCCCCGATGTTCCAGCCCCCCGCGTCCCCGGGATCGTAAAAACCGGTCGCGCGCGTGAGGCCGATGTGCACGGAAGTCGCGGGCGGCAGTATGGAGACGATGTCCTGCACGAACGGCTCGAACGCGCCTCGAACGGGATCCGCGTGCTGCTGCATCGAGCCTGAGTTGTCGATCACGAACAGGATGTCGACCGCGGTACAGCCGCAGTCTTCGACATCCGGATCGCACAACGATCTCGGTACATCCAACCCGCCGCCGAGGTCGAATTTCGGTGAATCCGTGGTGGTTGGTGTGGAAGGGTCATTGGTCATCCCGCTGTCCGGGCTGGCCGTCGCCGAGGTCGGGTCGGTGCTTCCCGAAGGGGCGCCAGACGACGCGCTTTCACCAGGCTCTTTGCCGGAAGTGGCGGTCGCGGTCGTCGTCGCATTGCCCGTTTCACCACCGACGGTCACGGATGTCCCTGCACCCGTCTCGGACGCAGGTGCGAATGCGCCAGGTTCGTCCCGCGTCTCTGCGCAAGCGCCGTGAACGAGCACGATCGGTAGGAGCCAGGGGTGTGTCCCACGAAAAGCAGACATGATCCTTGTAGTAATTCCCGCGGCCCACGTTACGGTTGCCTGGTTTGCTGGCGGGAAGTACGCGCTACAGGGGCAGCAGGGCTTCGAGATGCTCACGCGTCGCGGATGGCAGCCACGTTGAAAATCGATGGCTCACGTTCGTGTATCACATCGCGAACGAGCACCGTGACCGCGGCTTGTGCGAGGCCGAATGCGAGCGGACCCACGAGTGGAATCGCGAGCAACAGCGCGTAGGGGGCTGAAAAACCCAACACGGCGGCGAGATGCTGCCCGACGACACGCCGCGCTTGCACGTGATCCAGACCGAGTTTGTCGAAATAGGGATCGAGTACAGGAAAGACGATGCTGGCGAGCAACAACGCAAAAAACGGGGCTGCGAACAACACCAACACGATGCCGAGGGCCGCCCATATGCCGAAGGCGTCGAAGGCCAACACCACGACCTTGCCACTTGCTTTGCGCAGTCCGTGACCTTTACATCGGGGCGCCTTGGCGGACCCACGGAACTTGCCATCGGACCTCGGCGACGGGGTCCAAGGAGATGATAGCCACCTCCACGAGTCCAAGGTGCTCGATTTTCCGGTGGTTGGCATCGGTGCTTCGGCCGGTGGATTGGACGCGCTCACTGTCTTCTTTGGCGCCCATACCGGCTGACATCGGAATGGCGTTCGTGGTCACGCACCAGCACCCCAACCATCTCAGCCTGTTGCCTGAACTGCTCGATCGTGCTGGCGAGCTTTCCGTCGTGTTGGTCGAGAGACGAGCGGAACCTGCACCGAACCACATCTACTTGCCACCTCCTGGTAAACACATTGCCCTCATGGAGAACGTTCTTCACGTAGTCAGCCCCGAAACGATCGAACAACACTGGCCAATCGACCATTTTTTCCGTTCGCTCGCGATGGATCAAAAAGAGCGTTTGATCTGCATCGTGCTCTCGGGTACCGGTTCCGACGGAACAATCGGTGTGCGCGCGATCAAGGGCGAAGGGGGAATGGTCATGGCGCAAGACAGCAGTACGGCCAAACACCCCGGGATGCCTCAGTCTGCGCAGGGGACTGGACTGGTCGATTTCGTCCTACCGCCCGAGCGCATGGCCGAAAAACTCCGGCTCTACGTCGCTGGTCTCAATGCGCGTAGCGAAGCGGCGGTCGAAAACGACCTTCACGATCTACGTGCCGCGCGTCCCACGCGATGAGCCGGCAGTGTCGGATCCCAAACAGGAAGCTATGGTGGGCAGAGGTGAGACGATTCTTCTCGTCGCGCTGAAACCCAATCTTCGCGTACTCATGATGTCCGCCTATCCGCACGAAACGTTGCTTCGCCAAGGGCGCACGCCTCCCGATATACAACCACTCACCAAGCCGTTCACCCGGCATGCTTTGCTGACGCGGATTCGCGCCGAGCTCGAGCACCAGCGCGACGCCGTGCAATCCCAACCGCGGAGCTCGATCGAGGCTGCGTGGGATACCAAGGCAAAAACGAGAGCCACCTTGCTGCTCGTCGAAGACGAGGAGGATACGTTGAGTACGCTGTCCGATTTCTTCGAACAGGAGGGGCTACGCGTCGTGACTGCGATGACGGCAACGCGAGCGCTCGAGCTTGCACGAGAGCACGGCGAAGCGATCGACATCGTGGTCACCGATGTCAATTTGCCCGATCTACCGGGCCCCGATCTTGCGGCCAAGCTACGCCACCACTCCCCGGCCTCGCGGTGATTTTCATGTCCGGCTTCGCAGCCAACGACTGGCGTATAAAGGCTGCGCTCCAGCAACCGCATACCCGCTTCCTTCAAAAACCCTTCACGTTCGATGACGGTATTCGGCAGGTCAGCGAGCTGCTCGCACAGACGCGGCCGTCTTGACTCGCGTTTGGTCGTTTTTCAATCAAGGACAGCTCGAACCGCACGTTGGTGGGTCGAGCCAGGATCGAATGGCTCGCCGCGCACGAGCTGCTGCAGCGCCCGGCTGATGTTTTCGACCGTGAGCGCAGCATCAACATGGTCCTTTGCGATCGCTATGCGGGGCATCTGCGGATGCGGAGCATCTCGTGGATCCTGGACGATCACCAGGCCCCCAGCAGCGGTCGAGCGAAACGGGGGATTCACGGAGGGACGCGTGCTGTGCTCTTTGGGACCTCGATTCACCCGTATGACGTCCCCCTCGAGGAGCATGTGGACAGGAATGCCACCTGCCGAGGCGCCCATGACGACGACGACGCGCGAAACGCGGTCGCGATTGATCACGGTGTGGTCGGACGGCATCACCATCGCTTACACAAGCAAAAAACGCGCCGACCCATCCCGCCCGTCAATCCGAGGCGGAGGCAGATCATCGCAGGTCTGATCGACGATTATGACCGCATCTTGGAAGCACCCATCGTTGTCCGCAGTCGTGAATCAGCGCCGCTGGTTGTGCTTGCGGTGGTGCTGACAAACCATCGCTCGGGTTACTTTGGGACCCATCGTCGCACCCTCGACAGTTTTGCCGCTCATGTTGGCGGCAGCTCCGGTTCAATCCGGTGCTGATCCATCGGGCCTCGAATTGGTGTGGGAGGCACCCGTGGAGTGTCCGAGCGCGGCAGCGATCCGCAAGCGCATCGCCGAACATCTGCGCCGAGAGATCGCTTCCACGCCCGGTATCTCGGCGCATGGCGTTGTCTCATCACCCGCAGACGCTGCAACCGCACTCTGGAAACTAGAGCTGGAGATCCGCGGCCCCACCGGAGAGGACACACGTTCGCTGACCGGCGAGAGTTGCCAAGCGCTCGCCGAAGCTGCCGCGTTCACGTTGGCGCTCATGTTGGAACCGAATCTCGTGAGCGCTACGGCTGCGCCGCGTGCATTGGCCCCGCCCGTCGAACCTGTGCCCACCGTCATCGCGAAGGCTCCGCGAACGACCGCGACAGTGCGCGTGCATAGCAGGATGGGCATGCTGGCTGGTATTCACTTTGGTGCGCTGCCGGGCATCGCGGGGCTCGTCGGCGTCCGCGTGGGCATCATGGGACGTGTCCTCACGGCCGAGCTCCGCGGTATTTACGGCACGCCAACAAAAGCGTTGTCGTCGAGCGATCCTGCTGTCGGCGTGCGCGTTCAGTTCGGCGCGGTGGGATTGCTCGGATGCACCATGCCGCGTATACGTGACTGGTCGTTCCCCACGTGCGCGGGGATCGAAGCGGGTGCCGTGCGCGGCGATGGCCTCGGACTCGAGCAACGCAACACCGTGCATCGACCCTGGCTCGCCGTGTTGGTCGGAGGTGGTGTGCGCGTCCAGACGACCAAGCGCATGGCGTTCGGAATCGAGCTACAGGCCGTCATCCCGGTATTCAGGTTTCGTTTCGTTACACAAAACGTTGGTCCCGTGCACGAGATTGGCCCCGCAGGCGTGCGGGCACAGCTCAGTTGGGAGGTCCGGCTCGGGCGAGCCAACAAGTCCAAGTGACGGAAGCCCCCGAGCGTGGTGAATATGGAGGGGTGTCCATGCGCTGGCGTGAGCGCCGCGAACCCATGGGCGTCGAGGCCTTCTCCGACGCCATGGATCCGTGCACCCTCGACACGATTTATCGCGAACATGCGTCATTCGTATGGCGAACGGCAAGCTACTTGTCTCGAACATGCGCTTGCACGGCAGAAGTCGACGACATCGTGCACGATGTGTTCTTGATCGTCCATCGTCGAGCTCACGAATACGATCCCACGCGATCGATCAAGAGCTGGTTGTTTGGCATTACACGGCATGTCGTTTCCCGTCACGCTCGGGGTCTCAGACGGGCGCGCAGACGGATCGAGGCCGTACCTCAAGCGTGTCCGCCGATCCCAGTGGACGAACAGATCGAACGCCAACGTATTCTTCAAATCGTGGAGCATGGGATCGCACGACTACGTGTCGATCAGCGTCTCGTATTGTCGCTCATGTTGATCGAAGGCATGAGCGCCCCCGAGACAGCCGATGCACTCGGCATCAAACTGAACACGGTGTATTCCCGTCTTCGACTCGGGCGCCGCAGGCTCGTACGAGCGTTGGCCGAAGCAGGCGCAATCGACCAGGGGAATCTCGATGACTGACGCACGTAAGCCCTTGGACGAGCTGTTCCAGCGCTATCGCGAGGCCTTGAGTCCCGACTCGGCTGCACTCCGCCGGCTTCATGGAAAGATCCGCACATCCATGGAAGCCTCTCATGACCTCAAGTTGGCAACGCTCGACACCTCGTCCTCGGGCTCACCGACGAGGTGGGGTGCACCATGGAGGACGTGGGCAGCCGTTGCGGGTGCCTGTATGGTCGTTGCCGGTCTCACGTCATTGTTCGTGTCGATGCAACCGCGTCGTCTCGAGCACGACGCCGGCGGCGAGCTCGGCTTGGCGGCTCACGTGGAGGAGCGTGCACAGTCACATGAAAACGCCCGCGTACGACAACCCGCACTTTCACCCGAGCACACCACGGTGGAAACACTCGCCGATCCACCGCTCACGGCGATCGACTCCAATTCCCAAACTTCGGACCCGCCAGGACCGACCAAACGACGCACGTCTACCGATCGCTCCCGCATGATCTCGCTCGGACCGGAGATGGAACTGCTCGTGGGTGCCCGCGAGGCCCTGCAAATGGGCCATACCAAGGAGGCTCTCAAGCTCCTGCAAGAGCACGACCACCGCTATCCCAACACGAGATTCCTCCACGAACGGGAGCTGCTCGTCATCCAGGCCATGTGTCGCTCGGGACAGCGCGAGCGTGCACGAGCACGCATCGAGAAATTTCTTGCGACGTACTCCAATGCCGCGCTCGCCGATGCGGTTCGAGCTGCATGCCCGTGAGACGATATGTCGCGTGGGCTTGTATCGTCGCGGCAGCCGCCTGCACGTTGGATGATGCCGTCGTCGGTTCGCGCAACGCCACTGCAGGCCAGGGTGACGCGACCACGGGCCACGATGGGCCCACCAACCCGTGTGCAGAGTCTTTGCCAGCCTTCCCCGGTGCAGTTGGACATGGCACAGACACGCCCGGTGGGCGTGGTGGACGCGTACTCGAGGTCACCCAACTAGGAGACGACGGGCCGGGCAGCCTCCGCGAAGCATTGAACACCACGGGTGCGCGCATCATCGTGTTCAGAGTCGGTGGCACCATCACGTTGCGCGAAGGCATCTACTTGAACGAGCCTTACGTCACGATTGCAGGGCAGACCGCACCGGGTGGTGGCATTGCTCTACGCATGGATCCTGCGTCGAGCACGGAGGGTCCTCTATGGATCGCGACGCACGACGTGGTCGTTCGCTACGTGAGGTTTCGTCCAGGGCCTTCCGACGAGCTGGGTTGCTGCCGCAACGGCATCGACGCGGTGGGTGGGGCATCCGATGTCGTCATCGACCATTGCTCGATCTCTTGGGCAGTCGATGAGCTCATCACGTCTTGGTACAATGCTTCTCGTGTGACTGTGCAGTGGAGCTTGCTCACCGAGCCGCTGTACATGAGCAGCCACGAGTCCGGTCCAAATGGTTCGGGCATATCGTTCGGTCATGAAGTCACTGCACATACGTTCCACCACAACCTCATGGCCCACGCGGTAAAGCGGGCCCCCAGCATGAGCTCGATCACTGACGCACATTTCGAGGTCAGCCACAACGTCATCTACAATTGGGCGGAGACCGGCGCGACGTTCACGGGACGTGGTCGTGTGGATCTCGTGAGCAATACTTTCGTTCCTGGACCGAATACCCCTGCGGAACCGTTCGAGGTCGGCGTGTACGACGAAGTGTCGATGTACGCCATGGGGAATATCGGTCCGCACCGGTCCGCCAATGACGACGAATGGGCGCTGGTCGGCACCGGGGCCTCTCAAGCGGAGGTGGCTCCGGATACGTTCCGTTCCAGCGAACCACTTGGCACATTGCATGTTCCCGAACAAACCGCCGACGAGGCCTATGCAGCCGTACTGGCCAACGCGGGGGCGAACCTGCCAGAACGCGACAGCGTCGACCAACGCATCATTGCCGAAGTGCAAACTCTGGATGGCATCGTGGTGGACGATCCCTCTCAAGTTGGCGGATGGCCCATACTGGCGGAGGGTGAAGCGCCCGTGGATACCGATCATGACGGCATGCCCGATACCTGGGAGCAAACCTTCGATCTCGACGCTTCCGACCCCAGCGATGGCCCTAAAGACGCCGACGGCGATGGCTACACCAACGTAGAGGAACATCTAAACGGTACCGATCCTCGCGTACCGTGCGCTTGATTGTTGACGCGTTGGTGAGGTACGCGACCTTGGTTTCATTCGCAGGTCGACCTTCGACATTCGATGCTTCGCCACGTCGACCGGTGACGGAATTCCACTCCCACGGTGAATGGTGACTCGACCCATTCGGGGACCTCATGACGCCGGGAGCCAAACCACTCAGCGCTTTGCTCGCTGCCGTTGTCGCAAGCCATGCCGAGCTGGGCTGCTATGGCGGGCTCACGGGAAATGCAGGGGGTGTGTCGGAAGGCTTCCTCGAATCCGAAGGAACGGCCATCGGCAGCTCCAATGCCGAGGAAGGTGGAACAGGGGACAACGACGAGGGTGGGAGCGACGCAGGGGAAAGCCAAGGACACGAACCTGGTAGCGACGCAAAGAACGAAATCGCTGTGTCTGGTTTGCGTCGGTTGTCGATCGTCGAGTACCAGCAGACCATCGCCGACCTGTTGAGCATTGCGGCCGACGACGCCGTGCTCCTGCTACCTGCGGACACGTATACACCGTTCGACAACGACTACACGCTTCAGACCCCGTCGGAGCCACTCATCAAGGGGCTCGAGCTGCTCGCAGGCGACCTCGCCGATGCAATCGTCGCGTCCGAGTCGCTTCGGAGCCCGGTGCTCGGCTGCACGCCCGCTGGCGCCGACGACATCGCGTGCTTCCGTAGCTTCATCAGCACGTTCGGCCGCCGAGCACTGCGGCGGCCACTCCTCGAGTCCGAGGTCGACGGGCTCGCGTCGCTGTTTTCGTTCTCACAGGATACCGGCGACTTTTGGGAAGGCGTACGCGCGGCATTGCGCGTGTTTTTGCAGCATCCCGAGTTCGTTTACCGTGTCGAAATCGGGGAGCCAGTGGAGGGACATCCGGAGCTGCGTCGGCTCGGCGATTACGAGCTGGCAGCACGCATGTCGTATCTCTTGATCGGCAGCACCACGCCCGATTGGTTGCTCGATGCCGTGGCCGCAGGCGATCTCGCAGCCACGGAAGACGTCGCCGCCGCTGCAGAGCAGCTCTTGTCCGACGAGCGTGGACACGCGCGGATCCAGCGATTCCACGCACTGTGGCTCAAGTACGAAAAGCTCAGCTCCGACGGCATCTTTGGCGACATGCGCATGGAATCCAACGCGCTGATCGAGCGCGTGGTGTTCGAGGACGGCGCGCCTTGGATCGACGTTCTCTCGGCGACCGAGACATTTCTGACGCCCGAGCTCGCCGAGCACTATGGTCTGCCATCGCCGGGTGCTACGGCCGGTTGGGTCCCCTACGGTGACAGCGGGCGCATGGGCCTGCTCTCCCACGGTGCGTTCTTGTCCGTCGGCGCAAAATTTGGCGATACCAGCCCCACACAGCGCGGCCTACTCGTTCGAACGTCCCTGTTTTGCGAGGTCATCCCGCCGCCACCTCCTGATCTCATGGTCAACGTCGACGAACCCCCACAAGGCAACGATCCCAACGCATGCAAGCTCGATCGTTACGACATGTCGACACGCGCGGCATGCCAGGGCTGCCACTCGCTCATGGACCCCATCGGCTTCGGACTCGAGGCCTACGACGCATCGGGTGTATTTCGTAGCACCCAACGCGATCGTCCCGACTGCCCGATCGCGGGGGAAGGCGAATTTCGTGGGCTCGGTACCTTCAACGGTCCCGCCGAGCTCGCGCGGCTTGCCATCGATTCCGGCCGGGTCGAGGCCTGTGCGGTAGAGCAGTTCTATCGCTTCGCAGTCGGACGCTTCGAGCTCGACGAACACGATCGCACGATGATCGATCGCCTCGTCGAAAGCGCCGGCGGGGATTTCGATCTGCGCTCGTTTCTCACCGAATACGTGAGCGCAGATGCGTTTCGCTTCCGTCGAGAGGGGGAATCATGAAAACGGGCCGCCTACCACGACGGATGTTTCTGCGTGGTCTCGGAGGCGCCACCATGGCACTTCCGTTTCTCGAATATTTCGCGCCTGCACGCGCACAGGACCTCACGTCGCCGATGCACTACGCGTTCCTGTTCGCGGGGTTCTCGATCGGATCGTATGGCAACGATAAGATCGCCCCGGCCAGCGAGGGTGCTTGGAACGGCTCGGTCACGCGCGCACTGCAGCCTTTGCTGGATTTCGGCGTATCCGATGTCGTCTCGCTGGTATCGGGGCTCGAGATTCCGGTCGGCGAAACGTCTCCTAGGGCCGGTCGGCCGGCACCGTTTCATTCGACGAGCCACCAGGTGCTCGCCACCGGGCAGCGCCACAGCGGGTCGAGGCTGCCCGCACCTTCGTCCGATCAGGTTGCCGCTACCGTGCTCGCCGAGGGCACGCCATTTCCAGTGCTGACGTATCGCGCGCAACCGGTCTTCTACTACCCCGACATGGACGGCATCACCGACGGCATCATCTCGGCACGCATCAATGGCGATGGCGATCTCGAACAGGTACCACCGATCGCCAGCCCGCGGGTCGCATTCGAATCTCTGTTCGCGGGCTTCGAGCCGCCCGATCCTGCCGACGCGGCCGTGGCCGCGCGTATGCTGGCCATGCGCCGTAGCGTCGTCGACCGTGTCGCCGGTGACGCCCAGGCGCTGATTGGACGGCTCGGCGTCGAAGATCGCGTGCGCATGGAGAGACATTTCGACGAGCTACGCGCGCTCGAAAACCAGCTCGACACCATCGAGCCACCGAGCTCTTCGACGTGCGTGATGCCGATGCATCCCGGCGACGACCCACCGATCGGGGACATCATCGATCCGTCGGGCGAGGGCAGCGGCTACCTCGACAAGTTCAAAAACAGCAGCGGGTACTCCAACGAAGAGCTGCGTGCGAGCGTCATGACTGATCTCATCACCATGGCGTTCGCTTGCGATCTCTCGCGCGTGACTTCGTTCATGCTCACGTACGCGCAGTGCTTCATGAACATGTACACGCTGTTGAACATGCCCAGCGACCTGCACGAGATTACGCATTTCGCGTTCGGCGGTGAAGAAGTCACGCAAGACTCGTTGGCCGACTGCGCAGCGTGGCACGTCAAGCACTTCGCCAGGCTCGTGCAAAAGCTGCGTGACACCACCGGCATCGACGGCGCGCCGCTACTCGACAGCACGGGTCTCGTGCTCGCGTTCGAGGGTGGTTGGGGCTTCGATCTCGAAAGTGGCGACGACTCCAGCCCACACTCGACGCAGAACATGGTCATGCTGGTCGGTGGTCGTGCGGGGAACCTGCACATGACCCCGGGACGTCATATCCGCGCGCAGGGTGTGCATCCTACGGCCGTGCTCAACACCGTGCTGCAAGCCGTCGGTGTCGACCAGACGCTCGGCGAAGTCCCCGATACCGTGCCGGCACTGTTCGGATGATGCACTAGGGCTCGCGTTGCAGGCATACATGCCCGCGGCTATGGTTCGCGCCGTGCAGCATCTCGTCGAACCAACGCTCCTGGTTTGTCTTGCCATGGCTTGCCATGCGTCCCAACCGCTCGATTCGTCACCCTCTTCACAACCGACCAAGAGCCAAGATGCGCCGGTCCAGCCCACGTCCGCACCCGAACACGGAGCCAACATGACATTGTCCCTCGGTTCGAGCGCGTTCGAGCACAACCAGGAGATCCCCAGTCAATACACGTGCGAAGGTGCCGATCGATCACCACCACTGTCGATCTCCGGTGTTCCGCCACAAACGAAGAGCCTGGCTCTCATCGTAGACGATCCCGACGCCCCGGATCCCAAGGCACCCAAACGAACGTGGGTACATTGGGTGCTGTACGACCTGCCGCCCGACACCCAAGCGTTGGCCGAGGGTACCCAGCAACTGCCGGCAGGCACGCGCCAGGGCAAAAACGACTGGGGCAAAACGGGATACGGCGGTCCTTGTCCACCCATCGGTCGCCATCGCTACGTTCACAAGCTCTTTGCGCTCGACACGGAGCTCGGCGAGCTCGGCGAGCCAACCAAAGCGGAGCTCGAGAACAGCATGCAAAGCCACATCATCGCCAAGGCCGAGGTGATCGGCACGTATCAAAAGAAGAAATGACTTGGAACGATGGAGGAATTCTTGGCCTCCTGGAGGGCCGAGGAACACTGGCAGCCCGTCCGGTCCAACCTCTGTGGCGATCCCACCACTACTGTGGAGAACGCTGCGTGCCACAGTTCCCCGCCATCCGGTGTGAGACGACGTAACCACGGGTTGGCATCGCGTAGACCGTCGTTTAGATCGCAGGATCCGGTTTCCCCGGTACCCCCTTCGGTCGTCCCGGACATCGTCTCCGATCCGTCCGTTTCCTGGGTCGTGGCCCCGGACGTGGTCACATCACCGCTCGCTCCGGTGTCTTCTTCGGCCATGCCGGACGTCGGCGCCGGTCCATCCGTGCCTTGCGTCGTACCGGACACGGTCGCCTCTTCGTCGGCTGTCGAAGCCTCGCTCGCCACGTCGCCACGACATCCCACGATCGTTACACAGGAAACCACAAGACGTCTTACACGCGGAGCGCTCATCGTTCTCGTCGTCGTGAATTGAATCGCCATTGACTTACCTCCGTCGTCCCGCGTGTTGGGTACGATGCACCGCCAACCCCCAGGGGTGGACGCTTACGTTTTCTGATTGAGGGCGCTAGTGGGACTGCATTGTGACCTCGGGGAAGGCCAAAGCCTCCGCCATCAGGTGGGCCGGATCCTTGCCCAGGAGGTGGGCTTCGAACAGCTCTCGTACGAGAGTAGTGTTGATTTCGTGCCATCGATGGGGATCGATGAAGCCAGCGCCACCACCACTTGGGCTACCGCCAAAATGTTGAATGAGCAGTCCGTAATCGGAGATCCCCAGGTGTGTCGTGCCAGCGACGACGACGTAGTAGCCTGGACCTGACAAGCCGCTGTTCCACACTTGATCCCAGTCATAGGTGGGGGTTGCGTAGTGGATCGGACCGGAGATGTAAGGATGGTTGATCGCCGCAATGAAGAAACCATCGACGTACCACTGTCGGCGCCCGAGCTCGTGGTGTCGGACGCCGTCGTGGTTGCGGGGAACGTGGTCGTCCCCATCGCCGTCGCAGCAGAACCGGTGGTGGCGGTTCCAAGGCCACCCTCGGCGAAGCCGGTATCCTCCCGGCCATCGCTACCGCATGCGGTGACGAATCCGATCAGGCACATCAGCACCACCCCGGTGCTCCCCAAGGCCATGGGGGTCCACTGCGTGTTTTGCGCGATCGACGTAGAACAGCTCCGCTGCGCACCGCTGCGCCAAAGACAAATATTCCCGTTCATTGCGGATCGGTTGCAGTGGATCGGCAACCGAAAACGCCCAGTCGGGAAAAGTTGGCGATAGAGGAGTCTTCGAACATGCAGCCCAGTCGTGCAGCTGCCTGGCCGGTTGTTTTCACCGTGCTCGACTTGTGCGCATCGGCCTGCGGTGGGGACCGTGGTTCCGGCAGCCCCTTCGAAGCCTCGTCCGCGGCCTCTGCGGATACTCAGGGTGGATCCGACAGGGGCGGGAGTACCGGGGCTGGAACCCAAGGGAGCACCGATACCGATGGAGGTGCGGATTCTGGTGGTTCGACAGGTCCGGGTACTTCGGACGACGCCGCCGCCGCTGATGACGGCATTCGATTCGACTTGGATCCCGACGGCCCCACGCCACCGGACACCCCCGGCGAGCATCGGACCTGTGGAGAAGGAGAGTTCGTGTTCGTCGTGCCATATCAGCTACCACCGGACCCAAGTCGTGGAACCGTCGACTGCGCGGGAGGGTCTGTCACCCAGGCGGATGTCGTACTGGCGCTGGACACCACGAATTCCATGCAAAGTTTCGTGAACAGCATCCGCTCGTCGTTCGTCCAGCTCGTTCGTGACTTGGGAGCGGAGATTCCGAATATTGCCTTTGGAGCGGGCGGCTTCGAGGACTTTCCCGGCTGCGGAGAAGCGGGCAGCCCCGGTGACATTCCCTGGTATCTGGTCCATCGCGTGATGACCGTGTCCACGCCGGAGGGCATCGCTTCCGTGGAGAATCGAATCGGCGCCATGGTCGCTGACAACGGCGGCGATGGACCCGAAAGTGTCCATCAAGCTCTCTATGAGATCGCAACCGGTCAGGGGGTTTCCCAGGGCGGCGCGAACGTTCCGCCGTTTGATGCCATAAGTGCACCACCGATGCCGATACCTGCGGGGGAATCGCTGGGAGACATCGGGGGTGTAGGTTTTCGCGCTGGATCGCTTCCGATCGTCATCTTGGGGACGGACAACAAAGGTCACAACTGCGAACCGTGGCCGGACAATAACTACACCTGTGGCATGACGGTGGCCACGTGCGACCGAGCGATCGAGGAGCTCACCGATATCGGAGCCCGTGTGATCGGCATGACCCCCGGGGTGCCCCCCGGTACTCCAGCGTTCCTTGTTGCCGATTGGGAAGCCATCGTCGCTGGCGCCGAAGAAGAAATGAGGTATGTCGTGGAGGGTACGGGTGGCGTGGTTCCTCCCAGTGCATGGAGCATGGGAGCCGCACGGCCAACCGGGTGCTCGCCGGACCAGTGCTGCACGTTGGAAAACGGCGCTGGTCGTGCACCCGAAGCCAGTGGTCAATGCCCACTGGTCTTCCGTGTTGGTTTGAATGACGTCGGCAACGCAATCGCCCCAGCCATCAAGGTTTTGGCCAAGGGCGGAAGCTTCGACATCGGCGCGAGGATCCAGGACGATCCCAGCGATGCCGTGGACGCAGTGGCCGAGTTCGTGAACTACATCGAGACCAGCTCGTCGAGCACAGCCCCCTGCACGGGAGCACACGCGACCGAGGACCGCGATGGGGATGGCCACCACGATTGGTTCCTCAATCTCACGACGGGCGAGAGCGTCTGTTTCGACCTGATCCCAAAGAAGAACCTCACCGTGCCGGCCACGGAGGACGAGCAGCGGTTCAAGGCCTACCTCGACATCCAAGCCAATGGTGTCACCTCTGTTGGCCGCGTCGAAGTGACCTTCATCGTGCCGCCGGCAGAGGTCGCGGGGTAGCGGAAGGTACCCGTCCCCGTGCAGGGTCGGAAGGCTGCTGATTACGTTTCTGCTCTGCGCCGAACGATCGCCGGCACTTCAGGCCCGCGAGTCAGGGCGCTCGCCGCTTGGATTCCATGGTCTGCTTGGCGGCGGAGCCGGCACCGACGTCGTTGCCATCGGTGCAAATGTCACCTTTGTCCTTTTTCAGGATATCGACCTGCTCCTTGGCGGCTTTCTTGTACTGTTCGGGGGCTTTGGTCTTGGGCTTCAGGATCGCATCGAAGTATGCGAGCGAATTCTTGCACTGACCGAGCTTGGCGAACGACAGCCCCGAATAGTAGAGCGCATCGGGAACGATGGAGGAATCCTTGGCCTCCTGGATGACGCGGTAAAACTCACCGAGCCCACTTTTGTAGTCGCGTTCGCTGTAGTAGGTGAGACCAATTTTGAAGCGGATCTCGGGAAGGCGGGCATCTCCGGGATAACGCGATTCGTAGGTCCGGAGCATGCGCCTCGACTGCTTGTAGTTCTTGCGCTTGAGCTGGGATTCCGCCTCCGCCAATAGCTCGTCCTTGCCCTCGGGGATTTGGGTGGCCTCGTTGAGCTTGGCCTCGAGCGCCTTGGTGCGCCCATCGAGATCCGCTCGTAGCTCTTGCAGGTTTTGGCTGACCGCAGTGGCGCGATAATCCGCGTTTTCGGCCGCACCACGAAGCTGCTGGATCTCTTGTTGCAAGACATCTACCCGCACGCCTACGTCGGCTTGGTTGCGGCCGAGCAGCGCCTCGGCTTGTGTCAGCTTGGTCTGGAGCTCGTTTTGCTGGGTTTCCGCACGAGTGAGCGTGTCTTGAAGTCGCTGATCTTGCTCGGTCACGCGCTTTTCGAGCTTGACCACGCGGGCGGCCAGATCGTCGTGCTCTGCCTTGAGCGTGAGACATCCACTGCCCGCAAGCAGGCTCAGCGTGAGCACGCGGGCACAAACGTCGCGCATCTTATGGCCACACGAATTGCACGCGGCGATCTTTGGCCATGCTGGCATCGTCCGTTCCCGTGGCTTCGAGGTCGCCCTTGGCCATGACCTGCATCTTGGAACCGCTCACACCCAGATTTTCCAAAAACTGCTTCACCGATTGCCCCCGGCGATCGGTCAACATGATGTTGTACTCCTCGGTGCCACGTTGGTCGGCGTGAGCTTCGAGGATGACGTTGCGGCTTTGTTGCTTGATGCAGTCAGCGGCAGCTTGCAAGGCCTGCTGAGCGTCGGGCTTGAGCTGCGGGCTGTCGAATTCGAAGTACACGGCATCGAGGCTGCAGGGATTGGCGCCCGCCGTGTATCCCGAGGCGACACACGTGCCGTTGTCGCAGATCTGATCCATCGGGCACTGGTCGTCGGTCGTGCACTGACCGCCACCAGCCACCGTGCACGTGCCCGTCGCTTCGTCACACGTGCCGGGCTGACACTCCACGTCGTCCGTACACTTGTCGCATTTGCCAGCCTTGCACACGAGCCCGCCTGCGCAATCGATCGTTTGCGTACAGGGGGCACCGAGGCCTCCGGTCCCTCCGGCGGGGGAGATCTGCGTGGGATCGGTGCAACGAAATTCGTGGCACTTGAAGTCTTGGCCTTGAGGCCCTTTCCCTTTGCAATCTTCGTCGGTCGTACAGTTTTGGCACAAGCCGTCGACACACTTTTCACCCTCGTCGACTTTGCAGTGCTTGTCCTTTTTGCACTTCGGGTATTCAGGCTTCTTGCAGCCAGCCAGCGGCGAGGTCAAAAGCATCGCGGCGACTGCGAGTGGTGTCGAGAGAAGATCGATTCGGATGCGCATGAGGTGACTCCCAAGGTCCGGGCGGAGGGGTTTCGGCAAGCTCCCCACGTTGGGTCGCGTGGCGCGCCGAAATGGCGCCAGAGGCATACCACGGCAGAATATGGTGTCAACCGCGCAGACTCGTTGCTCTCACGCGAATTTCGTATCGCTCATGGCCAATCGTGACACTGTGGTGAAACGGAGCCCGACGAAGCGACACGATGTCGGCTTCGGCGAAGCGTAGGGCCTTGTCGGCCAGCGCAGGACGTGGAGCCAGACCCAAGCGGTGCAGCCAATAGCTCGACCATGTGAGGCCCTGGTATTCGGCCTCGGACACCTCGAGCTCGTACTCGAGCTCCAAAGCTTGATCGAGGTGATGGCGGGCCACCATGGCAACGGCGAACGTGCGAAGGCCCCGCGCGGTGAACTGTGAGGTCTCCCATGCAAAGCGATGCCCGTCGGGAACGACGACGCGCCGGCGTTCGAGGATTCGCTCGGGACCCTCTTCACCGCGTTCGATCAACTCGAGACGAAGCTCGACCGGCCAGAGCTCGGCGTCACGCGTCGACGTGGCGATCGGCCGGGACAAAGAGTCGGTGGCCAGCACCTCGGTCGGTGAAACCGCCACGGCCGCAGCAAACACGAGCAGCCGAGACAATGCGTGAGAACGAAGCCGCCAGGGCATGGACGGCACAACGCCACGACCCGCGCACGGATGCAAGTTTTTCGAGCAAGCGGCGGCTTTTCCTTTGGCGGGCGCTCTGGCATCGTGCCAGACGATGACAAAACTGCCAGATGCGAAGACCATGTTCGAGATCTACCGTGAGCGGGACTACAACCGCTCGTTTCGGTACATCTTCTACACCGAGCTGGAGGAGCACGCACGCGAAACCGAGATCGCACGGGCCGCCGCCGGCGACACGATCTTTCACGGCTATCTGGATGACGAGCTCAAGGAACCGGCACGGCAGGAGGTCGAGCGCATCGTGGACGAGCTCAATGGCATGGACGAGGACGAGCCTATGTTGTCCCGCGACGAGTTTGCCCGTCGGCTTGGACGTTATCTGGTGCCATGACACGTACGAAACACACCGCAGCTCGGGCACCACGATGGTGCGTCGCGTGCACCACGGTCCTGGTGGTGTCCATCGCTGCGGTGACCTTCGCGGCTTGTGAAGCGCCGCCGCAAGCCGATTCACGCACGGTTCGCCCGTGGCTGGAGCGTTTCGGATTGGATCCCATCCCGGCGACCACACGCCTGGCCCATTTGTCCTGGCAGTCCGCCTCGAGCGCGTGCCCACATGTCTACCGTATCGAAGTGCACTACGACCACGCGCCGATGAACGAGCCCGACGTGCACGAGGACCTGCTGGCGCTCGCGTCACCCGACGCATACCAAGCCAACTGGAGGCCATCGCTGTCGATCTCTCGGCTCGCGGTCGAACGAAGTGACAGCGTGCGCACCGGCAAGCTCCACTATCGCGGCTTTCGTGTCGCAAGAACCGGTACCGATCGCGAATATGCGATCTCCAAGCGACTGCTTGGACCCGCCTCGCCGACCGCGGCATGCCAAGAGCGTACGTGGGATCCCACCGAGGATGCCCTCGCGCTCGGTTGGCCCGAGTTGCCCGATCGCGTCGTAATGGTGGACGAAGTGTGGCAAGGGATGCGTGTAGAAGGGCGATGCAACCGGTCTGCATGCATCGATCCCGACCAGCGTCGTGGCGGCCCCGACAACCATCATCGCACGTGCACGACCATGTCCTGGCGTGAGCGGTTGCTCGGCGTCTACGAGCTCGGCGGCGTCCGTTTCGCAGCGATTGCGAGTTTTTGGTCCGACGGACACGACACCGGTAAGGGCATTTGGAGCGAGCGGACCACGCTCGTATCGCTCGACCACGGTCGCATGGCGTACAGCACTACGACCGTGCATCACGGGTTTTTCGACATGACCCGGACCTACACGATCTACGCCATCGACGATTGCCCGGGCGGCTTCGCGGACGTCGGCTGGGCGATCCCCAGCGAGCTCGCCGAGCTCGCCAGAGTTGGCGCCGAGGCGGTTACGGGCTGACATGGACAAGATCGTCATCGAAGGTGGCAAGCGCCTGAACGGCACGATTGCGGTGAACGGCGCGAAAAATGCCGCACTGCCGCTTCAGTGTGCCGTGCTGCTCGCAGACGGTGTCTGTACATTCAGACGCGTGCCGCGCCTGAGCGATATCGAGACCATGAATCGTCTGTTGCAATCGCTCGGCTGTGACATCGCGGGCGAACAAACTCTGACGATCGATCCGAGAGGTGTGAACGAAGGTCCCCTCGAAGCCGCCTACGACCTCGTCAAAACCATGCGTGCATCGGTCACCGTGATGGGGCCGCTTTTGGCTCGCTACGGACGAGCCAAGGTGTCCCTGCCCGGTGGCTGCGCGATTGGTGCCCGGCCGATCGATCAACATCTCAGGGGATTGGAAGCGCTCGGGGCCGACATCGAGCTGTCTCACGGCTACGTGCACGCGCAAGCGCGGCGACTGCGGGGTGCTCAGTTCGTGTTCGACACCATCACCGTCGGTGGCACGCAGAACGTCATGATGGCGGCTGCGCTGGCTAAAGGCAGCACGCGACTCGAGAACGTGGCGCGTGAACCGGAGGTGCAAGAGCTGGCGCTCGTGTTGAACAAGATGGGCGCGAAGATCGACGGGGCTGGAACCCCCGTGATCGAGATCGAGGGCGTCGATCACCTCCGTGGCGTGGAACACGTGATCTTGCCCGACCGCATCGAAGCGGGGACATTCATGGTTGCGGCAGCAATCACGCGCGGAAACGTGCTGCTCGAGCACGCACCGCTCGATCACATGCACGCCGTCGTGACCAAGCTCGAGGAAGCAGGTGTCGAATGCCGGGCCGAAGGCCATGGTATACGCGTCATCGGTCCCGACCGCCTGACGCCGATCGACGTCAGCACACAGCCCCATCCCGGGTTTCCGACCGACATGCAGGCGCAGATCATGGTGCTCGCGACCGTCGCGCACGGCCAGAGCACTATCATCGAGACGATCTTCGAAAATCGCTTCATGCACGTGCCTGAGCTATGCCGTATGGGTGCACAGATCCACGTGAACGCCAACACCGCTGTGGTCAGGGGACCCACACATTATGGCGGTACGACGGTCATGGCCACGGATCTGCGTGCGAGCGCCAGCTTGGTATTGGCAGGTCTGGTCGCGCGGGGGAAAACGGAGATCCGTCGGGTATACCATCTCGACCGCGGATACGAAGCCATCGACGTGCGGCTGCGCGAGCTCGGGGCGGAGATCCAGAGATATCATGGGGCCCGTGGCTGAGGGCCTCACCCTGGCGCTTCCCAAGGGGCGCATCTTGGAGCACGCCATTCCTCTGCTGGTACGGGCTGGCTTCGACCTGGCCGGAACGCTCGGTGGCAAGGACGATCGTCGCCTGCAATTCGAGCTTCCGGGAGGGCATCGTGTATTGCTCGTGAAACCGGTCGACGTGCCTACTTATGTCGAGCACGGCATTGCCGATCTCGGCGTTGCCGGAAAAGACACGCTCGAAGAAGAAGCTCGCGATCTGTTCGAGCCAGTCGACCTCGGCATCGGAAGATGCCGTATGGTTGTCGCCGAGCTGGCCGACGGACCTACGCTCGCATCACGCGGTGCACCCATGCGTGTCGCCACCAAGTATCCCAGGATCGCGTTTCGCCACTACCAGCGAAAAGGCATTCAGCCCGAGATCATTGCCCTCTACGGTTCGGTCGAGCTCGGCCCGCTGACGGGCCTTTCGCATCAAATCGTGGACTTGGTGGAGAGCGGTGAAACACTGCGGCAAAATCACCTCGTCGAGATAGAAACAGTGCTCGAGGTGTCCAGTCGCCTCATCGTTCATCCCGCGAGCTTGCGCCTCAGACACGCCGCAGTAACCAAGGCGATCGCCGATTTACGTACGGCGGTTCGAGAGCACGCATGAGTGATCAGGACGACGCGCAGCGAGTCTGGCAGGCCATTCGGAGCCAGCTCAAGGTGCATGCCCGTGTGGAGGATCAAGCGCTTGCGGCCGATTCGGGCTCACGCGACGCGCTGGCCAACATCATGCCGGCATTGCGCGCGTTCGGTACGAACCGCTATGCCAGCGTTCACGCGGTGCTCGACTGGGATCATCAGCTTCCCAGTCGCTTCATCGCGCTGCGTATCTATGCTTCCTACAGCGAGCACGAAGGCCGCGTGCTCGACACGAAAGTGCGCGCGCGCGAACAGGAGATCCAGGACGCAAACGTCTACCCAGAGTTCGACGTTCCGGACTACGGCGACTTCGAGGCCAGCGAGAGCTACGTGGCGATCGTCCCCGCGGGAACCGACAAAATCGAGGAGCTGCGCTTCCTCAGCCCGTGGCGAAAACAAGTAGGCGCACCGACGGCTCGCATGGCACTCGGAATCGTCAAGGCCCACGTTCACTTTACCGAGCTCGTGCGTGCTCGCCAAAACGACGCTCTGGGCGGTGCCGTCGTCATTGGCTGGACACCACCATGTTTGGCAGATGCCGAACATTGGGCGGTCGAAGTGTGGTTGCTGACCGAGTTCGACGGGACCAATGGGAAGGCCCATGTGTTCATGGTCGATGCGGAGACGCACCGCATCACGCGCGAATTCGACACCGACATTCAGGTGGCGTGAGCCTGATCGCACCCAACGAGATCGAATCTTGACCCTCGGCGTTCGCGGCAAGCTGTTCCTGATTTCGGTTCTGCTGATCCTTTCGGTGGGCCTGGCGGCAGGCGCATACCTCGAAATCGAGCTTCGTCGCGCCACCCAAGAACGACTTACGCGCGACCTCGCCCTGCACGCAGAAGCAGCGCGGGTATTGATTGAAACGATCCCTGTCATCGATAGCATCGATGACGTCGATCCGCTGGCAGATCGATTGGGCGCGGCGGTAGCGACTCGCGTGACCGTGATCGCATCCGATGGAACGGTGCTCGGCGATTCGGCGGTAGCCCTCTCCGAGGTCGCAGCCATGGACAACCATCTCGATCGTCCAGAAGTTCAAGACGCGATTGCGACGGGTCAGGGTGGTTCCCGCAGGCACAGCGCCAGCACGGATCAGGATCTCTTGTATCTGGCGGTCCGTTATCGTCGTGACGACGGATGGGGTGTCGTGCGTCTGGCGACCCCACTTCGGGAAGTGGAGGAAGTGCTCGCGCGATCGCGCCTGTTGCTGGGTGTTTCCGGGCTCATTGGCCTGGCACTGGCAATTTTCATGAGCGGGCTCGCTTCCCATGTGGTTTCGCGGCAGCTCCGGCGCTTCGTCAAGAGCGCACAGACAATTGCCACCCAACGCTCGGGGCATCGCATCCACGTGCGATCCGAGGACGAAATCGGGGGACTGGCCGGTTCGTTCAACCGCCTCGCCCAACAGCTCGAAGATACGCTCACCGAGCTCGCCAACGAGCGGAACAAGTTCGAGACCGTGCTCGAGAGTATGAACGAAGCCGTGATTGCCCTCGATGAACACGGCCGGGTCACGCTCGTGAATCGTGCGGCCGCAGCGATGCTCGGGCCGGCACGGCGTTTACCCGGCCGCACGCTGCTCGAGACCTTGCGCATTCCTGCATTGCAGGAGCTGGTCGTGAAATGCCGCCAGGAAGGCCCCGCGAGCGCAGAAATCGAGCTTCCGGGCCCGCCTGTCCAACGCGTGTGGATCCATGCGCGTCCCCACGGTGAAGACGACCACGGCGTCGTGCTCGTGCTGCATGACGTGTCCGATATCCGCCGACTCGAAACCATGCGACGCGATTTCGTTGCCAACGTATCTCACGAGCTACGTACGCCCATTAGTGTCATCCGAGCCAACGCTGAAACCTTGCTCGAAGGCGCGCTCGAACAGCCCGATATCGCGCGGCGTTTCGTGGAAGCATTGGTGCGCAACGCAGACCGACTTTCGACGCTGGTCAACGAGCTACTGGACATCGCGCGCATCGAGGCCGGCAAATATACGCTCGAGCCAACATCATTCCCGCTCACGGACGCGATCGACAAGGTGCTCGAAATCGCGGAGGTTCGTGCCAAAGAACGCGGCACTACCATTTCGGTCGACGTAGCCGAACACGTGCACGTCTCGGCCGACTCCAAGGCATTGGAGCAGGTTGTGCTCAACTTGCTCGACAATGCCATCAAATACGCGCCCGCTGGCTCGCTCGTCGAGGTGGTGGCACGAGCGACGAACGAGCACGTCCGCGTCGAAATCCGCGATCGCGGACCGGGGATCGATCCCATGCACCGGGACCGCGTGTTCGAGCGCTTCTATCGGGTCGACGCGGGAAGGGCCAGAGACATGGGGGGTACAGGGTTAGGGCTCGCGATCGTCAAGCACCTGATCGACGCCATGGGAGGACGTGTCGGTATCGAGCCGCGTAGCCCCCACGGCGCAGTTTTCTGGTTCACACTGAAACGAAGCTCGCCGCTTTGACGACTAAGACCGCGCCGACACGTCGTCGCTCGTCTGTCTAGGTTGCTGCCGTGGTGGTTTCCGTGTCCGTACCCGTGCTTGTGTCCGTACCCATTCCTGTGCCCGTGCTCGTGTCCAGACCCGTTTCCGAGCCCGTGCTCACGTCAGAGCTCGAGCCCGTGCTCACATCGGAGCTCGAGCTCGAGTCCGTTTCCGAGCTCGACGATTCCGAGCCAGTCGTTCCACCTTCTGGCAGCACGCACTTCTTCTCTTCACACACGAGACCTTCGAAACACGCTCCGATGTCGGAGCATGGGCATGTTTCGGCACCGACAGGGCATTCATCTCGACACGATCCACCGGAAGAACCGAGCGTGAGCGCGAGCAAGAACGACGAGGGTGAGGAATGACGGATGCGTGTCATGGCCACGGACGCTAGGAATGCAGCCTTTGGATGTCAACCATGTCACATGATTGTCACGTGATGGTCCCGATTTGGTTGATACACGATGAAGGTCGATGGGCGGTGGGCGATGAGCTCCAACCACGGCTTGTTTCATGGTTGTCACAATTCACAGGGCAATTCATCGAACGGAGCGGTCGTCGTCACCATGTTGTCATGTTGTGACTCTGGCGTGATTTTTCGTTGACGCGTCACTGGCCTCGATGCCATCCGACGCGCCCAAATGTTCATCAGCATCGCCGCTCCCCTGCTCATGCTCTCGTTGCAACCGACCACGACTTCTGCCCCGGGAACGACAACGCCCGATGCGTCGGCGACACAGTCACCAACGAGCCTACCGAATCCCTCCGCGACCCCCAGCCAGCCCGCTGCACTTTCGCCTTCGTCGACATCCACTTCCCCAGCGCCCATCGAACCGCCCGCGACGCCTCGAGTGACCATCGTTGCCCCGCCCGTCGCACAGCCTGCGACGCCATCGACACCTGCGAACGACAAGCCGAGCACGGACGAGAAAAAAGCTCCCCCCTCGCCATTTCTGCCCAAGGGCGAAGCCGAGCTCATGTCCGACCATCCCGTGGCTCCCGACAAAGCCAAGTGGGTGCCAGGCAAAGGCTTCGAGATGAAAACGAAAGACGAGCGATTCTCGTTGATGATTCGAGCCCGCGTGCAGATGCAGTACGCGCTTCGTCATGATGCCGGTGCGGACCCGCTCCCGACCGGCGCCACCGGAAAGGTCCAGCAATCGTGGTCAATTCGTCGCGCGCGACTCGTGTTTTCCGGAAATGTGTTCAGCAAGCACGTGAAGTACTACATGCAGCTGAATTTCGCGCCGCAAGACATGAATCTCGGACCCACGGGAGCTGCCAACACGCCCTTGCGAGACTTCTATATCACGTACGACAAGCTGCGCGATTTCACGATCCAGGTTGGCCAACAGAAGGTTCCGTTCAACCGCGAGCGCGTAATTTCTTCCGGAGATCTCCAGATGGTGGACCGTGCACTCACGAGCGGGGAATTCAACCTCGATCGTGACATCGGTCTGCAGATCCGTTCCAAGGATTTTTTGGGGCTCGGCAAGTTGGCCTACTATGCTGGCGTGTTCATCGGCGACGGACGCGACGCATTTCAGACCAGCGACATGGGTTTGCTCTACGTGGGTCGTGTAGAAGTCTTGCCGTTCGGTTTGTTCGACGACTATCAGGAGGCAGATTTCGAGCGCAGGCTGAAACCCAAGCTCAGCATGGGCACCGCGTACGCGTTCATCGACGAAGCCAAGCGCGATCGCGGCATCCTCGGGGCCACGCCAACCGACGGTGGAAGCACGGATACGCACAACGTCGAAGCCGACGCGATCTTCAAGATCGGTGGTTTTTCGGCGCAGTTCGAATTCTATTGGCGTCAGGGCAAACGCCGCCCCGGCGAAGCGGTCGACGACATGGGTACGCCGCTTCCAATTTCTGCACCACGCAACGGCTACGGCTGGTTCGCCCAGGCGGGATACCTGATTCCGAGGCTTCCGCTCGAGATCGCCTTTCGCTACGCGCAAGCCAGAGCGCTCGGAGGTAGCCGAAGCGCGCTGGCGACCCTCGACGAAGTCGGCCCCGGCCTCAACTGGTACTTTGCACGTCATCCCCTCAAACTGCAGCTCGACTACGCGCGGGTGGCTGCAGCAGATGGCATTCGAGACGGCTTCGATCGGATCCGACTCCAGCTACAAGCCTCATTCTGACCGCTGTGCAGCATATGTAACCATTCTGATACTGTCCCGTGACCAACGTGGCCTACATGTCACCCAAATTTCCGGAGCAACCAGCGATGCACACGACGACGTTTCCTCGTTCGACGATCCAATCGAGCTTCCTGACGGCGACGCTGTGCGTGGCCGCTTGTGGCGCAAAAGAACCAAGCAACTCAGGCACGCCGGAAAAGACATCCGCCGCTGCAGAACCAATCGCCGTCGACGGGTCGAGCACCGTGTTTCCCATCACGGAGGCGGTTGCAGAAGAGTTCCAAAAAACTGGCAAAGGCCGCGTGACCATTGGTGTGTCGGGCACGGGTGGTGGGTTCAAGAAGTTGTGCAAAGGGGAGATCGCGCTAAGCGGCGCGTCGCGTCCCATCAAGCCAACCGAAGTCGAAGTTTGCAAGCAAAACGGCATCGATTACATCGAGCTTCCGGTGGCCTACGACGGTCTGGCCATCGTGGTGAATCCACGGGCCGACTGGGTCGATCACATGACCGTAGCCGAGCTCGAGCAGCTGTGGGAACCCGAGGCGCAAGACAAGGTGAAGCAGTGGTCACAGGTACGGGATGGATGGCCTGCCAAAGAGCTGCACTTGTTCGGTGCCGGTGTGGACTCGGGCACGTACGACTATTTCACGCAGGCCATCGTCGGCAAAGAGCACGCCAGCCGTGGCGACTTTACCTCGAGTGAAGACGACAACGTGCTCGTGCAAGGCATTTCGACCGATCCGCTCGCGCTTGGGTTCTTCGGCTTTGCCTACTATGTCAACAACAAGGACAAGCTGAAGATCGTGCCTGTGGACGATGGCCGCGACGACAACGGAAAGGGTCCAATCGCGCCATCGCTGGAGACTATCTCGGATGGCACCTACCAACCGCTGTCGCGTCCGGTGTTCGTGTATGTCGCTGCAAAGGCAGCACAACGGCTGGAAGTACAGGCGTTCGTCGAGTTCTACTTGACGCAGGGAGCACGTCTCGCCAAGGAGGTCGGCTACGTACCGTTGCCCGAAAACGCCTATGCGCTCGCGCGATCGCGTTTCAAGGCCAACAAATTTGGCTCGGTGTTCGGGGGCGAGGGGTCCAAAGTCGGCGTCACCGTGGAAGCTCTACTCGCCAAGGAATGATCTTCCAATGCGAGCAACACAATCCGGTCAGCGACGCATTCGACGCCACCAACGCGCGCTCATGCGTGAATGGCTGATGGAACGATTGCTGCTCGCATGCGGGTTGCTGTCGATCGTGACCACGGCAGGTATCCTGTTCGTGTTGGCGAGCGAGAGCTTTGCGTTTTTTAGCGAGGTCGGACTGTCGCGTTTCCTGTTCGATACGCAATGGACTCCACTGTTCGTCGATAAACATTTCGGCATCTGGCCGCTGCTTTCGGGCACGTTGCTCACGTCCGCGATCGCCATCACCGTGGCGTTGCCGTTTGGTTTGTTCGCGGCCATCTATCTGAGCGAGCTCGCTCCAGAACGCGTGCGTCGTGGGCTCAAACCGGCACTCGAGCTGCTCGCTGGCGTGCCGACGATCGTATACGGATACTTCGCGTTGGTGTTCCTCACACCACTGCTGCAAACATTGGTGCCAGGATTGGCAGGCTTCAACGCACTCAGCCCCGGGATCATCATGGGCATAATGATCATTCCGATGATCTCCTCACTCAGCGAGGACGCTCTGTACGCGGTCCCGCATAGTCTCAGGGAAGCCGCCTTGGCACTTGGCGCGGGCAAGCTTCAGACGATCTTTCGTATCGTGTTGCCATCGGCGTTTTCCGGCGTCGCTGCGGCATGTGTGCTTGCAGCTTCCCGTGCCATCGGTGAAACCATGATCGTGGCCATTGCCGCGGGTCAACAGCCGAGGTTCACGCTCGATCCTCGCGTACCGATCGAGACCATGACAGCGTATATCGTCCAGATCGGTCTCGGAGACACGCCGACGGGCACGCTCGAGTACAAGACGATCTTCGCCGTCGGAACCAGTTTGTTCGTCATCACGTTCGCCGCCAATGCGCTCGCACAGCGGCTCACGAAACGCTTCAAGGAGACGGTGTGAATACACGAGCACCGAGCAAGCGCCTCGAGCGCGCGTTTTCGTGGTTGTGCATGGGCGCGGTGGCGGTTCCGATCGGTTTTCTGTTGGTGCTGCTCGCAGACGTCGTGATGGACTCCACCTCCCGGCTCGGCTGGGAATTCCTGACCAGCTATCCGTCTCGCAAGCCAGACGAGGCGGGCATCTTGCCGGGCTTCATTGGCAGCATCTACCTGGTTGGGCTTACCGCCTTGATCGCGCTCCCCATCGGCATGGGCGCAGCGATCTACCTGGAGGAATATGGCCGTGGAGGCCGACTGTCTGGTCTGATCGAGGTGAACATCGCCAACCTCGCAGGTGTGCCATCGGTCATTTACGGACTGCTCGGGCTCGAGCTGTTCGTGCGGGCGCTGTCCATGGGTAGGAGCTTGCTGGCAGGTGCACTCACCATGGCGCTTTTGGTGCTGCCGATCATCATCCTGGCCTCACGGGAGGCCCTGCGGACGGTTCCACGAGGCATTCGGGAATCGTGCCTCGCGCTCGGGGCCACCCGCTGGCAAACGATCCGTCAGGTCGTGCTGCCCATGGCACTGCCTGGCATCTTGACTGGTGCCATTCTCGCGATTGCGCGCGCGATCGGGGAAGCGGCCCCCCTCATCATCGTCGGTGCGCTCACTTATGTCGACTTTCTCCCCAGCACGCCGACATCGGCGTTCACGGTGCTTCCGATCCAAATCTTCAATTGGGTATCCCGCCCACAGCCAGGGTTCGTGCAAGACGCGGCGGCCGGTATCATCGTGCTTCTGACGACGTTGCTGCTGCTCAGCTCCTTGGCGGTGGTGCTTCGAAACCGCCATCAGAAGCGCTCTGTGTGACCCCGTGGTTTTCCAAGTCGCTCTCCGCCCGTACAGGTATCCTTCCGAGCCGCAGCCTCCCGACGTGGAATTAGGCACGACCAAGTTCACCATCCGCGATCTGCACGCTTGGTACGGAAACCAACACGTGCTCCATGACATTTCGATCGCGATCCCGGCACACGAAGTGACGGCTGTGATTGGGCCGTCTGGGTGTGGGAAATCGACGTTCATTCGTTGTCTCAATCGCATGCACGAGTTGATTCCTGGCGCTCGTGTCGCTGGAACCGTGTGCTTGGAAGACGCGGACGTGTATGCGAGCAATGTCGATCCGGTGCTCATTCGCCGACGCGTGGGCATGGTCTTTCAAAAGCCCAACCCGTTCCCGACCATGTCGATTCGCGACAACGTGTTGTCCGGGCTCAGGCTCACCCACGCGCTCGAACGCGACCGCGCCGACGATACCGTCGAGCGCTCCCTGCGCAGAGCGGCGCTCTGGGACGAAGTGAGTGATCGTCTCGACAAAGGCGGCGCCACGCTGTCCGGCGGGCAACAACAGCGGCTTTGCATCGCGCGCGCCTTGGCGGTGGAACCGGAAGTGCTATTGATGGACGAACCTTGCTCAGCCCTCGACCCCATCGCGACTGCTCGGATCGAAGATCTACTACTCAGCCTCCGCGAGGAAGTTACGATCGTCATCGTGACCCACAATATGCAGCAAGCGGCCAGAGTCTCGAATCGGACCGCTTTTTTCCTGCAAGGGGAGCTCGTGGAGTATGCAGTTACCGATGAAATTTTTACGTCTCCTGGCGACAAACGAACCGAGGACTACATCACCGGGAAGTTCGGATAAGGCGCGTGGATACCCTGGCCCTGCTACTCTCGTGCCCGGCGCTCCAGCGAGCGCTGTCCGGGTAAATTCACGGATGCCGCCGCGCCACACCAATCGGGAGTACGAAGACGAGCTGCGCACGTTGCGCGAACGCTTGCTTCTGATGGCGGGTCGCGTCGAACAGATGATCGCGAACTCGGTCAAGGCGCTGGTCAACCACGACCTCGCGCTCGCAAAAGCCACCATCGAGGAGGATTACAAGGTCAACCGCGCGGAGGTCGACAACGACGAGCTTTGTCTGCTCATTCTCGCCAAACGCCAACCCTTGGCCTCCGACCTCCGGTTCATCACGCTCGCGCTCAAGATGGTGACCGACTTGGAGCGCATTGGCGACTTGGCCGTGAACATTTGCGAACGCGCCATCGACATCGGAACCGGGATATCGCCACCGGTCCACGCCAAGATTCCCCACATGGCCGAGCTCGCGCAGTCCATGGTCAGCGAAGCCATCGACGCGTTCGTCAACGGGGATGCCGACAAGGCTCAGTTGGTGATCGAGCGCGATGCCCAAGTGGACGCGGTCTATCACGACATCCACCGCGACATGTTCGCACTCATGATGCAAGACGGCACCTTGTTGCGCGGAGGCGTTCACCTGCAGACGGTCTCCAAATACCTCGAACGCATCGGCGATCACGCCACGAATCTGGCCGAGCTCGTGGTGTTCATGGTCAAGGGCAAAGACATCCGCCACCTCGGCAAGCTCGACGACGAAACCTAGGGTTATTGGGGCTAATTGCTCATGACGGCCGAGCCAGCATCGTTGCGCTTACGGTGTCCCGAGCGCTTCGTTGCGACCCCGTTCGTGCCCGGCTCGAAGAGCATCACGAACCGGGCGCTGTTGTTGGCCGCGCTGGCGAACGGGCGTTCGACCATTTCCGGCGCGCTCGAGTCCGAGGACACTGTGCTGATGAGGCAGTGTCTGGCGTCGCTCGGTGTCACGATGGAGGGCGCGGGAGACACGTGGATCGTGCAGGGTGTCGCGGGTGCAATTCCCGCGGGAGGGGCACAGCTCTACGTCGGAACTGCTGGGACCGTCGCCCGCTTTCTGACGGCCGTGTTGGCAGCCAGCCGCGGGAGCACCAAGCTCGATGGCAGCCCACGGATGCGCGAGCGGCCGATGGCGGCACTCACGAGCGCGCTCGAACGGCTGGGCGCGCGTTTCGAATGGCACGCGCAGCTCGGGTGCCTTCCGTTTTCAGTCGGCCACGGGCTCCACGGCGGACACCTACGGCTCGACCGACCCGCGAGCTCTCAATTCGTCAGTGCGCTGGTGTTTGCCGGCATTTTGGCGCGGGATCCCGTTCGTATCGTCCTCGAACAGGGCACACCGGCGCGGCCGTACGTCGACATGACGCTCGCCATGGTGGAAACGTTCGGTGGCAACGCCCGCTGGGTTGGCGACGACGTCATCGAGGTCGTACCGCAGACGTTGATTGGCCGCGACTACGTCGTCGAGCCCGATGCGTCATCGGCCAGCTACTTCCTCGCGCTCGCCGCAGTCCACGGAGGACGGGCTCACGTTCACGAGCTCGACCGAACGAGCCTGCAGGGCGATGTGGGATTCGCGAAAGTGCTGGAGAAAATGGGCGCGAAAGTGAGCTACGAGCGTGGCATCGTGGTCGAAGGGAACCGGGAGCTTTCCGGAGTCGATCTCGATCTCACCCGCATGCCCGACATGACGTTGACCGCAGCTGTGGCGGCTCTGTTCGCGCACGGCCGCACGACGATTCGAGGCGTATCGGTGCTCCGTCATCACGAAAGTGATCGATTGGCCGCTGCCGCCACGGAGCTGCGCAAGCTCGGAGCCGCCGTCACGGAACACGAGGACGGGCTCTCGATCGATCCACCCCCCGGTGGACCGCGCCCGCATGTCGCCATCGATACCTACGACGACCACCGCATGGCCATGGCGTTCAGCATCGTCGGCGACGTGGAGATTCGCGATCCAGGCTGCGTTGCAAAAACCTTTCCGGGCTATTGGCACGAGCTCGAGAAGCTCGGGATGATGCCCACGCACACCCACCCGCGCTTGCCGCGGTAGGCGTATCCGTGAGGGTGGGACACGAAATCGTGTAGCAGATCCACTGGCGTGGTCGATGGAGATGGGGCACGAATGTGTGGTGCTCGGACGCAAACGAAATCACAGTAGCGCAACAGCCGAGCCCAAGGCTCTCACGTTCGGTTCAGCTCCGTTGGCTCGTCCACAGGTGGCCTCGTTGACTCCCGCGGTATCCCTCGCACTCCAGGAGCGAAGCATGTCTCCCACGCACAACCAAATCACCGAAGACACCACGATTCACGGGGACATTACGTCCGCATCGGCGATGACGATCGCTGGCGTGATCGAAGGCAATGTTACCGCTGCCGGAGAAGTCCATGTACTCGAGGATGCGCTCGTCAAGGGAGATGTGTCTGGTCCCGACGTGCACGTCGGCGGTCGCGTGGAGGGGCGGGTCAGCGCTTCGGGAAAACTGACGATCACACGCTCGGGACAAGTAATCGGAGACATCCAAGTCAGGGCTCTGCTCATCGAAGAAGGTGGAACGCTGCATGGCATCTGCAAGATGGGTGAGCAGACAGGCAAACACGCGGTGGCCGCTTCGGCCACTCCAACGCCGTCCGCGAGCAACGGACGCGCTGCACCACCTCCTCCGCCCAGTCACGCGCCTCGTGCGAAGGCCTACTGAACGCTCGCAAGTCGATCCAGCAAGCGCGCCACTGCACGAAGATCGTCGACGATCCAACGCGCGCCTGCCTCGCGCAGCTCGGCTTCGGTGCCCATACCATGCAGCACCCCGATCGTCGGAATGCCAAAGGCTTCAGCGCCTTCGACGTCGTGGGCTCGGTCACCGACCATGACGAGGCCGCGCACGTCATCTCGTGCGCCAAGTCTCGCCACGGCCCGGCCGATAACCTCACGCTTTGACTCTCGATCCAGTGCAAGGCTGCGTCCACAGATCGCTGCAAACCGAGCTCGTACGCCGAGGGCATGCAAGATTGTCTGTGCGTATGGTTCGGCTTTGCTGGTAGCGACGGCGAGCTTCCACGTGTTGGATAGGTGGTCGAGGACCTCGACCAAACCTTCGGCGGGCAAGCTTTCGTGCGCGCAAGTGCTCGCGTATCGCTCGCGATAAAGTGCTACGAATTTGCCGATCAGCTCGGGCGCGTTGCTACCGATGAGGATGCTCGCGCTCTCCTCGATCGGTGGTCCGATCAACGGTCGAACCCGCTCCTTTGACACGGGCGCAAACCCCATGGCAAGCAACGCGCGGTTGAGGCAGCGCCAGATCGACGGTAGCGAATCGATCAAGACCCCATCGAGATCGAAGAGAACGGCCCGAAGCACCGCGGGAGCTTACTCGCTGACCGCCCGCGCAAGAAATCCACGCGAGCAAATGTGCGCAATCGACGAACTGGCCGTGAACCGTGGCCACGACCGCAGTTGCGGGCCAGCGGCCCCTGCTGGTGCAGGCATTTCGGTGGTTTGCGTGTGGCAACGCACTCCAGGCCATGGATGCGTGGCATCGAGCGTGCGCCTCCACACGCCGGGGCGTGCCCGTCCTGGTCTCGCCGTCACGATGTCGCGCTGATAACTTTCTTGGTACATGGGATCCACCGAACTGAGCGCGCCGTCGGTCGAGTTCACCGCCGACCCTGATCACTACCGTCATTGGCGAGTGTCGTACGAAGGAGACGTGGCGCGCGTGATCATGAGTGTCGATCCCCACGCGCCACTACGACCCGGCTACGAGCTCAAGCTAAACAGCTACGATCTAGGTGTCGATATCGAGCTCGCGGACATCGTGCGCCGCATGCGGTTCGAACACCCCGAAGTCCGGGTAGTGGTCGTCACCTCGGGTTCCGATCGGGTGTTTTGCGCAGGTGCCAACATCAACATGCTCGGCAGCTCCACCCATGCATGGAAAGTCAACTTCTGTAAATTCACCAACGAGACCCGTTGCGAAATCGAGGACGCGACCGCGTACAGCCATCAGGTCTGGGTTGCCGCATGTAACGGTACCACTGCTGGCGGTGGATACGAGCTGGCCCTGGCGTGCAAGGAAATCTACCTGCAGGACGACGGAAACTCTGCCGTGAGTCTTCCCGAGGTGCCGCTGCTCGGTGTGCTGCCCGGCACGGGAGGGCTGACCCGGCTCGTCGACAAGCGCAAGGTCCGTCGCGATCGCGCCGATGTGTTTTGCACCACAGCAGAGGGTATTCGTGGCAAAAAGGCGGTCGAATGGGGGCTCGTCGACTTGGTATTCCCACGCAGCAAATTCGAAGACGGCGTAAGAACGCGCGTACGAGCACTGGCCGACAACGCCAACACGGCATTGTTACCGGGCCAACGCACGGGTGTTCGGCTATCTGCACTCGACCCCGAGGTTGGAGCGACGGGGCGTCGCTATCGGCATGTCGAGCTCACGTGGGCGAAGGACAAACGGGTTGCCACTCTGCTCATTCGCGGACCTTCTGCATCGGACGTGCTGCTGGTCCAGCGTGGGGCGGACGCCATGCATGCAGCGGGAGACTCGTTGTGGGCGCTGCGAGCCTATCGTGAGCTCGACGATGCGTTGCTTCACGTTCGCCTCAACCTCATGGACATCGGTCTCATCGTCGTTCGTACCGAGGGTGATCCGGGTACGATGATCGACCACGACCAAGCGTTGCTTGCCGCGCACAACCACTGGTTTTCTCGTGAAATATTGTTGCATATGGCACGCGTGTTACGTCGCTTCGACAACACCAGCCGCAGCTTTTTCGCGTTGGGCGAACGAGGTTCGTGTTTCGCCGGCAATCTGCTCGAGCTGGCGCTCGCCTCCGATCGCTTCTATGTGCTCGACGATGCCAACGCGCCTGTGCACGTAGGTACGAGCGGCCTCAACGAGGGCCCCCTGGCCATGGTGAACGGCCTCACACGTGTTCAAGCTCGGTTTCACGGCGAGCCTGCGCGCATCGAGGCCCTATTGGGCAAACGCGAGTTGCTCGCTCCCGAAGCCGCCGAAGCAGCGGGACTGGTTACCGTTCGCCTCGACGCGCTCGACTGGGACGACGACACACGCGTGGCCATCGAGGAAAGAACCAGCTTATCGCCAGATGCACTCACTGGAATGGAGCAAAACTTGCGCTTTCCCGGACCGGAGACTCCCGATAGCAAAATCTATGCGCGTCTATCGGCTTGGCAAAACTGGATCTTCATCCGACCCAACGCCACGGGACCTGAAGGCGCACTGACACTCTACGGAAGGCCCGAACGGCCCCACTTCGATTGGAACCGCGTATGACGACCTCGGCCGAACACGAGCAACGGGTAACACCATGAGCACCATCGATCTCAACTCCAAAATACCCAACAACGTCGGACTCGCGGACGATGCCAAACTGCGTCGGGCGCTCGAGCAGTGGCTCCCTCAATACCTCGAATGGTGGCACGACATGGGTCCAACGGATTTCGAGGACAAGCCAATATTTTTGCGCACTGCGGTGGATGTCTCGTCGGAAGGCTGGGCACATTACGAATACATCAAAATGCCCGACTATCGCTGGGGGATCTTTCTCAGCCCGGACCACCGCGAGCCATGCATCAAAGTCGGTGACGAGGTCGGAAGGCCGTGCTGGTACGAGGTGCCGGGTGAACACCGCAACGCGCTGCGTCGCATCATCGTGACCCAAGCGGATACCGAACCGGCCAGCGTCGAACAACAGCGCATGCTCGGTCACACCGCTCCGAGCTTGTACGATCTACGCAATCTGTTCCAGGTCAACGTCGAAGAGGGTCGCCATCTTTGGGCCATGGTGTACCTCTTGCACAAATACTTCGGCAAAGACGGCCGCGAAGAGGCCGAAGCGCTGTTGCAGCGTCGTAGCGGCGATCCCGACAAGCCTCGCATCCTCGGAGCATTCAACCAGGCGTGCGATCACTGGTTGAGCTTCTTTGCGTTCGCGATGTTCACCGATCGTGACGGTAAGTATCAGCTTGCCGCGCTGGCCGAGAGCGGATTCAACCCGCTCGCTCGTACCACGCAGTTCATGCTCACGGAAGAGGCACATCACCTGTTCGTGGGGGAGACCGGATTGGACCGCATCGTGCGTCGCTCTGCCGAATTGCAGATGAAGGATCCCGATGGTGACGTGCGCCGACAGGGCGGCATCGACTTCGACCTCATCCAGCGCACCATCAACTACTGGTTCAGCTACAGCCTTGATCTTTTCGGTGGCGAGATTTCCAGCAATGCGGCCGATTTCTTTGCGACCGGGCTCAAAGGACGCTATCGAGAGGACAAGTACGACGAGCATCGTGTGTTGACGGGCACGTATCGTATTCCCGTGGTCGAAAACGGACGAATCGTCGACAAAGACGTGCCGCTGCGCAACGCCATGAACGAAGTGCTGAGAGACTCGTACGTCGACGATTGTGAGCGGGCGTTGCGTAAATGGAATCGAACCCTGGAACAGATCGGTTCACCAACGCGACTTACGTTGCCGAGTCGGCGTTTCCATCGCCACCAAGGGATCTATGCCGAACATTGTTTCGACTTGACGGGAAATCTGCTCTCGACGGATGAATTCGAGCACAATCGTCGCGCTTGGATGCTGATACCCGAGGACAATGACTATCTACATTCGATCATGAAGCCCACGTACGAACCGGGAACGTTCGCCAACTGGATCGCTCCACCCAACAAGGGCATCGAAGGCCGTCCGCTCGACTTCGAATACGTGAAGCTCCACGACTGAGCACACGCGTCGGTTGGGTGAGCGGGGCCAGTACTTGGCGCAAAACCGCCCCGTTGCCCCCTCGCTCCAGACGCGCGGCCCACAGCCGACGGCTCTGGGCCGTCGCCGTGGTACCGCCACGCGATCTCACGGCGCTGAGGGTGGGGGTGCGCTATACGTTTCGCGTCTCATGCAGCCGATCCGCATTGGAATCAATGGGCTGGGGCGCATTGGTCGCCTCGTTCTTCACCATGCCTACGCACGCGCGGTGCATCCGGGAAATCCGGGGCAGGTCCGCGCGCAGCGTCCCATCCAAGTGGTTGCTGCCAATGATATTGGTGCGATCGACGTGATTGCATACCTGCTGAGCTACGACTCGGTCCATCGTTTTCGCGAGGTCAAAGCAGAAGTCGGCGATGGTCGCCTACGTCTCGGACCACTCGACATCCGCGTTCACCATCAACCAGAACCTGCGCAGATCCCCTGGGGAGACGACGGCGTCGACTTGGTGCTCGAGTGCAGCGGTCGATTCACCAAACGAGCCCAACTCGAACAACATTTTACCAGCGGGCCAAAGCGCATCATTTTGGGGGCGCCAGGTGAGGCCGACCGAACCGTATGCATCGGTGTCAACGAAGACGCCATCGATCGCGAGCGTGACCGTGTGCTTTCGTGCGCAAGCTGTACGACCAATGCGATCGCAGCACCGCTTTCGGTCATGGACAAGGTATTCGGCGTGCAGTGGGGGCTCGTGGGCACCGTGCACGCTTACACTGCCGATCAAGCGCTGGTCGACGGCCCCAAGGGCAAAGAGCTACGTCGTGGGCGCGCGGCCGCGGCCAACATCGTTCCGAGCTCGACTGGCGCGGCACGGGCGATTTCTGCCGTGCTTCCCAACTTGGCCGGCAAGCTCGACGGTTCCGCTGTCCGTGTACCCGTACCCAACGGCTCGCTTTATGACATCACGTGTACGCTCAAGGGCTCACCGAGCATCGACCGTGTCATCGAAGCCATGCGTGATGCCGCATCGACCGAGCGTCTGCGGGGGATCCTCGACGTCCGTGACGAACAGCTCGTGTCCTCCGACATCATCGGTGACACCCATTCGAGTATCGTGGACGTTGGAGCCTCGATGGGTCTCGGTCCACTCGTACGCGTCGTTGGATGGTACGACAACGAGTTCGCATACGCTGCGAGGCTGCTCGATTTGGCTTCGAGCATTTTGAGCTGACACCCGCTCATGCGCAATGTTCGATGGATGACCCCAGTGCTCGCGGGAGCGCTTTTACTCGGGGTCTCGACGTGCAAGGTCGACGAAGGCACGCGGACAGAGCGACGTGGCCCACGGCTTCCCAGCCCCTATCCTGTGCCTGCGACGCCATCTGCAGCCATGTACATGGCCAGTCCGACCAGTGTTTTCGGCGCCATCGAGGCGTACACGGGCGAGCGGATCGACACCACGCGAACCATCGGACTGCTGCTCGCGGGTCGCGTTCCAAAAGACCTAGGGGAGCGCTTGATACCGCTGGTGGCCATCGATCGCCCGTGGGCCGCGGCGGTCGTCGGTGGAGAAAGGGTCGTGCTCGTTCCCATCACGAAGGCTCGCCTTGCCGAAGCCGAAACCATGCTGGCCCGCTATCCGCGTGTGACCGAATTTGGTGCGGTGGATGTCTCTGCGACAGGAACAGTCGGGGTGTCCTCGGTCGCAAGCGAGCCAACTCGGGCCAGGCCCCCGGGTGATCCCAACGGGCGTCCTCCTCCACGTTTCGTGTGGCTCGACGCGCCCGCGGCTACGCTCGCGCTGGCCGACTCCCCCACGGGTATTGCCACGGCCGTGCAGCTGCCACGGGTGTACGGAAACCACGGGCTGTTTTTCGCGCTCGATCGTGCGAGCGCTTCGTCTGTGGGACTCGAAAACGTGCCGTTCACACGTCTCAGTGTGCGAGGCGACGGCGTTCATCGCTTTACTGCCATCGTCGAAGGCGTGGATCCTCAACGGACGTTGGCGCTCGACGAGCTCGGCGAAGGCACGCTCGGCGACATGTTGGCTGGAAAGCACATCGCCGTGGGGGCTACGGCAAGGTGGTCCAAATACGATGGCGAAGTGAAGAAACTGCTTCGCGAGCTCGATCGTACCGCGGAGCGACAAAACTTCTTGATTCGCGGAATCGCGAAGGACATGGTCAGGCGCGTATCCGCACTGTTGCGACGCTGGGACGGCCGGGTATTGCTCGGCGTGGGCCCTCCACGTCATGTGCTGGTTGGCGCAGGCACGGCCGACCCTGAAGGTGCCGAGCGGGCGCTCCTGCACCTCATCGAAGGCCTCGACGCCAACCTGGATCTCGCCCGGACGTTCGGCATGGAGATCCCTGCCATGTCCTTGCGCAAAAATGTCCACAAAGGCGGAGACACCAATGTCCATATCGTGACGCTTTCGCGTGTGCGCTCTCACGTGCCAAACGAGCTTCGAGCGCTGCTCGACGACGAAGGTAGGCTCCGTATCGCGTTCGCCTCATCGAAACGAGCGGACGGAGCCATGGCCGTGTTAGGGCCTCGCGCCGATACCGAGCTGGTCCATTGGCTCGACGCCACCCGTCACACTGGCAGGGATGCCAAGCCGAACGAACGTTTCCTGGGGCGCATGGCCGTCCCTGCGGAGCAACTTGCCGCATTGCGAGATCGCAAACAACTCGGCCGTTTTCTCGAGCTCGAAGCCAATCGTCCACCGACGACCGTCACCTTGCGCGTCCGCGATCGGACCATGCAACTCGACGTCGACGGCCCGCCACCCGTCGCCGCGACCAAGCTCGCTGCGAGGCCATGAGCTCCCAACTCACGGTCGTCGCGTGGCCTGCGACAACGCAATCACGGACGACGAGGAGGAGGCTGCATCCTGGACTTCGGGGCTCTCGGGGTCGGTGTTCTCGGCCCGGGGCACGCTCAGGTCCCCGGTACGAGCTCGCTGCGAGCCTGGGGGGGTGCCCGCAAGCACTGCGATAGCGCGCTCGAGCAGCATCAGCTGCTCCTGCTGAAGGTCGGGGAGACGCACCGTGAGCGCAAGGCGGATCTCGGCGTTGCCTTCGGCCAGCGGCAGGTCGAGCCATGCCCACGCGGCACGTCCATCACCACGTGCGAGCACCGTGGTTTGGCCACGCCGGATCTCGAATGCGGGAATGCCGATGCGCTGGAGCACGTCGGTGAGCTCGGGCGCGAGCTTTTGCCAACGAGCGTGGTCGCGTTCGGGGGCAGCCCGCGCCAGACGATCGAGGCGATCGACCAGCAGGACAACCTCACGCCGACGATCACGCCAGCTCATGGAACGCTTGCCAGTAAACGCTGGAAGCTGTGCGAGAATACGATGATAACCGAGCAACACGGACGCCAGGATCATGGCGATGACGCTGCCGAGCAACGTCCACCATCCGCCCACGCCCATCACATTGAGATAGCCGAGACATGCAAACATGGCGGCCGATGCCCACAGGACCATGACAACACGTGGGTGCGACCATCCACGCGCGAGCAAACGATGGTGGATGTGGTCACTGTCGCTCGAAAAAATCGGCTGACCGCGCACGAACCTGCGTCCCACGGCCAAGCTCAAATCGAGCAGCGGCACAGCCAAGACCATCAGCGGAATCGACAACGTGATGACCGGGATGCGCCACCTTACTGGCTCGACGAACAAGAGCATCGCCGGCAACAGGAATCCCAGCATGTAACTGCCTGCGTCGCCCATGAAGACACTCGCGGGATAGCGGTTGTGCAAGAGAAACCCGAGCACGGCCCCTAGGGCCGTGGCCGCGAGCCACCCGATCGTTACCTCCGCGGCGCCCTGTGCCACGGCCGAAAACAGCACCACGGCCAATCCGAGTGCACATATGCCTGCGGCCAAACCGTCGAGCCCATCCATGAGATTCAATGCGTTGATGGCAGCGACCAGAAACACGATCGTGAATATTGGCACGAGCGGATGCCATGCATATGGAAGCAAACGCTCGAGCGCCGGCCAATGTACACCGTAGAGCACGGCCACGCCGGCAGCGAAGAATTGCAGCGACAATTTGTAGCGAGCCCGCAGCCCCACCAAATCGTCGTATAGACCAGTCGCTGCACACACGAGCGTGCCCACCAAAACCCCCGTAATCGGCGTCACCGAAAATAGCTCGTGAGTCGAGCTGAGGGGGGTGTTTCCAGCCAGTCCGGCAACGACCACGACCCCGAAACCGAGCATGAGCACGAGACCGCCCACACGAGGCACGTCCCCGACGTGGACCTTGCGGAGCGTGACCTCTCGGTCGGAGCGACCCAACGCCTGCCAGGCCCGAGCCGCCGGCGCAGTGCCGAACGCGACCAGCACGAAGCTCCCAATCGCTGCGAGCCACAGCACGTCCGTCGAGACCATCATCGCCACGTTGCCTCGGTTTCATACGTTAGATCGAGACGACGACGGATCGCCGACACACAGCGCAATCCTGCACGCCCGTCCCCGTACGGGTTGTGCTTCGGAACCACACGCGCGTAAGCCTCGGGATCCACCAACCACGTGTGTGCGGTCTCGACCAATGCGTCAACATCGTAGCCCACCAGCACAGCGTATCCCGCTTCGAGCGCTTCTGGGCGCTCGGTCACCGCACGCGTGACAAGGGCCGGTTTGGCCAGCTCCGGCGCCTCTTCTTGAAGGCCACCGGAGTCCGTGATCACGAACTTGGCCCTGCGAAGCAACCAAATGGCGCCGAGGTATCCCACCGGTGACATGAGTCGAACGTTGCTGCGCCCCAAAAGGCGTGTCCGTACCGCCTGTTGCACGTTGGGGTTGAGATGAACGGGGTATACGATCTCGATCTCTGGATGCCATTTCGCGAGTCGGTCGATGCCATCGCAAATGGCCTCCAAACCACCCCGAAAGCTTTCTCGCCGATGCCCCGTGACGAACACGACGGGACGCTCGGGCGCGAGCTCGGCGAGCTCACGAACGTCGTTGGGTGGCCCTTGATGACCTTCGAGGCGTTCGAGTCGTCCAAGCGCGGCCTTGACGGCATCGACGACGGTATTCCCCGTGACCTCGACGTTTTGCTCGCTCACGCCTTCGCGCAGCAACGCAGCCTTGGCCCGCGGTGTGGGAGCGAGATGGAGATCGCTCAGGCGAGTAACGAGCACGCGGTTCATCTCTTCGGGAAATGGTGAGCGTAGATCATTCGTCCGCAGTCCGGCCTCGACGTGATCGATGGCGATACCGCGATAGAACGCCGCGAGCGCGGCAGTCAACGTCGTCGTCGTGTCGCCCTGAACCACCACGCGATCGGGCCGTTCTCGCGCGAGCACTTCATCGAAACGATCGAGTCCGGCTCCCACCTGGGCAGCAAGTCCCTGCCCCGCTCGCATGGTGTCCAACGTGATGTCCGGGGTCAGCTCGAGCGCTTGCAACACGGGTCGCAGGAGCTCGACGTGCTGGCCCGTGTTGCACACGACCACACGCCAATCGTCGTACGCTTGTGCGGCACGAATTACAGGTGCGAGCTTGATCGCTTCTGGGCGGGTACCCAGCGCGAACAAAATTTTGGGTACCGTAGACGGCGTCGACACCTCTCGATAGCATGACATGAACGTGACGTTGGACGCTCGAAACTCGGCAGGCGCGACCCACGATGTGTGCGTGCTCGGGCTCGGCTACGTAGGTTTGCCCACCGCAGCCGTGCTCGCGACCAAGGGTATGCGAGTATTCGGTGTCGATCTACGGCCCGAAGTGGTTCAAACGATCGAGTCCGGCAAAGCTCACATCGTCGAGCCCGAGCTCGATGCCCTGGTGCGTGCCGCCGTCCAGATGGGGACCCTTCGCGTTGGTTTGACTCCACAACCATCGGACACGTTCGTGATTTGTGTTCCGACTCCATTTGCGGCCGATCACGCGCCCGATCTCCATTTCGTGGAGGATGCCACCCGAGCGCTCGCCGCAGTGATTCGGCCTGGCAACCTCGTCGTGCTCGAATCGACGTCCCCGCCCGGAACGACCCGCGACATCGTATCCGCGATGTTGGTCAAACACGGGTTTCGAGCAGGACAAAACGTGTTCGTCGCTCATGCACCCGAGCGTGTGCTGCCGGGGTCGGTCATTCGTGAGGTGGTCGAGAACGAGCGCGTCGTCGGTGGAATCACCGAAGCATGCACCGAACGTTGTGCGCAGTTCTACGAAAGCTTCATCAGAGGCGAGGTTCATCGCGCTAGCGCAGAGACGGCAGAGCTCGCCAAGCTGGCAGAAAACGCATATCGTGACGTCAACATCGCGTTCGCCAACGAGCTCGCAAACGTGTGCAATCGGCTGGGCCTCGACGCATGGGAGGTAATCCGGCTCGCGAACCATCACCCGCGCGTCAATGTTCTTCGTCCTGGTCCCGGAGTCGGTGGACATTGCATCGCGGTCGATCCGTGGTTCATCGTCGCGGTGGCCCCACACGACACACCGCTCATCCGCGCTGCACGCGCGGTGAACGACGACCGCCCATCGAAGATCGTCGCGCAGGTGCGCGTGTTGGCGGCACGATTCAAAGCACCGCGCATCGCCTGTCTCGGCCTCACGTACAAACCCGACATCGATGACATCCGCGAGAGTCCCGCGCTCGCAGTCGTGCGTCAGCTACACGACGAGCACATTGGCGAGCTGATGCTCGTCGAACCCCATTTGTCCGATTCTCCGATGCCCGAGCTCCCGTTGTTCACTCCGGACAATGCCTTGGCACATGCCGACATCGCAGTCATCTTGGTCGCTCATCGGGCATTTCGTCGCATTCGGCGTGACGTATTGGTGCGTTTGTCGGTCGTCGACACCGTTGGGCTCATGCACGGTTGACGCAATGAACGAGCACGCGTCGGTGGGTCGTTTCTTGCGCACGCTCGTCCACCTTCGTCCTCGCCAGGTACTTTCCCAACTCGAACATCGCATGCGCGGCCCTGCCAGGCGACCACGCGTGTCGCTCACGTCGGGCTGTACGGGCGTGCGTGTGCGAAACCCCTCGTGCGTACCGAGCTGCGAGGGATCCATCGATACCAGCGACAACGTCGTGCTCCTCCATCAGTCGCCTCACAATCCCCTGCGATCCGATGGATGGAACCTTCCAGGACACGATGCACTGTGGCACTATACGCTGCACTATCATGGATGGATCAATCGACACGATGTTACGTACGAGCACGCGCTCGCGACACTCATGGCCTGGATCCACGAGCATCGCGAAGGGGTTGGATGGGAACCCTACCCCACCAGCATGCGTCTGATGCACTGGGTGGGGTGGTTGATTCGTCACGACCACGCGCTCGACGAGACGTCTCGCCAACTCGTGCTGCAATCGATCGCCGCGCAGCTCGAGCATCTCGCACACCACCTAGAGCATCATCTCGAGGGTAACCATCTGTGGACGAACCTTGCATCATTGGTACTGTGTGGGGCCGTGCTGGCCGGTGAGCTTCCCCGCCAACTCTTGGTTCGTTTCGGCCCCGAGCTGAAAACAGTGGTCGCGGCGCAACTTTATCCTGACGGGTGCCATCGCGAGCGCATCCCTACGTATCACTGTCTTTTGACGGAACAACTCGCACTCGTGATCGCCGCTATCGGCGATGATGAGCCGTCGAGTGTGCTTGCTCGCCACCTGTCGCGCATGCTCTCGGTGGTACCGGCATTCACTCACCCCGATGGTGACGTGGCGTTATGGGGAGACAGCCAACTCGGTGCGCCGGTTCGTCCAACCACGCTCGCCGCACGCATGGGCACCGCGCTGTGGTCGGGCGATGCCGAAGCACGCGATGCTGGCTTGATGCGTCGTTCGTTCGGCAAGGCGACGCTTTGCTGGAACGTCGGACATGTTGGGCTCGCCCATCAGCCGGGACACGTGCACGCGGATGCCCTGTCGT
>Ga0187893_10002045_pt1 | contig 45745 bp, 42 predicted proteins | sample MA1701074metaG_FD_139574 | JGI IMG/M metagenome (GOLD analysis project Ga0187893, IMG submission 139574) | White microbial mat communities from a basaltic lava cave in the Kipuka Kanohina Cave System on the Island of Hawaii, USA - MA170107-4 metaG ... | reverse complement strand
GTCACGCTCTGGCTGGTGCGGCCGGTCGCGACCGAGCCGGAGCCGGTGCGCAGCGCGGCCGGCGAGCTCTACGCGCTCAGCCAGCTCGCCACCGGCGGCGAGGACCTGCTCGAGACCCCCGCGTACCTGCCCGACGACTACCGCGCGCTCGCGCTCCTGATCGAAGGGGAGGATGCCGAGCCGTGAAACAGGAGAGTGTCATGGTGACCCCGACGCGTCTCGCATCGCTCGCGCGCCTGGCGCTGCTGTCCGCGCTGGTCGTGTGCGCGGGCGCCGCTCGCGCGGAGCCGCCCGGTCCGGGTGCGGGCGGCAAGCCCTGGGCGCCGCCGGACGCGCGCCTCGAGCAGCAGCTGCGCGAGCTCGGGCTCGACTCGGACCAGCTCGCGCGGGCGCAGGCGATCCTGGCCGAGGCCAGGCGCGCGCGCGAGGAGAGCGACGCGCGCCTGCAGCAGGCGTTCGACGAGATGCGCAGCCTGCTCGAGCAGGACACGCCCGACGAGGCGGCGGTGATGAGCCAGGCCGATCGCATCGGCGCGATCCGCACCGAGAGCCGCAAGTCGCTGCTGCGCGCGCTGCTCGCGGTGCGCGCCGAGCTCTCGCCCGAGCAGCGCGCGAAGCTGAACGAGATGATGCGGCGCGAGGGTCCGCCCTGGCGGCGCGGCGTGCACCCGGAGCCGCCCGCCGGCGCCCGGCCTCCGGGCCCGCCGCCCGGGAGCGAGTGACGCGTTGACGGCGCGAATCTGGACAGGGCTCGGGACCGTTCTGCTGCTCGCCGCGTGCGCGGTCGGCCCCGACTACACACGGCCCGAGAGCCCGGCGCCGCCGCTGTGGACCGAGCCGATCGAGAACGGGCTCTCCGCCGCACCCGCGAACGCCGAGCTGCTCGCGCAGTGGTGGACCACGCTCGGCGACGCGCAGCTCACCGAGCTCGTGCGCCGCGCGCTGGCCGGGAACCTGGACGTGCAGGCGGCGCAGGCGCGCGTGCGCGAAGCGCGCGCGCGCCGGGTGATCGCGCGCGCGGGCTTCTTCCCCAGGCTCGAGGCGGGGGCGAGCGCGTCGCGCGCCGACGCCAGCGACGGCCTGCGCAACGACTCGAGCAACGTCGGCGGCAGCGCGGGCGCGAACGACCTGTACACCGCGGGGCTCGACGCGAGCTGGGAGATCGACGTGTTCGGGGGCCAGCGCCGCGAATTCGAAGCCGCGACCGCCGAGCTGGAGCGCTCGGTCTCCGACCTGCGCGACGTGCTCGTGATCGTCGCGGCCGAGACGGCGCTGGGCTACGTCGACGTGCGCTCGTTCCAGGCGCGGCTCGCGATCGCCGAGGCGAACCTGGTCGCTCAGGAGGAGACCGTCTCGCTGGTCGACTGGCGCGTGCAGGCCGGGCTCGCGACCGAGCTCGAGCTCGAACGCGCGCGCAGCAACGCCGCGCAGACGCGCGCGCAGATCCCGGCCCTGCGCACGAGCCTGGAGCAGGCGCGCCACGGGCTCGCGGTGCTGGTCGGCGCCGCGCCCGGCGCACTCGCCACCGAGCTCGCCGAGCCGCGGCCCATTCCGCGCACGCCGCTCGAGGTCGCGGTCGGCGTGCCCGCGCAGGCGCTCGGGCAGCGGCCCGACGTGCGCCGCGCCGAGGCCGAGCTCCACGCGCAGACCGCGCGCGTCGGCGTTGCGACCGCGCGCGCCTATCCGAGCCTGACCGCGCTCGGCTCGATCGGGCTCGAGGCGCTCACGCCCGGCGGACTGTTCGACGCCGGCGCATCGACCTGGCGCCTGGCCGGCAACACCGCCTGGGTCGTGTTCGACGCGGGCGCGATCCGCGGCGGGATCGAGGCCGAGGACGCGCTGCGCGAGCAGGCGCTCGCGGCTTTCCGCGCTTCGGTGTTGAACGCGCTCGAAGAGGTCGAGGGCGCGCTCGTCGCCTACGCGCAGGAGCAGGACCGCCTGCGCGTGCTCGAGGGCGGCGCGCAGTCCGCGTCGCGCGCGGTCGAGCTGGCGCAGGTGCAGTACGGCGCGGGGCTCGTCGACTTCGAGATCGTGCTCGACTCGCAGCGCTCGCTCTACGTGCTGCAGGAGCAGGTCGCGGTCAGCGAGCGCGACGTCACGGGCAACCTGATCCGCCTGTACAAGGCGCTGGGCGGCGGCTGGACGCCGGGAGCGAGCGGATGAGCGGACTCCAACCAGAGTCGTCCAGCGACACGTCCGCGATCGCGAAGCTGCTCGGGCTCGACGCCGATCCCGCCACGCGCGCCGCGAAGCTGCGCCAGCGCTGGATCGCGCTGGCGGTGGGCGCGCTCGTGCTCGCGATCGCGAGCGCGGCGCTCTGGCCCGACGCCGACCGCGTGCGCTACACGACCGAGCCCGCGCGCCGCGGGCCGATCACCGTCGCGGTCACCGCGACCGGCACGCTCCAGCCCACCATCCAGGTCGACGTGGGCAGCGAGCTGTCGGGCACGATCCGCAGCGTCGACGTCGATTTCAACGACCGCGTGAGCGTGGGGCAGGTGCTCGCGCGCCTCGACACCACGCGCCTCGACGCGCAGGTGCTGCAGTCGAAGGCCGCGGTCGAGGCGGCGGAGGCCCGGCTCGTGCAGGCGCAGGCGACCGCGACCGAGGCCGAGAGCCAGCTCGCGCGGCTCCTGCACGTGCGCGAGATCAGCGGCGGCAAGGTGCCCTCGCAGCAGGAGATCGACGCCGGGAACGCGGTCGCGCAGCGCGCGCGCGCGGAGGTGGCGAGCGCGCGCGCGGCGATCGCCCAGGCGCGCGCGACGCTCGACGCGCAGGAGACCGACCTCGCCAAGACGGCGATCCGCTCGCCCGTCGACGGCACGGTGCTGCTGCGCGCGGCCGAGCCGGGCCAGACGGTCGCGGCGTCGCTGCAGGCGCCGATCCTGTTCACGCTCGCGCAGGACCTGACGCGCATGGAGCTGCACGTGAGCGTGGACGAGGCGGACGTCGGCCAGGTCGCGGAAGGCCAGCAGGCGAGCTTCAGCGTCGACGCCTGGCCCGATCGCAGCTTCTCCGCGCGCGTGGCGAAGGTGCACGTCGGCGCGACCGCGACCGAAGGCGTGGGCGTGGTGACCTACGAGACGGTGCTCGAGGTCGACAACGCGGACGGCCGCCTGCGCCCGGGCATGACCGCCACCGCCGAGATCACGGTGAAGCAGATCGACGACGCGCTGCTGGTGCCGAACGCGGCCCTGCGCTTCTCACCGCCGGTGACCGCCGCGGCGCCCTCGGGCGGGCTCTTGCGCGCGCTGATTCCGGGCCGCGGCCCGCAGCGGCGCGGACGCGCGAGCAACGGGACGCCGCGCGCGCGCGAGGAGCGCGTGTACGTGCTCGAGCGCGGCGAGGCGCAGGCGCGCGAGCTCGCGATCGGCGCGAGCGACGGCACCTGGAGCGAGGTCACGGCCGGCGAGCTCGAGCCGGGCGCCGAGCTCGTGATCGACGCGCAGGTGCCGAAGCCGTGAGCGCCGCGGTCGCGAGCAACGCCCTCGATCGCGCGCCGGCGATCGCCTCGACGCCGCAGCCGCCGCTGATCGAGTTCCGCGGCGTGACGCGCATCTATGGCACCGGCCAGGCGCAGGTCGCCGCGCTGGCCGGCGTCGATCTCCGCATCTCGCGCGGCGAGTTCACGGCCGTGATGGGCCCGAGCGGCTCGGGCAAGTCGACCTGCATGAACCTGATCGGCTGCCTCGACACGCCGACCGCCGGCTCGTATCGCTTCGCCGGCGTCGAGGTCGGCGCGCTCTCGCGCGACCAGCGCGCGCGGCTGCGCCGCGAGTTCATCGGCTTCGTGTTCCAGGGCTTCCACCTGCTGGGCCGCAGCACCGCGCTCGAGAACACCGAGCTGCCGCTGGTCTACCGCGGCATGCCCGCCGCGCAGCGCCGCACGCTCGCTCTGCGCGCGCTCGCTTCGGTCGGCCTGACGGGTTGGGAGGAGCACACGCCCGCCGAGCTCTCCGGCGGGCAGCAGCAGCGCGTCGCGATCGCGCGCGCGCTCGTGACCGACCCGTTGCTCCTGCTCGCCGACGAGCCGACCGGGAACCTCGACTCGGAGCGGGGGCGCGAGATCATGGAGCTGCTCGCGCGGCTGAACCGCGAGCGCGGCATCACGGTCGTGATCGTCACCCACGACGCCGCGCTCGCCGCCACGATGCGGCGCGCGATCCGCTTCGTGGACGGCCGGATCGTCGAGGACGAGGCCGCCCGATGATCTGGTCGATGGTGCGGCTCGCGCTGCTCGCCATACGCCGCAACGTGTTGCGCTCCTCGCTCACCATGCTCGGCATCGTGATCGGCGTGGCGGCGGTGATCGCGATGGTGACGATCGGCGCCGGCGCCACGGCCAAGGTCACGGCCGATCTCGCGAGCCTGGGCCAGAACCTCCTGCTCGTGCGGCCCGGCCAGGGCACGATGGGTCCGGGCGGCGCGCGCTCCGAGGCGCCTGCGTTCAAGATCGAGGACGCGCGCGCGATCCTCGCCGAGGTGCCGAACGTGGCGGCGATCGCGCCGACCGCCTCGAAGCCGGTGCAGGCGATCTCGGGCAGCCGCAACTGGTCGACCGCCGTCACCGGAAGCACCGCCGAGTTCCTGGTCGTGCGCGGCTGGTCGCTCGCCAGCGGGCGCGCGTTCACGGCGAGCGAGGAGCGCGCCGGCAAGGCGGTGTGCCTGGTCGGTGCGACCGTGCAGCGCGAGCTGTTCGGCGGGCGCGATCCGATCGGCCAGCGCATGCGGCTCGGCAAGCTCTCCTGCCAGGTGATCGGGATGCTGCTGTCGAAGGGCGAGTCGACCTTCGGCCAGGACCAGGACGACTTCGTGCTGGTGCCGCTGCGCTGGTTCCAGCGCCGCGTGGCGGGCACGCTGGACGTGGGCGCGGTGTTCGCCTCGGCGCGCTCGGGCGCGTCGACCACGAAGGTGCAGAACGACATCGAGAAGCTGATGCGCGAGCGCCGCCGCAGCCCGAGCGGCGAGGACGACTTCCAGGTGCGCGACATGAAGGAGATCGCGACCGCGGTCACGGGCACGACGCGCGTGATGACGGGCCTGCTCGGCGCGGTCGCAGCGGTCAGCCTGCTCGTGGGAGGGATCGGGATCATGAACATCATGCTGGTCTCGGTGACGGAGCGGACGCGCGAGATCGGCATCCGGCTCGCGATCGGCGCGCTCGAGCGCGAGGTGCTCGCGCAGTTCCTGATCGAGGCCGTGGTGCTGTCGTCGGTGGGCGGCGTGATCGGGATCGCAGTCGGCTTGGCCCTCGCGGTCGCCGGCGTGCGCACGCTCGCCGTGCCGTTCGTGTTCCAGCCCGGCATCGTGGTGCTCGCGTTCGTATTCTCGGCCGCGGTGGGCGTGGTGTTCGGCTACTTCCCGGCGCGCCAGGCCGCGCGGCTCGATCCGATCGAGGCGCTCCGGCACGAGTAGGCCATACTGCGCGCGTGCAAGCCCGGAGCCGGATCTCTCGCGCGCTCGCGCTGCTCGCTCTGCTCGGCGCGTGCGGGACCGAGGAGACCGCGCCCGCGCCCCCGATCGCGCTGTCGGAGCAGAACGTGCGCACCTACCAGGCGGCTTGCGCGGGCTGTCACGCGCGGCCGGGCATCGGCGCGCCGCTGACCGGGGTCGAGGCGGACTGGCGCGAGCGCCGCGCGCAGGGCCTCGAGACGCTGCTCGTGCGCACGGTGGACGGCTACAAGGGCATGCCGCCGCTCGGCACCTGCGGGCTGTGCTCTGAGGACGACCTGCGTCAGCTCGTGCGCTACATGGCGGGGCTGCCGTGAGCCGGCGGGGCGTCACGCGCCGCGAGCTCCTGCTCGGCGCGCTCGCGGGCGGCGCGGCGCTCGGTCTGCCGCGCACGCGCGCGCGCGCCGACTCCGCGCGTCCGGCCAGGCTCGACGGCGGGCCCCTGCCCTGGCGCAACTGGTCGGGCTTCCAGGTCTGTCAGCCCGCACGCCGGCTCGGACCCGCGAGCGAGTCCGAGCTGCTCGCGCAGCTCCGCGACGGAGGCGGCGTGCTGCGACCGGCTGGCGCGGGCCACTCGTTCAGCGGGCTCGTGCCGTGCGACGGCGCGCTCCTGTTCCTCGACAACCTGACCGGCGTCGTGGCCGCGGACGCGGCGAGCCTGCAGGCCGAGGTCTGGACCGGCACGCGGCTCGCGCAGCTCGGGCCCGCGCTCGACGCGCACGGTCAGGCCATGCCGAACCTGCCCGACATCGACTACCAGACGCTCGGCGGCGCGCTCGCGACCTCGACGCACGGCACCGGCGCGCTGTTCGGCTCGCTCTCGTCGTACGTGGTCGGCCTGACGCTGGCCACACCGACGGGCGAGCTGCTCGAGTGCGACGCGGCGCGCAACGCAGAGGTGTTCCACGCCGCGCGCTGTTCGCTCGGCGCGCTCGGCGCGGTCACGCGCGTCCGCCTGCAGAACGCGCGGCCGTTCGCGCTGCTCGAGGAGACGCGCTTCCGCGAGCTCGACGCCGTGCTCGCGGACCTGCCGCGCGCGCGCACCGAGAACCGCTACTACGAGTTCTATGCCTTCCCGCACTCCGAGGCCGCGCTCGAGATCGCGACCAACGAGACCGAGCGCGAGCCGTACTCGAGCGGCGGCGACGACCCCGACTCGCTGTACCTGCTCGAGACGCTGTTCGAGCTGACGCGCCGGCTGCCGGGCGTCGGCTCCGCGCTCTACGACGCGATCCTCCTGCGCATGGGCACGAGCGAGCACGCCGGGCCGTCGTACCGCGTGCTCACGCACCCGCGCACCACGCGCTTCAACGAGATGGAGTACACCGTGCCCGCCGAGGCCGGGCCGGACTGCCTGCGCGAGCTCCTGCGCACGATCCGCGAGCGCGACCTTCCGGTCTGCTTCCCGATCGAGTGCCGCTACGTGCGCGAGGACGACGTGTGGCTGTCGATGTTCCACTCCCGGCCGGGCTTCTCGATCTCGGTGCACCAGTTCGCGGAGCAGGACTTCGCGCCCTACTTCGACGCGGTCGAGCCGGTGTTCTGGAAGTACGAGGGCCGGCCGCACTGGGGCAAGCTCCACTCGCTCGACTCGGGCCGGCTCGGCGACCTCTACCCGCGCTTCCGCGAGTTCCTCGACCTGCGCCGCCGGCTCGATCCGCGCGGCCGGCTGGTGAACGCGCACCTCGGCACGGTGCTGGCGGTCTAGACTAGACTCGCGCGCAGCTTCGGAGGTCAGATGGCTCGTTTCGCGCGGATCGCTCTCTGGGTGCTGGTGCTCATCCTCGCGCTCGGCTTCGGCGCCTATCGCTACCTGCTCGGGCGCTCGGACGTGCCCGCGACCAGCACCTACGCGCTCGACATGAGCGAGGTGCGCCGCGTCGCCTCGTCCACGCCCGGCGACAAGCCGGTGCGCGTGAACCACGCGCAGGTCGCGATCGGCTCGCTGCCGCGCGGGGCGATCTTCGCCGGCGAGTCGCTGTCCGTGCCCGAGCCGATGGTCCACGGCGCGTACCAGGTGGTGTTCCCCGACGGCAGCTACGTGGTGATCGACTCCGCGTTCGACGAGGCCGGCCTGCGCGCGATGAACCCCGACGCGAAGTTCCAGAGCGAGGGCTACGCCGCGATCCAGCGCGCGCTGGCGGGCGCGCGCAAGATCGTGATCACGCACGAGCACGCCGACCACAGCGGCGGCTTCGCGGGCTACGCGGATCCGGAGAACCTGGTCGGCCGGCTCGAGCTCAACGCCGAGCAGCTCGCGAACCAGGAGCAGCTCGAGCGCGCGAAGTTCCCGCCCGCGCTCGCGAGCGCGCTCACGCCGCTCGCCTACGAGCGCTACCACGCGCTCGCGCCGGGCGTGGTGCTGGTGAAGGCGGCGGGTCACACGCCCGGCAGCCAGATGATCTTCGTGCAGCTCGCCGACGGGAAGGAGCTCCTGTTCCTCGGCGACGTGGCCTGGCACATGGATCAGATCCGCGAGCTCTGGTACCGGCCGCGGCTGGTGACGGACTTCTTCATCGGCGAGGATCGCGACGCGGTGATGGCGCAGTTCCGCGCGCTGCACGACCTGGCCGGGAAGGACCCGGTCGTGCTCGTCGCGTCGCACGACGTCGCGCAGCGCGATGCGCTCGTGGCGAGCGGCGCGCTCGGCGCGAACTTCGAGTTCTAGCGCGCGCGATGTCGGACAAGCCGGCACGCGAGCAACGGCGACCCCGGCCCGTCCCCACGCCGGAGACGCGCGAGTTCTGGGACGGCGCGCGCGCCGGCGAGCTGCGCCTGCAGCGCTGCCGCGCGTGCCGGCGCGCGTACTTCCCGCCGCGCCCGTTCTGTCCGCGCTGCGCGAGCCGCGAGGTCGAGACCTTCCGCGCCAGCGGCCGCGCGACGCTCTACAGCTACGTCATCCACCACCGGCCGGCGCCCGGCTTCACGCCGCCCTACGCGATCGCCGTGGTCGCGCTCGAGGAAGGGCCGCGCATGATGACGAGCCTCGTCGACGTGGCGCAGACGCCCGAGGCGCTGGTGCTCGACATGCCGCTCGAGGTCGCGTTCCTGCCGCCCGACGGCGAGATCGCCCTGCCGGTGTTCCGGCCGGCTTCCGGAGCGCGGTCTTGAGGCGCCGCTCCAGCGCGATCGTCGGCGCCGCGGAGACGACCGAGCTCGGCGAGATCCCCGGCCTGTCGCAGCTCGGGCTGCACGCCGACGCGGCTCTGAACGCGCTCGCGGACTGCGGGTTGCGCCCGAGCGACGTCGACGGCGTGGCCTGCGCGGGCGAGTCGCCGACCTCGGTCGCGCACCTGCTCGGCATCACGCCGACCTGGGTCGACGGCACCGCGGTGGGCGGCTGCTCGTTCATGCTGCACGTGCGCCACGCCGCGGCCGCGCTCGAGGCGGGCCTGTGCAAGACGGTGCTGATCACGCACGGCCAGAGCGGGCGCTCGCGCGTGGGCGCGGGCGGCTTCGGCTTCTCGCCCGCGAGCCTCCAGGGCCAGTTCGAGTCACCGTACGGTGTCATGGGCCCGCCCACGCTCTTCACGATTCCCGCGCTGCGCTACATGAAGGACTTCGGGCTGACCCACGAGCAGCTCGCGAACGTCGCCGTGGTGCAGCGCGAGTGGGCGGGCCGCAACCCGCGCGCCATGTACCGCGACCCGATCACGGTCGACGACGTGCTGGCGTCGCGCGTGATCGCCTGGCCGTTCCACCTGCTCGAGTGCTGCCTCGTGACCGACGGCGGTGGCGCGCTGGTGATGGTCTCGGCCGAGCGCGCGCGCGACTTCCCGCAACGGCCGGTCTACGTGCTCGGCACCGGCGAGAGCGTCGAGACGCCGATGATCAGCCAGATGGAGGACTTCACGACCTCGCGCGCGTTCCGCGTCTCGGGCGCGATGGCTTTCGCCGAGGCCGGCATCAGCCCGCGCGACGTCGGCCACCTGATGATCTACGACGCCTTCGCGCACCTGCCGATCTACGGGCTCGAGGATCTCGGCTTCGTGCCGCGCGGCGAGGCCGGCCGCTTCATCTGGGACCGCCACACCGCGCCCGGCGGCCGGCTGCCGCTGAACACGAACGGCGGCGGGCTCTCCTACACGCACACCGGCATGTACGGGATGTTCGCGCTGCAGGAGTCCGTGCGTCAGCTGCGCGGCACCGCGCCCGCGCAGGTGCCGGACCTCGAGATCTCGGTCGCGCACGGCGTGGGCGGGATGTTCGCGGCGGCGGCGACCGTGATCCTGACCAACGAGCGCTAGCGGTCAGGCTCGCGCAGGCGCGCGCCGTCGAGCTTGCGGGCGCGGTCCGCCGCCTCCTTCTCGCGCAGCGCGCGCTCGGCGCGCGTCTCGCCCTCGCGCGTGCGGCGCGCGTCGGCGTCGCGTTCGCGCGCCTTCCGCTCCTTGCGCTTGCGCGCGCGGCGCAGGTTGGTCGGAGCGGCCACGCGCGCCGCTGGCTCAGAACCCCGACAGCGCCGCGAAGCGCGCGCGGTGGTAGGCGCCGTCGCCGAGCGTGAGCTCCGCGACGCGCGCGCGCTTCATGAACAGGCCGATCTCCTCCTCGTCGGTCACGCCGATGCCGCCGTGCATCTGTACGGCTTCGTTGCCGACCAGGTGGAGGGCGTCGGAGAGCCGCGCCTTGGCGATCGAGGCCAGCTGCGGGACGTCGGGCCGGTTCTCGTCGATCGCGCGCAGCGCGTCGAGCACGATCGAGCGCGACAGCTCGACCTCGACGAACATGTTCGCGGCGCGGTGCTTGAGCGCCTGGAACGAGCCGATCGGCACGCCGAACTGCTTGCGGTCCTTCAGGTACTTGATCGTGCGCTCGAAGGCCTCGCCGAGCGTGCCGAGCATCTCCGCGGCGAGCCCGATCGTCGCGCGGTCGAGCGCGGGATCGAGCACGTCCGCGCCGCGGCCGGCGGCGCCGATCAGCGCCGACCGCTCGACCTCGACGCCCTCGAGCACCAGGTTCGCGGCGTTGCGGCCGTCGACCATGATCGTGCGCTGCACGGAGAGGCCGCGCGCCGACTTCGGCACCAGGAAGAGCGACAAACCGTCGCGGTCGCCCGTCGCACCGGCCGTGCGCGCGACGACCACGATCTGATCGGCGACGTGGCCGTCGAGCACGAAGGTCTTCTTGCCCGTGAGCTTGTAGCCGTTCGCACTCGACTCGGCGCGCGTCGCGACCGCGTACGGCGCGTGGTGCGCGGCTTCCTGCAGCGCGAGCGCGAGCACGCGCTCAGCCTTGGCGACCGAGGGCAGGATCTCCTTCTTCTGCATCTCGTTCCCGCCGAGCAGCACGACGTTGCCGGCCAGCAGCGTGGTCGACACGAGCGGCGTCGCGGCCAGCGTGCGCCCGCACTCCTCGAGCACGATGCCGAGCTCGGCAAAGCCGAGGCCCGCGCCGCCGAGCTCCTCGGGCAGAACGATCCCGGCCCAGCCGAGCTCGCCCATCTGCTTCCACAGCGCGCGCGAGAAGCCGGTGGCGTCCTGCGTGTCGCGCAGCTTGCGCAACTCCCTCACCGGCGCGTGCTCGCTCACGAACTCGCGCGCGGTGCTGCGGAGCAATTCCTGTTCTTCGGACAGTGCGAGTGACATGTCGGACTTCCTTTCAGCTCACGAAGGCACGCCGCAGGCGTGCCGTGCGGGCAGCGCGGCTTCGCCGCGCGACAACCCGCTCAGTCGGGGAGACCCAGGACGCGCTTGGCGATGATGTTCAGCTGCACTTCGCTCGTGCCGCCCTCGATCGAGTTGCCCTTCGAGCGCAGCCACTCGCGCGTGGTGCCGAGCTCGCGCGTGTTGAAGCCCTCCCCTTCCCAGCCGAGCGCCTGCGAGCCGAGCACCTTCACGAGCAGCTCGTAGCGGCGCTTGTTCATCTCGGTGCCGTAGAGCTTGAACATCGACGACGCGGCGCCGGGACCCGCGCCCGCCTTCGCCTCGTCGCCGGAGCGGCGGATCGTGGTGGTGAAGCAGCGCGAATCCATCAGGTGCTGCGCGACCTGGTCGCGGATCACCGGGTCGGCGATGCGCCCGGCCTCGGTGCCGCAGTACTCCTTCGCGAGCGCGTCGAGCGTGCCGCCGCCGCCGCTGCCGCCCATGCCGAGGCCCATGCCGCCGATCATCTCGCGCTCGTGCTGCAGGAGCGCCTTCGCGATCGTCCAGCCGCCGTCGAGCTTCCCGACCAGGTTCTTCTTCGGGACCTTCACGTCCTGGAAGAACGTCTGGCAGAACGGCGACGAGCCGCTGATCAGCTTGATCGGCGCGACCGTCACGCCGGGCGTCTTCATGTCGAAGAGCAGGAACGAGATGCCGTCGTGCTTGGGCGCGGTCGTGTTCGTGCGCACCAGGCAGAAGATCCAGTCGGCGTAGTCCGCGTACGAGGTCCAGATCTTCTGGCCGTTCACCAGGTAGTGATCGCCCTGGTCCTCGGCGCGCGTCTGCAGGCCCGCGAGGTCGGAGCCGGCGCCGGGCTCGGAGTAGCCCTGACACCAGCGGATCTCGCCGCGCACGATCCTCGGCAGGTGCTCCTGCTTCTGCTCCTCGTTGCCGTACTGCAAGAGCACCGGGCCGAGCATGGTGATGCCGAAGCTGACCAGCGGCGGCCGGCAGTGCAGCCGGCGCATCTCCTCGGCCAGCACGCGCGCCTGCGCGCTCGACAGCCCGCCGCCGCCGTACTGCTTGGGCCAGGTCGGCGTGGTGAAGCCGCGCGCCGCCATGCGGTCGAGCCAGAGCTTCTCCTCGGGGTTGTCGTAGACCTTGTCGCGCCCGCCCCAGTTGATGTCCTCGTCGGGGCCGAGCGGCTTGCGCATCGAGGGCGGGCAGTTCTGCTCCAGCCACTTGCCGATCTCGGTGCGGAACGAGTCGAGATTCTCCAAAGCGAGATCCTCCCATGGGGCCGCGCGCCAGGCTGGCGGGGCGACCGCATCTTATGCGGGGCGTGGTTCGCCCCGCAACTACGCTCGGCTTCGCCTCGCTGCGCGCGCCACTGCGTGGCGCTTGCGGGCGCCGCCGCGGGCGGCCGCGGACGGCGCCCATCTCTCGCGCGCTTGCTGCCGCGACGATGTTCGGCTCTTCTAGGCGCCCATGAGGGCACTGCGGCGGATCCTGGGGGTGGACGACGACGCGCGCAGCGAGGCGCGCGACACGGCGACGGTTCGGCGCATCGCGGCCGAGCTCGAGGCGCTGCCGGCCGACGAGGCGCGCTTCCTCGCGGCGTTCGCCTACGTGCTCGCGCGCGTCGCGCGCGCGGATCTGGAGATCTCGCGCGAGGAGTCGGAGAAGATGGTCGCGCTCGTGCGCGGCGCCTCGACCCTGTCCGAAGCCCAGGCGACGCTCGTGGTGCAGATGGCGAAGACCTCGGCGATCGCGCTCGGCGGCACCGAGAACTACCTCGTCACGCGCCAGTTCCGCGACATCTCGACGCCGGAGCAGCGCGTCGAGCTGCTGCGCTGCCTGTTCGCCGTTGCGGGCGCGGACCAGAGCATCTCGCACCTCGAGAACACGGAGGTCACCACGATCGGCCAGGAGCTCGGCTTCGACGACCGCCAGCTCGCGTCGATCCGCGCCGCCTTCCGCGACCGGCTCTCCGTGCTGAACAAGGACGAGGGGTGACACGCCATTGAGTGACGAGCTCGATGTCGCGCGGATCGGCGAGGACGTGCCGTTGCTCGAGGGCATGCGCACCGCGCGCGCGATCCGCCGCCTGCGCCCCGATCCCGTTCCGGAGGCGCTCGTGCGCAAGGTGTGCGAGGCCGGCACGTTCGCGCCGAGCGGCGGCAACCGGCAGCCGTGGGTGTTCGTCGCCGTGACCGAGCCCGAGCGCCGCGCCTGGGTCGCGGAGCGCTACCGCAAGAGCTTCCACGCCTACATCGCGCCCGCCTTCGAGGCGGCGAAGCGCCCGGACTTCCCCGAGGCGGGGCGGCGCAACATGCGCGCCGCGCTCTGGCTCGCCGATCACCTGCACGAGGCGCCCGTACACTTGTTCGTGGCGGGCTGGAACCGACGCGGCGAGGCGCAGGGCCAGGCGCTCTTCCCCTGCATCCAGAACGTGCTGCTCGCCTGCCGCGCGGTCGGGCTCGGCGCCTCGCTCACCACGATCCACCGCAGCTTCGGCGAGGAGTGCGACCGCTGGCTCGGCCTGCCCGAGAGCTGCCCGTCGATCGGCCTCCTGCCGATCGGCTGGCCGGTGGGCAAGCACGGCCGCCCGCCGCGGCGGCCGGTCGACGAAAGTCTGCATTGGCAAAGCTACAAAGCTGCGCCGGAGGACCCCGCCGGCGGCTGAGTTCCGGCGCCACTTCGCCCTCCATTCGAGCTATCCTGGCCTGGCTCACGAGTTGCTTTCGTTCAGTCAAATGACGGAGGTGATCATGGAGCGAAGGGACGGCTCTCCCCCCCGAGGCGTTTCCCCCGGCGTCACCGGCCTCGAGCGCGCTCTCGCGCGCCGCGTGCTCGAGTCACGCGGCGACCCGCGGCTGCGGCTCGTGCTCTGGAACGGCGAGGAGCTGCGGCTCGGCGACGCGCCGCCGGTCGGGCGCATCGCGCTGCGCCACCGGCGCGTGCTGCGCGAGCTGCTGCGCCAGCCCGGCTCGATGGGGATGGGCGAGGCGTACGCGCGCGGCGACCTCGAGATCGAGGGCGACCTCACCGCCGTGCTGTGCAGCGCGTTCGCGGTGCCCGAGCGCAGGACCCTCCTGCGCCGCGCGTCGTTCGCGTGGCAGCTGTGGCGCCGGCGCAGCCGCCAGCTCGCGGACGCGCGCGCGAACATCCACCACCACTACGACCTGGGCAACGACTTCTACGCGCTCTGGCTCGACGAGGGCATGTCCTACACCTGCGCGTACTTCCCGACCGCGTCCGCGTCGCTCGAGGAGGCGCAGCGCGCGAAGCAGGAGCACGTCGCGCGCAAGCTCTGGCTGCGGCCCGGCGAGCGCGTGGTCGAGGCCGGCTGCGGCTGGGGCGGGCTCGCGCTGCACCTGGCGCGCGCGCACGGCGTGCACGTCACGGCCTACAACGTGTCGTCGGAGCAGGTGCGCTACGCGCGCGAGCAGGCGCGGGCCCAGGGGCTCGCCCAGCGCGTCGAGTTCCGCGAGGACGACTACCGGAACATCCGCGGGAGCTTCGACGCGTTCGTCTCGGTCGGCATGCTCGAGCACGTCGGCCCCGAGAACTACGCGGCGCTCGGCCGCGTGATCGACGGTTGCCTGGCGCCGCACGGCCGCGGGCTCCTGCACTCGATCGGGCGCGTGCAGCGCCGTCCGATGGACCCGTGGATCTCGCGCCGCATCTTCCCCGGCGCCTACTCGCCGACGCTCGAGGAGATGGTCGGCATCCTCGCGCCGCACGACCTCGCGGTGCTCGACGTCGAGGACCTGCGGCTGCACTACGAGCGCACGCTCGGGCACTGGCTCGAGCGCTTCGAGAAGAACGCGGACGCGATCGAGCGCCGCTTCGACGCCCGCTTCGTGCGCATGTGGCGCCTGTACCTGGCCGGCTCGATCGCCGCGTTCCACACGAGCTCGCTCCAGCTCTGGCAGGTGGTGTTCGCACGCGCGCGCACGCGCGCGATCCCCTGGACGCGCGCGCACCTCTACGCCGGCGAGAGCTGACGCGTGGACTGCGACGTCCTGATCGTCGGCGGCGGGCCCGCGGGCTCGAGCTGCGCGTGGGGCCTGCGCGGCTCCGGCCTGCGCGTCGTGGTCCTGGACGCGAAGCCCTTCCCGCGCGACAAGATCTGCGCGGGCTGGATCACGCCGCAGATCCTCGCCGAGCTCGCGCTCGAGCCCGCGGACTACGCGAAGGACCGCGTGCTGCAGCCGTTCCGCGGCTTCGAGGTGAGCCTGCTCGGCGCGCGCAGCGCGCGCGTGACCTATCCGGAGGTCGTGAGCTACGGCATCCGGCGCTGCGAGTTCGACGCCTGTCTTCTGGAGCGCTGCGGCGCGGAGCTCCGGCTCGGCGAGCCGCTGCGCTCGCTCGCGCGCGACGGCGACGGCTGGCTCGCGAACGGCGAGCTGCGCGCGCGCTTCGTGGTCGGCGCGGGCGGCCACTTCTGCCCGGTCGCGCGCGCGCTCGCGCCCGGCGGCGAGGAGCGGGACGTGGTCGTCGCCGCGCAGGAGATCGAATTCGAGCTCGACGACGCGCAGGCCCGCGCCTGCTCCGTGTCGCCCGAAGTGCCCGAGCTGTTCTTCGAGCGCGACCTGCGCGGCTACGCGTGGCTGGTGCGCAAGGGACCGCTGCTGAACGTCGGCATCGGCCGCCAGGACCCGCACGATCTCGCCGGCCACGCGCGCGTCTTCCTCGAGCGGGTCCGCGCACAGGGCAAGCTCCCGCCCGGCGTCCCCGCCAAGCGACACGGACATGCGTACCTGCTCTACGGCCAGTCCCCGCGCCCGCTCGCGGGCGACGGGTTCCTGCTGATCGGCGACGCCGCGGGCTTCGCCTGGCCGCAGTCGGGCGAGGGCATCCGGCCGGCGATCGAGTCGGGCCTGCTCGCGGCGGGCGCGATCGAGAAGCGCGACCTCGCGTCCTACGCTCACGCGATCGAAGCGCGCTTCGGCTCGCGCAGCCGCGCGGGCGGCGCGTCGCTCACGTCGCTCGTGCCCGCAGCGTGGAAGCCCTGGCTCGCGGAGAAGCTGCTCGCGACGCCCGCCTTCGCGCGCCGCGTGGTGGTGGACCGCTGGTTCCTGCACCGCGATCAGCCGGTGCTCGAGACCGCAGCTAGCGCGAGCGCAGCGTGAGCTCGGTGATCTCGGCCGGCGAGAAGAGCCGCATCGGCGGGCCCCAGAAGCCGGTGCCGCGGCTGACGTAGAGCTCCGAGCCGTTGCGCGCGTAGCGGCCGGCCACGAACGGCGTGGCGAGCCGGACCAGGTAGCGGAACGGCCAGATCTGTCCGCCGTGCGTGTGACCCGAGAGCTGCAGGGCGACACCGCGGCGCGACGCGCCCTTGAACGTGGCGGGGTCGTGCGCGAGCAGGACCACCGGCAGCTCCGGGTCGCGGCCCGCGAGCGCGGCCTCGAGGTCCTCGCGCTGGTCGTCGTTGAAGCCGCCGCGATGGTCGTCCACGCCCGCCAGCGTGAACGCCGCGCCGTCGCGAGAGATCACGACGTGGCGGTTGCGCAGCGGGATCAGGCCGAGCTTCGTCACGACCTCGATCCAGGCGACGGCGCCCGAGTAGTGGTCGTGATTGCCGGTCACGAAGTAGACGCCGTGGCGCGCGCGCAGTCCGCCGAACGGCGCGACCTCGTCGGCGAGCAGGTGCGCGCTGCCGTCCACCAAGTCGCCCGTGACGCAGATCAGGTCGGGCGCGAGCGCGTTCACGCGCTCGGTCAGGTGGCGCGAGAAGCGGTGGTCGAGCAGCGGGCCGATGTGGATGTCGCTGATCTGCGCGATGCGGAAGCCGTCGAGCGCCTTCGGCCAGCCGGCGAGCGGGATCTCGACGCGCGCGAGGCGCGGGGGACGCAGTCCGGAGTAGAGCGCGAACGCGCCCGCGACTCCGACGATGCCGAGCGCGCTCGCGGCCTGCGCGCGCGCCGACGCGACCGGCTCGGGCAGCGCGCCGCCCGCGGCCCAGGCCGCGTTGCCGGCCAGGAAGCGCAGCAGATCGCCGGCGCCGAGCACGATCAGGAACAGGAACGCGATCCCCATCCACAGCGACGCGGGCCAGGCGATCAGGCGACTCCAGGGCTTGTGCAGCGTGCGCTCCGCGATCGGCTGGGCGAACAGCGAAACGAGCCCGAGCGCGATCAGGCCCAGGCCGAGCTCGCGCGCGGGCGAGCCGAGCTCGGGATCGAGCACCAGCCGCGCGGCGATGTAGTAGTGGCCGAAGCCGAGCACGCTGAGCGCGATCGCGAGGAACAGGAGTCCGGCCAGGATGCGGCGCGCGCTGCTCATCGGCTCGGAGCCTATCCCACCCCCCGCGTGTTACGCTCGCGCGAGAGGACGCCGACGTGCCGCTGGTGGTCGACACGCGCTTTGGCAGGGTTCGCGGCCGGCTGGACCGCGGCGTGACGGTGTTTCACGGCATTCCGTACGCAGCTCCGCCCGTCGGGCCGCGCCGTTTCGAGGCGCCCGCGCGCGCCGAGCCCTGGCCGGGCGTGCTCGACCTGCGCGAGCCGGGCCCCGCCGCGCCGCAGAACGCGCCGCGGCTCGCGAGCCTCGGCGCTGTCGCGCCGGCCGCGCAGAGCGAGGACTGCCTGCGGCTCGACCTGTACACGCCCGGATTCGACGGCCTGCCCCGGCCGGTGCTGGTGTTCGTGCACGGCGGCGCGTTCGCCGAAGGGGCCGCCTCCGATCCCGGCACGCGCGGACGCCGGCTCGCGCGCGGCGGCGACATGCTGGTGGTGTCGGTGCAGTACCGGCTGGGCGCGCTCGGCTTCCTCGACCCCGCGGAGCTGGCTCGCACGAGCGGGACGCCCGAAGCGAACCTCGGGCTGCTCGACGTGATCGCGGCGCTCGAGTGGGTGCGCGAGGAGATCGACGCGTTCGGCGGCGATCCGCGCAACGTAACGTTGTTCGGCGAGGGCTCGGGCGCGACCGCGGTGGCGTGCCTGCTCGGTGCGCAGCGCGCCGCCGGGCTGTTCGGCCGCGCGATCCTGGCCAGCGCGTCGCTGCGCGTCGACACGCGCGAGCAGTCCGCGCGCCGCACGCGCGCCTTCCTCGACGCGCTCGGGCTCGCGCCCGCAGACGCGCGCAAGCTCGCCGACCTGCGCGTGCCCGCGCTGCTCGAGGCGCAGGCGCGCGCGGGCGGGTTCCGGCCCACGGTCGACGGGGCGCTCTTGCGGGCGGCGCCGCTCGAGGCCGCGCGCAGCGGCGCGCTCGCCAAGCTGCCGCTCGTGATCGGCACGAACCGCGACGAGACGCGGGTGCTCGACTTCGAGGATCCCTCGCTCGCGGCGCTCGAGCGCGCGGCTCTCGTGCCGCGCCTGCGGGAGCGCGGGCTCGACGCCGCGCTCGCGGACGCCGCCGTGTCCGCCTACACGATGCGGCGTAGAGACGCGTCGCCCGCGGAACTCTTCCACGCCATCGAGACCGACCGCTGCTTCCGCGTGCCCGCGCTGCGCGTGGCCGAGTCCCTGGCCGCGGTCGGCGCGCCCACCTTCGTGTACGAGTTCGCGTTCAGCGGCGCGAGCCGCCAGGGGCCGACCGGCGCGTTTCACGGCCTCGAGCAGCCGTTCCTGTTCGGCACGCGCCGCGTCCACCCGCTGGGCGCGCTGATCGAGGACAGCGCCGACGCGAAAGCCCTGTCGCGCCGCATGCGCGACGCGCTCGCGGCGTTCGTGCGCGCCGGCAACCCGCGCAGCCCCCTGGCCGGTCCCTGGCCGGCCTTCGGCGCGAGCGAACGCGACACCCTGGTGTTCGCCACCGACACGCGCGTCGAGCGCGCCCCGCGCGAGGGAGAGCGCGCGTTCTGGGACGGGGCTGTCTAGCGAGCGTTCTCCGAGCTCTCGTCCCGAGCCGTCCGTCCAGAGGAGTGGACGCTGCGCCGCGCGTCCGTCCGCGACAGTGGACGTTCCCGTAGCTCACTCGCACGCATCGTCCGGCGCGCGGTGGCACGGAGATTGAATCTTCTCGCCCGAAGGACGGTGATACGATCGCGTGATGGGGATGGGCGCGCCGGTTCAGTCACTCGAGCTCGGCGGATCGGACGGCGGAGCGTTCGAGGAATATCTCGATGACTGCAGGCAGCGCGTGCTCGACGAGATCCGCGCGATCCTGCCCGACACGCGTCGCCCCGGTGGCCGGCTCTACGAGCTGATGCTCGACTACCCGCTGCGCGGCGGAAAGGCGCTGCGGCCGGCGCTCGCGATCGCGACCTGCCGCGCGCTCGGCGGCCACCTCGAGGCGGTCCTGCGCACGGCGGCGGTGCTCGAGCTGTACCACAACGCGTTCCTGATCCACGACGACGTGGAGGACGGCTCCGAGCTGCGCCGCAGCGAGCAGACCTTGCACCGCCTCCACGGCGTGCCGATCGCGGTCAACGTCGGTGACGGCATGCTCGCGGCGTCGATGGCGCCGCTGCTCGAGAACATCGAGCTCGTCGGGCTCGGCCGCGCGCTGCGCATCCTGCAGGTGGTCGCGCGCATGGCGCGCGAGTCCGCCGAGGGTCAGATGATCGAGCTCGACTGGGTGAGGAGCGCCGACTGGACGCCGATCGATCGCGCCTACCTGCGCATGATCTACAAGAAGACCGCCTGGTACACGTTCCTCGCACCGGTCTGCGCGGGCGCGATCGCGGCCGGCGCGGGCGCCGCGACGGAGCGCACGTTGGTCCGCTTCGCGACACCGCTGGGGATCGCCTTCCAGATCCAGGACGACGTGCTGAACCTGTCCGCCGGTCCCGAGCGCTACGGAAAGGAGCTGCTCGGCGATCTGTGGGAGGGCAAGCACACCCTGATCCTGATCGAGGCAGTGCGCAGCGCGAGCGACGCCGAGCGCACGCGCGCGCGCGAAGCCCTGGCGAAGCCGCGCGCGGCGAAGACGGCGGAGGACGTGGCCTTCCTGAGCGGTCTGATCGAGCGCGCCCGCGCGGTCGACTACGCGCTCGCCGTCGCGCGCCGCCATTCGGAGCGCGCGGCGCGCAGCTTCGCGCGGCTCGCGCGCGAGCTCGCGCCCTCGCCTCACCGCGACTTCCTCGCCGGCCTCGTCGCCTACGTCGTGGAGCGGGACCGCTGATGGCCGGGCCGGCTGGCGGCCGGGGTTCCGCGAACGCGCGCGTCTCGCGCTGGGCCGACACCCTGCGCTCGCTGCACCTGAAGCGGCTGCGCGCAGAGCCGGAGCGCAGCGCGGAGGAGCAGGTCGCCGCGGCGCGCACCGGCTACGACCGCGCGCGCTCTCGCCTGGCCGAGCTCGAAGACGCGCTGCGCGAGCAGGCGAGCCTGGCGGACGACGTCGCGCGCCAGCTCCTGCCACCGCTCACCCCGCAGACCGCGAGCCCGCGCCGAGGCGCCGAGGACGACGAACACGCTCGGCTCGCCGCTCTGCTGCGCGCGCTGCAGCTCGCGCTGCTGCGTCACCCGCTGGCCGCGCGCGCCGCGATCGCGGGACTCGTGGCCGAAGGCCGCCGCTTCGCGGAAACCGCCGAGGGCGCGGAGCTCGGCCGCGCGCTCGAGGGCTCGGAGCTTCTGGCGCACGCGCGGCTGGTCTGGAAGATCGCGTCGCTCGGGTCTTTCGACGAGGACGCGCCCGAGATCCTTCCGTCGGCGTATCTCGAGGGGCTCTTGCTGACCGCCGCGAGCGGCGACCCGGACGCGGTGCTCGACCGGCTCTTCGGAGGTAGCGCGGAGTGAGTCGGCCGATCGACGCGCAGCCGCTCTCGGACGCGGCAGATGGTCCGCTGCTCGAGCTCGCGCTGGGGGCGCTCTCGCTCGCGCGCGACGTCGAGCGGCTCGCGCGCACGGCCGCCACGCCCGGCGCTGACGCGCGCTCCACGGCCGGCGACGAGCCCGCGCGGCTCGCCTGTCTCGGCCTGCTCTCGCTCGCGCGCAGCGTCGAGCGCGGGCTCACGGTCGCGGCGCACGCGCCGCGTGCGGAGCCCGCGGCGAACCGCGCGCGCGCTCCGGGGCTGCTGCGGTGAGCGTGGCGCTCCACCAGGCGCGCGGGCCGCGCGCGCTCGACGCGAAGGCCGCGCTGATCCTGCAGTCGGACTACTGGCGGCGTCTGCCCGGCCAGAAGGAGTGGTCGCACTTCTGCGTGCTCGGCCGCGAGCTGACGCTGATCGCGAACCTGAGCCTCGCCCCCGCGCGCGTGGTGGCGCTCGCGCGCGTTGCGGGGCTCGGCTGGCTGGGCGCCGTGGAGTCGGTGGAACGCGGAGCGCTCGAGCTCCGCGGCGGCTCGATCGACGCGCGCTTCGGCGCGAGCGCCCTGCGCTTTCGCGACGGCGCGTATCAGCTCGAGCTCGCGACGCGCGACGGGTCGCTCGCGGCGCGCCTCGAGCTCCGGCCGCGCCTCCGGCCCGCGCTCACGAGCAGCATCCCGCTCGCGCGCGCCGCCACGATGAAGTGGTTCGTCGTGCCCCGACTCGAGGCCAGCGGACACGTGTGCGTGCGCGAGCGCAGCTTCGCGCTCGAGCGCGCGCCGGCCTACCACGATCACGACTGGGGCCCGTTCCGCTGGGGCGGGGACTTCTCCTGGGAGTGGGCGGTCGTGCTGCCCGAAGGCGACGCCGCGGAGTGGAGCTTCGTGTTCCAGCGCATCTCCGACCGCGCGCGACACCGGACGTTGTCGCAGGGCCTGCTCGCGTGGCGGAAGGGAGGCCACGCGCTGACCCTGCACGGGCGCGAGCTGTCGCTGCGCTCCGAGGGCCTGCTGCGCCAGCGGCGCGCGCTCGTCGTGCCCGGCGTGATGCGGCTGGTCGGGGGCGCCGGCGCGACCGACGCGCCGCGCCGGCTCGAGCTGCGCGCGGAGAGGGGCGCGGACGTGGTGGAGCTCGCGCTCGAGCTCGAGGACCTGGCGCGCATCGCCGTCCCGAACGACGGCGAGGAGCCGGGCGCGACGCTGGTGTGCGAGGCGCACGCCCGCGCGCGCGTGTCCGGCCGGCTGCGCGGCGCGCGCATCGACTGCGAAGCGGCCGCGCTGGTGGAGCTCAACCGTGCGCCGGCGTGAGCTGCGCGCGCTCGTCGCCAGCGCGCTCGCGGCGCTCGCGCGCGAGGCGCCGGGACACTACGCGCGCCTCGCCGAGCTGCTCGCCCGGACGCCGCTGCAGCTCGAGCTCGACGGACCGCCGTTCGTGCTGCGCTTCGCCGGCGGCGCGCACCGGCTCGAGCCGCGCGCCGCCGGCGGCGCCGGGACCGTCGTGCGCAGCGACGCGGCCACGATCCTCGCCGTGCTCGAGGGGGAGCTCGAGCTGGTCGACGCGGCGCTCGCCGATCGCCTGTTCCTGCGCGGCTCGGTCGAAGCGCTGTCCCGCTTCGAGTCCGCGCTCGGCGTGTTCGCGGATGGAGCCGTGCGCTGCGCGAGCACGCCGGCGCTGCTCGACGAGCTCCGAGCGTCGCTCGCGACCCTGGAGGAGACGCCATGTCCTTCGTGATGCAGAACGATCTCGCGCGCGACGCCAAGCGCCGGCCCGCGCGCGCGCCGATCGCCACGGTGTTCGGCGCCGGCATCGCCGGCCTGTCGGTCGCGCACGAGCTGATCGAGCGCGGCTTCACCGTCCAGGTGGTCGAGGCCTTCGAGGACTTCGATGACGAGTACGCCTGCCTGGTGGGCGGCATGGCGGCCAACCAGTATGGACGGATCCCCGCGGAGATCGAGGATCTGCACCCGTACTTGTTCAAGCCTCAGCGCACCGGCAACGATCGCGCGGACCAGAGTGAAGACGGCGCGCCCGGTGTGCGGGTGTGGCTGGAGACTTCTTCGCCGTCGCCGGCCCGCGATCTGCACGTTTCGGTCGCGGGCAGCGCGCGCCTCCGCGTCCCGTACGTGGGGGGCGAAGCTCCGCCAGCCCTGCTCGCGAGGCTGACCTCGGCGATCCTCACGCTTCCCGGCGTGCACGCCGCGGCCCACCCGAGCGAGGCGAACACGCTCGTCGTCACCTCGAGCGTGCCCGCGGAGCGGCCCGAGGTGCTGGTCGAGGAGGAGCTCGCCCCGGGCAGGTTCGAGCCGAGCGCCTACGTGCGCGTCGAGTCGACCGCCGGCATCGCGCCGCTGCGCGCGTGCAGCATGCAGCGCGTGCAGCAGCGCGTGGCGCTGGCGCAGCGCATCCAGCTCGATCGCTCGGTCGTCCCGAACACCCCGTCGCCCTGGATCCCGCTCACCGACGAGCACGGCTTCGACAACGGGCAGAAGCTCGACGCGATCGTGCGCCAGCTGCAGCGCGCCTGGGCGCTGAACCAGGCGGCGTTCGCGCGCCTGCGCGACGAGCAGGTCGGCGATCCGCCCGCCGCGAAGGACTTCTGGCTCAGCGCGCGCATGCAGCGGCGCGAGGTGCTGCTCGTCGAGGTCCGCGGCCACACCGACCGCGACGGCGAGGAAGGCGCGAATCGCGCCCTGTCGCTCGCCTGGGCGGAGCTCGTGAAGGCCGAGCTCGTGCTGCGCAACGGCCTCCTGCTCGACCCGATCCCGGACCTCGCGCAGCGGCTGGTCGCGGTCGGGCTCGGCAGCGCCGAGCCGATCGGAAACCAGCATCGCGCTTCGGGCCGCCGCCGCGACAACCGCGTCGAACTCCGGATCGTCGAGAACCGGATCCCCGGCGAGCACGGCTACCGCTACTTCCCGGGCTTCTACTGGCACCTGTTCGACACCATGAAGCGTACGCCGATCCTCGACAGGGACGGACAGGAGACCGGCGCCACCGCGTACGACCAGCTCGTGCCGACCGAGACGATCGACCTCGCGCTCGCCAAGGGACGCGCGCCGGAGACGATTCCGGTCGAGCGGCCGCGCTCGCTGGAGGCGCTGCGCAAGCTCGTGCGCCTGCACCTCGACCCGGATCGGCTGGGCGTGAGCGAGCGCGACCTGCTGCGCTTCCAGCTCAAGCTCCTGAAGTTCCTGACGGGCTGTCCCGCTCGCCGGACCGAGTGGGAGAAGCAGACCTGGTGGGAGTTCCTCGACGGGGACGGCTACTCGGAACCCATGCGAAGGATCCTCATGGACACGCCCGAGGCGCTGATCGCGATGAACGCGCTCGAGACCGACGCGCACAGCCAGGGCCTGATCTATGTGCACATCCTGATGGAGTCGCTCGGCTCCGGAGAGCCGGCCAATCGCACGCTGAACGGGCCCACCACCGACGCCTGGCTGCGGCACTGGAAGCGCTACCTCAAGCGCCAGGGCGTGCGCTTCTTCATCGGGCGGCTCGATTCGCTGCACTTCGACCCGGCCACGAACCAGCTTCTGCCCGACGTCACCACGCACTCCGCCTACTCCGCGGAGGCGCAGCTGGTCGTGAATCCCACCCCGGACGGGGTCTACAAGGTGATCCTGAACCGGCTCGTGGTCTCGGTGAACTCGGCGGCCGCGGGCGGCGCCGCGCTCGCGGCGGACGTGGCTGCGGCCATCAACGCGGCTGGCGATGCGTGCGTGACGGCCGCGCCCACGGGTCGAGGCGTGGTCCGGCTCTTCCCGGCCGTGCGACGCGGCAGCCTGCTGCTGCGCGTCGCGCAGCCCGACGCCCCGCCGCCGGACCAGCTCTGGCTGAACGGGCTGAACCTCGCGGTCACCGGCGCGCATTCGACTGCGAACCTGCGCGACACGCTGGTCGGCGCGCTGCAGGCCCACATCGACGACGGCGGTCTGCCGCTGCGCGTGCGAGCGCACGGCGCGCGCTCGTTCGAGCTCGAGCCGCGCGAAGCGGCGATCGTGTCGCTGATGAGCGCGGCGCCCGGCGAGGTCGGGCTCGAGATCGGCGGGCTCGAGGTGAGCGTGCGCAACGACCGCGTCTTCCCGCTGGCGCGCTGGGACGACGCCCTCGAGATCCTGCGCGACGCGCTGCGCGCTCGGCTCGTCGACCTCGGCTACGTCGCCCGGCCGCTCGGCACCACCGGTATCTCGATCCACGGGCCCGAGGCCGCGAGCGTCTCGCCGGGCGGATTCGGCGGGCGCCTGCAGCTCGGGCCGGACCTGCGCCCCGAGCTCGTCCTTCCGCCAGGCACGCTCGAGGCCATCCCGCCCGGCGTCGTCTCGATGTTCACCTTTCCGCCGAGCACGTCGGTGCTCGGGCCGATCCCCGAGGAGCCCGAGCACGAGTACGTCAGCGTCGAGTCCGGGAGCGGGCTCCCCGCGCCGGGCGCGGGACCCGACTTCTACTTCCTCGCCGTCCCCTACCTCGAGGCGTCGCGGCTGGTGGACGCGGTGAGCGCGGACGTCGACGGCTGTTTGAAGCAGCTGGTCGACTTCAATGGGCGCACCGGCGTCGCCTTCGCGAACGGCGAGCTGGTTCCCGTCGACCGCGATGGGCACGGGCGGCCGCTCGACCCGCCCGGCGGGAAGTACGCGCTGCGCGAGCTCAGCGGCGTCCAGTACTACTTCAACAACCACATCCGGATCGGACGCGGGCACACCTACTATCTCGGCTCGCCGTGGGGACTGTCCTCGATCTCGCAGCTCGCGTACTGGCGCGACCGGCCGTCGGAGCGCAGCGCGTTCCTGGGCCAGCTCTCCGTCGACATCGGCAGCTTCTACGCGCCGTCCGGCGCCGAGGGTGTGCGGCGCTCGGCTTGGAACAGCGGGCGGCAGGAGATCGCCGAAGAGGTGTGGGCGCAGCTCGTGCGCTGGGCCGACCGCGAGTTCAAACCGGGCACGCGCTATCGCGACGTCGTTCCGTCTCCCGGCTACTACCACCTCGACCGGAACCTGCTGTTCGACGTCGCGCCGCCGCGGCGCTACGCGGGCGCGCTCGAGATCGTGCTCACCGACATCGCCGCGCCGCGCGTGTACAAACTCACCGTGGGGCGGTGGACGGCGACGAGCGGCTCGACGAACGACCCACAGGACGTCGCGGACGCGCTCGAGGCCGCCGGCGGCGTCGCGATCCGCGTCAGCGCGAACCGCCTGGTCGCGGCGACGCCCATCGAGAAAGCGACGCGCGTCCGCATCGTGATCTCCCAGCCCAAGGTCGCGACGCGCTACGCGCTACGCGTCGGAGGTGCGCCGCTCATCGCCTACGCGGCGGCGGCGGCGGCCTCGCCCGCATCGATCCGCGCGCCACTCGTCGCCAAGATCAACGCCAGCGTGCCCGGCGCGCTCGCGCTGGCGGAGCCCGACGCGGATCCGGCGGTCCCGTCCGCTCCCGCGGCCTTCACCATCCAGTTGGCCGAGGGCACGAGCGTCACCGGCCTCGCGTGTACGCTCGGCGCGGAGGACGTCGAGCACTTCCTCGCACTCGATCCTCCGGGACAGGCCCGCGCCAGCGTCGACGCCGGGCTCGCGATCGAGAACGAGCCGGCCGTCCAGTACAACCTGACGCCCTTCATGATCAACCCGGCGGGGATCTGGCACCTGCGCCCGGGGCTCGATCCCAACGCAACTCGGCGTACCGGAGAGTACGAGCACCCGTGGCCGAACCCGATCTGGTACACGCCGACGCTCCGGCGCTGGCTGATGGTCGGCAACCACATGGCGACCTTCACGCGCATCTCGACCATGGAGTCCGCGAACGAGTCGGCGCGTCACGCGGTGCTGCGCGCGCTGCACGAGCTGGCGCTCTCCGCGCGCGGGACCGGCGGCGACTACAACAACGGCGGCTTTCTGTTCGGGAGCATGCCGGATCTGTGGGACCCGGCCGAGCGCGAGCCGGACGAGGCGGCCGCACTCAAGCGCATCGACGAGAAGCTGTGCGCCCAGAGCACTCCGCATCCGCTCGAGATCCTGCGCATCGAGGAGTGGGTCGACGGGCTGCCGGAGGACTTGGTCCGCGAGAAGTTCCCCGAGCACCTCGAGACGCTGCTGCAGGGGATTCGCTACCAGCTTCGCGATGACTGGAAGGCGACCGAGCGCGACGAGCTTGTCGCGAGCGTCGCCACGATCATCGGCCAGCTGCTCAAGGGAGTCTGAGTCCGATCCCCGGCACGACGACCTCGGCCAGCGCGTCCGGCCGCACGACGCCCTCCTGCGCGAGCCAGGCATCGGCGCGGGCCACCAGCGCCGCGCCGCTCGCTCCGCCGAGCGTTTCGCCGAGCTTGCGGCGCGCGCAGGCCGCGTGCAGGTCCATGCCCGCGGCCGAGAACGCGTCGACGGCGCGTTCCAGCTCCGCGCGCGCGCGCGCGGCGTCGCCGGCCGCGCGCGCGACACCGGCGCGGATCGCGGCGGCCATGCCCGGCACGTGCGGCAGCTTCGTGCGCTCGAGGATTCGCGCCTCGGTCCCGGCGAGGCCGGGCTCGCCCGCCGCGAGCGCCGCGCGCGCGCGCAGCTGGCGCAGGATGGTGGCGATGCACTCGAGCCGCAGGTAGCCGGCGCGCGAGAGCGCGGGCCACGCGCGATCGACGAGTCCGAGCGCGCGCGCGCCGTCGCCGCGGTAGAGCGCGACGTGCGTCTGGATCTGCAGGCGGATGTAGTCGTTGGCGGTGAAGGCGGCATCCTCGCTCGGCCGCGACTCGACGGCCGCGTCCTGCTCCGCGCGCTCCGGCTCGTCGCGCGCGAGCGCGAGCATGCCGGCGTCCGTGAGCCGGACCACCGAGAGCGCGTAGCGATCGCCGCGGGCGCGCGCGTCGTCGAGCAGCGCGGGGATGCGCGCTTCGAGGTCGCGAAGCCGGCCCCGGTACACGAGCGCGGAGTGCACGTAGGCCTGCACCGTGACCACGTCGAAGGTGATGCCGATGCAGTGCGCGCGCAGCAGCTCGACGGCGCGCGTGCCGTGCTCGACGCTCTCCTCCCACGCGCCCGACATCCAGGCGATCGAGGAGCGCACGCACTCGACCCAGGCCAGGTCGAACGGGTCGCGCGTGTGCCGCGCGAGCTCCGCGACGCGATCCGCGAGGCGCCGGCTGCGCGCGCGGAAGAAGCGGCCGCCGACCGTCGCCTCGAGCGACGCCTCGAGCCCGAGTGCGCGCAGCGCGTGCGACGCCTCGCCGGCTTCGAACGCCTCGAGCAGGTGGCGCGTGGCGAGCGCATCGGAGAGCGTGACGTCCAGCATCGATGCGCCGCGCGCCGCGCCCGACAGGACCTCGAGCCGCGCGAGCCGCTCCGGCGCGATCTCGCCCGCGGCGCGGATGCGGATCCGGGCGCCGCGCAGACCGAAGCGCAGGCGGCGCAGCATCGCCTCGCGCAGCGCGGCGCGCTGGCTGCGCGGGAGCCGGACGGCGATCTCGCCGAGCACCTCGCGCAGCGCGATCCGCCCCAGCTCGAGCTCGCTCGCGTAGAAGTGCTGCTCGGCGACCCGGCCGCGCAGCCGCAGCACTTCGTGCGCGGGCGCCCGCGCGCGCGCGCTCGACTCGGCCGCGTCGCGGAACGCGCCCGCGGCCTCCGCGCCGCGGCCGCCGTTCGCGAGCGACCGCGCGCGGCCCGCGAGCAGCTCCCAGTCGGCGTCGCGCCGGCCACCGAGGCGCCACGCGGATTCGTACAGCGTCGCGGCGCGCTCGAAGGCGAGCGCCCGCTCCGCGCGGCGCGCCGCCTCGACGGCGTAGGGTGCGGCCCGCTCCTCTTCGCCGGCGCCCAGCAGATGCTCGAAGATCGGATCCGGGTCGGCGTCGGGGACCTGCGCGAAGGCATCGGCGAGGCGCAGGTGGTGCGCCCGGCGTTCGCCCGGCGCGAGCCCCGCGAGCACGGCCTCGCGGATCCGGAGGTGGTACACGTCGAGCTCGCGCCCCGACGAGCCGGTGCGCAGGAAGCTGTCGTTGCACAGCGCGTACACGTGAGGCCGCGCGCTGCCCCCGGCGCCCATGCAGCGCAGGACCAGGCTCGTCGCGACCGGACGCCCGGCCACCGCGACCAGCGCGAGCAGGTCCGCAGCCTCGGCGGGCAGCTGGCTCGAGCGCTGGCGAATCACCGTCTCGAGCGCAAGGCGTCCAGACGCGAGCACGCCGGCGTCGGCGTGCGGACTCTCCAGGAAGCGCGCGACCTCGCTGGCGAAGAACGGCACGCCGCCGGTCTCGGCGACCAGCTCCTCCGCTCGCGCGCGCGCGTCTCCGTCCGCGCTCGTGAGCAGGCGCTGCAGGAGCGCGCGGGTGTCGTCGGGCGAGAGCGGCTGCAGCCCGATGCGATCGCCGGCCGCTCCGGACCCGGACTCGTCGGCCTCGCGCAGCCCGCGCAGCAGCGCGCTCGACTCGCGGTCGTCGGTCGGATACGAGAGCAGGAGCAGGAGCGAGGGCGGATCCGGCTCGCGCAGCAGGTCGCGCAGGAACGGCGCGGAGTCGACGTCGCCCCACTGCGCGTCGTCGATCCACAGCACGAGCGCGCAGCGCTCCGCGATGCGCGCCAGCAGCTCGCGCAGCGCCGCGAACGCGCGGCGGCGGACCTCGGCGGGATCGACGTCCGACGGCTCGTCGTCGCCCGCGTGCGAAGGGAACGGAACCCGCGACACGACCGGGAACAGCCGGCACAGCGCGCGCAGGCCGCGGGGCCGGTAGGCGTCCAGGCGTTCCGGCGGCTCGTTCACCAGGAAGCGCGACAGGTCGTCGACCAGGCCGTCGAGCGCTTCGAAGGGCACGTACTCGCGCGGGTGGCAGCGCGAGCGCAGCACCACCGCGCGCGCCTCGACCTCGAGCGCGCGCGCGAAGTGCTCGAGCAAGCGGGTCTTGCCGATCCCGGACGGTCCCTCGACGCAGACCCTCCGGCCGCGCCCGCGGCGCGACTTCGCGAACTCCGAGGCCAGCCAGGCGAGCTCGGGCTCGCGCCCGACGAAGCGCTCGCCGGTCGCGGGGTCGCGCGGAGCCGGCGCCTCGCGCGCGGGCACACCGGCGAGGCGTTCCAGCACCTCCGCGTCGCGGGGCCGCTCGGACGGCTCCCAGCGCAGCAGATCGACGACCAGCGCGTCGAGCGCCTCGGGCACCTCGGGCACCAGCGCGCGCGGCGGGCGCAGCGCGCGCTGCCGCCGGTCGAGCAGCGCTCCGATGTTCTCGATCTCGAACGGCAGCCGGCCGGTGATGCACTCGTAGAGCAGCACGCCCACGCTGTACCAGTCGGCCGCCGCCGAGATCGGCTGGCCCCACACCTGCTCCGGCGCGCTGTACGCCAGCGTGCCCGCGAAGCCGCCGCGCTGGCTCGCGAGCGAGAGCTCCGACTCCGTCCCGATCGCCAGGCCGAAGTCGAGCAGCACCACCCGCCCCGCGTGCTCGACCAGCACGTTCGAGGGCTTCACATCCCTGTGTAGCTTTCCGCGCGCGTGGAGCGCCGCCAATCCCTCGGCGAGCTGCCCCGCGCCGGCGAGCAGCGCCGCGAAGCTCCCCGAGCGGCCGCGCGAGGCGCTGCCCAGCGCCGCCTGGAAGTCGCGCCCGGGCACGAGCTCCATGGTGAAGAAGGCGTGGTCCGGTCCGACCTCCAGGTCGTAGAGCCGCACGAGGTTGTGGTGGGTGACGTCCGCCAGCGCGCGGAACTCCCGCTTCAGGATGAAGAGGTCGTCCGGATCGAGGCCGCGCAGCGTCTTCAGCGCGACGTCGCGCTCCATCTCGCGGTCGAACACGCGGTAGACCACGCCGATCGCGCCCGCGCCCAGGATCTCGGCGGGCACGTACCGCTCGGGCAGGCGCGGCGCCCCGGCAAGCTCGGCCAGCGTGTGCTCCATGCTCGAGCCGCGAGTCTACGCGGGCCGCTCGGGGACCGCGTCCGGGCCGGATTTCCCGTTGACCCCGGCGCGCGGGCCGGCCTAGACTCGGAATCGGAATGGGAGTTCCGATTCCGTCTCGGACGCCGAAGAAGTCCCTGCTCGGCCGGCCGCGCCAGGCGCGCAGCCGCGATGCGCTCGAGAAGCTCGTCGCGGCCGGCGAGGAGCTGCTCGCCGCGCACGAGTACGAGTCGGCCGCGGTGGGCGAGATCGCGCGCCGCGCGGGTTCGTCGGTCGGCAGCTTCTACCGCCTGGTCGGGGACAAGGACCGGCTGCTGCGCGCGATCCACGACCGCTTCCTCGAGGACAGCCACGCCCAGCTCGAGAGCGACCTGTCGCCCGCGCGCTTCGCGGGCAAGACGCCGGTCGCGATCGTGCGCGCGTTCGTCGGCCTGCTGGTGGAGATCCACGCGCGGCGCGAGGGGCTGCTGCGCGCGCTGATCGTGCGCAGCTCCGCCGAGCCGGAGTTCCGCGCGCGGGTGCACGCGCTGAACGACGCGCTCGAGTCGCGGCTGGCGGCGCTGCTCGCTCCGCACCGTGCGCGCATCGGCCACCCGCGCCAGCGCGAAGCGATCCGCTTCGGGCTGCGCGTCGTGCTCGGCGCGCTCAACCAGAACACGTTCGTGCACTCGCCGGAGTCGCGCGACGCGAGCCTGCTCGCGCGCGAGCTCGCGCGGGTGTTGGTTTCGTACCTCGCGCTCGAGGGAGAGTGAGAGGTCGATAGCGGAGGGAGACGATCGATGACGACCAAGGGAAGTGCGTTCCGGCTTCTGACTCTGGCGGCGCTGCTCGGCGCCGGCCTGCTCGCGGCCCCGGCCGCCGACGCCGCGCGCTGTCAGCAGGACGGCGCCGGCAACTGGAGCTGCACGCACAGCTACCGCGTGAACTGGTACTCGTGCAACGGCATCCCGATCGGGCGCGGCGTGCGCTGGCAGGTCCCGGAGGGCACGCCGCCGGCGGGCGGCTGGCCGGTCGCGTTCTTCTACAACGGGACGTCGCCCGCGGACTCGAACCCGTTCGCGACCGAGCTCGGCACGCTGTTCGGCTTCAACTACGCGCCGCAGATCATCCGCGAGCTGCTCGACGACCCGGCCGGCACGGGCAAGAAGTACGCCGTCATCGCGCCCGAGCCGCCGCAGGCCGGCGTGGTGCTCGAGTTCTGGAACACGAACTCGGTGTTCCCCTACTCCGTGAGCTGCGACTACGACTTCTTCCCGGACTTCTTCGCCGAGATCAAGACCGGCAGCTACGGACCGGCGTCGCGCTACAACATGTCGCGCCGCTACGGCTTCGGCATCTCGAGCGGCGGCTACAACACGAGCCGCATGGCGGTGACCTTCAACCAGCCGAAGCAGTGGTTCCAGAGCTGCAACGAGTGGTGCAACCAGAACACCTGGCGCGCGCTCGGGATCATCGCCGCGTCGTACGCGACCTGCGCGGGGCCGCTGTGCGCGGTGCCGGGTCTGCCCTCGAACCACCCGCCGACCAAGTTCTGGCACGGCACCGCCGACCTGATCGTGCCGATCGGCACCGCCGACACCTACTACGACGCGCTGGTCGGCAAGCCGCGCGACTTCGTGACGCACGGCGGAGGACACGAGTTCAACGCCACGCAGCTCGGCGCGTCGGGCGTGAAGGCATGGTTCGACCAGTTCCCGTGAGCCACACGCCGCAGGCGTGCTCCTGACGGGGCGCGGGCGCGTCCGGTCAGGGCGCGCCCGCCCGCGCCAGCCAGAGCAGCGACGCCCAGCCCGCGATCAGACACACGCCACCGATCGGTGTCAGCGGGCCGAGCCAGCGCTGTTCGAACAGCACGAGCCCGAAGATCGAGCCCGAGAACAGCACGGCGCCCGCCAGGAACAGAGACGCCGGGAGCGCGATCGCGCGCCCGGTCGCGGACGCGAACAGCGCGAGTGCGAGCAGCACCCCGCTGTGCACGAGCGCGTAGTGCGCGCCGGTCTGCCAGGCGGCCAGCCGCTCCGGGGTGACGGTCGCGCGCAGGCCGTGCGCGCCGAACGCGCCGGCTGCGACCGACGCCACGCCGAGCAGACCCGCGACCGCGATCCAGCTCACAGGTCGGCGTCGGTGACCGCGCCGCGCGCGGCGCTCGACACGAGCTTCGCGTACTTCGCGAGCACGCCGTTCGGGTAGCGCGGCGCGGGCGCGCGCCAGGCCGCGCGCCGGGCGGCGATCTCCGCGTCGGGCACGTTCAGCTGCAGCAGGCGCTGCTTCGCGTCGATCGTGACCGAGTCGCCCTCGCGCACCAGCGCGATCGTGCCGCCCACGAACGCCTCGGGCGCGACGTGGCCCACGACCATGCCGTAGGTGCCGCCCGAGAAGCGGCCGTCCGTGAGCAGGCCGACCGAGTCGCCTAGCCCCTTGCCGATCAGGGCCGAGGTCGGCGTCAGCATCTCGCGCATGCCGGGTCCGCCCTTCGGGCCCTCGTAGCGGATCACGACCACGTCGCCCGGGCGGATGCGGTCGGCCATGATCGCCTCCATGCACTTCTCCTCGGACTCGAACACGCGCGCGGGGCCGGTGATCTCCGAGATCTTGATGCCGCTGATCTTCGCGACCGCGCCCTCGGGCGCGAGGTTGCCGCGCAGGATCGCGAGGTGTCCCTCCGCGTAGATCGGCTGCGCGAACGGCCGCAGCACGTCCTGTCCAGCCGGCGGCTCGGACGGAACGCTCGCCAGGTTCTCGGCCACGGTCTTGCCGGTCACGGTGAGACAGCGCCCGTCGATCAGGCCGCGCGCGAGCAGCATCTTCATCACCAGCGGGATGCCGCCCACGCGGTGCAGGTCCGTCGCGACGTAGCGCCCGCTCGGCTTCAGGTCGGCGAGCACGGGCGTGCGCGCGCGGATGCGCTCGAAGTCGTCGAGCTCGAGCGGCACGTGCGCGGCGTGCGCGATCGCCATCAGGTGCAGCACCGCGTTGGTCGAGCCGCCGACCGCCATCACCACCGCGATCGCGTTCTCGAACGCGGCGCGGGTCATGATCTTGCGCGGGGTCAGGTTCGCGGCCACCAGGTCGACCAGCACGCGGCCGGACTCCGCGGCGCTGTCGCGCTTCTCCGCGTCGACCGCGGCCATGGTCGAGCTGCCGGGCAGGCTCATGCCCATCGCCTCGATCGCGCTCGACATCGTGTTCGCGGTGTACATGCCGCCGCACGAGCCGCGGCCGGGGATGGCGCAGCGCTCGATCTGCACGAAGTCGGTGTCGTTCATCTTGCCCGCGCCGTGCGCGCCGACGGCCTCGAACACCGACACGATCGTGAGGTCGTTGCCCGCGTAGCGGCCCGGCTTGATCGTGCCGCCGTAGACGAAGATCGCGGGGATGTCGAGGCGCGCGAGCGCGATCATCGCTCCCGGCATGTTCTTGTCGCAGCCGCCGACCGCGAGCACGCCGTCGTGGCACTGGCCGCGCGAGACGGTCTCGATCGAGTCCGCGATCACCTCGCGCGACACGAGCGAGCACTTCATGCCCTCGGTGCCCATCGAGATGCCGTCGGAGATCGTGATCGTGCCGTAGGTCTGCGGCATGCCGCCGGCCTTGCGGATCGCGCCCGCCGCCGCGGCCGCGAGCTCGCCGAGCCCGACGTTGCACGGCGTGATGTCGCTCTCGCTCTGCGCGACGCCGACGATCGGCTTGCCGAAGTCCGCGTCCTCGAAACCGACCGCGCGCAGCATCGCGCGGTTCGGCGCGCGATCGTGGCCTTCGGTGATCAACGCGCTGCGTGGGTTCCTGCGCTCCGCCATGTTCGACCTCCCGCGCGCACAGTCTACCGCGCGCGGCCGCGCGTGGCGTAGACTGGCGGCGGAGGAACGGTCCGAATCATGGAACGCGCGCTGTCGGTCACGCCCGTGCCGAGCTCACTCGACGATCCGCGCGTGCGCTCGACTCTGGACGCGCTGCACGCGGCCGCGCGCGGCGACGTGTTCCGCATGCTGGGACGCCTGCCCTCGCTCGCGCGCTCGTTCCTGGGCTCGAAGCCCCCGGACGCGGCCGTGATGTCCGAGCGCATGAAGGACGTGTACATCCCCCTCTCGCCCGCGCAGGGGAAGCTCTTGTACCTCGTCGCGCGCTCGCTCCAGGCGCGGCGCATCGTCGAGTTCGGCACCTCGTTCGGCATCTCGACCATCTACGCCGCGGCGGCGGCGCGCGACAACGGCAACGCGCGCGTGATCGGCAGCGAGCTCGAGCCCGGCAAGCACAAGCAGGCGCTCGCTAACCTCGAGGCCGCGGGGCTCTCCGCGCAGGTCGAGGTGCGGCTCGGCGACGCCCTGCAGACGCTGCGCGACCTTCCGCCGCCGATCGACCTGGTGCTGCTCGACGGCTGGAAGGAGCTCTACCTGCCGATGATCGAGCTGCTCGCGCCGAAGCTTCGGCCCGGCGCGGTCGTGCTCGCCGACAACGTGCGCACCTTCAAGCGCGCGCTCGCGCCCTACCTCGCCTACGTGCAGTCGGGCAAGAGCGGCTTCCAGTCCGTCACGCTGCCGTTCCGCTCGGGCTTCGAACTCTCAGTTCGGACGTAATGGAAGGTTCGGAGAGGGGCGCCGTCCGTGGCCGCCCACGGCGGCGCCCGCAAGCGACAGGCAGTGTCGCGCGCAGCGAGCCGAAGGCGAGCGAAGTCAACCCAACCGGAAGATCCAGATCACGCGCTCCGGGTCGCGCTCGGCGGGGTCGAGCCCGTACTTCTTCTCGAGCGCCGCGCGCGCGGCGTCGTACTCCGCCGCGTCGCCGACGCGCGTCGCGATGAGCGGGTAGATCTCGCCATCGATCCGGATCCGCACCGCGGAATTCGCGAGCACGTTCTTCACCCAGTCCCGCTCGTCCGGCGACTTCGGGCCCCGGATCATCGAGGTCGGCACGTAGAGCTTCCCGTCGAGGCCGACGCACCAGGTGTTCACGGAGTGCGGGTCGCTCGGGTTGGTCTCGAGCTGCACGGTCTCGACGCCGGCGGTGAACGACCAGTCGTGCACCGCTCCTTCGTGCACCGGGCCGCGCAGCGCGCCGCCGGACAGCGGGCCGAGCGGTCCGCAGCCGGCGAGCGCGAGCAGCAGCACGAGACTCGAGCCCCTCACGAGATCACCACCCCGTCGGCCCAGTTGCCGTGGAAGCCGAGCGGCAGGCGGTGCGGCAGGCGGACGGTGGCGAGCGGCGCGCGCTCGACGTTCTGCGCGTCGAGGATCAGCACGTCGCTGCGGTCCTCGGCCCAGCGATAGACGGGGAGGACCAGGAATCCCTCTCCCTCCGCGGCGCCGGCGGAGCGCGGCACGAACACGGCCTCGCCCGCGGTGCTGGCCGGCGCGAGCTCGTGCGCGCGCCGAGTCCCGGTCGCGAGGTCGTAGTGCAGCAGCGCGTTGAACGGCACCGTGCCCTCTTCTCGCGGCAGCGTGCCGGGCGCGAAGCCGTGCCGGTAGGAGAGCCCGGCGCGGCGCTCGTCGAGGCGCGGGAACTCGCACTGCGTGTCGTCGAGCGGCTCTTCCTTGAAGACGCGGCCCGCGAGATCGAAGGTCCAGCGCGTGAGGAGCCCCGGCGCGGGACCCGGCTCCTCCTCGCCCGGGCGCGAGGTCTGGAACAGCGCAACGCGTGGATAGCGCACCGCCTCGACCACCACCCGGCCCGCCTCCGAGCGCGCGTTCATGAAGTGGTAGACGAAGCAGGTGTCGATCTCGAACCAGACCACGTCGCGGCTCGAGCCGTCGCGCGGCATGACACCGACGCGCGTCGGGAGGTCGGGCTCCCAGCGCCACAGGTTGTCCGAGCGCAGGTGCTCGGGCCGGAAGGTCATCGGGAACCAGGGGAAGACCACGTGCTCCCGGGTCACGACGAAGTCGTGCATCATCGCGCCGACCGGAACGTCGATCGGCACGCTGCGCACGAGCCGACCGTCGCGGTCGATCACGTGGTAGCGCAGGAACGGCGCCTCGGCGGAGTAGACGAACCCGAGCAGCTCGCCCGTCTCGGGATCGATCTTCGGGTGCGCCGTCATGCCGCCGGCGAGCTTGCCCGCGTAGTCGTGCGCGCCGCGCGTCTCGAGCGTGCGCGGGTCGAGCTCGGTCGGGTTCGCGACCTCGAGCAGCGCGAGGAGCTTCTGCGCGTGCCAGATCACGTTGGTGTTGGCGGCGTCGGCCGCGAGCTGCACGCACTCGTAGGGCGACAAGCCCTGGCGCTCGAGCGCGCGGAAGGCCTCGGGATCGGAGCGGTCCATCGACGTGAGCCCGCCGAACAGGGAGCGGCCCGCGGCGCGCTCCAGCTCGAAGCGGCGCGTGCGAACCCAGCGGTTGCGGTAGCGCGCGCGGCCGTTCTCGAGCGAGACCGCGTGGATCATCCCGTCGCCGTCGAACCAGTGGTAGGCCATGCCCGCGCGCGGCGGGAACTGCGGATTCGGTCCGTTGCGGTACAGCGTTCCGAAGAGCTCGCGCGGGATCTCGCCCACCACCTCGAGCGGCGTGGTCTCGTCCTCGTGCGGGTACGGCGCGAAGCCGCCGCGCAGGTTCGGGTGATCGGGCCAGGTCGTTGCGTCGTTCATCGCGTTCTCCTTCGTGCGCCGCCGGAGCGGCTGCCTTCGATCATGGTGTCGAGCAACGGCTCGAGCAGGCTCTTCGCGGACTTGCCGAGCGTGAGCTTGCCGGCCAGGTGGAGCGACACGAGCCCGTGCAGCCCCGCCCACATCTGGTGCGCGAGCGCGTCGGGCTCGCCCTCGAGCACGCCCGCCTGGACCGCGAGCTCCACCGCCTGCAGCAGCGCCTGCCAGGAGCGGATCTCCTTCACCTTGTAGCGCGGCTGCGCCCGGCCTTCGGACTCGCGCAGCTCGAACATGATCCGGTAGGCGTGCGGCTGGGTCGTGGCGAAGCGGAAGTACGCGTGCGCGAGCGCGCGCAGGCGCTGCTCGGGATCGTCGATGCCGCGCGCGCCCCGCTCGAGCGCGTCGGCGAAGCGCTCGAAGCCGAGCGCGCAGACCGCCGCGAAGATCTCCTGCTTGTCCGCGAAGTAGCGGTAGGGCGTGGCGTGGCTGCAGCCGAGCTGCTCGGCCAGCCCGCGCAGCGTCACCGCCTCGTAGCCCTGCTCCGCGAACGTCTCCATCGCGACGTCGCACAGCCGCTCGCGGAAGCTCTCGATCTGCTCGGGCCGGAGGCTCGGTCTCGCCACGGCGGTATTTCTAACACTGAAAAATAAACAGTGTCAACTCTACGGGGGCGGGGCGGGGACCGGTTCGGAGGCGGCGGGCGGCACCAGCCGGTCGAGCTCCTGCGCGAGCGCCCGGGCGACGAGCACGTGGCCGTGCGCGCGCAGATGCCGGTCCTTGGCGTAGTAGAGCGGCTCGCCGGGCACCTGCCCTGCCTCGAGCGCCGGGATCAGGTCGAGGAACGGGATGCCGGCGGCCTCGCACAGCTCGCGCAGACGCGCCTGCACCTCGTACTCCTCGGGCTCGAGCCCGAGCACGGAGACGCTGGTCTCGACCTGCACCTGGTCCGGCATCGACACGACCAGCGTCCGGGCGCCGATCGACGCCGCGCGGTCCCGGATCTCGCGCAGCAGCGCCGCGGTGAGCTGCCAGGCCGCCTCGCGGTCGCCCAGGTCCAGGAACTCGCGGCTCTCGAGCGGGATCCCGAGCAGGAGCTTCAGCCGGTAGCCGACGATCTTCAGCCGGTCGGAGGCGAACCGGTACACCCGGCTGTGTCGGAGCCAGGCGCGCCGCTCCGGCCCCTTCTCCGCGCGCTTCTCCACCGCCATCGGCTCGGGCCAGACGAGTTCCCCGGCCACCAGGCGGAAGCGCGGGAAGTCGCGCAGGTAGTTGTTGGCGAGGTCGTTCCAGAAGAACACCACCACGACGACGTCGGGGCGCAGCGCGAGACCCTGGTCGCGCAGCAGCAGGAGCTCCTGCGCGGTGCCGTAGCCGTTCACGCCCGTGTTGAGCACCTCGAAGCGCGGGTCGAGCGCCTCGAGCCGCACGCTGAAGGTCTCGTCGTCCGCCACGCCGATGCCGTAGGTGAACGAGTCGCCCAGCACGAGCACGCGCAGCTTGGCGGGCGGCTTCGCCGCGGGCACCTCCGCGCCGCGGAAGCCGAGCGCGTTGTGCCGGACGTCAAAGTGGAACTCCGGCTCGCCGTAGACCGCCGTCGTGCTGGGCGCGTTCGCCCAGCCGCGCGTGGCGCTCGGCTCCACGTACCCGCGTTCGCCCTTCAGGTAGAAGCCGCCCCAGAACGCGCGCAAGCCGAGCTCGAGCACGACCAGGAGCAGCACCAGCGTCCCGGCCAGCAGCCCGACGCGCGCAAGGAAGCGCTTCACGCTTCAGACTCGCGCTGGCGCCGGCCGCACCAGGCGCAGAAGCGCCAGAACGCGTGCGACACCGGCCAGCGACAGCGCGCGCAGCGATCCGCAAGATCGGGGTGGCTCCAGGGGCGGCCGGGCTTCCGCTTGCAGACCGGGCAGAAGCGCATGAACGGGCGCAGCTCGCCCGCGCAGCCACGCCGGGTGCAGCGGCGCACCGCGAGCGGATCGGGCCGCGGCGGCCGGCCGTTGCCGCGGAAGCGGCCGGCCCAGCACCAGGGGCAGCTCGTCCACTCGGGCAGGACTCCGCGCTCACAGTGCGGGCAGATCAGCGGCGCACGCGTGATCTCCGCGAACGAGTTGTCCTTGGTGCCGCACCAGGGGCAGACGTTCATCGCCTCGGCGATCGGGCCGTTGCAGCGCCGGCAGTGGAAGCGCATGCCGAGCGCGCGGCCGTGCCGGCGCCGGAACAGATCCATCCCGACAGCGAACGGTGTCGGCGCGGGCACGGGCGGGCCCCGGCGGCGGCGGCGGCGCGGCGCCGCGCGCTCCTCCTCGTGGCGCCGGAACGCGGCCTCGAGCGCGGCGTGCAGCTCGACCGCCGACGGGTAGCGGTCCGCCGGGTCGAACGCGCAGGCGCGGCGCAGCACCGGCCGCACGGGCTCGGGCACCTTGGCGGCGAAGCGGTCGTAGCCCTCGGGCGGCCACGGGAACGGCCAGGCCAGGAGCTTCCCGGACAGGAGCTCGTAGGCGATCACGCCGAGCGAGAACACGTCGCTCGCGAGCGTCGGCTTGCCGTAGGCCTGCTCCGGCGCCATGTAGCCCATCGTGCCGGCCTCGGTGTAGCTGCGCGTTTCCGGGCGCTCGAAGCGCGATACACCGAAGTCGGTCAGCCCGGCGTGGCCGTCCGCGAAGATCAGCACGTTCTCGGGCTTCACGTCGCGGTGCATGAGCCGCAGCCCATGCGCGTGCGCGAGCCCCGCGGCCACGTCGCGCACGATCCCGAGCGCCACGCGCCCCGAGCGCCAGGCCGGCCCGTGATCGTAGACGTGGCCCTTGGCCAGCTCGGTCGCCATCACGAAGCGCCCGTCGAGCCAGTCGGCGTTGCGCGTCGCGACGATGTTCGGGTGCACGAGCCGGACGGCGATGCGCGCCTCGGCCTCCATCGCCTCGCGCCCGAACTCCTTCACCACCCAGTCGAAGGCGATCTTCAGCGCGACGCGGCGCGCCTCGACCGTGTCGCGCGCCGCCCACACGTCGGAGAACGCGCCCTTCCCGAGCCGGCGCTCGAGACGGTACTTGCCGAGACGCGTGCCCTTCCGCAGAACGCCGGGCAAGTGGAGGCTAGCTGTAGATCAGCCGGGTCAGGAACTCGGCCACGCAGCCGGGCTTGGGCTCACCCACGATCTCGACCGTCACCTTCTGCTTGAGCTGGATCGTGTTGGGCGCGACCAGCTCCGCCTCGACCAGCTCGCGCGTGGCCTGCACGCTCGAGTCGACCTTCACGGGCGCCGGGAAGCGCACCTTGTCGAGGCCGTAGTTCACGCCCATGACCACGCCCTTGTAGGCCTCGGGATCCGACGGCGGGATGCTCGCCTGCAGGAACGGCAGGAGCGACAGCGTCAGGAAGCCGTGCGCGATGGTGACCTTGTACGGCGAGAGCTTCGCCGACCGCTCCGGATCGACGTGGATGAACTGGTGGTCGCCGGTCGCGTCCGCGAACAGATTGATCTGGCTCTGCTCGACCTTGTGCGGCTGGCTCGGCCCATCGACCTTGCCGATCTGCGTCTTGAAGCGCGCGAGCGCGGTCTCTGCTTGGCTAGGCATCGCCGGTCTCCCCTTCGCAAGCGACCCGCGATCCTTATACACGAGCCGGGCTAGACTGCGCGAGATGGGCGATGCCGGCGGGCGCAGCTGCAGCGAGGACTGCCTGGCGGGCGGCGAGCCGCTGGCCGGAACCGCCGCCGAAGCCCGCTTCTTCGCCGCGATCTCGTGGCCCAAGCCGCTCTGGCACCACGACAAGGCCGCGCTCTCCGAGGGACTGCCCGAGCCGGTCCGCGCGCTCGAGCCGCAGGCCCGCGCGGCGGGACACAAGCTGCAGCTGCGCCTGTTCCAGCGCGCGGGCGCGCCGTCGACGAGCGCGGTCGAGGTCGTGTGCGTGGACTTCCGCACGCGCCGCAGCGCGCAGCACCGCGAGGTTCCCGCGGCGCACGCGGCTCGGCTTGTGAGCGCGTTCCTGGCCGGGGACGCGAGCGCGCCGCCGCTCGACTCGGCGCTCGCGCTGGTCTGCACCGACGGCAAGCACGACGCCTGCTGCGGCAAGCTCGGCCGCTCGCTGCTGGCGGCGATGCGCGCGGACGGCCGCGTCGAGGCGGCCGAGGTCAGCCATCTCGGCGGGCACCGGCTCGCCGCGAACTGCCTCGCGCTGCCCTCGGGCCGGCTCTACGGCCGGGTCGGAGCGCTCGACGCACCGGCGCTGGCCGAGTCGATCCGACACGACCGCGTGTACCTGCGCTGCTACCGCGGGCAGAGCGGGCTGTCGGAGCTCGAGCAGGTGGCGGAGGCCGCGGCGCGCGCGCGCCAGTCCGGCGCCGGGCCGATCGAGCTCGGAGCGCCGGAGTCCGACGGCTCAGGCGCGGTCGTGAAGGCCGGCGGGCTCGCGATCCGCTGCGCGCGGCGCACCTTCCGCGCGCTCGCGTCCTGCGGCGACGCGGAGCCGGAACGGCGCGAGCGCTGGGTGGCCGAGCCCCACGGCACCGGCTAGCCGTGCAGCCGGCGCGGATCGGGGGGAGGGCCCGGCGTTGCGAAGCGGCCGGTTCCCGCGTCTTCTCCTGATGGGCACGACGCTCGAGCACGCCGGTCACGAAGCCCTGTTCGCGGAGCAGCGGCCGCGGCTGTTCGGGCTCGCGTATCGCCTGACGGGCAGCGCCGAGGACGCCGAGGACGCGGTGCAGGAGGCGTTCCTGCGCCTGCTCGAGGGCGGCACGGCGCTGGCCCCGGACCAGCGCGCGTTCTGGCTGGTGCGGGTCACGACCAACCTGGCGCTGGACGCGCTGCGCCGGCGCAAGCGGCGGTCCTATTCCGGGCCGTGGCTGCCCTCCCCGCTCGCGAGCGCGGGCGAGCTCGAGCAGGCGGCCGACGCGCGCTACGACCGGCTCGAGAGCGCGACGCTCGCCTTCCTGCTCGCGCTCGAGGCGCTCGGACCGCGCCAGCGCGCGGTGCTCCTGCTGCGCGACGTGGTGGGCATGCCGGCGCGCGAGGTCGCGCGCGTTCTCGAGCTGTCCGAGGCGAACGTGCGGGTGATCCACACGCGCGCGCGCCGGGCCATGGAGAGCTACGACCGGCGCCGCTGCGTTCCCACGCCCGAGCTCGAGCGGCGACACCGCGCGGCGTTGGAGGGCTTCCTGGCCGCGCTGCTCGCGCAGGACGTGGCCGCGGTCGAGGCGTGGCTCGCCGAGGACGCGCGCACGGTCACCGACGCCGCGGGCGAGTACACGGCGCTCGCGAGCGAGCTCGTGGGCCGCGCGCGCGTCGCGCGCTTGTACCTGCAGGCCACGCGCACGCGCCAGACCAGCGAGCCGCACATGGAGCTGCGCGTGCTGAACGGGCTGCCCACGCTGGTGACGCGGCTCGGCAGCCCCGTGCGGCGCCAGGCCCCGCTCAGCGTGCTCTCGCTCGAGCTCGACGGCGACGGGCGGATCGCGCGCGTGCTCACCGTGCTCGCGCCGCGCAAGCTCGCCGCCTTGACGCGCGCGTAGCCGCGCTTCGTTGCGGTAGACTCGGCCCATGAAGACCGTCCGCCCCGAAGAAGTCGGCTTGTCGTCGGAACGCCTGGCGCGCATCGAGCGCCACCTCGAGCGCCGCTACCTCGACCAGAAGAAGATCGCGGGCGCGCTGACGCTGGTCGCGCGCCGCGGCCAAGTCGCGCATCTCGCGCCGGTCGGCATGATGGATCTCGAGCGCGGCAAGCCGATGCGCGAGGACGCGATCTTCCGCATCTACTCGATGTCGAAGCCGGTCACGTCCGTCGCGCTGATGACGCTCTACGAGCACGGCCACTTCCAGCTCGACGACGCAGTGCACAAGCACATCCCCGCCTTCCGCGACCTGCGCGTGTTCGAGGGCGGGAACCTCGGCGCGTTCGCGACCCGCCCGTGCGCGCGCGCGATGACGATCCGCGACCTGCTCACGCACATGTCCGGGCTCACCTACGGCTTCATGGAGCGCACCAACGTCGACCGCGCCTACCGCCGGCTCGACATCGGCAACCGCGACGTTCCGCTCGCGCAGATGATCGAGCAGCTCGCGAAGCTGCCGCTCGAGTTCTCGCCGGGCACGGCGTGGAACTACTCGGTGGCGACCGACGTGTGCGGCCACCTGATCGAGCGCATCTCCGGCCGCCCGCTCGACGCGTTCCTGCGCGAGGAGATCTTCGCGCCGCTCGGCATGCACGACACCGGCTTCTTCGTGCCCGCGGAGAAGCTCGAGCGGCTCGCGACCAACTACTCGCGCCGGGCGGACAAGAGCCTGCAGATCGAGGACGACGCGGCCGCGAGCGCCTACGCGGCGAAGCCCGCCTTCCTCTCCGGCGGCGGCGGGCTGGTGTCGACGGCCGCGGACTACCTGCGCTTCTGCCAGATGCTGCTCAACCGCGGCGAGCTCGACGGCCGGCGCATCCTCGGCCGCAAGACGATCGAGCTGATGACCCAGAACCACCTGCCCGGGAACCGCGACATCGCGAGCCTGAACCCGGGCGGCCAGTTCAGCCAGGTGATCTACGACGGCGTCGGCTTCGGGCTCGGCTTCTCGGTCGCGATCGACCTGGCGCGCGCACAGACCGTGGGCTCGCTCGGCGAGTACGCCTGGGGCGGCGCCGCCAGCACCGCGTTCTGGATCGACCCCGCCGAGGAGCTGATCGTGATCTTCATGACCCAGTTCATGCCCTCGGGCACGTTCAACTTCCGGGGTCAGCTGAAGTCGATCGTGTACCCGGCGATCACCGACTGACCGGCTTCACACCGGTCTGTCGCCGATCAGCGTCGCGCGCTCCATGCGCCGGTAGGCGGACAGGTTGTCCGCCACCACGCGGTGTTGGGTGCACCGGTTGTCCCACATCGCGAGCGAGTGCTTGCGCCAGCGGAAGCGGCAGGTGAACTCGGGCGAGGCGACGTGCTCGAACAGGAACGCGAGCAGCGTCTCGCTCTCGCGCGGCGTCATGCCCTCGATGCGCTTGGTGAAGGCCGAGTTCACGAAGATCGACTTGCGGCCGGTCTCGGGATGGGTGCGGATCACCGGGTGCACGGTCATCTCGTTGCGCGCGAGCGACTCGGCCTGGTGGTCCTTCGCGAGCCTGCGGAAGCCCGCGCCGCTGTGCATCGCGCGCAGGCCCTCGAGCGCGCGCTGCATCGGCGCGGAGAGCGCGTCGTAGGCCGCGGTCATGCTCGACCACATGGTGTCGCCGCCGGCGTCGGGCACTTCGACCGCGCGCAGGATCGAGCCGAGCGGCGGCTCGCGCTCGAAGGTCACGTCGCTGTGCCAGCGGTCCGCGACCACGGGCCGCTTCGCGTCGCTCTCGAGCACCACGATCTCGGGGTGGCCCTGGTCGGCCATCTGCTGCAGCACGGGGTGGATGTGCAGCTCGCCGAAGCGGCGCGCGAACGCCTTGTGCTCGTCTACGCTGAGCGGCTGGTCGCGGTAGAACAGCACCTGGTGCGCGAGCCAGGCGCGCCGGATCTCCTCGATCGCCGCGGCTTCGGGCGGCTTCGCGAGCTCGACCCCGGAGATCTCCGCGCCCAATGCGCCCGCGAGCGGCTCGACGGTGATGAAGCGATAGCCCGTCATCGCGCGAGTATGTCAGACATCGGAGGTCCCGTTCGAGGTAGAATCGCCCCGTGCGACATCCTGGACTTTCCCTGCTGGTCGGGCTGCTGCTGCTGTCCTCCTCTGCTGGCGCGGCGCCCATCTTCGTGAACGAGTACAACGCGGTCTCCGCGTCGAACTTCCTGGGCGGCGCGAGCAGCACCGCGGCGGACACGACGCTCGGCCGCATCCAGGGCAACGGCGGCGACTGGGTGGAGCTGGTGGTCGTGCAGGATCACCTGGACCTGCGCGGCGGCTCGCTCTCGATCGAGGAGGGGAACGCGGTGCGCACGACCACCGTGCTGACCTTCAGCCAGGACGCGATCTGGAGCGATCTGCGCAGCGGCACGATCATCACCGTGGCCGAGGACATCGCGACCGACTCGTCCTACGACCCGCTCGGCGGCGACTGGTGGATCAACGTGCAAGCGACCACGGGCGGCTCGACGCAGTTCATCACGGCGTCGAACTTCTCGGTCTCGAACGACAACACGCAGGTCACCCTGCTCGACGCGCTGGCCCAGGTCTGGTTCGGCCCCGCCGGCGAGGGCATCACGCCCGTGTCGGGCATCGGCAGCGACGAGGTCTGGAAGCTCGAAGCCGACCCGAGCGCCTCGATCACGCCCGGCTCGAACTTCACCGACGGCACCTCGAGCTCGTTCGGAGCGCCCAACGTGTGGAGCGGCGGCACCTTCTCGCAGGACTTCTCGGCGCTGCGCTCCGTGGTCGTGCCCGAGCCCGGCGCCGCGACGCTCCTCGGTGTGGTCCTCGCGGGCCTGCTCAGCGTCCGAGCTCGACGCGTAATTTGATCCGCTGCAGGTAGGCGTCGCGCACCAGCTGCGTGTCGCGGATGAAGTGCTCCAGATCCGCGAGCGTGAGCGCCTGCGGCCCGTCGCACAGCGCCTCTTCCGGGCGCGGGTGGAAGTCGACCAGCACCATGTTCGCGCCGACGATCAGGCCCTGCGCGGTGGCGTGGTGGATGTCGAGC
>Ga0187893_10002043_pt1 | contig 45756 bp, 49 predicted proteins | sample MA1701074metaG_FD_139574 | JGI IMG/M metagenome (GOLD analysis project Ga0187893, IMG submission 139574) | White microbial mat communities from a basaltic lava cave in the Kipuka Kanohina Cave System on the Island of Hawaii, USA - MA170107-4 metaG ... | reverse complement strand
GGGCTCGCATCTTTAATTCAAACGCGATCCTGGGGTTCCGCTTCGCTTCACCCTAGGCTGGCGCCCCGGGCGAGACAGCCGCTAGCGAGCCGATGTCGTCGCAGAAAACTTTCATTCACCACTGTCGCCCGCTGCCGCGGGCTCGCATCTTTAATTGTAACCGCGATCCTGGGGTTCCGCTGCGCTTCACCCCAGGCTCTATTCTGCCGCCTGCGCCGCAGGCTGGTTGAACAGTTTATTCCGACCAGGTGCACAACGAGACTCAAACCGCCCCAGTAAGTTAAGCCAAGTCCCTGCCCAGCTTATCGCGCAAATGATTCTGATGATTTCCCCCCCCCATTGTCCCGCTTTCTTTCAAACTTTGTGGAAACTGCCGTGCTAAAGGACGAAGGGCAGGAGTACCACGGAATTGAAGCGATAAGAAAATGGAGCGACGAAAAGCTGATCGGGGCCAATGTCGCTTTCGACATCAAGGATATTAAAAACTGGGGAGACAGAAGCATTGTCACAGCGAAGGTCGACGGCGATTTTGACAAAACGGGGCTTCCGGATCCGTTCGTAATGGAACTGCACTTCGGAACTCTCGGTTCAAAGATCGAGTATCTCTCATTCCGCTTGCCGGACGATTAAGGAACTGCGCGTGGCGCTCGGTGTAACGCCGTAAGACGCTTGAAATGGTAGGTGAAATGTTTAGTGGCTCCTGCAACTAGGCATTTTTCAACAGCTCAAAATCACTTGGAGACGGCGCCTGCTGGCTGATACAGCTGGATTAGATTGCCGCAGGTGTCGGCAAAAATGGCGATTTTTACGGGCCCCTGTGGCGAGGGCTTCATTGTAAACATCACCCGGTCCTTGAGTCTTTCATACTCTGTATTAATATCATCGACTTCAAATGCAGTGATGGGGATGCCTTGCTTGAAGATCGACTCCTGAAATTGTCTGGCGGCCGGATTCGCATTCGGCTCGAGAACGAGCTCTATGTCAGCCGGACCGTCAGGAGAAGTAACTGTCAGCCACTTGAATTCTCCGACCGGAATATCTTTGCCTTTCTTAAATCCCAGGACTTCAGTGTAAAACTGCAACGCCTTGGTCTGATTTTCGACAAAGATGCTATTCAGTTTGATTTTCATAAAGCCTCCCCTAATCCAGAATGTGCGTGCGTGGCACCTTGCACATCAGTCTAGCAAACACTAAAGCTCGATGTTTCTCAAAAGTTGCGAAATTTTCCTAGTGGCCACACATGAGTGAGAAGCATCCCGGGACGAGTTGGGCGGGAATCTCGTTAGGGCTAGTCATTATTGAGCGCATGCTTTGGCGGTAGATGGTCGGAGGCATTCCCACGCGACGCGTGAAGGCATAGGTGAAGGTTCCCAAACTTGAGAATCCCGCCTCCATGCAAACGTCAGTAACTGAAGAATCTGTAAGCATTAAAAGGTACTTCGCCCTCTCCAAGCGCGCCTGAAGTTGGCATTGTTTTGGGGTCTCGCCAAAAACTGCCTTGAAGAGACGGATGAAATGATAGGGCGACATTCCTGCTTCTCTGGCGACATGCCGGATCGTTAAGACATCGCTCGTGTCACGCAAAAGGTCCCTTGCCTGGCAAAGCCTGATTAGTACGTCCTTGTGAAGCATGATTTCGAAAGGTCGCCTCCAGCCGGAGTAATTTTAGCACCATGTTGATTCTCCACGAGAATGGACCAGGGCGACAGCCGCTGGAAAGCCGATGTCTTTGTCAAGAAAACTTTCATTCACCACTATCGCCCGCTAACGCGGGCTTGCATCTTTAATTCAACTCCGATCCTGGGGTTCCGCTTCGCTCCACCCCAGGCTCTATTCTGCCGCCTGCTTCGCAGGCTGGTTGAACAGTTTATTCCGACAGAGCCTTTCCATCTTTAATTCCAACTGCGATCGGTTAAAGTTCCAGGTCATTCAGCCAGATTCGTTCGTCTCAGCAAATCCTTGAAGCGCGGGTCTTGGCGTAGCCCATCATACTCGTAGCCAACTCTAATAAATCTTAGAATTAGATCCCGGTTGGCGTATGCTTGTTCCAGCAGCTCCATTGCCTTGTCATTCTCATCGAGCGCCGCGTAAACGGCGGCTAAGAGCGCCGGAGATTTGTATTCCTTCATTGCCTCGATCCGGCTGAGGATGGCTCGCGCCTCGTCGCGCTTTTCGGGCATCCTGGCATACGTAGCCGCCAAAAAGACGAGCGGCTGACTGTATTTCTCTTCGCCGCCAAGCGACTCAACCGACTTTTTGTAGAAGCCCACCGCCTCGCTGTTCAAACCCTTTCCGGCATAAGCGTAACCCAAGGCAAACGGCGGCACTTGTTTAGCCGGGTCGACGACTTGCGCTTCCCGATAGGCTTGCAGCGCTTCGTCAAACCTTCGCGCCTGCACCAGGATGATGCCCTTCTGCAACAGAGCCATCCGTCGATTGATTGGATCGCGGTCGCTCTGCTGGCGGAGTTCCGCGAGAGCTTCGTCCTGCCGATCCATGATCGAAAGAAAGAAAGCATAGTTGTTGCGGGCAAAATTAAGGCTAGGACTCAACTCGATTGCCGTCCGATACTCTCGTTCCGCGCCCTGCCAGTCGAATTCATATTCACTGAGCATCGCTTTAAGGGCGTGAGCCTTTGCGTGATCTGGATCAATTTCAAGCGCGCGTTCAGTCGCCGCTTTCGCTTTCGGCATTAGCGCTCGCGGATCGTCGCTGGCGTTCGATCGGACCCAATAGACCCAGGCAATCTCGGTATGTGCCGCCGCAAAACTTTGATCGAGCGACGCCGCCCGCTCGAAATATTCCAGCGCGCGCCCTTGCACACCCGACGGCCCGTTTAATTCGACCAACCCGTTCAGGTAAAAACGATAGGCTTCGGAGTTATCAGTCTCGTTCCCGGCAAGCCGTTTCGATTGCGAATTGGTTAGTTTCAGTTGCAGCTTATCGACTGTCATTCGCGCGATCTCGTTCTGAATATCGAGGACGTTGCCCGCCTTTCGCCGGAAATGCGCTCCCGTGAGGTGCGTGTTCTCTACGGCATCCACAATTTCGATCCTGATGATCAGCTCGTCGCCGACCTGCGCGACGGTGCCTGTCACTAACGCTCGCACACCCAGCTTCTGCGCCACTTCGCGCAAGTTTGTGTTTGCTCCGCGAAACGCGAAACTCGAATTCCGGGCGATCACTTTCAGTTGAGGTAACTGCGAGAGCCGGTCAATCAAGGCTTCGCTCAGACCGTCTGAGACAAAGGTCAAGTCCGGATTGTGGCTTGAATTCTCAAGCGGCAAGACGGCGATTGAATCAATCTGCCGGCTGTCCTTCCAGAAGAAAACGAAATAGACGGCGACGGAAACCGCTGCCAGCAAGGCCACCGCTGAGATCGCGGAAGCGAGCCATTTGGTCCGAGCCTGCTGAAAACTACCGGTGCCCGTCGCGACGGTCGAATGAACGTTTGTTTCCTTTGTCAGTCCTGAGCCAGAAGCGATGTCTGTTGCGCGGCTGGCAGGTCCGTCGAATGCGATCTGCTTTTTGATTTTCTCAAGATCAGTTCGCAGCTCTTTTACGCTTTGATAACGCCCTTCGACTCCCTTCGAGAGAGCCTTTGAAACTATCCATTCGAGTTCTGCCGGAATGTCCCTGCCCGAGGACGAAAGAAGGGGCGGTTCGCTCGACAGCGCCGCTGCGAAGATGTCCATCTGGGTTTCACCTGAAAACGGACGGCGCCCGGTGAGCATTTCATAGATGACCACGCCCAAACTCCAAATATCAGTCCGGGCATCAACTTGCTTGCCGCGCGCCTGCTCCGGCGACATGTAGGCAGCCGTGCCGATCAAGGAACCGAGTTTGGTGCGCAGAAGCTCCCTGGTCCAGTCTTCAGTTCCTGCCTCGGGTTCCGCCGGTTCGCGCTCGATTAGCTTGGCAAGTCCGAAATCGAGGACTTTGACATACCCGTCGCTCCTCACCATGATGTTTTCCGGCTTGATGTCTCGATGAATGATGCCGGCCTGGTGCGCTTCGGCGAGCGCCGCGGCGATCTGCGAGGCGATATCCAGCGTTTCGCCGAGCGTCAATCTGCCGCGCGCCAATTTCTCACGCAGACTCTCTCCGCGAACAAACTCCGTCACGATGAAATGCAAATCGTTTTCGGCTCCGAATTCGTGAATCGTGAGAATATTCGGATGATTTAAAGCCGAAGCCGCCTGGGCTTCACGCGCAAAACGGCGCAGGCGGTCTTTATCTCCGGCCAGTTCCGCGAGCACAACCTTGAGGGCGACCTGGCGTTTCAACTCGGTGTCTTCCGCCAGGTAAACTTCGCCCATGCCGCCCGCGCCGATCTTTGAGATGATGCGGTAACGCGACAGAGTGGAGTTAGCCGGGAGTTCTTTAGACATCCTCGATCAAATTTCATTGCGGCAGATTCATTCGCCGCAGCAAATCCCTGAAGCCGGTAACCGTCTGGCTCAATCCAACTTTGCCAGTTCGACGCGGCGCACCACCTCGGCGAAACGTTTGTCGTCGCGCAAGCCGTCCCAGATCGGATTGATTGAAAATAGCTGCGGGCGTGAGGCGCGGTCGGCGACTTCCCTGTTCAGTAATGCAAAGGCCTTGTCCTTTTCCCCAAGCGAGCCGTAAGCGATAGCAAGACTCGAACTGGAGACGTAACGGCGGGCAGATTCCGCATGTAATTCGTCGAGCAATTTGACGGCTTCGCTACGCTCGCCCAATCTCGCCAACGACTGGATAAGCAAAGCTTTGAGCCACGGATTATCATTCAACGCCAGCCCTTTTCGATACGCCGCGACAGCGTCCTCATATTGTCCTTTGCCGTGATACGCCATTCCTAAATACCAATAAGTAACCCAGAAATTTGGATCAAGCGTGATCACGCGATTGAGCTGCGCGATAGATTCATCGAATCGTCTGGCTCTCATCAGGATATTACCCAAATCCGCGCCAATGATTGGCGAAAGCGGGTCGAGTTCTTCGGCACGTTTTCCCTCAGCAACGGCTTCATCGAATCTTCCCAGGACGGTCAGGCATTCAACGCCGAACTGTTGATGCGCGGTCGCATAGTTCGGATTAAGTTCGATGGCGCGGCGAAACTCTCTTTCGGCGGCCGGCTGATTCCACGCAAAGTTTGAATAATAGATTCCCAGCGCCGTGCGGGTTTCGGAGAGCGAATCGTCGAGTTCAATCGCGCGCAAAGCTGCCGCCTTCGCTTTCGGCATAGAGTCGAGCGGCGGCCCGACGCTGTAATTCGGAAACAGCGTATAACTTTCCGCCAAGCCTGAGTAAGCGAGCGTGTAATTCGGGTCTTTTTCGATTGCCTGATTGAAGTATTCGACTGCCTGTTTGAGCGACTCACCCGTCCGTTTGTTCCAATAGAAACGACCTTTCAGATAAAGCTGGTAAGCCTCTGGGTTTTCGGTGTACGTCTTTGTAACCCTCTGCTGGTCGGCGCCCGACAGCTTGGTTTTGAGCTTGCTCGAAACATCCCGGGCGATCTCGCTCTGAAGAGTAACGATGTCGGTTTGGTTGCGTTGATACTGATCGGTCCAAATGACGACATCCTTTAGGACGTCGACCAGTTCCAGACTGAGCGTCAGTTGATCGCCCCGCTGGACCACGCGACCGTTAAGAATAGCCTGAACATTTAGCTCTTTGCCGATCGTCCCTGTGCTTACGTCTTTACCCTTGTAACGAAACACCGACGAACGCGGCTTGACACTGATATTTGGCAGCTGCGCTAGACTGCCAATGAGCGCTTCGGTCATTCCATCCGAAAGGTATTCAATCTCGACATTGCCGCTCTCATTAACGAATGGCATCACCGCGATTGATTCGATTGCCGATGTTTTGTTGCGATTGAAATAGAAGTAGGCGGAGCCGCCAACGACAATCACGATCAAGAGTATCGCGCCGGCGCTGACGACAGCTTTCCCCCGCTTCGCTTTACGCAGCTCCCGAGTTGTTGCTGGAGTTGCCTGTGGCGGCAGCACAGTAGTCGGCGACGTGGGACGGCTCATCTCTACATCCGTTCGATGCGGGAGAATGCTGGTGTGAACTTCGCTCGCATCTGGCCCGACGCCAGGTTGCGCTGTCCCGGCTTCAGCTGCGAGTTCGTTGACGAGCGTCGCGCCATCAACACGACAGAACTTTAGCGCTTCTTCACTCTCGACGCGATGGCATTGGGGGCAGCGTTTCATAGGCTCAGACTGTTAGTGTGTAGCCGCCATCCGGCGTCAGTGTTGTGCCAGTAATGTAACTGGCCTCATCAGAGCACAGGAAAACAATCGACCGGGCGATCTCTTCGGGGCGGCCCGCGCGCCGAAGATGAACATTTGGGAGCAGCACTTTGTCGTATAACTCGTCACCAAGCAGTCCCCGGGCCCTTTGATGCATCGGCGTATCGACGAACCCGGGACACACAAGGTTTACTCTGATCCCCTGCGGCGCAAGCTCCGCGGAAACGCTCGTTGTCAGCCCGACCATTCCGTGCTTTGAGGCAACATATGCCGAACCGGTTGGGAAGCCGAGGAAAGAATTGACCGAGCCGACGTTGACTATCGCCCCGCCGTTACCGCAATCGACCATGGCCTTGGCTACATACTTCATGCAGAGAAATATGCCCTTCAAGTTGATGTCCAAAACTCGGTCCCAATCATCCTCGGTCAAATCGATGATGCTGGCCAACGTCCCCTCGATGCCGGCATTATTCACAGCATAGTCGAGACGCCCGAACGACTCGATCGCGTGGTCAACCATCCGCACGACTTCCTCAGCTTTCGAGACATCCGTCATGACGGCGGTCGCTTGCCTTCCGCCGGCTTCGATCTCGCTTACGAGGGACGCGAGCTCGCCTGGCCTTCTCGCCGCCACAACAACCTTCGCGCCTTTGGCCGCAAAAGCCTCGGCCGTCGCCCTTCCAATCCCACTACTCGCCCCTGTGATCAGTGCAACTTTGTCGTTCATTGTCATTTGAATTCCTCTTTGTTCACTCATTGAAATGTTTGGTCACGATCATTTAACGATCGTTTGCGCGCCGCCGGTTATTCGTGAGCGCCTCGTCAGTCTCGACACGAAGTTTCTCATCACGTGATTCTTTCAAATAATCTAGAACCCCACACGCTTTATCAGATCATTAAAACGCGAATCCGAACGCAGGCTGTCCAGCGCCGGGTCAACTTTCACATAGGTTATTTCCCAGCCTCCGTCCTGAAGACTCTGGTCCAGCCACTGAAATGCCTGATCTTTGTCGCCGAGTGCGGCATAGGCGATCGCAAAACCATACGCGGGAACGTACCGCTGTTTGGCCAGTTCATTCATCTGAGCCACCAATTTCATTGCTTCATCTCGCTTGCCCGACAAAGCGTACGCGCGTGCCAGGTACGCCAACACCGCCGGATCATCATTTAACTGTCGGGCGCGCTCACCTTCGGCAATGGCCTCAGAAAACTGTCCCTTATAACTAAACGTTTGACAGAGGACCATGCGCGCCAGGTACCAGTTCGGATCCATTTCGATTACTTTGCGAAGTTGGGCGATCGCCTGTTCGTTTTGCCGCGCGTATCCGTAGATGGCACTCAACTCGACATTGGCAATCAACGATAAGGGATCAAGGTCGACTGCTCGTCTGCCTTCGGCGATCGCTTGATCGAATCGTCCGGTCGCTACCAAAGTGCTCCCTGCATACCACTGATGCGCGGTGGCGTAATTCGGATTCAACTCAATTGCCCGCTGATAAGCGCGATCGGATTCAGCGATGTTTCGGTCAAAAGTAAGGTGGGCCTGACCTAATGCGGTATGGGCTTCGGCGAGTGTGTCATCCAGTTCCAGGGCTTTTCTGGCGGCGGCCTTTGCTTGTGGAATCGACTCCGCGGGTTTGCCGGCGGAGTACTGCGGATACAAAACGTACGCTAAAGCCATTCCCGCGTAAGCCTGCGCGTAGTTCTGGTCTTTCGCGGTTGCCTGATCAAAATAATCGACTGAGGTCTTCAGAGATTGAGCAGTTCGCTTGTTCCAATGGTACAAACCTTTCAAGTAGAGCTGATAGGCTTCGGGATTGGCCGTATATGTTTTCGCGACTCTCTGTTCTTCAGCGCCTGAGAGTTTAGTCTTGAGTTTCGTCGAAACATCTCGCGCAATCACGCCCTGCAACGAAACGAGGTCGGCTTCTCGGCGATTGTATTGCCGGCTCCAGATCACGTTTTCGGTTTCCGCATCAACGAGCTCGACCGTCAGCGTCAATTGATCGCCGCGCTGTGCTATTCGCCCGTTCAGGATCGCCTGGACATTGAGTTCTTTGGCAATAGTCTGTGGATTAGTCTCCTTGCCCTTATAACGAAAGACTGAAGAGCGCGCCTTCACACTCAGATTGGGAATCTGCGATAGGCTGCTGATGAGGGTGTCCGTCATACCGTCGGATAGATATTCGAGTTCGGCTTTGCCTCCTTCGTTCACAAACGGCATAACGGCTATGGATGTAATTGCCGTGCTCGACGTCCAGCTTCTTAGATAGACCGAGACGGCTGCTATACCAAAGCCAAGCACGACAAGCCCGACTATTGACGCGACGAGTTTGTGTCGCTTGATTCCGGTGACAACGTATTCTGCGCTGGAAGCGGTGCGTGGTGCTTCAGTCTTCCCGGCGAGTGACGCGCGTTGTGTGGTGGCGGGCGATCCGCTCGCAGTGCTCCGGCGAAACTCCGGCGCGACCGTGCGCTCAATCTCCGCATCCACATCGAGCTTGCGTCTTAAATTGCGCAAATCGATCAGCAAGTCCTTGGCCGTTTGATAGCGCTCGTCATTTTCTTTGGCCAGACATTTCGTGACGATCTCTTCCAGCCGTTCCGGCAGGCCTTCGACTTGCTGCGCCAGCGGCGCGGGCTCTTGTTCCTGAATCGCGATGATTTGCCGGTGAATGTCCTTTCCCTGGAATGGCACTTCGCCGGCAATCATTTCGTAGAGCACGACACCCACGCTCCAGAGATCGGTGCGATGGTCAATGCCTGTGCCGGCTGACTGTTCCGGCGACATGTAACTGACCGTGCCCATGACCAGTCCGGGAGTGGTATTGACGTTTAGACGAGTGGCATCCTCGCTGCCCCTTGATCCCCCAGCTATCGGGTCTGACCCGCCTGCTGACGCAGGCGGTCCTGACAATTTCGCGAGACCAAAGTCGAGTACCTTCACGATATGGTCCTTGCGGACCATGATGTTTTCAGGTTTCAGGTCGCGATGTGTGACGCCGGCTTCGTGCGCGGCATTCAACGCGCCTACAATCTGAATCGCCACATCCAGGACATCTATCAGCTTTAACCGTCGCGTGGACAGATGCTGCCGCAACGTCACGCCATCAACGAACTCGGTCGCCAGAAATGAAACCGAATCGACCTGGCCAAACTCGTAAACGGTAAGAATGTTCGGATGATTGAGATTTGAGACGGTGCGCGCCTCCTGGGTAAACCGCTGCAATCGATCTTTATCTTTGGCAACTTCCGGAGAAATGACCTTGAGGGCGACCGTGCGCCCGAGTTCGGAAGTGTCCTGCGCCAGATACACCTCGCCCATGCCGCCTTCGCCAAGTTTCGAGAGGATTCGGTAGTGCGCCAGAGTATTGCCTGTGGCTATTTCTTGATTCATCAACTCGACTCACTCAGGCTCGGAATTCAGAAAACTTTCCATCTGTTCTTTAAAACCCGAAATCTGGCGGTTGTACTCAGTCTCGTCAAAGTATCCGATCGACCTGCAGCGACGCTTGCCGGATCCCCGCTGCTCCACGCTTTTGAATAGTTCCTGGCGAATAGGGCCTGAGCGTTGTCGGGTCCGCGGCGGACGCCCTTTCCGGGATTTACGCCTTCCAGCAGCTTCTCATCGCGGACGACAAAAACACCGCCCACCAACACGTGACGAATGCCTTCGGAGTACAGCGCCGGTTGTTCGAACGTAGCGCGGTCGATGACTGTCGCCGGGTCGAAGATGGTGAGGTCGGCGTCGGCTCCGACCTTGATCCGGCCTTTTGCGCGCATCGCCGGGACCACTTTTTCTAAACGCTGGGCGGGAAGAAGCGACATCTTGCGTAAGGCATCCATCAGCGAGAGAGCCTGCTGCTGACGTACGTATAATCCCAGTACTCGCGCAAAGGTGCCCGCGCCGCGCGGATGACCCTGACGGTTCTCGATCGATCCGTCACTCGCGACGATCACACGAGGGTTTGCGGCGGCCAGACGCGAGATCTCTTCGGGGATCGCGTGGCCAATGACCATACCGCCTTCCTTGCGGTAACGCGCAAAAGTCTCGGCGGTCAGCCGTTCGCCGGTAGCCACCCATTGCAGGTCTTTGTATGTGATGCCGAAATTCTCTTGCCAGCCATCATTGTAAAGAGCCGAATCAATGCGCGTTTGCGTGGCGGTGTAGGGATAAGCCTCGGTCGTGACATCCAAACCGCGCCTTGTCGCCCCTTCGATCATTTGCATGCAAGTAGCGGTTTGCCGCAGGCACATGCTGGTGATATGCACCACGTGGAGCGAAGCCCCCGTCGCAGCCGCGTCGGCCAGGACTTCTTGTAATCCTGCAATGGCGCTGCCCGGTTCGACGGCTCCGGCGTAACGAAGGTGAACATAGTTCGCGACGTCGCGCTCGGCCGCGATCGCGAAAAGATCGAACACCTCCTTTCGCGTCGTCGTCGGCACGTAGTTGATGCCGAAGCCAATGCCGAGTGCGCCTTCGTCAAGACCTTGTTTGATGAGTTCGGCGACCTGACGGACCTCGTCGGGCGTGGCGACGCGATCTCTCGCATTGTCGCGCGGCAAGAGGGTGCCCGAATCCTTCATTACAGCCATCTTCGCCGGGATGTGACCGACCGTCGCGCCGAAATTGATGAGCGACTTGCCATCGCGTTTAGCGTACCAAGCGGCAACCGGCGATACGCCGACCTCCATTTCGAGCGCCGTTGTTACACCGTCGCGTGCTTTGTATCGATAGTTCTCGTCATCCTGCCCGTGCGAATGCAGATCAATAAAACCGGGGGCGACCACCAGCCCTTTGACATCGATCAGGGTCTGCCCGCGCAGAGGCTGCTCTGAAATTGCCGCTATCTTCCCCCCGCGAATGCCGACATGACGGACCGCATCCGTATTCGATTCCGGATCCATTACGCGGCCATTAGCCAGCACAAGGTCAAAATCAGCAGCCACCTGGGCTCTGACGACCAAGGCTGGGACACCTTGGAGGACAAGAAACGTGATCAAAGCCGTTGCCGTTGGTCCGCACAACTTGGGGATCACCGAGCGGTGTTTCATAGTTTTCTCCATATCATTTAAGCAGATTAGCCCGATGTTATTTGGATATCGCGCTCAATCTTATGGGCGGCAAGCCCATTCGGCGACGCAGGTTGTCCATGCGCGGGTCGTCCAGTATCGACTCGAAGTGGGTGAAAGTCATCCATGCCGCCAACGTAGGAGTGCGGTTGTGGAAGTCCTTTTCGAGCCACTCGAAAGCACTGTCCTTGCCACCCAGGCCCGTATAAACTGCAGCAACGTGGTGGCCGTTCGCTTGCTTGGTCACATATCGACTTTCGAGCTCCCTGATCACATTCGTTGCTTCGGTTCGTTTACCGGTTTGAGCGTAAATGAAACCGAGATTTGCAAGAAGCGGACTCAAACGGTTTGACAGCTCCACGCCCTTCTGTGCCTCGGCCAATGCTTCCGCCTGCCGACCCTGTTTGAGATACACCAGGCTCAAGCTCCGACGAATCCCGGCGTAGTTCGGGTCGAGTTCTATCAACCGCGAGCACTGGTCGTAAGCTGAACTTAGATCGCCTCCAAATAAATACGATTCCGCGAGATTCTCGGTCACAATAAGCGACAACGGATCCAGTTCCTGCGCCTGCTTAAATTTTTGCAACGACTCCTCAAGCCGACCCGAATCTTCAAGGAAATTTCCATACCACTTATGAGCGGTGGCGTAAGTCGGGCTCAATTCGATTGCTCGCTTAAACCCCGGCTCAGCTTCGGCAAAGTTCCATAACATATAGTTTGTGTAAGCGAGCGAGGCATGCGCCTCACCGAGCGAAGGATCGATCTCCAGAGCGCGTGTCGCATAGGCCTTAGCCTTGGGCAATACATCCTGCGAAGGTTCGGTCTCGTAAAACGGAAGTAAGACATGGCAATCGGCCAGGCCGACAAAAGCCAGAGCGAAATTTGGGTCTTTCTCCGCGGCCGCCTGGAATTGCTCAATAGCCTTGCGTAGGTTTTCGGCGTTACGTTTGTTCCAGAAGAACCTGCCTTTCAAATAAAGCTGATATGCCTCGTTGCTGTCCGTATAGTTCTTGGTGATCCCTTTCTCGTCACCGGCAAGTTTGAGTTCAAGTTTCTGCGTTATCGTACCTGCGATCTCACGCTGCGTCGCCAGCAGCTCAGCCATCTTGCGATCGTATTGCTCGCCCCACAGGACCTTCCTGTTAGTCACGTCGATCAGTTCAACGCTGATGGTCAGATTGTCGCCGCGCTGCACCAACTTGCCAGTCAAAACTACCCTCACGCCCAGTTCGTTCGCGATCGTGTTCAATTCGCCGCCTTTGCCTTTGTAGCGCATCACTGAACTCGTCGGGCTTACTTTCAGATTCGGCAATTGCGAAAGGCGATAGATCAAAGACTCCGCCAGGCCATCACACAGGTATTCCGCGTCCGGATTGTTGCTGCGGTTCTCGATGGGCAGAACGGCAATCGAGTCTATCGCGGCACCGCTTCTGATGGAGAGGTAGAGATTGACTCCGACCGCCGTAACCGCGACGACCAGCGCCCCGACAATCACCGCAATGATGATTAGCTTTCGGCTTTTCGGTTTTGCAAGCGTGCCGGTAGTGGGCGCCGCCTGCGGAGGAAGCGCAGTCGTGGGGCCGGTCGAGCGGACGGCGTTGGCCTGAGTGTGGTGGGGAAGAATGCTGGTGTGAACTTCACTCAAATCGGGACCAGGCTGCGCCGTTCCTTCACTGCCGAGTGTCGAAGAACCACTCAGCAGCGTCGCGCCATCAACGCGACAGAACTTCAGCGCTTCGTCACTCTCGAGGCGATTACATTGGGGGCAGCGTTTCATTAATTAAGGTAGATTTTGAACAGGCGGACTTTTTTGTGGCTTTAGTACTTGCAATCCTTCAGTTTAACCTCTCCTTTAGCGAAGGACTTGGCTTAAATTCACGAGCGCCCCTATTCCGCGTAGAAATTGAGGTCCCTTGCGCGAAAAGCACTCGTCGGCATCTTTTCAGTGGTGGTGAATCCTGGCGCGGCAGCAATCAAATCGGGAATGCGGTTGACGATGGTCGCGCAAGTCAACTCGACCGTTGCCGGTCGGTTGATGATGACCTCGGTGTTGGGCTCTCCCTGAATGGTCCAGACATTCTGATCAAACTCACCCGCGGCGTAGACCTTGCCGATGCACTCGCCCTCAATAACGATCCCTTCCTCCGTGATGGTCGTAACCACTGCTGACATTCCCGTCGCGTTTCCCGCGGGGATGGTCATCTGAAGCGTTTCGGAACGAAGTTCCTTGTCGTGGGTCTGGGGAACGCACTTCTGAATCTGTTCTTTGACCGTGAGTCCCAGTTGGGAGCAGAGCCAACCATTTGAATTCCACATGTAGGAAGGCAGGAAGGCCTCCTGGTCGATCAGGGCCTTTCGTTCCGCGGCGGAGATGTTGTCGTTGGCAGCAATCTCCTTTTCGAAGTCCGCAAGGGACAAGCCTGCCCCGTGAGCCTTCGCCAACGCAAGGCCATAATCCTCAACGTTGTAGCTGGATTTTCCGATGATCCTTTTGATGGTGTGAGTGGCGCCTGCAAGCGTGGTAATCAGATTCCCCCAGAACACATCCTGATATCCGGAGCCACAGAGGGTAACGCCGTTCTTCTTCGCCAATTCGTCCAGCAGTTCGGTCGTCTTGTCCGAGGAGTTCCAGGGATAGAAGGCCTCCTCACCACTGGTTATGGCATTCACCCCACTCTCGGCACAGTCCATCAAGGAGCCCTTAAGATCCTGCATCCGACTGGCGGTGGTAATGATGCAGGCGTCTGGCTTCTCCTCGTTCAAAATTGCAACTGCGTCTCTTGAATCCTGGACGAGAACCCCCGTCTTCCCCACTCCCGCGATTTCGCCAATATCCTTGCCGATATTGTGAGGACTCCGACCAAAGGCGCAGACGATTTCCGCACCCTTCTCCATGGCATAGCGCATGGTGTAAACCGACATCTTTCCGCAACCGTACTGAGCAATCCTCAGCTTTCTTTCCATCGACAATCTCCTTTTACCAAGGGACGCCCATAAGATATCGCGAGGAACGGCTTCTAGTTGAAGGCGAATCGCTTCAACGAGAGCGAGAAGCGACGGCAAGCTCGTGCTCCTCACATCCGGCGGGATCATTCACTTTTCGCGGTTCTGCTACCGGAGCAGCTCCAAATTCGCGCGGCCTGACGCCGGGCATCACCCGCGCCCAACCTTTTTCATGAGAGGCAGTCGGGCGTCGGGTGCACGTTGTCAGGGCGCTGTGCTTTGACAACCCAAGCCTTGAATCCTATTTGTGGCAGCGACGCCTGACATCATGGCAAACTAATCCTTAAACAACAAATGGTTTTCAGCTTCGGTCAGGCGCACCACTGGCCTCACAACTGTATGAACGACGATCCGTTTAACACACTATTTTAGCGGAGGTTGAAGGCCCGGTTTTGAGAAAAACATGAACCGCCATGAAGTTGTTGAATGGGCAAAAGTAGAAGCGAAGTTGAAAGCGAATGCTGAGAAACTTTTTTCTATTAATTTCACAGACCTTCCTACCGCGTTGTGGCACTGATGACTACAGCGCGTTTCCTCAGCCAGCGGATCTGGCCTCTATGATTTATCTCGTCCTCGAATACATGAAACCACTTGAAGTAATTATTGGCGGGCTGCCCATCCCAGAATGGCGCCTCTTCATCTAGCCACCGGTCGTCCCGTTTGGCGAACTCTTCGAACGTCTTTGATCGCACCCCCTCCAATATCCGCATGTAATGGTCAACACTGTGGCCTTTAATCTGACGTCTCGCCCGCGTCCCCAAATTCAGGGCTGCTTCCCATTGGCCCTTCTCACTCGCGGCGGCAGCGCTCGACCCGAACGTCGCCGTTTGGTAAAACGTTTCGACAGCGGCAATGTGCAGGAGCAGGGCCCCAATAGAATTGCTTTGCGGATCGTGGAGGTAATCTAAATGCTCGACGCTCAGACTCTCAACCTCGTCTAGCGTAGTGCGCCTGGCATAATTCATCATCGACACCAGCCTTCCAATCTCAGGGGTATATCCCTCCATGGGAGCCACGAGGTACAGGTTTTTCTTTAGGTTGCCCACGGCAGTATCCTTTTGTAAAGATTAGCATTGATTACCATGAGCAACGGAAACCACAGCCGAAACGTCACTGCTCCGAACATTATCGCGAAACTGCGGATCATCCATTCCCGGTGAGTGGCAACATCGAAAGCTAAAATCTTGCCGTAGGCAACTGCGGTCGTAATAAGAAGCGCCCCACCCATGAAACCAAAGCCCAAGTGCGTCGACACCCCGCCAAAGGAATAAACTGCCATGTAAATGCCGGACAGGCCGACCATCAGAGCAGCGGCCAGATAAACCTTGCCTAGCCGGCGGTGCCACTTTAGATATTTCTCACGGATATTTCGGCGGAACTGGAAGGAACCGACAGTGAGTCCGAGAATACCGAAAAAGGCGTGCGTGTAAATACCCCAAGGCCGTGCGCGGAACGACTCGGCAAGAATATCGGGATACATGCGAGAGCCAAGCAGCAAATAACGGAGCGCGTACACGGCAAAGAGAATGGAGGGGACGGCAATTACCCACCAGAGCAACCCCACGCCTTGAATGTTGCGAATAGAGGGCACGACATGTCGAAGTTGAGGCTCAGTTTTCATTTGTTCGCTCGTATAAATGTTTCAGAAAGGTGATATCACAACCGGATTACTTGTCTTTAGGACACGATAATAATTTAAACCAGCCTGCAGAGCAGGCGGCAGAATAAAGCCTGGGGTGAAGCGGAGCGGAACCCCAGGATGGCAATGAATAAGAGACCGTGAGCCCGCGGCAGCGGGCGACAGCCGCTGCCTTTGTCAGAAAACTTTCATTCACCACTATCGCCCGCTGCCGCGGGCTCGCATCTTTAATTCAAACGCGGCCTGGGGTTCCGCTTCGCTTCACCCCAGGCTTTATTCTGCCGCCTGCTCCGCAGGCTGGTTGAACAGTTTATTTCGACAGCCTCATACCACAGCCGGATTGAATACAGGCATCACCATCCCTTCAACGTGGGTTCGCTCCGCGCCACAGCGCCAGTAGCAGCTCGTTTAGAGGTCGTCCGGTGAACTGGATCTCGTGGCCCGCACCAGCAACCTCCGCGCGCGCAGCGCCGATGCGCTTAGCAAGGTCGTCACACATCGCGTCGAACCCGGCGCTGTGTCCACCGGATACAACAAGCTTGGGGAAGGAGGCAGCCGCCAGCTCGGCCAGCGGGATGTCACTTTGCCAGATGGGTCGCCCGTGGCGGAACACGGGCACTGTTGCCACGGCGTCCGCGATGAGCTCAGGAGAAAGCGCGTCGGGATCACTCCCTACCAGCTTCAAAAAACGGATGACCCAATCCTCGTCGGGGAGATCTTGCTCCCAAAGGAGGCGTACTTCGTCAACGAGGGCGCGTGCAGCTGGATGATCCTGGCCCAACGTAAATGCAGCTGGCTCCAGCAACGCAATAGAAAGCGTCGCCTGTGGACGGCGGGCCGCGGCGAACAGCACGCCCAGCCCTCCGTAAGAATGACCCACGAGGTGAGCACCGTCGCCCATGAGCTCGGCGATATCGTCGGCGTCGCTTAAGAAATCCTCACCGTAAGCGGCGGGGCTGTTCCCATAACCACGCCGGTCTGGCACCAGGAGTCGAAAGCCCTCATCGGCAAGCGCTCGCTGCTCCTGCCACTCCTCGGAGCCGATCGCGAGTGAGCCGTGCACGAGCACCACGGGTGTCCCGCTGCCCCAATAGTTTACGAATAAGTCAGTCATTTTGATGAGTCTCAGGATGGCTTGGTAAAGTCCAATCTTCCCGGACTTTGACAGCTAAGCCGGAATTCGCTTCAAGAAGCGGGGTCGGCGCATATCTGATCGGCGCATATCTGAATCGACAATCTATTTGTAAAAAGTTTATCGTGGATCGTCGATTTCATCTTCTCTAATTCGACTAAACACATAGAGCGGTTGGCGCAGGCCCTTGAAATTATCGCCTTTGCCAAAGAGTTCTGCACTGCTCTACACAAACTGGCTGCCCGGCGCCGGGCGCAAGGAAGGTATCTGATGCGTATAAAATTCGTCTGCAACATTTTTCTTCTGACGTTGTTCGTCTCGGCCGTCGGATCAGCTCAGCAAAAACCAACTACGGGCTATGCGCCGATCAACGGACTCAAAATGTACTACGAGGTCCACGGAAGCGGCGATCCTGTGGTGTTGCTTCACGGGTCGTTCATGACCATTACAAACAACTGGACGGATTGGATCGAAGCACTTTCCAGAACGCGGAAAGTGATTGCCGTCGAATTGCAAGGCCACGGGCGTACGGCCGACATAAAACGCGATTTCAGCTTTGAAGCTCTCGCCGACGATGTGGCCGCGCTACTCGATCATCTCAAGATCCCGCGCGCGGACCTCATCGGTTACAGCATGGGCGGCGGCGTGGCGATGCAGGGTGCGATCCGTCATCCAGGAAAAGTGCGTAAGGTTGTCAGCATTTCGGCCGTGTTTCGCCACGACGGCTGGGTCCCGGAAGCACTCGAAGTGTTTCCGCAACTCACTCCGGAAACATTTAAAGGCTCGCCTATCGAAACCGAGTACAAGAAACTGAGCCCGACGCCAGACGAATTTCCAAATTTTGTCAAGCGCGTCATCGCGATGGATTTGAAACCGTCCGACTTCGGCGCCGCCAAGCTCAAGGACTCTAAAGCGCCGATGCTTTTCATCCACGGCGATGCCGACGGGGTACGCCTGGAGCACATCGCGGAAATGTTTCGTTTGAAGGGCGGTGAGATTTTCGGCGATCTGCAGCCGCGCTCAGCATCGAGACTGGCCATCCTGCCTAACACAACACACGTCACTCTGATGGAGCGCGTGGCCGAAATCGTCCCGATGGTGAACGACTTTTTCGATGCGAAACCGCAAAAGCAATAAGTGTTCGTCAAACTCCAGGGCTTGCGGCTACCTCCCCAGCTCTTAGGGCCCCCGCGCGCGACAGGCAAATTCTTCTAGTAAGCTAGATAGTTCTTCAAGCTATGACTCCTTATGCCTTGACATCTTAGGTATCGCGGCATACTATGCCTAAACTATTTAGGTATTGGTTTCGAGTGGATGCGACTTTGTCGCGCCGCTCGCCGGAGGTGACGATGACCGACCAGAAGGCTGGCCTGCTCCAGGGCACACTGGACATGCTCATCCTCAAAGCGCTCTCGCTTGGGCCACTGCACGGCTACGGCGTCATACAGCGCATCCGCCAGATGTCCGAAGAGCTCCTGGTGGTCGAACAGGGGGCTCTTTACCCGGCGCTCTACCGCATCGAGCAGAAGGGCTGGGTCAGCTCGAAATGGGGCGTGAACGAGACCGGGCGCAACGCGAGGTTCTACAAACTAACGCGCGCGGGCCGCAAGCAACTCGCACTTGAGGAATCGAGCTGGGACCTGCTGGCACTGGCCATCGGAAAGATTAGACAAGCCACGTAGAGGTCGAGCCGATGGAGTGGCTCAACATACTCAAGTCGCGACTTCGCGGCCTCGTGCGGCGCGACACAGTCATCGACGAGATCGAGGCGGAGCTTCGCACGCATCTCGAAATGGAGACGGACGCCAACATCGCGCGCGGGATGAGCCCCGAGAAGGCGCGGCAGGCGGCGCTCGAGAGCTTCGGGAACCCAGGTCGTGCGCGGGAGCTATCCTACGACGTCCGAGGAGGTGGTATGGCTGAGACGATCTGGCAAGACCTGCGATTTGGATTCCGACTCTTGCGGAAGCATCCCTCATTCACGGTAATAGCAGTCCTGACTCTGGCGCTCGGCATGGGAGCGAATACCGCTATCTTCAGCGTAGTGAACGGAGTCTTGCTCCGTCCGATGCCTTACTCAAACCCGGATGAGCTGGTGGCGATCTACCGGACTGCTGGAGGTGACCTGCCGAGCCCGGTATCGCCGCCCGCATACCTGAATTTGAGACGGAACAACACGGTCTTCGCTGACATGGCGGCTCTCAGCAACATTGGGTGGCCCGCGAACTTCACCGGCGAAGGAAATCCGGAACGACTCCAGGGTTTCCGTGTCTCGGCGAACCTCTTCTCGCTGCTCGGAGTGCCTCCTCAGCTTGGTCGCAGTTTCCGTGACGAAGAGGACCGTCCCGGTGAGAACCGAGTAGTCATGCTCAGCCATGAGCTTTGGCAGAGACGATTCGGCGGCGACCCGCGAGTCGTCAACCGGATGCTCACGCTTAACGGCGAGCCCTACATCGTCGTCGGTGTGATGCCCGCCGACTTCCGTTACCTCGCCAAAACCGATCTGTGGACTCCGCTAGCCCTCACAGCCGAGGAGGTAAATGATACTGGGGGCTACCTCGAGCTAATCGGACGCCTCAAGCGGGGCGTCACGATCGAGCAGGCCAGCGCCGAAGTCGACGCCATCACGCGCGCATTCGTCAACAACCCGAACTCTGAGATACGCATGAAACTCGGCGTTCCCCAGACGATGCTCACCAGGCGGGTCCGTCCAGTTCTCCTTCTATTGACGGCGGCCGTCGGTTTCGTGCTCCTTATCGCCTGCGCCAACATCGCTAACCTCCTGCTTGTTCGCGGAAACGCCAGGCTTAAGGAGATGGCGGTTCGCGCCGCGTTGGGCGCCGGGCGCCGTCGCGTCGCGCGTCAGTTGTTGGTCGAGAGCTTGCTGCTCGCGCTTCTCGGGGGCACGGTCGGTCTGCTGCTGGCAAATTGGGGCATCAAGTTCCTCGCGAGCGGCTTGCCCGAGTACCTGACAGACGCCAACGCGCGCGCCGCTTCCTTAAGGCTCGACACCGCCGCACTTGGCTTCACGTTCGCGTTGTCACTGGTGACCAGTCTCCTTTTCGGACTGGTCCCGGCGCTCCGGCTCTCGAGAATCAACCTTAACGAAGTGTTGAAGGAAGGAGCGAGAACTGTTGGACAACGCGACCGCCTGCGCTCGACATTAGTCGTTGCCGAAATGGCGCTCGCGATGGTGCTGCTGGTGGGCGGCGGGTTGATGATCAAGAGCTTCTGGCGGCTATCCCAAGTCGACCTTGGATACGAACCGTCAGGCGTTTTGACCGCTCAGATCGACCCTTCAGGTCCGACGTACGAAGAGTTCGCCGCGGTTACCACTTTTTACCAGAGCCTGCTCGAACGGGTCCGATCCGTCCCCGGCGTGCGCGACGCCGCATTCGTCAATAGCCTGAATGCGGATTTAGGGTTCACGGTCGACGAGCACCCGCAGGTTCCTCCGGAGCGGCGCCCGGGGGCGCAGCTCAATCAGGTAAGCGCCGACTACTTCCGAACCATGGGTATCCCTCTACGGGCCGGACGCTTCTTCACCGAGGGCGACCGGAAAGGAACTCAGCCGGTCATCATAATTGACGAGATGCTCGCCCGACGCTACTTCCCTGGCGAAGATCCGATCGGGAAGCACATCTCGGGCGAGTTCAGCCGCGGGGCCGGGAGCTCGTCACGAGAGATTGTCGGCGTTGTTGGGGCAGCCAGGTACTGGAGTGTGAGCAATGATGCGGTACCGCATATGTACGTTGCTTACCTGCAAGAGCACTGGTGGTCGATGTCGCTCGTGGTCCGCGCCCGATCGGGTGACCCGCTGGCGCTCGAAGGGCCGATTCGGGCCGAGATGGCGATGATCGACAAGAATCAGCCAATCCACTCGTTCAGCCCGCTCGAGGCCAGAGTCGCCGATCTGGTCGCCCCACAACGATACACGACGCTCTTGCTAACGGCCTTCGCCGTTCTGGCCGCAGCGCTCGCGGCGATTGGAATCTACGGCATGATGTCCTACGCTGTCGCGCAGCGCACGCGTGAGATTGGCGTGCGTATGGCTCTTGGCGCCAGTACTGGAGCCGTACTGAGAGAGGTTATGCGTCAAGGTGTCGGCCTGGTAGCGGCCGGTGTATCGATCGGCCTGGTAGCATCGCTCGCGCTCAGCAGACTTATCACCGACCTCCTCTTCGGTGTCGAGCCAACCGACCTCGAGACCCTTACGGCGATCACGCTGCTGCTTGGAACGGTCGCGCTCGTAGCCAGCTACATTCCGGCTCGGCGCGCGACGAAGGTGGACCCGGCCTCAGCGCTTCGTTACGAGTGAGTGCGCGTTCACAACTCTTAGTCCGCGATAGCGGACGGGGAGCAGAACCGGCTCTGCTGCGCTGTGTTTCAGTGGATATCGGCGTTGACTCGTACTTTTTAAATGATCTAAATAACGAAGCACCTGCCGTCACAGCCCCAAAATCTCTGCAAATAGACCACTTTACAAATTGCGTGTAGCATGTCGTAGACTGATTAACCAGAAGACGGGATGGCCACGCTTACTGCCGGTACAAGTCTAGGCCACTACGAGATTCGTTCCCAACTTGGCGCAGGTGGGATGGGCGAAGTCTATCTGGCGTATGATTCCCGGCTTGAGAGATCGGTCGCACTAAAAGTCCTGCCGCCGGAACTGGCAGCCGACACCCGCCGCTTTGGGCGCTTTATCCAGGAAGCCAAAACGACTTCGAGCCTAAATCATCCAAACCTGTTGACGATCTTTGAAATCGGTCAAGAAGGACCTATTCACTTCATTACCACCGAATTTGTCGACGGCATCACTTTGCGCGAGCGGCTACATCACCCACTCGAGCTAAACGAAACGCTGCGCATCGTCATTCAGATCGCTGAAGCACTGGCCGTGGCGCACGAAGTGGGAATCGTTCATCGCGATATCAAGCCGGAAAATATCATGCTGCGGCGTCGCGATCAGATTGTGAAAGTACTCGATTTTGGCCTGGCTAAATTGACTGAGCAATGGATCGAACGCCAGGCTTCGGACCCGGACGCTTCCACACGGATCTTCCTGCACACCGAACCCAGTATCATCCTGGGCACTCTCCGGTACATGTCTCCGGAACAGGCTCGCGGTCTTCCCGTCGATGCGCGCAGCGACATTTGGAGCACAGGTGTCGTGCTCTACGAGATGCTCGCGAAGCAACCACCATTCATGGGGCCTACTGCCACCGATTTGCTGGTGTCGATACTGGAGCGCGAACCGCCCTTACTAACAGAGCCTGCGCCTGACATTCCACCCGAACTGCTCAGGATTATCAAAAAAACTTTAGCGAAAGACCGAGAGAAACGTTACCAATCGATTAAGGACCTCGCCGTCGATCTGGAAAGCTTGCGCTTTGATTTGGAGGTGAATCATGAACTAGACCGCAGCCACCCATCGCGAGCGCAATCTTTTGCTCAAAGTGGCGCTGTGACAACCGATTCAGATAAGCCGCCAGCAACCTCACAAATTGAGGCAAACACTAATCCTAGCCAACAGCTAACCAGCACCGGTCACCTCGTAGCAGGCCTTAAGCAAGTCAACCGGGGAGCTCTGATTGCCTTTGCGGCATTGCTGGCGCTTTTGACCGGGGCCTATTTTTATTCCTCGCGATCTGGTGGCAAAACAATCGACTCAATTGCCGTGTTGCCGTTTGCAAATGTCGCTGGCGATCCGAATATGGAATATCTCTCGGACGGGATCACCGAGAGCCTCACCCACAGTATTTCCCAATTGCCAAGTCTTTCTGTAATCGCGCACAGTTCGGTGTTTCGTTACAAGGGCCGAACTACGGATCCCCAAACGGTCGGCAAGGAGCTGGGTGTCCGGGCTTTGTTGCTGGGTAGAATCATGCAACACGACGATCGGCTGGTCATTAGTGCAGAACTGGTGGACGTCGAAAACAATCGGCGACTTTGGGGTGGACAGTACGACCGGCGACTGTCAGACATCCTGGCAGTGCAGTCGGAAATCTCCCGCGTAATTTCGGAACAGCTCCGTTCTCAGCTCACTAACGAGGAAGCGAAACGTATAACCAAACATCACACGGAGAACACTGAAGCGTATCAATCCTACCTGAAGGGTCGTTACTACTGGAACAAGAGGACCGGCGAAGATATTAAAAGGGCGATCGAACATTTCAACCAGGCGATCGCCAAGGACCCGGGGTACGCTCTCGCCTATGCTGGACTGGCCGACTGTTACATAGTAATTCCAAACTATTCTGATGTATCAACGCAAGAGGCCTATATCAAAGCCAAGGCGGCAGCCTTAAAGGCATTGGAAATTGACGATTCCCTGGCCGAGGCCCACATGTCTCTGGGAGGCATTAAAGTGGATTTCGAATGGGATTTCCGAGGGGCGGAGACCGAAATCAAAAAGGCTCTGACCCTGAACCCGAATTACGCGACGGCTCGTCACTGGTACGCACAATTTCTTTCTTCGCTGGGGCGACATGAGGAGGCGTTAATCGAGATCAAACGCGCCCAAAGTCTCGATCCGCTCTCCCTGATCATCAACGCGGTCGTCGGCGATACCTACATAAAAGCCCGGCAGTACGACTGGGCGATCGAGCAACTGCGCAAAACTATTGAGATGGACAAGAATTTCATTCAGGCGCATCGTTACTTGGGAAATGCCTACCTCGAAAAAGGAATGTACAACGAGGCGATTGCCGCTTTTCGCACGGCCGACACACTCGCAGGTAAAAGTCTGGATCGAACAGACCGCCTCCAGGAGAGCTACAAGACCGGTGGGGCTGAGGGTTTTTGGCGAAAGCAGCTTGAATTCTTGAAGACCGATTCGGAGAAAGGAGCGCTACAGGATTACGCCATTGCCAGCGTCTATGCGCGACTCGGTGACAAGCAGGAAACTCTGAACTGGCTCGAAAGGGCTTTTCGTGCTCGCGACCCGTATCTCGTTTACCTCAAAACTGACCCGCCATTTGACAAGTTTAGATCGGATCCACAAGTGATTGATCTGACGCGCCGTGTCGGTTTGCCGGAATGAAACTTAGGCACCCAACTTCCACGGCTGTTCCCGCAGAAAATTATCCAGGTCATGGCTTTTCAACCGAAATCGATCGAATTCTGCCAGCGTTTTGTCCAGTTCTCGCGCGCGATGCGGAATCACTGAGAGAACCATCGCCTGCGCACGGGCCAGGGTGCGATCACCAAACCACATGGACATTAACTGTTTGAGCAAAGCTCTTTGTTGTCCAGCGCTCAGGAGACGGATTTTCACCAGTTCCTGTAACCAGACTCGAAGATGAATCAAAGGCTCACTCACCGCATTGTATGGGGGATTCGGACGATGCATTAGTGCAACTTCATCATCGCGAAAATATTCATCGCGACAGTACCATTGGTAAACCTCTCCATAGCCCCGCATCCCTAAGTGTTTCATTTCGCAAGCGCGGATCGCACCCATTGAGGAAAGACCCCACACCTGCCAGCCCTTGGCGAGCGCCAGCCGAATCTCAGCATGACCAACGGAAAGACACTGGTGAAATTGCCCGTCGACAATTGCCATGACACTTGGACGCCGCTTCAAAACCAGCCGCTCAACGTCGCCGCGCTTCACTGGTGGAAGTATTTTGAGACCGCTTCCGTTAACCAATGGCGCAGACCCATTCAGCGTGGGACCAACAAACAGCCAACATCTAGAGTTGAGCTTTGACATAGTCTCGAAGCCTTACGCCGACCCGGGCCGTGGTCTCTGTAAAGCACTCAAGCCGGGGCACGATTATCCGCAACACCTGTAAAGGCAAATGTGGCGGTGTGTAGATCACTCTCAGCACGTGTTTGAAACCGTTCCGCGCCAGCACGTCGACCAGTACGTTGAGCGCCGATGTGAGATCACTTACTGCTCGAGAACAGTCTGGGATACTCCCGAAGCGAAGCGAAGAGCCGTTGTGAGAAACGCGAGCCAGTAGGTTATCGGCGTAAAGTGTTTTCTGATAGCCCGACGCCCGCTTAAATCGATTGTAGCGATTAACGAGGTCGTCACGTCCCCCATGAATGAACGAGAGCCGGCTTTGCAATGCTTCACAAACAGCACGCGTCAGCGCAATCTCCTTCAGCGGGTGACAGCCGTAACCCACGCTCACATAAATCGGATTGCTCGGTTTTGATTCAGCTACCACCGCCATGAAATAGGGAATCTGAAAAATGTTTTCCTGGTAACGCACATACAGATTCATTCCTGCGGAAGAAAGACTTGACTCGATCTTCCTAATGGCGGAAGGAAGAGAACGATTGGACAGCAATTCAGAGCTGTCGTTGATTGCCTGAAATGAACAGATATCGCGCTCGATGACTTCGGTTATTCCATGTATCGTTGCTTCGACAAGGGAATTTCCTGAGCACAAACCGTTGGAGTTGGCGCCGAAGTAGCGGCCATCGCCAAACGGGGCCGGGTATGGCAGAAAGACCAGTTCGGCCGGAACCAGATAGTTTCGCCCGGATGAGATGTCTTTTGCTTTAACACAAGGCAATGGCTCTTCCAGATCGATCTCGGCGTTTATGACGGGACAGAAATCCAGGATCGCTGCACGCCGCGTTTTGCCTTCGTAGATCTCTTCGGCGGGGGCCCACAAAATCTGTAGTGAGGCACGATTGAATTCGCTGAACGCGTATTCAATCGCTTCCATGTAAGCGCCGACCCGCGCCTCAGCGACAGTAATTCCCTTCCCCGCGTTGACGCACAAAGAACCCGGCTGCGCATCTGGCCGGATGCTGGCGAACACTGGAACACCAACACAGTCCAAACGGGTGATGTCCGTGACGCGCGAGATTCCCAGGCTTTGAGCCAGCAACCGGGCGCGATCGAGGGTCACGTCCAGACGCTCGGCTCGCAGGCTCGAGCTGAGCCGAAAATGTGCTGACACTTGTTATCTCTTCTTCGCCGGAGCCTTACCCTTACCTTTCGGTTTGGGCTTAGCAGGTGGTACCGGGTATTCAGAGGCAAGGACAGCCCCGGACGCCACCAGACCCTTACGCAATACTTCAGCAAGTCGTGCGGTAGTATCTGAATCGAGCTCAACCTTCGCACCGGCTTTCAGCTCAGGTGTTGTGGTTGACATCATTATCGCTCCAGAGGCTACGAGGCCCTGGCGGAGATGCGATTCAAACTGGTGCACAGTTGCGGGATCGAGTGTGACCTGGGCGGTCTTTTTGGCGGTCTTTTTGACCTTCTTTTTGCTCGCCTTCTTGGTGCTCTTTTTCTGGGACTTCGTGGCCATGGGAGAACGCTCCTTAGAGAGATAGTGAAGCGCCGGCGACTATATACGCCTTACCCAGATGGGTCAAACACGTCAACGGAAAACGCTATCAGGCTTTGATGTCGTCCCTCTCAGATGAAGGAAAGATTTGGGAGTTGCGGTGGCTAGAGTGGCGAGCGCGCATTTCATTGCGCGCTGCTCGAGCAGGTTGGGCATAGGTGAGCCCTCCCAGATTCTATTTGCTGTCAAAGCCAACTTTTCTCGGCGCTTTCGTGCGAATTCCTGGCCAATGCGCAAAGTGGCCCGTATTATATGGATAAACACTCACCATTCAAGGTGAGTAAATTACTACCTAATTGAAAGTTCGGCGGCTCACAAGTTTATCGATGACGGATTATCAACTCGAAAAGTGGATCTGGACTGAAGCAGATTTTGAAGACATGGGTTGGCATGATGCTCGAATCCATGGCATTGCGTTTCTAGGCGAAGATTTCGAGGTGATGCTCGATATCGATTACATTCTGCAATGGATTGATCCTGGCCCTAACGAAACGTACTACAAATTCTGGATCGTCCCCGCAACACTTGTGTTTCATAATGTGCACGATCTCAAGATAGACCTAGAGCCGTTTGCAGGCATTGAAATTCAAGACGTGCACAAAAGCGATCCGCAACGACCAAAGAACGCTGAGTACGTGGACCGTGATACCGAATGGCAGTGGACAATTGAAACGCATGAAGGAGAGATCAGTTTGAAATCGGTTGGGTACACGCAATATCTCAGAAAGGAACCGATCCTGAGCCAACAATCGTCGTTGGATCTGAATGTTCGAGGTGGCATCTCCTTCTCACGAGTGCGCGAGATTCTTTGATTGTAGCCGCCGCCGAACAACCTGTTGCAGCGGAGCGCGGGATAGCATGGATCTCAAGATACGTGTTCCAGCGCAGGTTGGATGCTGACCGCCCGCGCCCGCTGAACAGGAACGTTCGGCGCTCGAAGGCAATCTAAGCACGCTCCTTCTAGCACTAGATGATCGTCTGACTTTAATAATGATGTGTGGTGATGAAGTCAGTACGGGGAGCGGTAGCGACCCGGTCGCTAACGGCAAGCCACGATTAACGCTTTCTAAGGAAGGGCTTGCTTATTAGCAATCCTGCGACTGTGGCTTCATTCGCCGGTTGCGTTACCCGGTCGCTACGGCTCCCGGTACGGACTCTTTTGCAGTGCACAAAACATCTGGCCTTAGTCAGATTAGGCCCCTGGTTGGCGCTTCACAAATACTAATTTGGCGCCAGCGCCGAACAAGCGCTTGCAGCTGACGGCGGGCGAACCGCCGACCCAGGGAGGTAGATCGTATGAAGGCCGCGGTTTATACCAGATACGGGCCCCCGGACGTTCTCGAAATCAAGGACGTGGAAATGCCGGTCCCGCGAGACAACGACGTGCTCGTTCGCGTCCATGCGACGACGGTCGCCGCGGGCGACTGGAGGGTGAGAAAAGGCGATCCTTGGATCGGAAAATTCATGACCGGTTTGTGGAGTCCAAGAAAGAGGTTCCGCATCCTGGGTATGGAGTTCGCCGGAAGAGTCGAGTCCGTGGGTAAGGCCGTGACCCGCTTCGCCGCGGGTGACCAGGTATTTGGCGCGTCCGGGTTCACGTTCGGCGCCCACGCAGAGTACGTCTGCGTGTTCGAGGATGGCTTGCTGGAGAAAAAGCCGGCGAACATGAGCTTTGAGGAAGCCGCGGCGGTCTTGTTTGGCGGCGTGTCGGCGTTGCATTTCTTGAGGAAAGCCAAGATCCAGGCCGGACAGAAAGTGCTCATTTACGGGGCGTCCGGGAGCGTCGGGGTGTTCGCGGTTCAGCTCGCGAAGCACTTCGGGGCGCACGTCACGGGGGTGTGCAGCACCGCCAACTTGGATCTGGTGAAGTCACTTGGTGCCGACCAAGTGGTCGACTACACCCGGGAGGATTTCTCGAAGGCCAGTCGGGGCTATGACGTCGTCTTCGACACGGTCGGCAAGAGCGGCTGGTCGCGCACCCTGAAGGCCCTTAAGCGAGGCGGCTTCTATGTTCGGGTCGGTGGTTCCGGACGACTGACGTCCATTCTCGGAGATGTTTTTCGAGGTATTTTGGTTTCACTCACGGGCGCCGCAAAGGTTGTCGGCGGAGTCTCACGCGGGGCCGCCGGGGATCTGTCCTTTCTCAAAGGATTGATCGAGACCGGAGAGTTAAGGACGGTGATTGACAGACGCTATTCACTGGACGACATCGCCGAGGCTCACCGGCATGCCGAAGCGGGGCACAAGAGGGGCCACGTCGTCATACTTCTCGAACCGACGAGCCGGTAGTTGACCGCAGCCGCCGAACCAGGCGCTGCACTTGACCCGGCCCGCATGTAGGCTTTCCGAGTTCGTAGCTCACCGAGCGTGCCGGGCAGGTGAGCTTGGACGTTATGTGCTAATGACCGATTCCGTCGAACCCAAGATGTTCCGCACGCTGAGCGGCTTCCTTAACGGTGAAGAGCCGCCGGAAGAGAATTACTTCTTCTTCAGTGCCACGCTGCGCATTCATGGTGACGACTTGCCTCTCGAGGAGATCAGTGAGCGACTCCGTGTGCAACCGACACACTTGCATCGTAAGGGCGATCGCCGCGGCGACAAGTCGCCCGGCTACCTTGACGACGCCTGGCACTTTAAGCCATCGATCCCCGAAACAGAACCATTGGAGCACCACATCGAGGCTCTCTGGCAAGTTGTCCGGCCTAATGTTGGGTATCTGAAAGCGCTCAAGCAACGCTTCAAAGTTGACGTGTTCTGCGGCTATCGTTCCAATTGCGACCACGCAGGCTTTGAGGTGTAGCACAAGAGCTTGGAGCTCTTCACGGCGCTGGAGGTGCCTTTTGGTGTCTCATTGATCGTCGCGTGAATAGGGGGCACGTCGGCACATAACAAGCGCTTGCAGCTGACGGCGCGATAGAATTTTTCCTCAGCAGTCTTTTTACTCTTCAGCGTGAGGTGTTTCGCGCGCCGCAGCTGAAGCGCATCTACGTTATGCCGACGATTGAATCTATGCCTTTTTATACGCTCTTATCAATCTTGTTCGTACCGAACGGAACGGCAACCCTCGCCGACGAAACGTGAACATTCACACGTCGGCATAGCAAATAGTTGGACGCGAGCGGCCGGATCGTGTTTCGCAACTTGATTCCTTTGGCGATGCTTGATTGAAATCGCGCCGCCGCGTCAACTCATACGTTCGGCGGAACTTCTTGTAGCGAGCGGAGTCTAAGAATCAACATCAATGAAACCAACGTTCGTCAGATTGAGTACCTTAGTTGTTTCGATGCCTTAGGCGTAACGGTTTCCGCTTTTCTAAGCGAACATAACGTTTCCGAGCAGTTGATACCTCCAATTAACAATGCACCTGCAATCGAAATCAATTACCCACGGATCAGGTTGGTTGTTATTTCGGTTCCTCAAGAAGATGAGTTCTACATCGGCAAGCATCGATTTGATCTGTCCGAGATCTGTGAAGTCGTTAAGGGCAAGCTGACTTCGATTCCTACTGATGAACGCGTTGTATATCTTAAGCCTGCTGTCGGCATAAGAGCTGAAACGTTGTCACTCGTTATCAAAGAAGTGAAGCTCGCTGGTGTTGATAGAATCGAACTTGTTTTAGACAAGAAAAAGGTTGATCCTTCCAAACGATGACTATTCCGCCGAACCGCGCTTGGAGCGGACTCGCCGGTGGGTAGCCTTTATCGGTAGTTGCGTGGGCGAGCCGCTCAAGCGCAACGTTCGGCGCTTGGCTTTGGTGTTCAGATTCTAAACGCGGGTGAGCTATGAAAGATCTACTGAAGCGAGAGTTAATAACTTGGCTACAGTATTTTCTAATTACCTGTGTTGCAGCTGTCGTAGGGCATTATGCATGGGACAGTTCTCAGGCTTTATATCCTCATTATTTGGGCACCGGATCTGGGGGGGACGCAATTAATATTCGGGAGATGGTTATGCAAATGTGGCGCGACTACTTCCGATGGATTCTCGGAACGTTCATAGCACTCAGCGCAATAAGACTGATAGTGGTTCTCTCGCTGGCGCGAAAGCTCCATGCACGATAACTCTGTAGGAAGCGCGCCGAACGACTCGTTGGACCGGAGCGGCGGAGGCGTGTTTCGCATCATCATTGGTTCGGCGAAGGTTGACTGAAATCGCGCCGCCAAGTCAACTCCGACTTTATGCGGCTTCCCTCTGGACCAACAATCACTCTATTATTATCTACGTGAAAGTGAGGGACCTAATTAGGCTTCTTGAAGAAGACGGTTGGTACGTGGCAAGGACAAAGGGCAGTCATCGTCAATTCAAACATCACGAAAACACTGGTACTGTTACAGTTGCAGGCAAGGAAAGCATTGATATCCCGAAAGGAACTCTTAACAGCATTCTAAAGCAGGCTGGCTTGAGGCAGAGGGGATCACAAGAATGAAATATGCAGTAATTGTCGAAGAAGGCGAAAACAGCTTTGGCGCTCATGTGCCTGATCTGCCGGGTTGTGTCGCGGTTGCCGATACGAGAGAGGGTGTGTTGGCGCTCATTCAAGAAGCAATTCAGTTTCACATCGAAGGTCTGCGACAAGATGGTCAGCCTATTCCCGAGCCTTCATCCAGTGTCGAATACGTTGAGGTCCGCGCCGCATAACAGGCGCTTGCAGCTGACGGCGCGATAGCGTGGTTCTCAAATAACCTGGTTCCTTCAGCTTGAATGCTGATCGCGCGCCGCAGCTGAAGCGCATCTAGCGTTATGCGCCTACCAGGTGCCATTGTCGACCGATAAGTCCGGTGAGAAAGAAAACGCTATTTAGTATTGGTTTCATTCTTGCGATGGGAATTGTCTTTTTGCTCAGATCGCTCGCAGCGTCGCAGGGCATCCGCCTGCCATTCATAGGATACGTCTCACCTCTGATCGCATCGTTCCTTATCGTGCCACTTTTGTTAGTACCTTTGACCGCGCTAAACCAATATGTTCTTAAGTGGCGTAAGACAAAAGGGTAGAGACATTGAGGCCGAAGAGAGGCACGAATTTGAGGAGTCCGACATAATCAGCCTTCGACCAAGACAACCTCATGAACATTCGTCGACTTATCGTAGGTGGGGTGATGACAATTGATACACAGCGCATAACTAAGCGCTTGCAGCTGACGGCGCGATAGCGTGGTTCTCAAATAACCTGGTTCCTTCAGCTTGAATGCTGATCGCGCGCCGCAGCTGAAGCCCAGCGTTGGATGGCTGTCGAATAGCGTCAACGGTATAATGACGTCGGAGGTATGACGTGAAATATAAAGTCGTCTTAAACCAGTCGAAGGAAGGATTCAGCGTATCGTGTCCTGGCCTGCCAGGATGCTGGTCTCAGGGGGCCACTGAGGAGGAGGCGCTCGAAAATATTCAGGATGCCATCGCCGAATACCTTGCAGCGATTGATGAGTTGGTAAAAGGCAAGGTGGTCCGTGAGGTAAGGGTCGCAAGTTAATTGTGCCAAAGATTCCTGGAGTCAATCACCTCGATGCCGTAAGAGCGCTAGAAAAGGCAGGCTTTCGAATCCTGCGCCAAGGCAAGCACATTGTCATGTCAGATGGAATTCGCATCCTCACGATCCCCCGGCATAATCCGGTCAATGCTTTTACGATGGGTGGTATCGCCCGAGATGCTGGTTTGTCAGTAAAGGAATTTAAGAAGCTTCTTTGAATCGAACGCCATCCAACAACCTGTTGCAGTGGAGCGCGGGATAGCGTGGTTCTCAAGATGCGTCCTGCGATGGAGGTTGGATGTGATCGCCCGCGCTTGCTGAACAGGATCGTTGGGCCGCACGATTGATGGTCGACGCATGACGAATCACGGCTGGAGAGTTCCGATGAGCCTTCGCAGTCGCGTGATTGGCTTCATAGTCCTGATGGGCATCGGGTACTGGTGGGCTGTCTTTCTTTCGATGCACATTGTTGAGTCGGAGTTTAACCCTGTCTACGCCCCAGGCAGTGCGTACGTCCTGGGTCCATACGGCACCTGGATGACAACGACCTATTTCGTATTGGCTGGAGTCTTGCTTAGCTCCGGCTTTGGTCTCACCGCGAATCTGGCAGTGGCAATTGTGACGCGGCTGGCGGGCATGGCCTTTCTGAGTGCAGCAGCTGGCGCGGTGGTTGCGGGCACGTTTCCGATGGACTTTCCCCCTCCACCGCGCACATTGTCCGGTCGTCTGCATACGCTTGGCGGCCTGCTTACCTTTGTCCCGTGGGTGATTGGCACGGTGCTGTTCTCGCTGAGCATGCGACGCGATCAGCGGTGGGTCCGCTTCTCGCGCACGCTTTTCGCTATCTCCGTACTAAGCATCGGAGTGGCCGCCGCATTGCCGGTTTCGATTCGTTTCGGCGTTGCGGGAGGAACGCAGCGTGTTCTCCTCACGCTACTCTTCACCTGGCTCATCGTAGCGGCCGTACACTTGGTGCAGGCAAGACTCGAGGAAAGGACTGGGCGTGAGGATGCGGTCTAGCCTCTTGCTCACTCGCGGCCTAACAACGCGTTGCAGGCGACGCCCGAAGACGGGCGCGCCTGAACGCGAGCGTTAGCTGGCCTTCTTTATCAAATGGATGATGAACTCACCATCAAGTCTTCTCGCAGTGCTGGTAAATTGAAGTTGTCAGAGCCTAAACCACCTGGCTCGCGGCATCCTGTTGAATACTTGCGCGTCAGCTTGGAGGATCATGAAATTGCTGCTTCATCGGCCCAAGTCTATATTTATGAGCCATTTGATCTAGCAGCATTCTTCGATGGTTTGGCCAGGCATTGGAAGGGTTGGGCAGGTGAAAAGGAGTGGCGTTCGGTGGAAGATGATTTCGCTCTCTCATGCACGTCGGATGGTCTCGGGCATGTTGCCATGCGAGTGACGCTCAAATCCGGATTGTATGAGGATGATTGGTGCGTTCAAGCGTTAATTCACGTCGATGCTGGTCAGCTGGAAGACCTCGCTGCGAAGGTCAAAGCGTTCTTGCACGCATAGCGCCAGCTAACAACCTGTTGCGGCGGAGCACGGGATAGCATGGTTCTCAAGATACGTGTTCCAGCGCAGGCTGGGTGCTGACCGCCCGCGCCCGCTGAACAGGAGCGTTAGGCCTCAGGCCATATAGGAGGACCGGATTGTCACAGACACAGTACGTCCAATATCGAAGTGGCGGATTCTGGGCATACGATGTCGCTTTGGCGATCTTCCTGAAACACCTCATCGATGTCTCGGTGCCACGCGCTGTGGCACCGGGCAGCCAGTGGCTATCCGAAGCCATTTCCTGGTGGCGGGTCGTCGCAGCTATCCATGATTATGGTCTGGAGATCGACAAGGCGTGGTCAGCCAGCCAGATTGATACCTTCATCGACCTAGCTAACCGGGCGTGCAACTTACTGGCAGAGCGCGACCGGATTACCGCTGACGAGATTACAGCCTGGAAAATCCTCGATGAACTACGCATCTTCCCGCGGGGTGCAACCGAAGTATTGACTGCCCCGGTGGTGGAACTCGGGAGGGCAATCATTGCGCTCGTTAACGGGACCTTGCCCGCAGCTCCCAGCGGCAGGGCTTGGTTCTATGGCACGCCGGATGGGCGCGACACAATCCGCATGCAGCAGTAAGGGGCCTGCTGTCGCGTCAAGCCGGCCTAACAAGCGCTTGCAGCTAACGGCGCGATTGCATTTTCTCAAGAAGTATTGTTTCTTCCAACTTGCTGCTAACCGCGCGCCGCAGCTGAAGCGCAGCGTTAGACGGCTAGTTGAGTGATAAGAAATGAGCGAGAGAAGCTTAAACGTTCTAGCCTCACCCGGCTTCCTTGTCAGTTTGCTATTGCTGCTTTTGAACGATTTTGTGTTTAAGGCGCAGTTTCATAACGGGCTTACAGGTAAGCTATCTGATTTTGCTGGCCTATTTGTGTTCCCACTCCTTTGGGCTTCCTTTTTCCCGCGTCTGAAATTACCCATCTATGTGCTAACGGCAGTGTTATTCACCTTCTGGAAATCAGTTTACTCGCAGCCTTTAATTGATGGCTGGAATAGTTTGCCCTTCTTTCGGATGGAGAGGACAGTTGATTACAGCGATCTACTCGCTTTATCAATCCTGCCTCTTTCCTATGTCTACAATCCTATCTCTTCTAACTTCCGTGTCCCGCGTCCGGCTCTGTATCTGATTGCCATTGTCTCAATATTTTCGTTTACAGCTACCCAGTATAGCCAAAAGGTTTCATATGATAATGAGTACCAGTTCCAAAGCTCCCGGAAAGAGTTATTGAAGCGGATGAGCCAGTTGCCGGCTAATGAGGTGCTCCCCTCTTTTGAAGAGTCGGATAGATTTGATATTCGTTTTGACTCCTGTACAGGCGCAGCCACTATAACTGTGACCGAAAAAGAAAAGCAGGCCGTTGTCACATTGAAGGAGATAGATTTCCGTTGTCCGAGTAAGGCCAATAGGCAGGAAATGCTTGAGTATTTCGAGAAAGAATTTATCAGTAAGCTGAGAGAGGAGCCAGTAAGAATATCCTCTCAGGTGCTGTACATCTGGTCGTCGTCGCCAACGTCGCCGTCTAACAACGGCATGCACCCGACGCCTCGACAGCGTGGTTCTCAAAACTCTTCCTCGCGTCGGTGATTGAATGCCTACGCTCGGCGCGGGTGATGCCGGGCGTTAGGTTGCTCCTATATCACAATGAGAAGATCAGTATTATGGAAAAGATTCCTTTTACCTGTGCTCTTTATAGTGTTCTGCGGATTTACGAATGTCCGTATCCAGAACGATGCTATCAAAGGTCAGATCACTCTGAAGCTCTCTGAGTTGTCGGGTCTCAGTCAGCAGGTACAGTTAACAACCGCGAGGACCGAGCTGCTGCTATCGCGTCTCGCTGGCAGCCTTGGTGCGAAAGAGCAGGAACATTTTAGCCGGATGACTAGAGAAACATTCGACGGCGATGTCATGTATAAAGATGCTGTGGCTTACATCGAGAACAATATAGATAGCGTGAGAGCCAATTTAGCGATACAAATGTTCAGTTCTCCGCTGGCAATTAAAATGATGCGTTTGGAGTTGGAGGCTACGACGCCCGAACATCGGGGCAGTCTTGGCGAGTATGCACAAGGCCTGAATCTGGAGGAACCGTCTCTCCGAAAACGTTTAGAACTGATCAAAAGGTTAGATGAGGCGACGGATGCATCGGTGCAAATTATCAAAATGATGAAGGGCTTTATGGCATCCACCCTTGAAGTCCTTGCACAATTAGCGCCGCGGGACAAGCGGCCATCCGACATCGAGAAGAAACAATTCATCAGTCAGATGCAGAATAAGGCTGAGGACTATTACAAAGATGCGGGTCTGGTACTATTCCTCTACGCCTTTCGAACCATTAATGATTCTGAGTTAGAACTGTACGTGCGAATGTATGAGACCGAAGAAGGGAGATGGTTCGCCTCGGTCACGAGAGGCGCTTTGACTGATACGTTTACTAAGGCGGGCGTTAGGATGGGACAGAAACTCTCAGAAGTCTTCAAAAGATGAGCTTGAGGTCACCTGATAAATGAACAAGGCTGATAGCGAGATGCAACCTAACAACCTGTTACAGCGGAGCGCGGGATAGCGTGGTTCTCAAGATGCTTCTTGCAACGCAGGTTGGATGCTAATCGCCCGCGCCCGCTGAACAGGATCGTTCGGCGGCTTTTTATGAACTTGCCGGTTTCCAAAGAATGGATCGTTGACGCGACACGCCGTTACGTCGCTGAGCATCGAACCGACTATCCCGATGCCGCTATTTTTCTTGAACGACTGAATGCGTTGCCTTTGTATGCCGACCTGGGTGGTGGCGTCGCCCTGCGGCCAGACGGTACGTTAATCGGTTTCGTGTGAGGCGACCCAACCTCAATTCAACCCGAAATGGATCCGCATCTGCGTTTCTTAGCTCTTATCACAGGTTCGGAACGTTATCCTGAGCTGGCTTCACTGTGTCCGCAGCGGACTTCTAACGACAGGGATTGTCCTTCGTGCGGCGGCACCGGCCGGTTGCTTGAACTCGAAGCACTTACGGGCGTGGTTACTAAACATATTCGGTGTTATTGTGGCGGCATCGGATGGTTGCCAGCTAATGTTACCGACCCGCCCGGTTCTTGACGCAGCCGTCGAACAACCTGTGGCAGCGGAGCGCGGGATAGCAGGGTTCTCAAGATAGCTCTTGCAGCGCAGGTTGAATGTAATCGCCCGCGCCCGCTGAACAGGAACGTTATGCCGTCGATCGAGAGTTGATTCTATGCCGCTCTACACGTTCATTATGGAGTACGCTGGTGGAACCTATATCTCACAGGTCAAAGCCCGATCTCCTAAAAGGGCGTGTGTTAATGCGGCGCGGCGAATAGATCTATCATATGGGCCCAAAAAGCAAGGAGTCTCTAATCAATCAGCTGAAGGAAGAACCTCCAGTTGTCCTTTTCGGTTTATCGAATGCCTGGTGCCAGAGTGCCTTGGTTCGCGGCGAACTCGTTTTGATTAATCTTGTCCAAACGGAGCGCTCGAATGATGAGCGCCGCGCAATCTTTAATGGTCGCGCGACGGCATAACAAGCGCTTGCAGCTGACGGCGCGACAGCATTCTTCTCAAGTAGTCTTTTTTCTCTAGGCTTGAATTCTTTCGCGCGCCGCAGCTGAAGCGCAGCGTTAGGCGCTTCGTCTACAAAAAAGCGGGCGGGATTACTATGAGGTTGTTGATCGACAGGAAACTAAGACTTAGGCCGCTGGTCTTATTACTTGCCCTCCCCATTGTTTCATGTTTCTCGCCGGCTCAAAGACTCGAACTTAGTAAAACGGGCGATTGCCCACAAACCAAAGAAAGCCAACGAATTTTCGTGGAAGGTTATTTCAGCATTGACCCAAATAAGGGCGTAGAAACTGAAAGCGGCTATGAGGGCACTCATCCTTATAGTCGATTTAGTTTCTCTGCCGCGCCTAATTCTCAGTCAAAATTTGAGGCTGCCGTAGTTAGAGCTAATGAGGGTAGCAATGGCCCAGACCGTGCTAATAGGACGGAGCCTGTTAAGAATGGCGATCAGGTCTTGTGGCATTTATATGATAATCAGCGGCGAGAGATAGGCTTAAACGATAGAGTGCGTATAACCGGTATCTTAATTTAGAGATTGCCTGGTTAAAGTGGAGAAGATCGAAAAGTTGGAATTAGGGGCGGCGAAGTTATATCTAGTCCCAGCGCTAACAAGCGCTTGCAGCTGACGGCGCGATAGCGTGGTTCTCAAGTAATCTGGTTCCTTCAGCTTGAAGGCTGATCGCGCGCCGCAGCTGAAGCGCAGCGTTCGACGGCTAACTCTCAACGAACCGTGCACAAACTCACGAAAGTCATTCTAATCGCGATTGCGGTGTGGTGGGTGATTCTTGTCGTTTTGTTTGTCTTCCCGCACCTCGTACCGATCCTTTCCGGTTTCGCAATTCTGCTTTCGCTTCCAGTGGCGCTGGTACTCTTCATTTTATCCATCGTTGCGTTAGTGAAGGACAAGAAGCGTCTATGGCCGGCGGTTTCAATCGCCCTAATTCTGCTTGTCACCTTCGTCACGCTGACCAAACTCATGCGCTGGGGTGCGCTGGCGAATTTTTACTTGAATCGTGCCCGTTATGAATCAACTACGAGGACTATTTTGGCCGCCCCGATAAATCAACGCGAACAACTCTGTGGCGACAACTGTTTGATTTTGTCAAACGACCCGCCACGTGTATCGTTTCACTATATTCACGGATTCTTGAATTGGCATGACATCGTCTATGATCCCAGCGGTGCCCTGGTGCGCGCAAAAGATTACGACGAACGAAAGCAACTCAATCTTTATTTTGTATCGGCTGAACACCTAACTGGCGACTGGTATTTGGGCCATTTCGGTGATTAGACGCCGTCGAACAAATCGTTGGACGCGAGCGGCGGTCGCGTGTTTCGCATCATGACTGGTCCGGCGATGCTTGAATGAAATCGCGCCGCCGCGTCAACTCCAGCGTTGGGCCGCTCATTTTCATCGATGAATTCCGTTAAAGAACTCCTTGAGCGTGAGAACTTCTTCGATGCCGCGATCGTTAGGCACGGCTTCACGGATTACATACGCGATTACGAAATTATTGTTGCTGCGCGCAGCGGCCCCCCAAACACGGATGTTCACAAATACCAGTTCGTCGGTTGCGTGGAAGCGCGTTACAAAACGCTGCTTGGTCCAGATTTCACGAAGTCGCTCTCGGATGAGTTCGTCTATTCGGGCCCAGACTATCCAGAAAAACCTGACCCCGACGGTTTCATCTGGGGCGTCCGTTTCGCCGAGGCGTATCCTGGGTTAACGTATCTGGAAAACGGCGAACGCGCCGCGCATTGGTCGCGTGCGCTGGAACGACCAATGCACGAAATTCTCATCGAAACAAATTGTTTTAGTTTGCGGCTGGTATTTGCGGATCTCAGGTATGCCTTTCTTGGACATGAACCTGACGTCGCTCTTTCGAAGGACATGCCAATAGACGCTGGCACCATCGAAACCTGACCCGGCCCAACAACCTGTTGCAGCGGAGCGCGGAATAGCGTGGTTTTCAAGATGCTTCTTGCGGCGCAGGTTGGATGCTGACCGCCCACGCCCGCTGAACAGGATCGTTCGGCGCTCGAAGGCGATTCTAGGGGCGGTATTCTTGCACTGGATGCTAGTCTGACTTTAATTGTGATGTCTGGTGATGAAGTCAGTACGGGGAGCGGTAGCGACCCGGTCCCCAACGACAAGCGACGATGTTGGCATTCCAAGAAAAGTACCTACCTGAGTAACATGCGCGAGACGAGGCTTGCCATCGTCAGTTGGTGTTAGGGACCCGGTCGCTACCGCTCCCGGTACTGACTTGTTTGCGCGCGCAACGAGACCCAGCCATGGTACTGACTGCGTTGCGTTGTACAAAACCTTGGTGGTTGTCAGAGTAGACCTATGATTGTGGTGTCACAAATACGAATTTGTCGCTCGCCGAACAAGCGCTTGCAGCTGACGGCGGCTCATTGGAGTTGTAAAATGAGCGATTCCTTACCTCTGCTTTTGCTGTGTTTGTCGGTTGTCCTTTCCTTCTTTTCGGTCGAGGCTGGGGCACATCTCCGCTATCCGAACGACAATGGGCGGGTGTCAGCACTGGTGTTCGATGTTAACGACGCGAGAGTCGCAGGCGCCAAAGTGACCATTGAGGCTCGCAATTACAAACGCACGCTTTCAACTTCACCCGAAGGTAACTTCCAGGTTGACTTGCCCGCGGGGGAATACGACTTCACGGTTGACGCGAACGGCTTTTGCAAATTCCAAGGTTCATTGAAAATTAAATCCGGCGCAACGGAAATTCTCAATATTCATCTCGAAGTTGCGGTCTACGACAGTCAGGACGCCTGCAAATGCACGTCTCGACCGACCCGCAATCGCGCGACGCCACCGAACAACTCGTTGGACCGGAGCGGCGGCAGCGTGTTTCGCATCAAGCGTGGCGCGGCCAGGATTGAATGAATAGGCGCCGCCCGGTCAACTCCATCGTTGGCTGGCTAGGGTTGCGCTAATGAAGAGAATCACAGTAGAGAATTATCGAACCGATAAATACTATGCGCGGGTAGTTCGTGCTGTGGATGCCATTCTTGCCCGTCAAGAGACCGTTTCCCCGATCGAGGTTTTTCTCGAGATGGGCTTACTGAATATGACGAGAATTGAGGAATGGCGCGCTGGTCGACTACCGTTTCTGGAACGAGCGATTCAATGCAATTTAAGCGCAGCTAGTCGAATTGTGCGGCTGCTCAGACTGCACGCTCACGATCTGAATCTCAGGCCATCGGGGACGGTCTATGTGCGCCGAAAGCGTGGAGGTAAATTGCGGTTGCGCTTCACGAAGAGTGGTGACTTGAAACTTGAAGAGGCGTATGCACGTCATTTCGTGAAGGTGGTAAGCAAGCGGAAGCGTCGGTTGCTATCTGTCCATAGTCGGGCGGCAACTTTCGTCACTTGAATGAGCTCGCTGCGCCGACCAACAAACGCTTGCAGCTGACGGCGCGATTGCATTTTTATCAGATAGTCTGGTGCCCCTCAGCTTGAAACCTTTTCGTGCGCCGTAGCTGAAGCGCATCAACGTTAGTGGTCAACCTCCATTTGCTAGCTATAATGCCTGAGTATGAGTGCACTTTTTGACGAGTTGGAAAAACAGGCACGATTGCTCACACCGCAACAGAAGGCTGCTCTCGCGCGGATTCTTATTGAAGAACTGGATCCGGCAACAGATAGTCAGGTCGAGCAACTGTGGATTGCCGAAGCACAACGTCGTTACGACGCATATCTTCAAGGCGAGCTGGAGTCTCTTCCAGGCGATGAGGTTCTGTCTAGAGCGCGCGGCCGCCTCAAATGATTGGCTATCGTTTTCTCTTTCCAGCCGATGCCGAGATGATCGAGGCGGCCCTCTTCTATAACGGTGCTTCGAGCGGCCTCGGAGATGACTTTCTTGATGATGTTCAGTATGCAATGCTCGGGTGTGTGAATATCCGCAGGCTAGGGAAATCGCGCTGCCCGGTCAACTCTGACGTTGGATGCTCTCCCTTACCATGCGCGCAGTACTTGTAACTTTTCTGCTGGCGACGTTAACAACGCACGTACCGGCACAGGAGCGCTCCTTAACCGAGGTTTCTGCCAGTCTTTCGCGTTCGGCCAACGCATTCGCTTACGCTTGGCTTGTGAAACGTAATGTGCGCAAAGCAATGCGGTACGTCGCTGCGAATCCAGTTCTGGGTAAATGCAACTTGCCTCCGCGCCAAACAAAACTTCCAGTAGCACCGATCCCAAAGCGAAGAACCATCCAGCAGACGCTTGAGTCAACGTTAAAAACGTTCCCCGGATATCCTGATCTCAAGGCCGCCCTGAAACCGACGGAAATTCCAGATGCCGATTGGTTCGAAGCGACATCTACTGATTTGGTTCAACTTCTACAAATCAAATCCGCTAGCGAAGGTTCACTGATCTGCAAACTCGATGAGTCACCTCAATACCTAAAATCGCTGCAGCGACCGAATGTGTACTATGTCGGGTTTCGTGTGACAAATCCCACAAATCCCGAACTCGCTGACTGGATTACCGCGTGGCGAAAGGAATCTGGCCGTTGGCGTCTAATTGCCATCGGCCTCTTGGAAGACTGACGGCACATCTAACAACCTGTTACAGCGGAGCGCGGGATAGCATGGTTCTCAAGATACTCCTTGCAGCAAAGGTTGGATGCTGACCGCCCAAGCGCCCGCTGAACAGGAACGTTAGGCTGCTAACACATTCTCAACATGAATCTCCTTACGTTACCACTCCTGTTTCTCTTTGTCGCGAGTGCTCCACCTGCAAATGTCGCCGATGAGTTCCACCGAATTGACTTCAGAAACCGCTCCTATCCTTACCGATTTTCTTGGGGCAAACGCATTAACGTTCCCCTAAAGAATGGCCGGTATGAATACGACTATCGGATTGAACGTGGCTGGTTCGACTTGTCGCACGTTTACATCACCGACCTTACGAACGACAGACGCCCTGAAGCAATCGTTATGATTTGGCACGTTGCCTGTGGGGTTTCTTGCGACGGCGGCTCCGCGCTCTTCTATATCTATTCTTCCGACAACCAGCGACTAAAACCACTGTGGCAATACGAAACTGGCGATCTTGCTTATGGATGTGGCTTGAAATCGTTCGCTGTTACGCGCGGAACGCTGACCCTTGAATTATTCGGCCGGTGTTCTCAACGCAACCGAACCGCATCCTCAACGGGCAAATTTCAAATTAAAGATCTTACTAAGCTAACGTTCAGAGCAAAGGGCTCGCGGTTCGTCGTTCGCAAACGACATTTTCTTTCTGTTCCTGAAGGCAGTGTTCTAAACTACGAACCGCAGATTACGGTTTCCCAATGACACGGCGCGGCCAACAAATCGTTGGACGCGAGCGGCGGGAGCGTGTTTCGCAACTTGATTTGTCCAGCGAAGGTTGAATGGAGTCGCGCCGCCGCGTCAACATTTATGTTTGGTTGCTTTGTTATCCTATTAACTTCGTCGGCCTCGAAAGGCCTGCAATGATGCGACCGCGCACTATCAAAATTATCGCGACCGTATTGATTTTCATGATCGGCCTAACATTTGTTGCTGGTTGGGATATTGTCTTCAATCAACATGTGTCGGCGGAGTGGATCTGCAAATCGATTCTGTGTGGTGGCGGCGGCGGCACCCTTGATTGGTAGAGCGCAACCCAACAAATCGTTGGACGCGAGCGGCGGGGGCGTGTTTCGTAAGATAATTGGTCCGGTGATTTTCGCACCCAATATACGCCGAACCCAGATGGGTCAAACACCTTGGTGTGATCGGTTGACTGGCAAGGGAACGATCCACGATTCACACAATAACCTCAACTCATAGTTAAGGCGATTTTTCCCAGGTGGTGCTTGCCCAGCGCTTTCTGGGCTTCGGCGGCCTGGTCCAACGGAAACGTCCGATCAATGTGAACTACAAAGGGTCCGGCTTCAATCAGGCGATTCAGTTTCTCGAAGGTTTCGCGGCTGGCTTCGGCGTCGTAGTTGTCAATTTGCATTTGGTGGGGCGGATTGGGTTCCGGCATTACACCGTTTGGGTAGGCAACGCGTCCGTCTACGCGTATCGCCGACAGGGCACGATCGGTCGCCTCGCCGCCGGCTGTGACCAGTGCAGCATCAATGCCATCGGGAGCAAAATCGCGGGCCACATCCAAAACGCCCTCACCTCGGCCGTTCACTACTGCGTCTGTACGTAGTCGTTTTACAAGCGCGACGCCATCGTCACCCGATGCAACCGCGAAGACACGGGCGCCTAAACGCTTAGCAAGCTGAACCGCCAAATGGCCGATTCCTCCACTCGCCCCGAAGACCATTAACGATTCGCCCTGCTTCAAACCAAGAATATCCAGCCCGTTTAGCGCCGTCACCGCGTCGCTCGGCAAAGCCGCCGCCTGTTCCATCGTAAGTTCTCGTGGTATGAGCGAAGCATTATCTTCTTTGACAACCGTGTACTCGGCGTAGAAACCCCCTTTCGGATTTGCCAGTACCGCCGCGTACACGCGGTCACCTTCCTTAAAGCGGTTTACTTGGCCGCCAACGGCAGCAACGATGCCTGCTCCATCCGTACCGAGCACGTAGGGGAACTTCGGTTCGCGGCCAATCAGTTCGGTAAAACCGCCTTCCCGCTCGAATTGATCCCAGACGCCAACGCCCGCCGCTTCAACGCGGATCAATATTTCATCCGGCGCAATCGCGGGCACTGGCAGCGTTTGCATCTTTAACGTCTCGGGACCACCAAAGCGATCCAGGGCGATCGCTCGCATCGTTTTTTGTTTGGCCTGAGTTGTTTGGGTCATGTTCTTCCTCCTTCTTTCTCTGCGGACGGCGCTTGCGAGGATGGCTATTACTTTTCTTCTATTACGGCAAGAAAATTGCCAGCCGGATCTTTAAACCAGGCAATGTTCGGGCCCTGGCCTCTTTTTCCACCCCAATGAATTCCCTTTTCGTCGGTTTTGATCTCTCCCTCGAATGATTCGAAGCGGACGCCGCGTTTTGTCAGCTCCTCAACGGCCTTTCTTACGTCATTGACCTGAAAATTAAGTACGGTGAAAGTGGCTGGCTGGTGATCGGACTTCGGGTAAATAAAGATCTGCAGTCCGCCAGCGATGTTCAGGGCCAGGCCTTCTTCCTCTTCCGAAACGTCGAGGCCCAATGTCTGAGAATAAAACTCCTTGGCTTTCTTTAGGTCGTTAACCGAAAAACTGCTGAACGCTCCGGTGAAAAGCGTTGCCTTTTCGTACGATTTTCTGCCAACTGCTTCTGGAACCATTTTGTTTTCCTCCTTTTGCTCTTTCATTCACTTTGATGACTTGCAGCAAAACGCCGCTTCGATGATGCCATTTTGGTTCGCGCATCAATTGCTACTGCCGGATCTCTCCAGTGTTGCCTATCTTTTAGATTAAAGTCTTTCAGACTCATGTTGTTTTCGCGATTTTTTTTGCACCTTGGAAAAAACGGCTGATGAGGCTGATCGCTGGTGCTGGAGAAATTTGCAGGCGGCGGGCGGGCAGATCGCACAGTTCTGGCTCATGCCATGATTGATTGGCTGATAATCGAAATGGAAAGCGTTGGCTAATTTCAGCCCAGGGCCGGGGCCTACGGTGCGGGCAGCCCGCACGGGGTGGTAGCGTTGCACTTTGCAACACCTTGGATTTCAATCGCAGTTCGATATTGGAGTGATCTTCGCTAGCGTCCTAACGCTGAAAGCGTTGGCAAATTTCAGCCCAGGGTTGCCATAGCGCCACCGTGGGCTGAAATTCCAACGCTTTCAGCGTTAATCAAACAGGTCAAGTAAACGTCGAAAACTTCTAACGCAGGCCGTCGAAAATTTTTATCGCAGGCCTTTGATCTTAATCCGGATGAAGCGCGGGCGATACACGTCAGCGTAGATCAGGTCCTGGCTCTTCGAGGAATTTAGATTGTAAGAGATCAGTAACCCTGCCTTCGTGGTGAATTGCGGGTGCAGATGCGGGTTATAAACTAAAAGTGTACCAGCCAGGGTCTGCGAACCCGTCATGCCCGGCACCTTGGCTGAGCCGGTCTCAGGTGTGGAGTAGACCACTCTCTTTGCTGAGAATGGGCCCTGCGGGTTGCACGCAGAGTACAACGTCACATCCTTCCAGGCGCCAAACGGTGCGGTCGTATCCATCCCGAGCAGCAGGTAAACACTGCCCTTGTTCGTGTTGACCTTCTTGACACTGAACTCGTCACTAATCTGATCACCGGCGTTGTTTGGATCAGACGGCGCCCCGATTATCTGCGCGGCGTTGGCCAGCCCCGGCACCCAGGCACCCCCGTTCCAAACGGTCCAGTTGTTCGTGTTAGCAACCGCTGCGTAGCCCAGAGCAACGTTTACTCGAGCGATGTATGGCACCTTACCGTTGATCTGCTGCTCGTTTTGCATGCCATAGATGTAGAGCGTCTGGTTTGGGTAGTCACCTTCGAGCCAGAGTGCCGCACCCCACGAGACGGGTGTGTCGCCGAGCGCTTGGATGGATTCTATGTTGAGGTCCGGAAGCGAGAGCTGCTCGGTTTACATGGCATGAGGCGCACACGCGAAAAAGTGCGGATGCCTTTGGCTACCAACACGCGGGGACAGCACCTACTCGATTCTGCTGCCGAACGGTGACGGCCACTTCGACCATCAGCCACTCACAAACCGCTCATCAGTTGGTCGATGGCCTGGCTGCCGAGTTGTTCAGCCTTGAGGGTCAGATGAGTGTAGACGCTGGTGGTGGCGGGCGAGTGGTGG
>Ga0187893_10002042_pt1 | contig 45756 bp, 35 predicted proteins | sample MA1701074metaG_FD_139574 | JGI IMG/M metagenome (GOLD analysis project Ga0187893, IMG submission 139574) | White microbial mat communities from a basaltic lava cave in the Kipuka Kanohina Cave System on the Island of Hawaii, USA - MA170107-4 metaG ... | reverse complement strand
TCTCAATCTCCTCAATCGACACGCCGTCCAAAACAAAGCCGCCGCCCTCCGCAGACACGCCGCCCGACCTTACGAAGCCTTGGCCCTTATCCGAAGCAAAGACGACTTTTGAAAGACCCTGCATTCCTAACCGGCCGGCTACTAACCTGCTCGCTTTGAGGGTATGATATCACTCTAAGCGCCGTGGAACGGCGCGTCGTTACGCGTGGGCAGTTCGCCGGCGCTGAATGACGACCAGGTCCCATGCAGTGGATGGTCTGGACAACGGGTCAGGCTGGAAACAGAGCAGCCCAGCCGGCTCATTCAGGTGCCGTGGATCACCTGGTCGTCATTCAGCGCCGGCGTGTGCCACTGCTCAAGAGCAGTGGCATTCTCTCAGGTGGCATTGGGCAGTTTGAAAAATGGCTTATCGCGTTCTCGCACGAGCCTATCGCAGCAGCACGTTCGACGAGGTCGTCGGGCAAGAAGTTGCCGCCACGACGCTGAAGAACGCGATCAAGTCCGGCCGGGTTCATCACGGCTATTTATTCACGGGTACGCGCGGCGTCGGAAAAACGTCCATGGCGCGAATTCTCGCCAAGGCTCTGAACTGCCTCGCCGCCGATGCCCCCACACCCAATCCCTGCTGCAAGTGCGATCTCTGCATCGCCGTCGCCGAGGGCCGCGACATCGACGTGGTGGAAATAGACGCCGCCAGCAACACCGGAGTGGAGAACATTCGTGAGCTGCGCAGCAACGCTACCCTTCGCCCGGCGCGGGCTCGGTTCAAGGTGTACATCATTGACGAAGTCCACATGCTCAGCACCGGGGCCTTCAACGCCTTGCTCAAGACTTTGGAAGAGCCGCCGTCGCACGTGAAGTTCATTCTGGCGACCACCGAGTCCCAAAAAGTCCCCGCGACCATTGTCAGCCGTTGTCAGCGCTTCGACTTCAAGGCCATCAACACGAACGCCATGACGGCGCATTTGGCCAAGATCGCCGCGGCTGAAGGCGTCCAAGCCGAAGAAGGGGTGTTGCGACGCATCGCTCGGCTCGCCAATGGTTCCATGCGGGACGCCCTGTCGCTGCTCGATCAACTGCTCTCCTACGACTCGCGGCAACTCACCGCCGCGATCGTCAATGAGGTGCTGCCTCCCCCGCACGACGAACTTGCGGCGGCGGTCATCGACTGCGTAGCCGCCCGCGACGCGGCGGGCGCATTGCGGGCCCTGGACGCCGCCCTGCAAGTCGGGCGGACCGTGGACCGATTCTGCGACCATTTGATCGAGCACCTCCGTACCTTGATGCTGCTGCGGATTTGCGGACCGGATACGGACCTGGTCGATGTCACGGCGACCATGCGAAGTACGCTCGCCGCGCAGGCTGAAAAATTCGACGCTCCGACGTATGTGTACATGATTGCCCTGCTCGAGGAACTCCGCCGCAACGTAAAATTCAGCGGCGCCGCTCGTGCCCTCGCCGATGCCGGCGTCTCCCGCCTGGCCATGTGCCATCAATTCACGGAAATCGGCGCGATCCTGTCAAGGCTCGATGGCACGGGCTCAAATGCGGTTTCTTCTGCTCCGGCTCTCAAGAAAAGCACTGTCTCCGACCATTCCACACGCCGCGAATCGGTTTCCAGCCCATCGGCCCCAACCGTGGATGTTTCTCAACCGCCCGCGCCACGCCACTCCGCGGCGGAGTTGGAGCGCGCCGCCCGCGATCCTCGCGTCCAGCGTGTGAAAGCGGCCGTGGATGGTACGTTGTTGAACATCCGACCGGCGGCGCCCGCAGTCCCTTCGGCTGTCCCGCCGTCCGAAGCCCTCGACGAAGGTGAGCCAAACTTGTTTGCAAAAGAGGAGTAAAGGCGATGCTAGGCGGTTTCGGCAACATTGCGGGAATCTTGAAATCGGCCAAGGACCTTCAAGGAAACATGGCCAAACTCCAGGAACAACTGGCCGCCCGCCGCTACGAAGGCAGCGCCGGGGGCGGCATCGTGCTGGCCACGGTGGACGGGCGCGGAACGCTGGTGGACATCAAGATCGATCCCCAGGCCGCGAGCGACGTCGAGCTGCTGGAGGATTTGATCAAGGCCGCGGTCGGCGCTGCGAGTGCAAAGTCGCAGGAAGGGATGAAACAAGACCTTAGCGCTCTGACCGGCGGCCTGAACATCCCCGGACTCGCACAGATGCTCGGCGGCGGAGCATGAGCGAGCGCCGGAATACTCCGGCGCCCGCCCACATACGCTCGACCGTCAGAGCGTGTTTGACGATAAACCTCCCCCACAAGCCGTCGCGAACGCACCACGCCATCTAAGAATCAATGTACCCGCCACTGCGATCGCCAGGACCATAACGATCACTCCCCACTGCGACACCGTCGGGACATTTTCCGGGATGTTCGAGAACCGCAGGGTGAACGGGTCCGACATCGTGTACCCCGTCGATCCAGTGTCCCTAATGCGAAACGTCCCGTCCCAGAACTGTTGCCCGGTCGAATACCCGGCGTCCGTGGAGTCGATGAACCAGTTAGCATGTGTGTGCGGACTGGGTCCCATGTCCCACATTTCTCCCGGCGTATCCAGGAGCTGCCCAAACCCCGGCGTGTACACCTTGAAGGCCGAGGCGAAGGAAACCAACTCGAAGACGATGTTGTTTCCTGACGCCAGGGTGAAGAAATCCTCATCCGGCTCATCATCCGCCAATGCCTCGAGACCAGGCTCGTCGCCTACCCAGCCCTGGATCGGCGTGCTCACGGATGATAACGAGGAGACCGTACTGAAATCGAACTCAACCTTGAGCTTTCCGGCGGCGTCGCGCCCGATGATTACATCGCCCGCGTGCTGCCCGCCTGCATCGACTCGCGGAGCGAGCGCACAAAATCCGATAGTTACCGTTGCAACGACGAAACTGTTTCTTAGCTTTTTCATAATGATCATCCTCTTTTTTGGTTTTGTTTGATTGAAAACTTTCCGAATTCGGGTTACGGGTCGTACACCGTTTGAAATGCCGCGAAGTCCGCCAGATCAATGTCCAAATCGTCATCGAAGTCGAATGCGTTAAAGCAATCGACTTCGCAGGTCGTCACACCGGGGTCGGCCGGGGCGGGCCTGCGCTCCGGACCGTCCAGGCACACCACGAACACCGCAAGATCGTCACCGTCCACGTCGTTGTCCCCCTCCCAATCCCCGTTTGCGGGCGTCGGAGTCGGAGGGAACTCTCCTCCGCGAACCGGAACAGTGGCGAACAACATGGTGAAGGGCGCTGACGGTGCAAGCCCGCCGCCGGTATCAACCAGCTTGAACGTCCCCTCCCACGCGCACTTGTCGGGCTCGAGAAGGAAGCCGGGGTCCTCCTCGTCGATGAACCAGGTCAGGTGAGTGTGCAAGTCCGACCCGCCCAACAGGCCCCTGTCGCCAGGGGAATTAAGCTCATAGGAAAAGGCCGGCCCGAACACGACTAGAGCCGGATCGAGGGCCACCACTTCGAGCTGAATTTGCACCGTCGAGCCCGTGAGCGGCGAAACGCCGCCCACGGCGTTCCTCGCGGCGTCGAACCCCGGGTTGGCGTTCGACCAGCCATGAAGAAACGTATCCACCCGCAAAAGCGGACTGTAGCCCGATCCCGGCATAAAACCGGCGGGGCTCCAGGCCACCTTGCCGGCGGATTTTCCGACCAAGATATCCGTCTCGTGCTGCGCGTGCGCTGTTCGCATCGCGAGTAAAGGCGTCGCGAGCAACAGGGCGGCAAGGACCTTCGCGTTCATTGCCGCCTCCCTACACAACGGCGGCGTATTCGGTTGCCGAGCGCTCCAACAACCCCCGCGCCAAGCAACATGAACGTCGCCGGCTCGGGAACCGGCGTGAACGAAAGCATGAACGGTTCGGACGGGGCGTATCCCGTCGTGCCGGTGTCGAACAGCCGGAACGTGGCCGAAAACACCTGCACTTCGGGATCGAACGCCGGATCGTCCGAGTTGATGTGGTAGGTGGGGTGGTAATCGAACTCTGATCCGCCGACGATGAAGGACTGACCCGGGCCGGTCAACGCGCTGCCGAATCCTTCGCTCCAGACCCTCAGCGCCGGGTCGATCGAAACGAGTTCCAGGTTGATGATCGCTCCCGAGGCAAGCGTAAAGAAATCCTCCCCGGGTTCGTCTTTCGTCAGATTCAATAAACCAGGATCGGCGAGCGCCCATCCGTGGAGCCCGATGTTCACCGGCGGCAACTCGTGCGGCCCAGGGACAGGCACCTCGGTGGCGAGCTGACCGGCGCCGTTGCGCCCGACCACGACGTCTTCGCCGTGCGGCGGCCCCCCGCGTCCTATCACAGGCCAGGCTAACAACGCCAAACTCATGACGACCGCACGTCGCCACGTAATTCTGTGTTGCACCATCTTTCTCCTTCTCCTTTCCTAAACCCGATGCGCGGCTCCTTCAGCGCGCCACATCGGGGTCGTAATAGTTTCGTTTCCAGACAATTCCCGTCCGCCGGCCGCTTCGCTGGTTGTCGATGGCGTACGTCTCCTCGAAGGCGTGCGTACTGACGTGCCCGTCGAAGAACGAGTAGTTCGCTCTCTTGTTGTGGCGATCCAGGGCCATTTCCTGCACCGCGAGCTTCCGCGGGTTCGACCACCAGTTTTCCGGATGAACGTGGTCGGACGTAGCGAACGGCCCGACTTCAACCAGTTCGACCATGAAGATGGTCGTCGTCGGCCGTTTGATCATCCCCAGCAGGTTGTAGGGGCCTTTCCCCGCTACTTTTCCCGCGATGTAATAGTTGGTGCCATAGCTCGTGCGACGGAGAATGGGCTTCCAACCATCTTTCGGTGTGTCGCCGCCTCCTTCCGATGACGATGGCGGCGGAGCGATGGGGATTTCCCAATGCTGGCTCTCATCCTGCGGACACCGTGCGATAAGGGTGTTCTCGCCGTAATCGTGCTTTAGCGTGTTGATCCACGCCGCCTGCTCATTGCCGTGGCTGGCGCCATGAGCAAGTCCGGCACTGACGAGCTGATCCCGGTGATCGCCCGCGTACAGGTACAGGGCCTGCATGATGCCGCGTACATTGCTGCCGCAAACCGCGGCCTTGGCGGCCTGCCGCGCCCGCGACAACGACGGGACCAGGATGCTGATCAGAAGCGCGATAATCGCGATGACCACCAGCAATTCGATCAGCGTAAAGGCTGATTTTCTTTTCATGAAATTACCTGCGGTGCGCGCGAGATGATCAGCAGGGTTGACTCCCCGCGGATATCACGCGAGCCGCCGCTCAAAAACTTCGGGAAATCGGAACGGTTGGCTCACGCTCGGGGCGTGAGAGCGCCCACATGCCCATGCTGCGGGCGCGCTGCACCGTTCCGACGGAAATCCGCTTAGTCGATCGATAGTCGCGGTCTAGATTTGTTCGTCAACAACAGGAGGGCCGCGAATCGGCTGCGGAGCAGGGGAAGGCGCCGAATCTCGCTGGGAGTGCACTATTTCGATGACCGCTCGTGCCGGATGAAGGGCCTCGAGCGTCGCAATTCGTTCCCCATGATCCTGCGGGACCGGCGCTCGTTGGCAGATGGCGCAATGGTCATGATCATGACCGTAGTGATGATGATGAGCAGGATCGTTACAGTCGCCTCCACAGCGGGCGACTGCGTTCGGATGGGAAGCTTCCCGGCGCAGGCATTCCCCACACGGGTGCGATGCGGATTCAAAAATGACATGGAAAAGCGGGAGAAAAAGCGCACCCGCATACCCGATTAAGGCCAGAATTCGAGTGCGACTTCGCATCGGTACAACCCACCGTTCCTCCGAGATGCTAACAAAATGTAGTTCCCGCGTCAATGGATGCATCGCCTGGTCGCCAAGGTATGTCGATACGAGGTAGAATGTCCCCGATGACCAACGAACCGATTGAATCCCTTGGACGGTTGAAGGAGCAGTTCCAGAAGCTCCCCGGCATCGGTCCCCGCAGTGCAGAGCGACTCGCGTTCCACGTTCTTCGAGAGCCGCGAGAATACGCCGCCGCTCTGGCCGGGGCGATACTGGACGTCAAGGACAAGGTCATCCATTGCCGCACGTGCTACAACCTGACGGAATCCGATCCTTGCGCCATTTGCGCCGATTCAAGGCGGGATCACGGCGAACTCTGGGTCGTCGAGCAGCCCAAGGACTTGCTGGCCGTGGAGGCGACCGGCCTGGTGCGCGGCGTGTATCACGTCCTCATGGGACATATCGCCCCTCTGGAGGGTATTGAGCCGGAACACCTGACGCTGGACGCGCTCATTCGCCGGGTTCGCGCGGGCGGGGTGCGCGAAGTCGTGCTGGCCTTAAACCCCACTCTCGACGGCGACGCGACCGCCCTGCACATTCAAAGTCTATTAAACGACACGGGGGTACTGGTAACTCGGCCCGCAAGGGGGCTGGCCGTCGGTTCCCAGCTTGAATACGCCACGTCCGGTATGCTCGAAGCCGCTATTCGAGGTCGTTCGCCGCTGTAAAGGTCCAAGAACCTATGTTTCAACAGACAATCTAAAACAGGCATTCTCGAACTCGCGCGGCTATAATAGAGTGCGGCCAGTCGTCGCGGCTCGTCGTTGAACGGCCCGTGCCTGAGCAATCGTCCGTTGGACTGGATTGATGTCACAGATCCTTTCACAAAGCCTGGGACAGCACATGCGGTTGGAGCAGCGGCTCACCCCGCAGCTCATCCAGTCCATGTCCATCCTCCAAAAGCCCGTCGCCGAATTGGAGGCCTACATCGCCGACGCACTGGAAGCCAATGCGGCGTTGGAGATCGCTGAACCACAAGCGGCACAGCCGGAGACGGGAGAGGCTGCGAGCGCGAACGGAAAGGTACAAGCCGATCAGCGTGAAGATCGCGGTTTCGCCAGGCTCGATCGCTTCTCGCGGGATAACGACCTCGACGGCCTCGACCACGCCCCCTTCCCCATGCGTCGCTACGCCTCCGACGGCGATCGCGACGCCAAAATGGGGGCGATGGCCAACACTGAGGGGCGCGAAATCACGCTTCATGAACACCTCCTCAACCAATGGTCACTCGTTGATGTAAATGACGAGATCCGCAAGGCCGGAGAGGCGATCATCGGCCGTCTCGATCCCGACGGCTACCTTCGCGTGCCGTTGGAGGAAATTGCCGAGGGTGTTCGCACTTCCCTAACGACTGATCTCTTGAACAAAGCGCTTGTCGAAGTCCAAAAGTTGGAGCCCACCGGCGTCGCCGCTCGGGACACCGTCGAGTGTCTGCTGTTGCAGTTGAACTCTCTACCCGGCGACAACACCATCGAGCGAACGCTGATCGAACGTCATCTGGACGACATCATCCATAACCGGCTGCCTGCCGTCGCCAAAGCAACGGGCTACGTCATCGGCGAGATCAACGAGGCGCTCAAGGCCATGCGCTCCACGCTCTGCCTGAATCCGGGCCACCTGGTGGGGAATCGGACTCTGCCGCCCATTCGACCCGATGCGATCGTGGAGTATTCCGAGACCGGCGGCGGCCTCACCGTCCGTCTGACCCGCGGCAACACCCCGCCCCTCCGCGTCCGCGACGACGTCGCCTCCCTCGCCAAATCCAAGGAGAACGGCAAGGAGACACGCGACTTCGCCCGCAAGCACATCGAGGAAGCGGCGGCGTTGATCGACGCGGTGAATTTCCGCCGCCAGCGTCTGCTGGAAGTGGCCCGCGCCATCGCCGAAAAGCAACGCGACTTTTTCGACGTAGGCCCGTCCGGCCTGAAAGTGCTGCGCATGAGCGACTTGGCCGCGGAACTCAACTGCGATCCCTCCACCGTCAGCCGCACCGTCGCCCACAAGTATCTTCAAACCCCGCGCGGCATCTTTCCCCTTCGCTACTTCTTCACCGGCGGCACGGAAACCGAAGCTGGTGAAACCGTCGGCTGGGACAAGGTCAAAACCCGTGTCCGCGAATTGGTCGATGCCGAAGAGCGCACCAATCCGCTCAACGACGACCAGATCGCCGCCATGCTCAAGAAAGAAGGCCTCGAAATCTCCCGCCGCACCGTGGCCAAGTACCGCCAGCAACTCAGCATCCCCGCGGCGCGGCAACGACGACAGTTCTGACGTGCCTTCCAACTCATTTTCGCTATAATTTTCCTTGATGATCGTGCAGAGGGAAAATCGAGGGCTTCGAATCGGTGCCATCGAACTCGATATGCCCTTTGTTCAGGCCGCACTCAGCGGCTACAGCGACCTGCCCATGCGCCGGCTGGCTCGTCGCTACGGCGCGCCCTACGCGCTCAACGAGGTTGTCCTCGACAAGCTGGTCCTGCAACCGGGAAAGAAACGGCACATGTTCCTGAAGGTGACCTCGGACGACCATCCCGTCGGCGGACAACTCATGGGGGCCGATCCCGACGTCTTTGCCCCCGCTGCGGCAGCCATGGCCCAGGCCGGGTACAACGTGATCGACATCAACTTCGGTTGCCCGGTACGGAAAGTGCTTGGCCGCTGCCGAGGCGGGTTCCTTCTGTCTCAGCCCGACGCCGCCCTGGAGATCGTCCGCCGGGTCCACGACGCCGTGGGCCGCACGCATCCCGTGACGGTCAAAATGCGCCGCGGCATGGACAACGGCCTCGACGCCGAACGCAACTTCTTTCAGATTCTCGACGGGGCCTTCGAGATCGGCGTTGCCGCCGTCACCGTGCACGGTCGCACCGTCGAGCAGCGCTACGTCGGCCCCAGTGAGTGGTCGTTTCTCGCCAAGGTCAAACGGCACGTCGGCGATCGTGTGATCCTCGGCAGCGGCGACCTGTTCAGCGCCGAGGCCTGCGTGAAGATGATCCGGGAAACGGGCGTGGACGGCGTGACCATTGCCCGCGGCTGCATCGGAAATCCGTGGATTTTCCAGGAATGTCGCGTCCTGTGGCGGGGCGAGGAATTGCCCGCACCGCCGTCCATCGAGCAGCAGCGCGATGCCATCGATGGTCATTGGAAAGACTGCCTCGGGTTCTATGGCCCGAATGTCGCCGGAAAAATCATGCGCAAATTCGGAATCAAATACGCCGAGCACCATCCACTCGCCCGACAGGTCCGCGACGCGTTCATCGCCGTGAAGACCTCCGACGAGTTCACCGGCGTGCTCGACGAATGGTACGACCCCGGCGCCTCCTGGCCGCCCGTGACCCGCCGCGAAGGCCACGGCGACCTCATCGCCGCCGGGGCGACGATGTAACACCCGTTGAGCGACCCAACTCCGAGTTGAAGCGGTGTTTCTCCGCTACGCATTCGCACTTCCCTTTTTCATGCATCAGTTTCAAATGGGTTCGTTTTGCAAGTACAGTTTTTTCGTGTTGTGTCATATAGTGGCACCTGCGAAACGCAGAAACACAGAAACGCCGAAATGCTGTAACGCTGAAAAAATGAAACGTCCAGGGGCGCGCAATCGGCTTTGAATCGGGTTTGTTTTTCAGCGGGCATTTTCCGGTAACTCCATTCGAGGCCAGCCTTTGCGTGATTTCCAATCGGGTTTGTTTGGTATTAGCGCTTTTTCTCGCTCTGGGTTCGTTTGGCTTTGGACTGGCTTCGTTTTTTCGGAGGCATTGCATCGTAAGTACTTGTGCGGCAAGCATGTACACTGTTTTCAACTGGCTTCGTTTGGTATTAGCGCTTTTTCGCATGTACCCATGCCCTACCCATACTGCGCGCGGACTCGGCGCCGACTCTGCCCTAATAACGTGACGGGCGCGCGGTGTTTGGATGGTCGAAGACCGATCATTCAGCAGGCAAGAGGCATTAGGCAGCAGGCAATAGGGGATTGTCGATTTGCAAATGTCGATTGTCGAATGGGCGCTAAAGGCGCGGAGGCACGAAGGGCGTCGAAATTACGAAGACGGTTGTCGTTTGGCCTCTTCCGGGGCTTGTTTTGCCCGGCCCATTCTCGTTACAATAGCATCTGTCTTTTCGATCGCCGAAAGCGAGTCCTCCGAGCTTTGAAAGAGGGGAGCATGAGTTCGATAACTCGCGCAGCGCAGTGTTGTGTCGCTGCAATAATCCATGGGGCTTGTGTCATCGCTCCCGCACTCAGCCCTCCCGGCATCGCTTTCGCCCAGGCGCCTCCCCCTAACGACAGTTGTAACGCTCCGATCGCCGTGGGTGACGGGACTCGGTCGTACAGCACCCTGTGGGCAACGACGGACGGTCCGGATGAACCGAGCATGTGCACGTTCTTCGGAGACTCTCATGTTCAATCCGACATTTGGTATTGCTACACAGCGTCGTGCACGGGCGTGGCCTTGGTCAGCTTGTGCGGCAGCAGCTACGACACCAAGCTCGCGGTCTACGCGGGGTGCGCTTGTCCGACGGCGCCCCCGTTGGCTTGCAGCGACGACAATTGTGGCACTGCCGTAAACGTGCAATCACGCGTCACCTTTAACGCAACGTTCGGGCAGTCGTATCTGGTCCGCGTGGGCGGGTACGGCGGCGAGCAGGGTAATGGGCAGCTCACCATTGGGTGCAATGTCGATCCCTGCGGCGATAGCACTGGGGATTGTTTCACACCCTCGCCGGATGGGGCGCCGGGCTGCAACGACGCGACTTGTTGTGCATCCACATGTAACTTGGATCAATTCTGCTGCGATGTGACCTGGAACGCGACCTGCGCGGGCGAAGCACAGGGGGTGTGTACGGGTAGCTACCCGGCTTGCGATCCGAATGCAGGGGCCTGCGGAACGCCCGACAGCACTCCGGGCTGCGACAATGCGGAATGTTGCAACAGGGTGTGCATGTTTGATCCATACTGCTGCGTGTTCGAATGGGATTCGACCTGTGTACAAGAGGCCGAATCGCGGTGCTTCTTGTCTTGCGGTTTGGGAGCGGAAGACTGCTTCACGGCGCATCTGTCGCCTGGTTGCAGTTTGGAGGCGTGCTGTGTGAGGGTTTGCAGGAACGACACGTATTGCTGTGCCGTTGAATGGGACGATGTGTGTGTGTTCTTGGCGGACGAGGTGTGCGGGGCAGTCACCGGGGCATGCTGCAACCTACTCTTTGGAACGTGCGCGGACTATGTGACATCGATCGCGTGTTCTGGAACACACAAGATGTGGACTGAGGGTTCGACCTGTGTAGACGCCCATTGCGAAGCCGTTTCCGGGGCGTGTTGCAATCTTTTGACCGGAGGGTGTACGGACGACGTACCACAGATCGGGTGCGCGGGCGGGCAGCGAGTATGGACCAAGGGTGCAGTTTGTGGCGAGATCGATTGCGACGCGGTTGTCGGGGCGTGCTGTGATCACGATCCCTTCGGGAACTGCACGGAAGGCCTCACCCAGGCGGCCTGCGACTGCCCGACCTGCGAGTGGGCAAAACTGGGATCGTGCGCCGAGTTGGATTGCGCGCACACCTCGATCCCAACGGTCGGATCGTGGGGATTGGTAGTTCTTGCACTCCTCTTGTCGATCGGGGCCAAACTAACGTTCCGTCGATCCAACCTGCGTGACCCACAGTCCCCATCTCTGACGTGATGGGGCACCTACACACCTACGCTCGTTGGAGTTCGCGTCTTGCGTTCCGGGCGAAAGCCACTAAGACAGAAGCCATGATTGCGGCATGGAGACGACTCGCCCTGACGCTAACACACCTGAACGCCGCCGCGCAATTGTTCTCCGGGTGCAACAACGCCGAGTTCATCTGTGATCCGCTCGAAGCGCCCCCGGCGATCGACTGGGTGGACATCGACGAACGCGCCCGCATCGTCTTCGACGTGTCCTGTATCGATCTCACCGACGACGAGTTGGCCGCGAAATACGGGACGCCTGCGACCGAAGCGATTGTTCGCACGCTTCCGAGCGATACACGATACCTGCTGCTCATCGATCGTGCGCAAAACGAGCAGGGGCTCTTTCTACCGGGAACCCAGTTCGGCAACCTCGAAGAGATCATCACGAACCTCGATCAGGCCCCGATCTTTGACGAGGAACTCGGGGCGACCTTCCACCGCGGATTCCTCGGCGCGGCCACGGGGGTTCGCACCGACGTGGCCACATTTCTCATACCCGGTTTCTCGATCCGCCTGACGGGCTATTCCCTGGGCGGGGCAACCGTCGCCATCCTGGCCCTGCAATTGCAAAGGGACGGATTCCAGGTCGAATCGATTCTCACCTTCGGTCAACCCAGGGTGACTGACCGGGCGGGCGCTGCGCTGTTCTCCGGCCAGCCTATCTTGCGGATCAAGGCAGGCCTCGATGGAGTCACCCATCTCTTCGCGCCCCAATACGTCCATTACGGCGATGAAATCATTCTGCTTGACGGCGACCGCATCGTCTACTTGAACCAGAACGATCGCAATTATGATGCCTCCACCGATCCCGACGTGCTCGGAGAAATCTTCACCGATCACCAAACGTACCTCACCCGCATTGCGTTGAAACTGGACGGCACGACGCAGACGTCATTCTGCGAAAGCGAACGGTTCATTACCCCGGCTGAGCCACTCGTATGTGAATGAGCGATGTCGGTTCGTCTCGTCCAGCCGTGTCGTAAGCCCACGCAAGGCCTATGATCTACACGCTCCTGTTTGAAAACCTTTGGGCATGGGCTGGTCTTCTAGTCGCCCTTGAGTTCTCGCTTGTCGTTATTTGGTCTCGGCGGCGAACGCGGGGCACGGCGCGGGCGGTGTGGATCGGGATGGCAATGATCCCGGCGGGCCTGGGGCTGTCAATGCTGATCGAAACGCCGCGTGAAAGCGTCGTCGCGTTTTGTTGGCAGCTTGCCCGCGCGGTTGACGAAGGCGAAGTTAGCGCCATCACCAGCCAATTGGCCGACGATTTCCAGGCAGACGGAATCGACCGGGCGGCCTTCATCGAGCGGCTGGAGCAAGCCCTCACCCGCTTCCGCGTGGATCAGCCCCGGCTCGGCCGGTTCGAGGTTGCGTTCCCCACGGAGCGCAGCGCGACGGCCACGCTCACCGCGACGTGCCGGTTGCGCTCCGCGGATGCGTTCTTCGATCGCCTTCCTACGCGCTGGCGCCTCACCCTTCGTCGTGACGGCGATTCCTGGCAGGTGGTGAAGATCGAGGCCATCCCCATCCCGCCGCTGAATCTACGCGATTTGCGCGACTCTTTACGATCATAGCGGCTGACGCCGCCGCAAGCGGAGGGAATTCAACACTACGCTGATTGAGGAGAACATCATCGCCGCCGCCGCGACGCCCGGAGACACGCGCCCCGTGGCGGCCAGCGGAATCGCCGCGACGTTGTAGAAAAAGGCCCAGAAGAGGTTCTGCTTGATGATCCGCGCGCTGCGGCGGGAGAGAAGAATGATCATGGGCAGGCGATCGAGGCGATCATGAACAATGGTGATGTCGGCCGCGCCGACGGCGACATCCGTCGCCGAGCCGAAGGTGATTCCCACGTCCGCTGCGGCCAGCGCTGGAGCGTCGTTGATCCCGTCGCCCACCACGGCGACGCGCTGTCCGGCCTCCTGGCTCCGCCTGATCTCCGCGAGCTTTCTCTCCGGGGTCATCGCCGCGTGGATTTCGCTGATCCCGACCTGTTCAGCAACGGTGATGGCGGTGGCCCGATGATCGCCGGTGAGCATTGCCGTCGTAACGCCGAGTCGCTGGAGCGCTTCGACCGCCTCACGAGCACCCGGCCGAAGTGTGTCGGCCACTCCGATCGCCCCCGCGCATTGTCCATCGACTGCAACGAGGACCACCGACTGACCCTTGGCAGCGAGCTGGCTGTGGGTGTCTTCAATGCCCGCAACGGGAATTTCATTCTGTTGTAGGTAGCTCTTGCTGCCGACGTGGACTGTCCCTCCGTCGATCACTGCGCGGACCCCCAATCCGGCGCGGCTCTGAAATTCGCCGGGACCGACAAGAGACAGGCCGCGTCGTGTCGCTTCCGCAACGATCGCGCGTGCCAAAGGGTGCTGGGACAAGCGCTCGGCGGAAGCGCTCAATCGGAGCACGTCGTCGCCGTCGAGTCCAAGGGTTGTGATTTCCCGCACGGTCGGCGAGCCGGTCGTCAGCGTACCGGTCTTGTCCATGAAAAGACGGTTGATCCGCCCCGCGGCTTCTAAAGCGGCGGCGTCGCGTATCAGGATTCCGTCGAGGGCGGCTGCACCACTCGCGACCATGACGGCCGTGGGAGTGGCAAGCCCCATCGCGCAGGGGCAGGCGATGATCAGCACCGCCACCACCCGCTGGACGGCCGTCGGCCAACTCGATCCGCTCAACCCCAGTGTGCCGACGAGCGTCAAAGCGGCGAGGAGAATCACGATGGGAACAAATACACCCGCGACACGGTCGGCGATGCGCTGCATGTGCGTTTTGCCGGATTGAGCTTCCTCGACGGCGCGGATGATGCGGCCCATGGTCGATTCCGCTCCCACCCGGGTCGCCTCGATGGTGAGCAGCCCGTCACGAAGAATGCTGCCCGCCGCCACTCTATCGCCCACCGCGCAATGGCGGGGCATGGATTCGCCGGTGACGGCGGCTTCGTCCACTGCGCCCTCGCCCTCCGCAACGCGCCCGTCCACGGGGACGATCGTGTCCTGAGCAACACGGATTCTGTCGCCCGGTTGGATACGATCAACGCGAACTTCCCGGATACCATCGACTGTCACTCGTTGCGCCGTCGCGGGCATCCGGCGTGCCAGAGCGGAAATCGCAGTTGCGGCGGTATGCTTGGCTCGCAACTCCAAGTATCGACCCAGATTGATGAACGCGAGAATCATCGCCGCCGCGTCGAATTCCGCGGCATCAGGTCCGCCGCGGAGTAGATTGACCACTCCCGAAACATAGGCGACGCATACGCCCAGCGAAATGAGCAAGTCCATGTTCGGCGAGCGATGGATGATCGCCCGAAATCCACCTGCCAGGATCGGCGCGGCGGCCGACGAAAAAAGCAGGAGCGAGCAGAGAAGCGCCTGCATCGCGTGAGGCCAGACGTGTCCGCCGCCGTCGTGCGACTGCAACAGCGGCGCCAGCCAATGCAGCGCCATGACCGGACCGGCCACGGCCGCCGCCTGCCAAACGGCCTGCTTTTGCCGGCGAAGTTGCTCCGAATGAGTGCGGTCCAAACCGCTCGCCGCGGCGTCCCCCGCGCGAAAAGTGTCCGCGTCATAGCCCGCGCTTCGGACGGCCTCGATCAGCGCCGAACGATCGGGACTTTGTTCATTAAAGTCGATCGCCGCGACCTGGGTCGTCAAATTCACCCGCGCATGGGCAACCCCTTCAACCGATTGCAGGGCCCGCTCGACCCGGGCGACGCAACCGCCGCAGGTCATCCCCTCAATCCGCAGCCGAATGGGTTCATGAGCCTCGGGCATGGACTTGACCGTCGGCAAGGCGTGTCTGGTTGGTCACCGGTTCGACGGCGCTGCGGAACGCGGCGCCGGTTTTAACAGCCGCGCGCCGCCCCAATCGGCATGGTCAGAAAGGTCCAAGCCGTCGCCGTAATCCACGATAAGCGTCAGCATATTGACACTCGCCACGTCCACATAGATGTCTCGCGGCGAATCCGTCCCCCTTACGGCCCCGCTGTCAAACAAGACCCTGCCGTCGCCCAAGACCCTGAACAGGACGCTGCCGGACGGCCGGACCACGTCATCAATCCCGATCGTGGCTACCAGGGACACGTACGCTCGATCGAGGTGATAATCCAGCTCCGTCTTGCTATGGACGCCGAGACCTTTGTCGAAAACACGGCCGCCGAGGGAGAGAGGTTTAGCGGAGACGCTTTGGTCTTTCCGCACGGGCCAAGGGCGGTGCAGCAGACCCTCCAGACGCTCCGCCGCGGCGGCAAGGTCGCTCAGATAAACGACCCGCGGACTCCGCACGCGTAGGTCCCTCACCTCGCTTATCTTCAACTCCACGACCGGCCCCAGAGACGTCGCAATGCTCAACACCGTTGCGTCCGCCCGCTCCGGTGTGCCGGTTATCACCGAGCCGTCCGACAACTCCACTGTGAAAGGAAGCACCGGCGGCTTGGTCGCCCCAGCGGCAAAAACGATGGCGTAGATCTTGTCGGCCTGAAAGGTCCGGGGGCGATCCCCAAACACAAAGCTGCCCTCCTGTAGACCGAGGCTTTCCAACCGCCCGCGCAGCGACTTCACGTCCTCAGGTCCGCGAGTAATGAGGATGTCTTGCGCCGGAAGCCTCTCCCGCATCGCGTACTGAAAAAGCTCCTCGGCCTCGGCATTCCCCTCGACGCCCCGAGCAAGCTGAATCGCCGCGAGGCGATCGAACGCGATCGGCACGGCGTCGCCTAGAGCGGTGCGCGTCAGCACCGCTTCTGGTGCGCCGCCGAGCAGCTCGCCATACAATCTACCGCCATCGGCAAGATGAAACACTGTTCCCCCTCCCGGTGGTTTGGCTTGTGCTTCGAAACTGACCCGCGCAAGGTCGTCAAACACAATATTGGTGATCCCTTCACGGCTACGGATGTCCACACTGCTGCCGTCCGGACACCCCACCCATTCGCCCTGCACCATCGTGCCGTCCACGCGCAGTGCTTTGACCGGCACGGCATATCCCTGCGCGGCTCCACAGACAATGAACGATGCGGCCAAAGCCGACACTTGCTTTCCTGTCAACATTTACTCCTCCGGCAAGGATTCTACCCGGAATTCCGGCCGAATGGTCTTATACATCGTACGGTGAAAGAAAGCGGCACGGTCGATAGACCGTGCCGCGTGGAGAGCATTTTTCCCAATAAACCTCACTATGCTCCGAGGCTGTCTTTCCTAAGGCCTTGAACACCCATGAAGTGGCGCTTTCGCCGGCTGCTCTACGGCTTTTTGGCCAGTTCCTCGTAGTACTGCTCGACGAGCTGGCGATAGCGGCTGGGGAAGCTTTCGCGGAGGGCCTGGAGGATGCGTTCCCGTTCGCCGGGTGGCATGGCCCCCCACATATCACCCGGGTTGGCGCGGCGCGCTGCGCGCAGCGATTCCGCCTGCGGACTGCCGCCGGGCAGTTGAGACTGCTGCATGGGCGTTGAGGGCGACTGGCCACCGGAGGACTTGCCGCCCGAACCGGAGCCGGGGTTATTGCAGGCGTTCTTTTCCTTCTCTTCCTCCTCCTTGATGAGCTGTTCGAGCAGTTCAATGATACGCTGCTGCCGTGTCTGCACGACTTCGCCGCCGTCGGCGGTCTTGAGTCGCCGGCCGGAGTAGTCCATCAGGTCGGCCACTTCGCCCATCTTGCCGGGCTCGCGGTTGTTCAGCTCCAGGAGCATTTGCTTGGCGGCGATCATTAGGCGCGGTGAGGCATCGGGATATTTCGTGACGAAGTTAATCAGCGAGGATGCCGCGGCGTCGTACTGCAAATCCGCGAGCAGACAAAATCCGGTCAGGAATTCCAGCTCCGCCGCGAAATAAGAATACGCCGTAACTTTTCCGCCATCGGCGAGCTCGCGGATGCGCTGCCCGGCCTCGACGAGCTGTTCGAGGGCCACCATCGACTTGATTTCGTATACCGCGGCATGCACGGAAACGAAAGGATCGGCGTCCGATCGAAGGTCGCCCATCAACTTCGCGCAGCGCTCATATTCATCTGCGTCGTAGGCATCGAGGCCTTCACGAAACTTCGGGGAGGTCACCGCCAAGGCCTGAGTAAGAAACTCCGACGGATCACAACCCTCGCACTGCGACCATTTTTCGCGAATCATCTGCCGGGCCTCAATGGCCGTCGAAGGCATGGAGTCCAACCCGCTCAAGAACCGATCGACCGGTCCTTCCGCGGCGATCGCCGCCTGCGCAGAAATCCCGACGACAAACAGATTCAACGCCACATTCAGCCTATCTCTAAGAATCATGGTCAACCTCTGTTTCCACAGTCCCTATTGTCGATCGCGCATCTGTTTGGCGATCTGACTGCACTCGACCTGGCGGACGGCCAGGCCCTTCAGCCCGCGGGCCGCGGCATCGGGCGGCTCACGCCCCGCCGCAGCGCTTTCGGTGATTGTCGTCGTTCTCGTATTGATCCGCTGTTGACTGGCCTTCAGCAGCTTCAACTCCGCCGAAGGCGGCAGCAGCGGTGGTTCATTTCCGCTCTCGCCCTTCCCGGCCTGCTGCTGTTGTTCGTTCTCCTGTTGCATCTTCTTCACCGCGTCGAGCAGCTGTTCCAGTGTATCGACAATTTCCTTCTCGATGGCCTGCGTGACCGGACCGACTTCCGCAGCGGCCAGCCGCTCCGCGGCCGCGGACATGTCCTGAGCAAGCTGGTCCACCACGCGCGGGAAGGCCACGGTGGTCCCTTCTTCATCGAGGATATGTAGGCAAGTGGATGCCTGTTCGGCGAGAGCGCGTTCAGCCGTGGCGAGGTCCGCAAGCTGCAACTGCTCGGCCCGCTTGAAGTTTTCCCGCCCGACCTGATCGAGGGCAAGGGTGGCGTCATTGATGGGTCGCTGCTTGGCCAGCATCTCGCGGAAGCGGGCCTCAAGATCGCGCAAAGTCTCCTCGCGCTCCTCCTTGCGAAGCTGTTCGAGGGCTTCTTCCAACTCTCTTTGGGCCTCTTCGAGTTCCGCAACCGCGCGATCCTGTTTGGGCATCGCGTCTTCCGGCTTTGAGCTGTCGAGCGACTCCGCCGCGTCTTCCATTTCTTTCTGGGCGTTGTCGATGCTCTGCTGTCCGGCCGATTTCGAGCCGCTCTTGCCGCCCGGCTTCCCCTGTTTTCCGGCGCTGGACGAGGCCGCATCCTGACGCATCTGGTCGCCGAGGCCTTGCGTCTGCTGGGCAACGGCCTTTTGTTTCTCGCCCAATTCCGGCGACAAAGGCTGCTGTTTCAGCGCCTCCTTCGCTGATTCCAGTTGGGCCTTGGCTTCCTTGAGCGCTTCCTCAGCTTTCTGCTGCGGCTCACCCGCCGATTGGGGGCTGCCGGAGCTGATCTGCTCGCCCGCCTGAGACATCGACTGTGAGCCGGACTTCGTCGATTGGGCCGCCGCTTTCACCTGCGGCCGCGCCGCCGCCGTGGCCGCGGAATCCTTTGAGACCTCCGCCGGCGGCACGCCGAGGCGAGCAATGTCTTCGGCAAGTTGTTCGGCCTCTCGTGAGAGAGCTTGCTGTTGTTCCGCGGTCGCGGGCTGCTCGGACGGCGCTGCACCCGGAGTGGCCTTGGACACTTCCGCCTGCCGCCCCAGCAAGGCGTCCAAACGGCGGATGGCCTGGTCGATTTGCGCCGCCATGCGTTGTGCAGCGCTCAACTGAGCCGAATTCGCGCGCAGGGCGCGTTCCTGCTGAAGAATGTCCGAGAGCTTTTCCTTGTACGCTTTGAGACGATCCTGCTCTTGTTTTCGCTCTTCGTTGTTGCTGTCCTGCTCCAGCAGAATGCTTAACAGTCGGTCCGCGTCCTCCAGCCATTTGCCTTGGGCCTCTATCGCCCCGTCGAGCGCCGAGGCGTCACGCAATTGAACGATGATCTCGTCCAGCCGGTCCGAAAGACCGAGTTCGCCGGCGCGGGTCAAGGCCCGGCCAAGCCTGGCAGCGTTCTCCGGTTCAGCCTCCGAAAGCTGTTCACGCAAGCGAAAAACGCGATCCTGGAACCGCTGGTACCGGTCGCGGATCATCTCCTCTTTCGAGGCGAGGGGGTGGGCTGCGGAATCGACGGTCTTTTCTGACGGCGCAGCGATCGCGCTCCAGCTCGCCAGAGCCATGAACAAGACCGATGGGGCCAATCGCTTAGTCATCAAAGACTCCACTACCTTCCTTCTGAGCGGCATCCTTGGTCTCCGTGCGAAGCTCGTTTTGCAGCCGAAGGATGTCTCGGAGCATATTGACCGCCTCCTGGTATCCTTCCCATTGTAGCATATTGGCCAGAATCGCGCGCATTTGTGACAAAAGTGCCACTTGCTGGGGATCAACCATCGGCCCGGCGTCTCCCTGCGGGCCATGCGACCATCGGCGAATGGTATCGGCGGCAAAGGGCAAATCCCTTGTGGTCAGCCGCGCCAGAGGCTCGGCAATGCCGATGCCCATCCTCTCTTCTACGGCCTGAGTGCTTAGCTGGTTGATGCGAAGCTCGGTCAATATTTGTTCAACCTGCTGCCGGACGACGTTTACTGACCCCGCGAGGCTTCGTTGCCGCCTTTCCAAAGTAGAAATTAATGTTGTGAATTCCTCGGTGCTCTCCTCTGTCTGCGATAGTCCGATAAGTGTTAAGAGCCGCGACCTGAGCTGCTCCTGCAAATCGATGAGCCGCTCGAAATCCAGGCGAAACTCCTGCTCGCGGCGGGCCAATTCGGCGAGCAGCTCGTCTCGCGTAACCACGCGCATGGTGACGGGAGGAGATTCCGCGGAGTTCGGCCCGGAAACGTCATCGAAGTCCTTGGCGCGAGCGAAAAGCGTGAGTCGATCGCCTGGCTCGACGGTTGCGGAGGCGACTGGCCAAGAGACGCTCTCCGTCAGGGTTGTGAGGTAGGGTCGAAAGGTGGTCAGCGGAATCAGGCCTTCTCGAGTATCTTCGTGCGTCACCTGGAACACGACCTCGGCGCTCGCAAGACCATACGTGTCGGTGAATTCAACTTCGATCGGCAGAACCGCTTCGGGGGTAATCATCTCTCCGACGCCGGGGAGCTTGATCCGAACACGAGGCGGCTCATCCTTCATCACTCGTATGGCAAAGCGAACGGGTTGTTTATCCTCCAAGCCAAAGGGGTCCACCAAGGAGAAATGATAAGTCTGAGTCTCGGTTGGGGTGATCGTAACCAGATATCGATCGCCGTCCGCGACGGCCGGACCGATCATTTTGCCGGCCACCATTAACGTTGCCTGCGCCACGGGCTTGTTCGTCCTGATCGCAAATCGGACCTCGCCGCCGGGAAGCACCTGAACCGCCCGCTCGCCTTCGGGAAGCGTATACGCTTCGAGACGAGTGTACGCCGGAGGAACAATGTGCAGCTGGGACCACTCCACGCGCGGGCGCTCCATCAGACGAGCGGAAAACTCACGGGTCTGATCGTCGCCGCCCTGCAAATGGAAAACGAATTCCTCCTGGGCGTTCTTAAACGTATAGCGGTATCGCTGAGCGCCCTCGCCGCCGACGATGGTCATCGTCTCGCGCCCCCGCTCGCCGGAAGCGGTCGTGAATAGGATTTCGACCTCCTGCGGCGCTACGCCCTCGGCAACTGCCTGGACGGTAAGATCGTCGCCGCGAGCGCCTACCAGTTCACCGTGGGGCAAATCCACGACCAGTCGGGTCTTACGAGGCCAATCAACATCTTGCAGAAGCACGTTTCGCGCAAACCAGAGTCGCATGACCCCCGGCATTGCGAGCACGGCGACAAGAACGACGAGCAATGCCGCGGCCGCGGCGAATGCCGAACGCCTGGCCGCGCGGGGGTCGAGGACCGCGTTGAAATCGAGGTTTCTTACGCGCGGTTCCGTGGAGGAAACCACGGCCGCCACCAGCGCCGGCGAGTTCGTCTGCGCCGGTCCCAACTCTCCCAGCGAGAATCGCACGGCGGATACCAAAAGCGAAGACAGCTCGGGGAACCGCCGCTCAATGAGATTTGCCGTTTCCGCAAGGCCGATCCGAACGCGGAGGGGCAGAATGATCCTCGTCCAGACTACCCAGGCGGCCGCCCCGAGTATGACGCCCAACAGCGCCGCCCTCATGCTCCAGCGCAGGCCGCGCGTACCGTAATCGAGAGTGAACTGAATCAGCGCTCCCGCGAAAAGCACACCCAACAAGCAAGCGATGCCGTGCAGGAAAACATAGCCGCGGAGGCGCACGGCGAGAGAGCGCAAGCGCGCGGTCACTGACCCGTCGAGGGACGACTGACTTGCTGTTACAGCAGACGGGCCCATTTTCTTACTGCCCACTCCACGGACAAGAGCGAAATCAAAACCGTCAATACCTTCCAATTATCCCACAATGTCGTGGGACGAGAACGAACGAGAATCTCCTCGTGCAGGTCGGGGATCTGCTCCGGCAACTCGTCGACCTCATCCATTTCCCAGTATCGTCCACCCCGGGAAAGCTCGGCGATCTTCTCCAACGCGGCCTTGTTCATCTGCGGTTGAAGAAGCTCCAGGTTCGGACGGCTGACCAATACTTCGCGCTCGACCTCCAGCGCTTCACCCGCGCCTAGAGGAACCGACAGCCGGATCCGATAGCTTCCGACGCGGTCGGGAACGAATCGACCTTCGAACCAGCCGGGACGGTCCCCTCGCGCGGTCAGGGGAAAGTCGGTCTTTTGATCTTCGACGGAGTACTGCGCGGTCACTTCGTCGCGGGCCAACGGCTCGAAGCGGGAGTCCAGCAACCGCGCGGTGACCGAGACGGCCTCGCCGAGGATGGGCTGGTCATTCTCGACGTGCAGGGTCGCCCGCTTGCTCCCTCCGACAAGCTTGCCTTCCGAAAGATAACGCACGAACTGTACCCAGAAGCGATCGTAAAGCTCCGGCCCGAATCGCCGCCAACGCCAGGAGGAGTCAAAACCCAGGAACCCCGTCCTGCCCGCGCCGACGAACTGTACCGCAGCGAGCACGTGCGCGCCGTAGGCGTTTTTCATGCGGGGATTGCCGTGACGCAGCAACACGGTCGCCACCTGTTTTTCACGAAGTACGGGATAATGCCAGTAAACGTCGCCGATCCCCTGCCAGGCAAGCTTGTTGGACACGGCGTCGCTCCCCAGTCGCAAAACGGGGTGCACGTAGGCCTCCTGAGGAATCTCCAGCGCGGAAGCAGTCAATTGATAATGGCCGATCTGATTGAGCAACAGGTCGGCCTCCGGGTCGAGCGTCACCGGCAGAAGATCGTGCAAGGGCTTGAGCGATCGGTCACGGAGAAAATCGGGCGAATGCGCCCGTGCCGCGGCGACGAGCAAGCCCCCTCCCTGTTCCGTGACCAGCTTGTCCACCAGGCGACACCACGGCTCGTCGAACTCCTTCTTGTCGGGGTCCATCAGGATCAGGACGTCATATTGAAACAATTCCTCCGGCGTAGTGGGCAAGTGGTCGATGACGATGTCGCCATCGCGGACGGCGCTCACGTCGGCCGACTGAAGCCAGCAGCTCAGGTCGATGGTGTCATCACGTTGTAACAGGGTTGAGACATATCGGTAGTCCCAACTCGGCCCGCCGGCAATGAGCAGAACGCGTGTTCGAGTGTCCATGACATTGACCGTAACCTGCCGGACGTTGTCCTCGACCACGGATTCATCTTCAACGGAAGCCGCCTCGACGGTATAGATGAACCTTCCGACGCGTTGTTGACGCCGTTCAAAGGTCACCGTGTCGATCACTCCGCCGGGGCCGACGGTCGGCGTTCGCGTATCGACGACCCGGCCTTCGCCGGCTTCGTCCGTATCTTTTTCGCGCAGGCGTACATGGATCGTTTCGTTCTCGACGCCCTGCGCCGCCAAGGTCGCGGTGACCGTGAAAGGATCCTGCCGAAAGGCGCTCTGAGGGGCGAGGACCTCCGTGACGCGAACGTTGCGGGGCGTCGCCGGATCACCCACGCCGACGGTGTGTACGCTTAATTTGCGGTCGCCCGCGAAACGTCCGATTTCTTCCGCGGAAGCACCCTGATTGATCGCGCCGTCCGAGACGACTACCACTCCGGCAATCGGCGCCGCGCCCAGGGATTCAACGGCCCGACGCAAGGCACGGTCGAGGTTGGTTGCGGGGCCGGTCGCGGGAAACTCTTCGGGCAACTCTTCAGGACCGGAAGGCGCTGCGGTTCCACCGGTTGATTCAGGGGCTGTGGTGACCATCTCGCGGCTCGCGCGGAGGTTGGCCAATAACCTGGCGTCGTCGCTGAACCCAAAAACCTTGACCCGGTTCTTTCCCATGAGGTCTCTGAAGAACTTGTGATCGTCACGGTTGAGGATGCGCTCGACCAGCTCGCGGCGGTGGACGAACGCTGGTTTGTCCGCGCCCCAAACGGCGGCGACACGAGCGGCGTTTGGTTCATCGCGGAAGCGATCCGCAATATCCATGCTCGAGGAATCGTCCACCAGCACAACAGTGTAAGAGTCAATCCAGCGCCGCAGGATGCGAACACGGACCGGCTCCAGGAAGATCACCGCCAAAGCAAACAACGCGAAACAGCGGAGAACGGCGAGAAACCACCTGACGCGGTTGGACGCTCCGATCCGCCCCTCGCGACGGTACATCCATACCACCGCCCATAGGAGGATGCCCACGAGGGCGAGGCCCGCCACCGCCCACCAGCCTTCGGGGCGAAAGCGTAGCTCGGTGACGAAAGTCTCCTCGTCGCGTGCGGCGGCGGCGAGGACGACGGGCCAAATGATTCCCGACAGGTACAACGAGCTACCGCCTCCTCCCCCACCACCAGGCCAGGCATTGCTCGCTCATCAGCACGAACGCGGCGAACACAAGAACCCCTCGCCAAATCTCGATGCGAGCCGCATCAGCGGCCTGGGCGACGCGTTCCAAGCCCTGGAGATATTCGAAGGGGAGACCCCCCATCGACCGGCGAAGCTCCGTTTCCTGCGCCATCGCAAGGCCGCCCTCTCGCGGATCCACGTTGACCGCCGCAATCTTCACCACTTCGCCGCCATCGGGGCGTTGAAGTACAAACCTGTAGAACCCGGCTGATTCGGTGTGCTCCCACCGCAGGGTCAACCCACGACCGTCCGCGGACGGCACGGCCCTCATGACCGTTTCCGCCTCATTAGGGTAGGCCGGGCCGCGGACCACGACCTCGGCCCCGAACTGCGCGGGGTCGATGGGCAATTCCAGCGGCACACCTACGCGATTCTCAGCTTTCCCCTCGGCTTGTCGGGCAGTGTGGCGGATCAATTCCGTAATCACGGGAAGATACGTGGGATGATCGGGCCACTGGTTCCACTCCTTGTCGGCGCTGCTCGTGACCAGCAACACGCGCCCGCGGCCGAACGGACGATCGATCATCGCGGGGTGCTCATCGCCGGTATCAAACCGGGCGATCAACCGCGCGGAACGATCGGAGGATTCGGCGCTACCCTTGTCCGCCGCCTCATTGACCGACACACCGGCGACATCCGTTTCCGGGAGCTTGCAGGAAAAAAACTCAAAAAAAGGAACCTGCGAGACTCCGAGAGGATCGTTCTCACGGCCGACCGCGCGCACGGCTGGGTGCAGCCGGTCCGTGATCACAAGATGAGCGGGCTCCGAAGGGCGAACGATCTCGCCGAGTTCCGCGGGGAGGATTCCTTCACCCTTGCGGAAAAGCGTGGAGTTGTACAGATCGGCGTTGACCTGGTCTCCGAGAAAGAAAGCCGCGCCGCCTCCTTGATGGACGAATCGCTCAAGGGACTCGATGGTAGGCTCGTCGATGCGATAGACGTTGGCCAGGACGACGGCGTGAAAACCGGCCAGGTTGGCATCCGCCAGCCCCGGCTCGTCCACGATGACGATCTCATGTCCGCTGAAGACTTCGCCTTCGGGGCGCAGCGCCGTTGAGAGCAAGGCGATTTCGTCGTCGTATTCGTCCGCCGAAGGCTCGCCATTGACCAACAGGATGCGCACGGCACTGACCACATCCGAAGCGAGATAGCGCACGTTGTCGAGAGGAAGAGCGTCCTGGGGAATCTCAACGCGTACCGCTTCGTCGCCTGCACGGGAGAATTCGACTTCCAGATCGACTTCGGCGTCCTGACGCTCGGTGAGCGACGGAATCACTTTGACGGACTGCTGCTTGTTGCCGACGGTCGATTGCAATTCGAGGTTTTCAACCTTCCGTCCCGAGTAATTGGCGACGCCGACTCGCACCGTTCCCGTCGTCCCCACCACCAACGGTCCGGCCCGGACGCTCGACGCTGTCACAGAGGTATTGGCGGCGTCATTTTCTCCCACGTTCAGCAGGACGAGTCGTAGTCCGCGTTCCTTGGACGCCCAAGCCGCGAGAGGCGCAGCAAGACCGCCCTCTGTGCGAACCGCATCCGACGGACCCTCGCGCCGCACCCAGTCTTTTCGCTGAAAATCGCTGACGAAGTAAACGGCGACGTTGACCGCGCTGGGATCGCGCTGCAGAGCCTCGACCACGCCCTCGAACACGGCCGTGATATCGATGGATCGTTGAGAAGGAGTTAACGCTTCGAGGCGTGCGAGCAACTCCTCGGTGCCGTCCGCATCCAACGATGCGCCGGACTCGACCGGCTTGGAGGGATCGGACGTTTTCAGGATCGTGACCGTGTCATCGGGCGTGTCCTTCTGGATGGATTCAATCAGTCGTCGCACGGCGGACTTGGCCCGCTCAAAGGGCGTAGCGCCGGGCGCCAAATAGGCCATGCTGAAAGAATCATCGAGGACGAAGACGCGTTCGGTCCGCCTCGTCCCGCCCCAAGCCGAGGCCAGACCCGATGGGGTGATGAACGGCCGGGCGACCATCAAGCCCAACAGGGCCACAGCCAGACAGCGCAGGGCGAGAAGAATCCATTCTTCCATGCGAATTCGTCGCCGATTGCGGCGCTCGGCATCAATGAGGAAATCCATGGCTGCCCAGCGGATGCGCTTGAACCGCCGCCGGGCGAGCAGATGAATCAGGATCGGCGCGGCGATCGCCCCCGCGCCGGCCCATGCCAGGGCGGGAGTGACGAAGGCGGCAAGCATCATGCTTTCGCCCTCTGCCGGTGCAGTCGCGTGGCGAGAAACGTCGTCAACGCCACGTCCACCGGGTCGTTGGTGCTGATCAGGGCGTAGTCAATCTTCTGGTCCAGGCATGCGCGGCGCATTTTTTCCAGAAATGCTTCCAAGGCAGCCAGATAGCTGCCTCGGAGCGACTGGGGGTCGGTCAGCACTTCCATGTTCAGGTCTTCCATTCCCTCGAACAGCGTGCGATCCGCGAAGGGGAACTGTAACTCATCATGATCGAGCACGTGGAGCACCAGCACGTCGTGCCGTCCGTAGCGCAAGCGTTGCAGGCCGCGGATCACGTCGTCGGAATTGGTCAGCAGATCGGACAGAATGACGACCATTCCGCGCCGGGGAATGCGTCCGGCCAGTTGGTGAAACAGGACCTTTACATCGGTTTTGTTTTTAGGGGCGCTGGCCTCTATGGAGCTGGTGAAATCCGTCAGGATGCCGCGATTGGTCGAGACGGGGAACTGTTGGCGGACGTGATCATCAAAAAGCGTCAGCCCCACTCCGTCCTGCTGATAGACGAGCAAGTGCGCCAATGAGGCCGCGAGGGTCGATGCATAATCCCACTTGGTCATGCGGCCCGTGCCGGGGTGCTCGGGATACGCCATGGAGCCCGAGCAATCGAGCAACAGATGCACGCGCATGTTGGTTTCTTCTTCATATTCCTTGATGAAGAAGCGGTCGGCTTTGGCGTACACGCGCCAGTCGAGGTGGCGGATGTCGTCGCCAGGAACGTAGGGACGGTGGTTGGCGAACTCCACGCTGTAGCCCTTGTAGGGGCTTTTGTGCATGCCGCTTACAAAGCCCTCGACCACGTGGCGAGCGCGCAGCTCCAAGCGCGAAATCTTGCTCAGCACATCAGGTCGAAAGTACTTTGCGTATTCGCTCATTGTCCTCCAGGGGCGTGGAATAGGGCCGGATGCCTTCCAGCAGATCGTCGATCATGCGGTCGGAAGTATATCCTTCGGCCTCGGCCGAGAAGTTGGTCACGATGCGATGTCGAAGGACCGGATGGGCAAGAGCGCGAACGTCATCCACGGATACGTGATTGCGACCGTGAAGGGCGGCCCGCGCTTTTCCGCCCAGGACCAGGGCCTGCACGGCCCGGGGTCCGGCGCCCCAGGTAATCATCTTTTTGGCAAAAGCGGGCGAGCCTGCTTCGTTGGGTCTCGTGCCGCGCACCAGATCCAAGGCGTGGCGAATCACGTCCGGAGCCGCCGGCACTCGGCGGACGAGCCGCTGGTAGCGAAGGATATCCACGGCCGACAGAATCGCTTGAATGTGCGGATCGGATTGCCCCGTTGTGCGGTCGATCACGGCGTATTCGTCGTCGTATGACGGGTATCCGATGAAAACTTTGAAAAGGAATCGGTCCTGCTGGGCCTCGGGCAAAGGATAGGTTCCTTCCTGCTCAATGGGGTTCTGCGTGGCCAGAATGAAGAAAGGCGGCGAGAGCTCATGCCGTTCGCCGCCGGCGCTGACCTGACGCTCTTGCATCGCTTCAAGGAGCGCGGCCTGAGTCTTGGGCGGCGTCCGGTTGATTTCGTCGGCGAGGATGACGTTGGCGAAGATCGGACCCCGAAGAAACTTGAAGGCACGAGTCCCTGTCGCGCGATCCTCCTGGATCACTTCGGTGCCCGTGATGTCCGAAGGCATCAGATCAGGCGTGAACTGGATGCGCTTAAAAGAGAGAGTCAGGCATCGGGCGAGGGTTGAGATCGTCAGGGTCTTGGCCAGCCCCGGCACGCCCTCCAATATGCAGTGTCCGCCGGCGAAAAGGGCGATGAGAAGCTGTTCGAGCACTTCCTCCTGCCCGACGATGACCTTCCCCAGCTCGCTACGGATACGTGCATAGGAAGATCGGAGCTGCTCGATCGCTTCGCGGTCGTCGCCGGCCTCCTCCATCGTCGATCCCTGGTTCTTCAACTGTTCTTTCATTCTTTACTCCACACTTCTGTAAACCGTCCGATCGCGGAATTATAAACTCGATATGCTGAAGCTCCCCGCCTTCCGCCTTCCCCGTTCGTCATTCTTTCAACGCTGCATGATGGGAAGTTGATTATAAGGGAGTTGGAGGATGATGAGAGCGACGGCCGTGCCGTAGATATCACCCACGCCGTCCCCAAACCAAGCTCCGTCGGCATGTTGCAAAGTCAACATATAATCCCGTCGGCGCGAGAAATACTCATCCCAATAAGGGTCCGAGGAAACGTACAACGCCTGAGAAAGATACAAATGGGCATAGAAGTCGTGCCCCCCCGCTGTTCCCGTGGGGTTGATTCGCTCCTTCGAGAATTCCAGCGCCTTCTTGGCGCGGGGATTGGTATATTCACCGGCGTTGTACCAGCAGCACACGGCGGCGGCCGTGATCGGCGGACGCGACTCCCCGCCGGTTGTGCGAAGCGAATATCGTATGCCGCCGTCGCTGTTTTGTGAGGCCACAAGGTAATTCATGGCGTCGTCAATGACATCCTTTGGCACGGTGATCCCGGCATTTCGACAAGAGCGAAGCGCCTGAACCTGCGTGATCGTAACCGACCCTTCATCGCTGTTGGCGGTGGGGGTATAGATCCACCCTCCCGCACTACTCTGCGCCCGCGCCGTCAGTTGAACGGCCCGATCGAGCACTTCGTGAATCTGCTTGGCTCTCATCGAGTCCTCGGTCATACCGTACAACTGACTTAGGAAGAGCGTGGAGAATCCGTGGGCATACATGGGTCTGGAATCTTCGTCGCCACGGGCGATGAGGCCCGTTTGACTTGCGGAGCGCATGATATAGTTGGCGGCCCGATCCACCTGCGGCGCGTAGCGCCCCTGAGTTGTCGTGTTGCCGTCCATCAGCAAGGCCAATCCGGCCAGTGCGGACATGGCGACCGGGTACTCGCCGAAGGCGCCTTTGTTGGACCACGAACCCTGTCGATCCTGATTTCGCACGAGATAGGCCAAGCCTCGCTCGATCGCCTGGTGCGCTTCCGGGGTAATCCCCTTGGGCAATCGGAGCGCAGAAGTCGGCTCTGAAGCAGTTGAAATCGGCTTATCTGTGGGTGCTTGACCCACAGATACTTGAACGAGCAGAGAAACCGTAAACACAGTCCCGATTACGTTCAATCTCATCAACTTGCAGCTGTTTGGGTCGGCACGAAGCACTAGTAGTTCCTCTCCGGGGGCTTCGCCCGGTAAGCGTTGACGGACCGCTGCGTGCCGACAATCACAGCGCCTTCACGCACTACCACGTCACCGACAAACCGCCCTCCATTGCTGGTTCCCGAGAGGTCGGCCCCCTGCCCCACGTTACTGCCTGTCCGCGCGTCGATCAACACCAATAGCGTGCGCAAGCGGGCTGTTTGGGCGCCGGTCGCCGTCACTTCCGGTTGCGTCGTCTCCATCAAAGCGGGAATGAAGCCGTCTTTCACACTCAGCGGTTCATCGGGGTTCGGTAATCCCATGATGTCCTCGCGCCGCCAAACTTCCTCACCGGTGGCCACGTCCAGGGCGACCAATTGGGTCGTTTGCCGCGGACCGCGAACTGCCTCGACGCGTAATATCAACAATCCGTCGAACAACGCTCCGCCCGTTACGCTATAGGCGCCGGTCACCTGACGCTCGATCAATGTTTCGCCGCTGGCGGAATCGACGACACGGACCATGCCCTGACCCAGCCCAATGCCGAGATATCCCTCCATCGGCTCAAAGAGTTGTACGGCAGGTTTGTCCAAATCAACCCGCCAGACGATTTCACCTTGCGCATCATCGACGGCGACGACGCCCCGCGATGGACCGGACGAATCGGGACCGATGATCATCCCCGCGGTCCGAATCAGTCGAACGATCTGTTGCGCTGAACCCGACTGTTGGAACAAAATCTTCTTGATCAGTCGCCCGGTGGCACGGTCGAACAAGTGAACGCGCTGGCGCGGAGCATCGGTGGTGACGATCCGGTCCCCTTGCATCCAGATCGCATCAACCGGCTCTCCTCGGAGATCGCGCTCCCAAATGGTTGACCCGTCCCTGGCGCGCATGAGGGTCAATCTCCCACGAATCGGGGCGGCCGCCAGGAGACCGTCAGCGGCCGCCATGGCCCAATCTCGTTTGGAGGCCTGGCCTACTTCTCCAGGCGTTTCGTAGGATCTGATCCAAAGCCGCCGGCCGGTAATCAACCCCACGGCATAAAGACCCTCCGCATCGTTGAAAATGGCCGTCTGCCCATCTACGATGGCCCGTCGGGCCGGCTCCACTGGTGCAGTAGACCCTGGAGGCAAGACGTCCCGGAACTCTTCGGGGAATCGTAACGCGGTTTGCCACAGGTGTTCACCGCGCGAGGTGGAAAGGCACTCCAACGCTCCGTCGGATCGATGAAGCACGATCCGATCCCTCAGGAGCGGCGAATCTTCCGGTTCGATACGAACGATGCGCCCCAGGTACGAGCCTTCCGTTGCGTTGTAGGTCCACTCCGATCTGCCGCTAAACTCAAACCGATCTCGTGGTTCGGCCGCCTCCGGATTCAGCGGAGAGCCGTAGGCTTCGCGTGCGCTGGTAGGAATTGCAGAGCGAACGTGAGAAGTCCAATCTTTGACGAGTTGCAAAGGCGGAGCCCCTTCCGTGGGTAGCGCAGCAACTTTGGGAATAGGCTCAGAACCAAAACGCAGCTCCAGTTCGTCCAGACACGGAATCAAGGCGGCGATATGGTTTTGAGCGGACTGCCCATAAAGCTCGCAGAGACGCGTGAGGGACGTGATCGCTGTGGGGTCAAAGCGATTCCGAGCACCGGCGCGCAAAAGCTGCTCGGCACGCTCATACGCTTCTTTCCGGCGATCCCAAACGGCAAGCTCAAGGAGTGCGGCTTTGGCCGTCGATCCGATGGTAGGCAACTCGCATAGGGCCAGAAGTTGAGCCTGGGCTTTGCTCGATTCCTGCTCTACCGGCAAGCGTTGCTTTACGGCCGTAAGCTGCCTGCCAATCTCGTCTTCAATTCGGGAGGCCTGTTGGGCGGTCAACTTGCCATGCAGTTCCAGGAGGCGGCTTGCTACCTGCGTTCGGGCAACCGTATCAACGGAATCTTCGGCGTGAACCATCTGATCGGCCTCAGGTCTGAGACCGAATCGCAGTAGGTTTTCATAGGCCGCCTCATACCGGCCCGCGGCAAAATGCTGATCGGCCATCGCAAACTGGCAGCGAAGTCGGTCTGAATCCGATTGCGCAACGGCATCAGCAATCTGGAGCCAGCGCAGCGCCTCGGGAGAGCCGCTGGTCGCCTTGCTCGCAAGGCTCAGGGCGGTTTCCACGCGAACGCGGGCGAAGGATTCCATTCGACGAGGGTCGCCAGCTAAGGCCTGGCTTGGAATCTGCTCTAAGATTTCATCGGCTCGCAGCGCATAGCCGCTCAGCAGTTCGATCCATGCGAGCTGCATGGCCGCCGATGGATCACCCGGGAAGGCGTCAAGGCGAGCTTGTACGACCTCGCGGCTGCGCTCCAGATCGGTAAACCTGCGCACGGATGAGGGGTCGATGCTGAACAGCGCCGTGCCCACGCAAAGCAAATCCCCAAGCGGCACCTGGGATGGAGGTGTGGCTTGCACACCGGATGCGGTTCCGGTCGCAGCGTCTAGCGTGAGCAATCCTTCAGACGTGGGAACGTGAACCATTTCGCCGGATAGCACTCCCCGCCCCGTGGGAACGGCGATCAATCGCGTCGTCCACAGCGGCTTTCCGTCAACGATGTTCAGGCAAGAGATGTTTCGACCGCCGAGCCAGACGCGCGCCGAATCCGCGGCGATGACGTACGAGCCGTGCTCGACCGTGCTCGACCAACGGAATTCCCCGCCGGCGGCGGAAAATGCCAGCAACTCGCGGTGGTCCGTCGCCGCCAGAAGCACCAATCCTCCCGCTACGACCGGCGGCGAGGGTAGCCAGGCCGATACCGGAGCCGTTCGGGGATCACGCCGCGGGCGATTGCCGCGTTCATACTGAACCGCCCAACGGATGGTCATGTCGGCGGCATCCACCGCAAACAATGTCCCATGGCCCGTAGGGACGAACACCAACCCATCGGAAAAAGCGAGGAGCAGCGACGGCGCGAGGGAATTCAGAAACTCGCGCGCCGAACCCAACAGAAAACTGCGTACCAGCGTCCCCTCGGTCGGATTCAAGACCGCGATGTAGAGGTCGGATTGCTTGAAGTACGGAACCCAGACATTTTCCCCGACGGCAAGCGCAGCCGCCCGGAACTGGACGTCGGCGAGCACATCATCGGAATCGTCGGTGGCCCCGCGCTGCCATCGGATTTCCCCGTTTCGGGCATCGCGTGCGACGAGTCGCGTGGCGACGGGATTCACGGCGGCCGTCCGATTGGGCTGAAGGACGGGGGCCAAGTCCTGTATTTTCGTTTCGACGCCCACGGAGCCCCTTTCGACGATGAAGACCAGCCCGTGAGCGACCGAAATCGTCCCGCCGATGTAGTCGTCCATGCGCTCCGCAGCAGGCTGCGCAGGAGTAATCTGACGTTGTATGCCCGATCTGGGATTCCCGCGCACGCGACGTACGGGCCGCTGCTCGGTTGAATCCCAAACGACCGTCAAATCCTGCAAGTCCAGGGAAGTACAGCCGTCCGGTTTTCTCACGAAAAGGGCATTGCCGTCGCTTACAAACTGGGCGGTGGGAAGGACCAGCGACGCCGCGGGGTCGTCGTCGTAAATCCGCCGCCAAAGATCGGAAGTCGCGCCGGGCAACGCATAATGCCAAGGGGCGGATTCCAAAAGGCTCGGTACAACGGGCGGCCCAGGTCGGTATGGCGAGCTCACGGCATGGAATGCACCCTCCCTCCACTGATCCGTGGGTGCTGTCTCCAGTAGCACAAGCCACTTGAAAAGGCGCTTCGAATCCTCATTCGGTTGTAAGTTCCGGGAAAGGAGCTCATTCGCCTGATCCATTCGGCCGAGCAGCGCGTAGGCCGCCGCAAGCTTTCCGAAGAGCAACGCATCCGGCACATCGTAATCAGGAACCAGTTCCACCACGTCCGTCAGCAGAGCAACAACCTCACCGGCGCGGCCCTCATCCAAGGCCCATGACGCCAGGAGTTCGGATGCATCGTCACCGTATTGGGTCATCAGGAACCGACGGGTAATGAGCCGCAACGCCGAGGAATCGTGCTCCGCCCGCGCCCGATCGAACAACCGCTTCGCCTGCCCATCGTAATAAACTCGATAAGCGCTTAATCCCTCAGGCGGCAGTGAAGCGATCATTCGAAAGGCCTGACGACGGGCGGACTCGTAGAGAATCCCACCATCGGACGCAACGCTTGTTCGACCGATCAGGCCGCTTTCGGAATCGTCGATGACGCGCTGCAAAGAGTCGATCACCAGTTTCCAGTCTTCGCGGGCCATTCCCTCCTCTGCATGCTGGAGCAAGTTTTCGGTAGGAGCGGACGTCTCAATCAGGAATGGAGCATTATCGGAGGCGGTTATCGCTGGGCGCACTGAACTTCTGACGTTGCCGAGAGGAACGATTCTGAGTGCTCCACCTTCTCCCTCCTCTTGAGCTTCGGCTGCCGCCACGCAAAGCGCAATTATCAAGGTCAGAAGGACCTCAACAGAGATCGGCGACCGCGAATTCAGTCTTGTTCGAGTCCTATGCACCACGGTGTCTTCCATCAACCGGGTAGATTATAGAGCGTGAAGCCGAAAGGCCGATGGGGTAACCCCGGCCCCACGGCTATTTACAAATTCATATCGGCTGGGGATGCAAAGAGAATCGACCCGCGTACGATACCCCAAGCCCCTCACGGGGGCATCGTAGCGAACTGGGGATGTTCTGCCTAGAAAGTTGCCGGTGTCACGGCCCTGTAATGGCCTCTATGAAAATCTTCGCGTCATCCAGGTCGGTATCATCATCGGCGTCGAGATCGGTGCAGGCGCACCGATTGGGACCGCCGGGTCCGGTGAAGCAGTTTTGGAAAAAAGCAACGTCGATCAGATCGACATGACCATCCTGATTGCAATCCCCGGGGTCCGTCACCCTGCATTCGTGTTCGATGCAAATCGAGCCCTCCGGGCATTCGGAATTGTTGATACAACAACCTGCGATCACCGTGGTGTCACAAAAGCTGTCGAATAGACCCGGACCCCCTGCATTGCAGAAGTTGTCCCTGCAGGGAGTGTCAGCCGGGCAGTCGGCATCCGTGATGCAGCAGCCCGCAACCACTGTGAAATCGCAAGAGTTATCCAGCGGATCGGCGGGATTCTCAAAATTGCAGTAACGGTCCACGCACGTAGTGTCCGCGGGACAATCGGCGTCGGTTCTACAGCAACCGGGGACTGGTTCGGTATCGCAGACGCTGCACAACGGCGGCGGACCCACCAGCGCGCAGAAGCTGTCCACACATTCCGTATCCAATGGGCATGCGGCGTCCGACACGCAGCATCCCGCCACCGGCCTCACAGCGCAGAAGTTGTCGAAGAGATTGGCGGGACTCCCTTGATCGCAGTAGGAGTCGACGCAACACGTATCCACCGGGCAGTCCGCGTCCGTCCTGCAACAGCCATTGATGTTCTGCGCCTTGCACGTATGGTCGGCCAGGTTGCAGAAGCGATCCACGCACTTGCTGTCCGCCGGACAGTCGCTCGTCGTACAGCAGTTTGCGGCACAGGATGTCGAATCGCCCATCGGTGTACCGCCCCGGTCCGCGCAACAGACGGGAGCGAGATCATCACAGTCACCATTGCCGAAGCAGCAACCCGACGCCGACCCGCATTCCGAATTCGTCCCCTGGGGAACGCCGCCGAGCTGGACACAACTTGCCGGCACAGCATCGTGGCACTCACCGCTCGGCAGGCAGCACGCTTCCGTCGGCTCGGTACATGTCGCCGCGGTGCAAGGTACGCCGTCGCCCTTATAGACCCCGCCCTCCGACTCGCACGTGAAACGATCCATGACCACGCATTCGCCGGTGGTTTCGCCGCTGACATTGCCTTGATCGCCTGCTGTCGTCGGACCGTTCTCCGGATCGAAATCCGACAGCTCAGTAGCCGATGCGCCCGTGGGACACTCCGCCGGTGCACAGACGGGAGGCCCCGGACAACAGGTGTTTACGAGGCACACTTCACCCTGAGGACAAGTTGACGTCCCACCGGGGCATGCCTGCAGGCCCTTGCAGTATTGGATAATCGTACAGGCCGTCCCGCCTTCGGCCGTTTGGAAACACAAACAACTCGGAATGCTGTGGCAGTGTGGGAATCCTGAAGCGCATGCCCCGCCGATCGCGCATTCCGGCAGCCGACAACAGGCGCCCGTTGCCACGACGGCTACAGCGTCTTGAGCAACCCGGGTTGCCCGGGCCGCACTGGCGTCGCGCCGCCCTGTCTTGTCCGACGCCAAGAGCACCGCCGCAAGCAAGGTCATCACGACAACGACGACCAATAACGCAACCTGAGTAAAACCAGCCGCTGCCCGGAGGTGTAGATTCCCCCGCCAATTTGTGTTTGACGACATAGCTTCCTTCCCCCGCTTTCTATTCGCGCGAGCGCGCCGACCCAGAGGCGCTAACCGAAATGGGTTCCCTCCCCGCCCCTGTTGTCCGATGACCCTAAGCTTTTGGCTCGGACAAAGTGCAGCATTATAGCGCAAGGCTCCTCCGCAAACAAGGTTCGGAATAACTGCAAACGCCTATATCCGCAGGCAACTTGCGGGGCCGAGATTCGAGTTATAGGATGATGTTGCGTTGAATTCGCCGACTCCACCGCTGCGGTCGTTGGATAGGACGGCGGAATTCAAGAATGGAACCCCTCCATGGTAATGACATCAATAGCGAATAGACCGGCGATACTCGGTGGCGAAAAGACCGTCACCCTCGACGGAATGGATGCCAACCGCTGGCCCATCATCGGTGACGATGATATCGCCGCGGTCACCGACGTACTGCGCTCGGGAGAGCTTTCGCTCCATAAGGTTACACAAGGTCTCGAACAGGACTATCGGACCTGGCTCGGGGTCAAGCATGCGCTGGCTTGCTGCAACGGGACTTCAGCCATCTTCGCGGCCATGCATTCTTTCGGTCTCCAGCCGGGTGATGAAGTACTGGTGCCATCGGCCACATACTGGGCGTCGGTCATGCCCGTATTGTGGTGCGGGGCCGTGCCCATTTTTTGCGAAAGCGAACCCGATCAGCTCGGACTCGATCCTGCGGACGTGGAAGAAAAGATCACTCCGCGAACCAGGGCCATGGTCGTCGTCCATCTTTGGGGGATGCCGTCCAAGATGGACGAGTTGTTGCGCATCGCGGAGCGGCGCAGCCTGAAAGTTTTTGAGGACGCCTCCCATGCTCACGGGGCGAAATGGCGGGGCCGATTGGTTGGGACGCTGGGCGACGCGGCAGTCTTCAGTCTTCAAACCAACAAGCTGGCCCCGGCTGGTGAAGGCGGAATCCTCATCACCAATAATGACGCCATCCACGAGCACGCCCTCTGCCTCGGACACTTCGAACGAATCCTCCATCTACAAACACCGGCGCGACGTTTCGCGGGGACCGGATGGGGCATGAAGCACCGCATGGCCCCCTTGTCCGCGGCGGTGGCGCGGGTGCAGTTCCGGCACATGGCCGAACGCAACGCGCGTCGCAACGCCAACATCGTGTACCTCTCGCGGCGGCTTGAGAAGCTGGGAATCAACACCTTCCTTCAACCCGACGGCGTCGAGCGAATGTACTTTCTGTTCATCGTGCAGAACGATGAGGCGCGGACCGGACTGAGCACCGACCGCCTGGTAAGCGCGCTTCGCGCGGAAGGCTGTGACGTGGTGAAGCCCAAGTATCCGTTGCTTCACCAGCAGCCGGTCTTCACTGAAGGACGATTCATTGAAATCGCCCGTTTGCAGTCGCTGCCCCGGGAGAGTTTGCCGACGTATCGGCCCGACGCCTTGCCGCGGACCACCGCTGCGAACCCGACGCTGATTCAATTGCCGCCGTTTCCGTCGGCGGACCGGGCATTGCTCGATCAGTATGCGAAAGCCTTCGAAAAGGTCCTCACCGCGGCTCCGGACATCGCCCGCGCGGGTGAACCCGGCGCGGCCTAAGAACGGAATGACTTCATGAAACTGGAGCAAAGTCTGAATCGAAATTCCTTTAGCGTCGGTACGCTTGACGACGACGATCGGCGTCGCTTCTGGCGGGCGAGCACGCCCGAGGCTCGACTGGCCGCGCTCGAGTTTCTACGACAGGTTATGTATGGCTATGATCCGGTTGCCGACCGACTTCAAAAAGTTCTTGTCGTTGCTCAACTCGGAGCACGTTGACTATCTCGTGGTGGGCGGATACGCCGTCGCCTTTCACGGACATCCGCGGACCACGGGCGATTTGGATATCTGGGTCGCTACCTCTGCAGAGAACGTCGTTCGAGTCCGGCGAGCGTTGGAAGGTTTTGGCTTTTCCAAAGAGTTGCTAGCATCGGCTCCGCTGGATGTCGCGGGTAAGGTCATCCGTATGGGCAACCCCCCGCTGCGGATTGAATTGCTGACCAGCGTCTCCGGCGTGGATTTCGACGCTTGTCATCGGAGGCGGGAGACCCGCACCGTGGACGCTATCGAGGTTCCTTTTATCTCTCTGGCCGATCTACGAGCCAACAAGCGCGCCGCCGGCCGCGCTCAGGATATCGCGGACCTGGAAGATTTGAGCTAAACGGGAAGGCGTCACGCCTACTTGCTGTTTTCTTTTGATGGTGCGTAGCGACAAGTGCGCATCACAGTTTGTTGCGTTCAAGATGATCGTTAAATGCGTGAAATGCGAGTTCAAGATCGAAGACCCCGATTGTTCAACTTGGTTTCCTGACCTTACAGTAGGAAAAACGTACTCGGTTCTTGCTGTTGAGAATGACTACTTCCGGCTTGTTGGTGATGAGGGGCGGCCGTATCTCTATCCAGCCGAGGCTTTCGTTGTGGTGGATGATACTCCTGGACGTGACTGGATACGGGAGGTTGACGAAGAGGGTGAAGTATCCGTCGGCCCTGCGGAACTATTGAAGGTTGGATTGTTCGAGGATTACTTTGACGGCAATCTCGAAGCGCAGGCCATTGTCGACAAGTTTCTACGCTGACGACTCAATGCGAAAGTGAATGGTGCACTGATATGCACCCGACGTATTGTTCCAAATCGCAGCTTGCAGCCGAAGTTGACTGCCTGATCCTCGGGGGCGGAATTACCGGTGTAGGCGTTGCCCGCGATGCTGCCATGCGCGGGCTGCGGACGCTGCTGGTCGATTCCAACGATTTCGCCTCGGGCACCAGCCACCTTACCTCCAAGGTGATCCACGGCGGGCTTCGCTATCTCGAACACGGCCACTTCCGGCTGGTCATGGAAGGGATCGTGGAGCGCGACCGCCTGCTCAACCAACTCGCGCCCAATCTCGTGACCCCGCTGCGATTCGTGATTCCCTTTGAAGGACACCGATTCCCTAAATGGCTACTGACGCTCAGCGGGCTGCAACTGTACGGGGCCGTCGACTGGATTCATGGAGGACGGCGATCCAGCTCGCTCTTCAGCGGCAGACTGAGTAGCGACTATCCGACCCTTCGCGGACATCCCTTCGCCGTCTCCTTCTGGGATGCGCAGACCAATGATGCGCGTCTGGTGATGGCGACGCTACGAACCGCGGAAGCGGCAGGGGCCACGCTGCGTAACTACACCTCGCTTGAACGAGCGAATTTCGACGGCGAGGCGTGGGTTGCGGAGTTTTATTCCGAACGCGACGACGCGCGCTTCACGATGCGGGCGAAAAGCGTCGTCAACGCCACGGGCCCCTGGGCGCCGGTCACCGCGCGGCTCTTAGGCGGCGATCCCCAGCCCCTGCGGTGGATCAAGGGAAGTCACTTGCTTCTGGAGCGCCCCAAAGGATTCGGCAACGATGCGATCGTCATCCGCAGCGTTCGTGACTTGCGCCCCCTGTGGGTCATCCCCTGGGAAACGCGGTTGATCGTGGGCACGACCGAATCGAGCTATGACGGCGATCTACGCAACGTTCGCCCTGACGGCGACGAGATCGACGACCTGTTCACAAGCTTTACGCGTTACTTCCCGACGTCCGGTCTCACTCGCGGGGATATCCGCTGTGCCTACGCCGGGGTACGCCCCATTATTGACCAGAGCGATGGTTCCCAGAACAGCCTCTCGCGGAAGTCCGAAATCGTCGTCGATCGCACGCGACGCCTGATCACCATCAACGGAGGCAAGCTCACTACGTTTCGCCGCATGAGCGAACAAGCCGTGGATGAAGTGGATCGCCTTCTCGCTCGCCCAACTGCCGCTACTGACTTGCGCGACCGTCTGCGAAACGCGATGCTCTGGCCGGGAATTACCCGCACCGATGCCGCTCGATGGAGCGCCGAACTTTCCCGAGCAGCCCTCGGATGCAAAGACGCCGGACGACTCACGTCGCACCTGGTACTGCTCTATGGGCGCGACGCACCGGCGATCCTCAAGAGCGCGATCCAAAACAATATGGGCGAGCCGCTGTTCGATGGTTTGTCTTACTGTCTCGCGGAGCTTGTTTACCTGTGCAAGTCCGAGCAGGTGTGCCATTTGCTCGATCTGATGAAACGGCGTACGTCGATCTACTTCCTCGCCGATCAAGGCGGCCAGGCCGCACTGCCACGAATCGTTGAAGGGATCGCACCGGTATTGGGCTGGGACTGCGATCGCGTCACCGCTGAACTCGCCGCAGTGTCCGAGGAATTCGATTCCGACTGTTGCGCCCTCAGTGAATTCGATGCACACGAAGGGAGTGTCTCCGACCGTTTGGAGCCAGTTCTCACTTCTGGTGCGTAATACGCATTGGTCTTCAATACGAGAGCCCGGTCGAGCGAAGATGACAATAAGGGGCCGATTCATTGACAACGTCCCCTGCAACCACTTCGGCCACGTACAAGTCGTGATCGCCGACGGCGACTTGCTGAATCAGCCGGCAGCCGAGATGTGCGATACAGCTTTCAATCTTCGGACCGAATTCGGTGGGCGAGATTCGCAGGCCCGAAAAGGCGTTTTCCTCCAAACTGAACCCTCGACCAAAATGCCGAAACATGGGAGTCGGGTCTTCGGCGATGACATTGAGAAGAAAGCGTTTCGATCCCTCGATGAGTTGGGCGATCGGGCGGCCTCGTTTGACGCAGACGCTGATCGACGGCGGCTCGAACGCCGCCTGTTGCACCCATGAGACCAACAGACCCGACGACCGTCCGGCATGCTCGGCAGTCAGGATCGAGCAACCGCTGGGGATTCTCCCGATCGCCGCGCCGATCTTGTCACGTTCTTTGTCCAAGGGTGCTGCCCTTCCTCGGCCCTGCGTTGAATTCGTGCTGCGATCGTAGAAGAATGAGCGCGGTCTGAAAACCCCTCTCGGTTGTTGTTTTGAGACAGGGCCTAGCTGCGACCGGGGGCTTGCTCGCGCTCACGGAGGGTTTCCAGTGCGCGTTTCGCGGCCTCCTGCTCGGCCTCCTTCTTGCTTGGGCCCCAGGCGCTGGGAAAGCGTTCTCCGGCGATCAGTACGCAGATCTCAAAGCACTTGCTGTGATCCGGTCCCTGCTCGTCCAAGGCCTCATAATGCGGCGTCGCCGACAGACGGCGCTGGGCGTATTGTTGCAGCGCGGACTTGAAATTGTCATGAATCTGTGAGCCTGAGGAACGGTCAAGGTGCGACGACATCGTCGCAAGAATAAAGCGCTTGGCCGGGGCGAGTCCGCCGTCCAGGAACATCGCCCCAATGACGGCCTCGAAAACAGCGGCACGAAGCGACGTGGGAAGCGCCGCCTTGACGCCCACCCCGTTTCCAAGAATCAGCAGGTCGGTGAGGCCGATTTCATCGGCGATCTGCGCACAGATACGACGCGAAACCACCACCGATTTGACTTTGGTGAGGTCTCCCTCCAACCATGCGCCGAACCTGCGGTACAGCTCCTCACACACCACCATCCCCAAAACGGCGTCGCCGAGGAATTCAAGCCGTTCATTGCTCTCCACGCGCGAATTCGCCACGGAGGAGTGGGTCAGGGAGGTGACAAGAAGATCGCGGTTTTGGAAATCGTAGGCTAGAAGTCGCTCGGCCTGAGCGGCCAATTCCGTTAGTTCCACGGATGAACCCTACAGGCCGTTGGCGAAAGCCGCGAACCGTGCTTCCAAGCACGTCCGCAGCTTTCGCGAGCGGCCGGTAATCCTCTCCGGCAACACGCCGCCGGATCGGCTTACAACAACCGTACATCTTATTCATCGGCACGCTTCGTGGTCAAATCCACTGAAATCGTGCAGCGCAATGACCCTCTCGCCAACGTCTGAGCTTGACACCGACCAAACGACGAATAGCATTGAATGAAGAAATCACAGGGGCCTGCCCGGATCATTTGAACATGTTCACCGGCATTGTGGAACAAGCAGGGACGGTTTGCGAAAGTCGCGTGGTTAGCGGCGGAAGAAAACTGTCCGTCGATGCCCGCGCCATGACCGGAGAATGCAAAATCGGCGACAGCATATGCGTTCAGGGCGTCTGCCTGACCATCGCCGCCGTGACGGATAACATATTGATATTCGATGTCATCGCCGAAACCCTTCAAAAAACGACCCTGGGGCGTCTTACTCCAGGCGATCGAGTCAACCTTGAACGATCCCTGCGTGCGGACGGCCGTTTCGACGGCCATTTCGTGCAGGGTCATGTGGAGGGCATGGCCGAAGTCACCGATGTCCGCCGCTCCAGCCGCGAATACGTCATCGCGTTCAAGCCTGAGGAGCGACTGATACCCTATCTTATTCCCAAGGGATCGGTGGCGATCGACGGGGTATCGCTTACCATCGCGGAGGTAGGTGAGGAAGACTTCAACGTCGCCCTGATCCCGACGACTTTGGAACGGACGACGCTGGGCAGCCTCTCCATCGGCGCATTCGCCAACGTCGAAACGGACATTATCAGCCGAACCATCGTTCACCAGCTCAGCCGGATGTCCGATGCATTCGGTATGACATCCGTGGCCGTGCAGAAAGCTGGTCTTGTATGACCGCCGCGGTCGTCGGCCCCCCCGCCTCGCCCCTTATCCTTCAAAGCAGACCCTTGATCGGCATAACCATGGGCGACCCCTGCGGCATCGGGGCGGAGGTTATCGTCAAGGCGCTTGCCGACCCGGCTATCCGCGCCCTCGGTCGCATGATCATCTATGGGGCCGCCGACGTACTCGAAGGCGTCGCCGACGCCGCGGGCATTCGCCCTTTCTGGTTTACGCTTCGCCGGGGCGAGCCGCTGCGCGTGGACAGCGGAGTCGTGGTCGTTGATTTCGATGATTATCCAGCCGGGTTGTGGGTCAATGCGCGTCCCACGGCCGAGGGAGGGCGGGCTTCGCTTCGCTTCGTTGACGAAGCGATCGCGGCCGCCAGGGACGGCGTGATAGACGCGTTGGTCACTGGACCCATCCACAAGGTCAGTTGGAAGCTGGCGGGATGTCGCTTTCCCGGCCACACCGAGAAAATCGCCGATGCTTTCAATACCAAACGGTTCACCATGGCCTTTTTCGGCGGAGACCTTCGCCTTGCACTGGCAAGCACTCACGTCGGCATGTTCGAACTGCGCAATCACTTTACCATCGGCCTGGTATTCCAGCCGATCGATCTGCTTCACGAAGCGTTGCAACGCTGGTTCGGGATCGAGAAGCCGCGGATCGCGGTCGCAGGACTCAACCCCCACGCCGGCGAAGAAGGGCTGTTCGGCGACGAGGAAAAACGCATCATCGAACCGGCGATTCAAATGGCCCGCAACGCGGGCATCGACGTGGAGGGCCCCTTCCCCGCGGACACGCTTTTCACCGAAAGACGGCGATCGCGATACGACGGCATCGTGGCCATGTATCACGACCAGGGGTTGATCCCAGTGAAGCTGCTCAGCTTCGGCACGGCCGTCAACGTCACTCTCGGACTGCCCATCGTCCGCACGAGCGTCGATCACGGCACGGCGTTCGACATCGCCGGGACCAACGCCGCCGATCCCGGCAGCATGAAAGAGGCCATCCGGTTAGCGTGCCGGTGCGCCAGTCCATCCTCACAGCGCGACCCTCATTTTGCACAGGTTGCCTCTGAACAAGAGTGATGGCCCATTCCCAATCCTGCCGTAAGTCCAATGCATTGCGTGGCATTGAGTGCCATAAAATTCCTGAGATTATCTCATTTTCCTTCCGCCGCGCGAGCCAGTTGCGTGTTGATAGTGTAGAGGGAAAGCTCTTATGCGGGTTCAGGGGTATTACGTGCTCATACCATGCGTGTTTGTGGCTGCGTCGACGACGCCGCTGTATGCCCAGCGCGTGATCTACGTCTCTGAAAACGCGGGTGACATCGGCGATGGTACTTCCTGGGCCGATGCCTACACGGACTTGCAAGACGCTCTGGATGACGCCCGGAACGCTGGCGACCTAGACGCCGAAATCTGGGTCGCCGCAGGCACTTACAAGCCCGACCGGGGAACGGGCGACCCGACGTTAGCCTTCGAGTTGTTTGGAGGCATCGCTCTCTATGGAGGGTTTGGGGGATGGGAGGAATCTCGTGACGAGCGCGACCCGAACGTAAACATCACGTCACTAAGCGGCGATCTAGACGGCGACGATGATCCCCATCGTCAGCCCCTTTCAGACTGCTGTGTCATTGGAAATCCGGGCACGTGCAGCGACGCCGACGAGTGTCATGCCGCGGTTGTAGCAGCCAGGCCTGACTGCGCCGACAGATGGAGGCAGATCTGCACTGGCATCGCCATCGCCCTGTGTTGCGAGCTTTGTCGCCCGAGCCGTTGTGACAACACCTACAACGTGGTGCGGGTCACGGATCCCGAATCGACGGCGCCCCGTCTCGATGGTCTAAGCATCGTTGACGGTGAAGCCCTCGATCCCGACGGAAACTACCGAACAGCCGGCGGTCTCTACAGCTTCTTTAGCAATCCGGTAATTACGCGATGCACTTTCGCACGAAACACCGGCGGAGCGTTGTACGCGAGGGGTAGCACTCCGACCGTGGAAGACAGCGTGTTCATGGACAACGGGACCGAGGTTGCCGGGGGGCTTACTGTTGAGATCGACGATCTCGCGGGTCCGATTACCCTCAAAGCCCTCCTCGTGCTGGACAATTCGGGACCGGGAGTCTGGGTCAGCGACACTGCTGTGACGTTTGTAGATTCTATCTTTTCCGGGAACAGCGGCGGAGGTTTGTATTGCCTCTCATCCGATTGCACTCTCGTCAGGTCTCAGGTCGTGGGCAACGACAGTTATGGAATGTACGGCGATCTTTTTGGACAGACCCGCATTGTCGACAGCCTGTTCCAGCGCAACTCCCGCAACGGACTTTTCACGAGCGGGCCCGCCTTCATTGTGAACTCGGTCTTTGCCGGGAATACGACGGGCGGGCTCGGAGCCGGGGTCCGCGCCGGGTTCGGTGGTGTTTACGTGCTGAACAGCGTGTTCTTCGGCAACTCAGCCGACAGTATAGGTGGCATGGCAGTAGGTGACGGTGGAGCGACAATCCGCAACTCGATCTTCTGGGGTAACTCCGACGACAGCGGCTTTACACAACACGCACAGTTTGCCGGGAACAGCATGACGTTCGTCGACGTGGACTACAGCATCGTTCATGGCTGGACGGGTTCCTGGGGCGGGATCGGCAACAGCGGTATCGATCCGATGTTCGTGGACGCGGACGGGGTGGATGATTTTGCGGGCACCGGGGACGACGACCTTCGGCTCCTGCCTGGCTCACCGGCGATTAACGCGGGCGACCCGAATGAGATCTACCTGCCGCTCGCCGACCTCGACGGGCACGCGCGAGTACTCTGTGATCGCGTCGACCTAGGAGCATACGAATTCGGCATCGGCGATTACAACTGCGATCAATCCGTGGACCTGTCGGATTTCTCAACGTGGCAATCCTGTATGACCGGCCCCGGCGCGACATCCATTCCCGCAGGGTGCGAAGCCTTCGACTTCAACGTCGATTCCACTATCGATCTCCGCGACTTCGCGGGGCTTGTAGTAGCCCTGAGTGCTGAGTAAGTGCATCTCCACCGGCTTTGCCCGCCGCCAGACTCGGCGCTAACTCACTGCACCACATCGCCTACCCAGGGTCTTTCAATTTTTGGGTTAGAGTTGGTCGATAAAGGCGTTGGTCAGGGAGGACCAAGCCATGTCACAGGTTATTTCGCTTTGGGAGGCGTTTGCGCAGGTTCCCGATCCGCGGGA
>Ga0187893_10002040_pt1 | contig 45766 bp, 36 predicted proteins | sample MA1701074metaG_FD_139574 | JGI IMG/M metagenome (GOLD analysis project Ga0187893, IMG submission 139574) | White microbial mat communities from a basaltic lava cave in the Kipuka Kanohina Cave System on the Island of Hawaii, USA - MA170107-4 metaG ... | reverse complement strand
GTAGGCCGGCACCCCCGCGCCGGCGACAAACCGATCGCGGACGTAGCGGCCCGGGAGCCGCGGTGCCAGCAGCAGTACGTCGACGCCATCGGGCACATCGATCAGGTCGTATCGCAGCGAGAAGCCGTGTGCGACGACGACCGCGCTGCCGTGGCTCAACTGTCCTCGAATCGCTCCCGCAAACACGTCGGGCTGCGCTTCGTCCGGAATCAGGAGCAGCACGATGGCCGCTTGGGCGACTGCGGCGCCGACATCGAGCACCTCGAAGCCATCCTGCCGCGCCTGCGCCGCGTACGCATCGTCTCGATTGCCAATCGCGACACCGAGACCCGAGTCGCGCAGGTTGAGCGCCTGCGCACGCCCCTGGATCCCGTAGCCGATCACGGCGATCCGCTCGTGCTGAATGGCGCTCAGTTCCGCATCGTCGTCGCGGTACACACGCATAGAGTGATTTTATGGTGCGAGCGCGCGCTAGAGGGGACTGGTTGCTAGAACCCCGCGACGTAGGGCAGGCGTGTGGAGACTCGATCGACTTCCTCGTACCGGTCGAGCAGCATCCCCGTCGTATCCCATGTGCCCGTCACGAGCGCATCGCGCGCGTGGCCGGGTAGCGCAATCGCGCACCGGAAGCCGTCCATCTCGCACGTGCCGGCCTCGAGATCGATCCGCAACCGGACGTCCGGACGCTCCTCGACCCGCTCAATGAGCTCGCGCACCTCGTCCGGTGGCGCCGCCACGCACGGAAGGCCGATCATCAGCGAGTTGCCGAAGAAGATCTCCGCGAACGACTCGCCCAGGATGGCGCGGAACCCGGCGCGCTGGAGCGCCTGGGGCGCATGCTCACGGGAGGAGCCGGAGCCGAAGTTCCGATTGACCAGCAGAATCGAGGCGCCCCGGTACGACGGGTTGTCGAACGGGTGCACCGTGCCGGTGCGGGCGCCGGCCGCCGATCCGGCGCGCTCGTCTTCGAACACGTACTTTTCCAGCCCCTGGAATGTCACCGCGCGCAGATAGCGCGCCGGCATGATGCGGTCGGTATCGATATCGTCGCCGCGCATGGGCAGCGCGGTCCCTTCGATTCGTGTGATGTTCATACGAGATCGCGCACGTCGGTGACGGCGCCGGTCACCGCGGCCGCCGCCACCATCGCGGGGCTCATCAGGAGCGTCCGCCCGGTGGGACTTCCCTGCCGTCCCTTGAAGTTGCGGTTCGACGAGGAGGCGCACACCTGATTGCCCTGCAGCTTGTCGGGATTCATCCCGAGGCACATCGAGCAGCCGGCCGACCGCCACTCGAACCCGGCGGCGCGGAAGATCTCGTCGAGCCCCTCGCGCTCCGCCGCGCGCTTGATCGAGGCGGACCCAGGAACGACGAGTGCCTTCACGTGCGGCGCGACGCGGCGGCCCTTGACGATGCGCGCCGCCTCGCGCAAATCGGACAGACGCGAGTTGGTGCACGAGCCGATGAACGCGACGTCCACGCGCATCCCGGCGATCGGTTCCCCGCCGCGCAGGCCCATGTAGGCGAGCGCATCGCCGATCGCCTGCCCGCCGCCGCCGCCATTCGGCGATGGCACGCGCTCGGTCACAGGGACCGACTGCCCCGGATTGACGCCCCACGTGACGACCGGCGTCAGCTCTTCTGCGCGGATCTCCACCTCATCGTCGTAGCGCGCATCCGGGTCGGACGCCATCGAGCGCCACCACGCCTGTGCCCGGTCGAACGCGTCGCCCGCCGGCGCGAACGGTCGTCCCGTCATGTACTCGAACGTGACGTCGTCGGGATTCACGTAGCCGACGCGGGCGCCTCCCTCGATCGACATGTTGCAAAGCGTCATCCGCTCGTCCATCGACATGCGCGAGACGACGTCGCCGGCATATTCGTAGGCGTAGCCGACGCCCCCGGCCACGCCGAGGCGATTGATGATCGTCAGGATGACGTCCTTCGCGTAGACGCCGCGCGGCAGCGTCCCGGTCACGCGAATCCGCCGCACCTTCATCGGCTCGAGCGCCAGGCACTGCGACGCGAGCACGTCGCGCACCTGCGACGTCCCGATGCCGAACGCCACGGCGCCAAACGCTCCGTGCGTCGAGGTATGGCTGTCGCCGCACGCAATGGTCATCGCGGGCTGCGTGAGGCCGAGCTCCGGGCCGATCACGTGCACGATCCCCTGGCGGTCGTCCTCGATGCCGGCGAGACGGACGCCGAACTCGCGGCAGTTGCGCTCGAGGGCGGCGATCATGTCCTCGGCCATCACGTCGAGGAACGGTCGCGTCCGCTCGCGCGTCGGCACGATGTGATCGACGGTCGCGAACGTGCGGTCGAGCCGCGCCACCTTCCAGCCGCGCGCGCGCAGCGCGTCGAACGCCTGAGGCGAGGTCACCTCGTGAACGAGGTGCAGACCGATGAAGAGCTGCGTCTGACCCGAGGGCAGCGTGCGGACCGTGTGAAGGTCCCACACCTTCTGCAGGAGCGTCTTGGCCATCGAACGTTTTTATCGTACCACGCGCCGCCGACCCGAGACGGATGAATGGCCTGCGATCCAGCAGCGCCACGGCATCTCCACGCCGACCTGAATGCCGATGCGCGGTCCCCATGCCACGCTTCCCGTCGCGCAGCGGCGATCCTCGATCGTCAGTCGGCTCGACGCCAGATCGAGCTGGTTTTCGGCGAGCGTAATGCCGAGCGCGCGCGTGAGATTCCCTGGGCCGCGACACAGATCGGCCTCGTCGATGTGACCGCCGCCTGGCGCTCGCCGCGTCCGCATGAGCGGCACGCCCTCGACCGGGTACAGCGCGCGGATGAGCACGGCGGCAGGACGTCCTTTCGCCTCGGTCACCGCGTTCACGAGGTGGTGAATGCCGTAGTTCAGGTAGACATAGGCGTGCCCCGGTGGCCCATACAGCGGCGCGTTGCGCGCGGTCGGCCCCGGCGCGGCGTGGCAGGCCGGATCGTCCTCGCCGATGTACGCCTCCGCCTCGACGATCATTCCGGCCGCGACACCGGCCGGCGTCCGGTGCACGAGCACCTTGCCGAGCAGGTCTTCGACGACGGTGAGCGTGGGACGGTTGTAGAACGCGTGCGGTAGCGCGCAGCCCTTCGTGCGGGCCGCGCTAGCGGGCCGCATAGGCATGCGACCGCCCCGCCGCCAGCACCTGCCGGAGCGCGCGGCCGGTATGCGACGCTTTAGCCACCGCGACCTTCTCGGGCGTCCCGGCGACCACCACACGCCCACCCTCTTCGCCACCTTCGGGTCCGAGGTCGATGATGGAGTCCGCCGTCTTGATGACGTCGAGATTGTGCTCGATGACGAGCAGCGTGTGTCCCGCCTCGACGAGCTTGCGGAACGCGGCGAGCAGCTTGGCGATGTCGTCGAAGTGCAGACCGGTTGTCGGCTCGTCGAGGATGTAGAGGAGGCGCTCGCCGCCGAACGACGCCAGGTGCGCGGCGATCTTGATCCGCTGCGCCTCGCCGCCCGAGAGCGTCGTCGCCGGCTGACCCAGGCGGAGGTACCCAAGCCCGATTTCGTCGAGCACCTGCAGCCGCCGCAGCACCTTCGGCGACGTGCCGAAGAACGCCAGCGCCTCGCGCACCGTCAGGTCGAGCACCTGATGGACGTTCTTGCCGCGGTACTTCACGTCGAGGATCTGCGGCTTGAAGCGCCTGCCGTCGCACTGGTCGCAGGGGACGAACACGTCGGCCAGAAACTGCATCTCGACGCGCACTTCCCCTTCACCCTGGCACGCTTCGCAGCGGCCGCCCGGCACGTTGAACGAAAAATGGCTCGCCGTCAGCCCCCGCGAGCGCGCGTCGCGGGTCGACGCGAACAGCTCGCGAATCGGGTCAAAGGCCTTCAGATAGGTCACCGGGTTCGAGCGGGGCGTCCGTCCGATCGGCGCCTGATCGACGAGTACCGCATCGGTGATGTACTCCAGACCCTCGAGGGTACGGAAGGTGCCAACGCGCCGGTCCCAGTCACCCTTGGCGCGCTTAATGGCGGCATAGAGCACGTCGTGGACGAGCGTCGATTTCCCAGAACCGCTCACGCCCGTGACGCACGTGAGCGTGTTGAGCGGAATCTCGACGTCGATCTGCTTCAGGTTGTGCTCGCTGGCGCCGAAGAGCCGAATCTTCTGTCCGACGCCTTTACGCCGCGGCAACGACACCGGTATCGCCAGCTCCTTACGGAGATATTTCGCGGTCAGCGACCGTGCCTCGTGCAGCAGACCGTCGAGGTCGCCCGAGTACACCACGCGTCCGCCCTGCTCGCCCGCGCCCAGACCCATGTCAACGATGTGATCAGCAACCCGGATCATCTCCTCGTCGTGCTCGACGACCAGCACGGTGTTTCCCTGATCACGGAGCTGTCGGAGGATCGCGATGAGCCGCTGGTTGTCGCGCGAGTGCAGGCCAATCGACGGCTCGTCGAGCACGTAGAGCGTCCCCACGAGCGCCGACCCGAGCGACGTCGCCAGATTGATTCGCTGCGCCTCGCCGCCCGAGAGCGTCGACGACAAGCGGTCGAGCGTCAGGTAATCGAGTCCGACGTCGGAGAGAAACGCCAGCCGCCGGCGAATCTCGCGCAACACCTTCTCAGCAACGGCCGCCTCCTTTTCGGCGAGCGCCAGGCCGGCAAAGAAGTGCTGCGCCTCGCGGACGGTGAGCGCCGACACCCTGTCGATCGTCTGCCCGGCCACGCGCACGTCCCGCGCCTCACGCCGCAGCCTGGCGCCGCCGCAGTCGGGGCACGCCAGATACCCGCGATACCGGCTGAGGAACACGCGGACGTGCACCTTGTACTTCTTCCGCTCCAGCCAGCGGAAGAACCCACGAACGCCGCCGTACGAGTCCTTTCCCCCCGCTCGGGACGGGTCGCTGCCTTCGACGACGAACTGCCGCTCTTCGTCGCTGAGCTCCGTCCACGGCACGTCGAGTCGGACGGCCCCCTTCCGCGCGGCGCGCTTCAGCTCGGCGAGTTGCGCCCGATAGTGCGGCTTGGTCCACGGTTCGATCGCGCCCTGGTTGATCGACTTCGTCTGGTCGGGAACGACGAGATCCATGTCGAGCTCGATGATGTTGCCGAAACCGTGGCACGTCGGGCAGGCGCCGAACGGGTTGTTGAACGAAAAGAGCCGCGGCTGCGGCGCCTCGTACGCGAGACCGCAGGTGCGGCACTCGAACCGCTCCGAAAAGACAAGACGGGATCCGGTGTCCGGGACCAGAGCGAAGGCCGCGCCGCCGCCTTCCTGATAGGAGGTCTCGATGGAGTCGGTCAGCCGGCTCCGGATGTCACCCTCGATGCGCAGCCGATCGACGATCACCTCGAGGTGCGTCTGACCACACAGTGAGGCGGGATCGATCTCCTCGAACGGCGTCGCCTGCCCGCCGATCAGCAGGCGTCCGAAGCCGCGGCGCCGAAGAGCATTCAGCGTCTCGACGATCGCATCGATGCCGTTGCCATTCCGTATATCGGAGTGTCCGGATTTGGCCGGACCGTCGAGCGGTTCGCCGTCGCCGTCGTCCACCTCAACATCGGACGCCGGCAGCGACACCACCGGAATCTGGAACCCAATCAGCACCCGGCTCCCGGCCGGCAAGTCGGCGAGACGCCGCGCCACCACCTCCGCCGTCTCGCGCGCGACCTCGCGTCCGCATTGACGGCAGTACGTGCGGCCGATGCGCGCGTACAGCAGCCGCATGTAGTCGTGGATTTCCGTCATCGTGCCGACGGTCGACCGCGGGTTGCGGACGCTGTTCTTCTGCCGGATGGCAATCGCGGGGCAGACGCCCTCGATCCGGTCGACGTCGGGCTTCTCCATCCGCTCGAGGAACTGCCGGGCGTAGGCCGACAACGACTCGACGTAGCGCCGCTGCCCTTCCGCGTAGATCGTGTCGAAGGCGAGCGACGACTTCCCCGACCCACTCACGCCGGTAATGACCGCGAGCCGGCCTGCAGGGATGGTGACGTCGATATTCTTGAGGTTGTGCGTGCGGGCACCGCGGATGATCACACTGTCCCCTAATTCGTCTGTGCCGTAAGTCACCCATGTTAGCAGCAAATCAGCGGGCGACTGCGAGGGCCGCGGTGACCGCGCGCGCCACCACGCACAGATCTGCGACGAGCATTTCGAATGCGGCACGGCGCCCTTCGGAATCGGGCGCGCGCAGCACCGAGGACGGATGAATCGTCGCCACGACGTGCCCTTGGCGATCCTCCTGATCGCTCGGCTGCTCGCCGACCAGCATCACGTGCAACGGCGCTGCTGACCACTTGCCGCCAGGGTTCGCGTCTTCGGGGCTGCTTGCACCCGTTTTCTTCGCCACGCATACCCCGGGTGCAAGTACGATGCGCGCGGATGCAGGACCTCAGCCTGATCGTGACGCTCGCGGCCGGGCTTGGCTCAGCGCTCGTGTTCGGCTACCTCACACATCGCATCGGCCTTTCTCCGATCGTCGGCTACCTCATCGCAGGCGTTGTCATCGGACCCAATACGCCGGGATTCATCGCCAATCCAGAGCTGGCCGAACAGCTCGCGGAGGTCGGCGTCATCCTGCTGATGTTCGGCGTGGGGCTTCAGCTCCACGTCGACGAGCTGCTCGCGGTGCGGCGCGTGGCGGTGCCGGGCGCGGTCGCCGGCATCGGCGGCGCGTCGCTGCTCGGCGCGCTGGCCGCGTGGGCCGCCGGCTGGGGCTGGACCTCCGCGGTCGTCTTCGGCCTTACGCTCTCGGTGGCCAGCACCGTCGTGCTCGTTCGGGTCCTGTCCGACACGCGGCAGCTCCACACCTCCGCCGGACACATCGCGGTCGGCTGGCTCGTCGTCGAGGACATCATCACTGTGCTCATGCTGGTGCTGCTGCCGTCGCTCGTCAGCGCCTCGGTGACCGTGGTCGGAATCGCAGCGAGCATCCTTTTCACCCTTCTGAAGGTCGGCGGACTCGTTGCGCTGGCCTTGGTCGTCGGCGCACGGGCCATCCCGCGATTGCTCGATTTGATGGCGCTCACCCGCTCGCGCGAGCTCTTCACGCTCGCAGTGCTCACAATCGTGCTCGGCATCGCCGTCCTTTCGGCGACGCTCTTCGGCGTGTCGATGGCGCTCGGCGCCTTCATCGCGGGGCTGACCGTCGGGCGCTCGGAGTACAGCCTGCGCGCCGCCACCGAGGCGCTGCCGATGCGGGAGGCATTCGCCGTCCTCTTTTTCGTGTCGATCGGCATGCTGCTCGACCCGATCGAGTTGCTGGACGCGCCCGGCCTTACGCTCGCGGCCCTGGCCATCGTCGTCGTCGCCAAGCCGCTCGTGGCCGCGGGGGTGCTCGCGCTCATGGATTACCCGCTGCGAACCGTCATCACGGTGCCGGGGGCGCTCGCCCAGATCGGCGAGTTCTCATTCATTCTGGCGAGTCTGGCGCGCGAGCTGCGCGTGGTGCCCGAGACGGCGTCGAACATCGTGGTGGCGGTGTCGATCGCCTCCATTCTGATTAACCCGATCGCGGCGCGCGCCATGCGGCCGGCCGAGCGATGGCTGTCGCGGTGGCGGATGGTCCGGGGCGTCCCCGACGAGGACCGCGGCGCCTCCTCATCGATCGAGCCGGAGGATCGCGCCGTCGTCGTTGGGTACGGCCCGACGGGGCGGACAGCCGCGCGCCTACTGCGAGAGAACGGCATCGCCCCCACCATCATCGAGCTCAACATCGAGACGGTCCGCACGCTTCGGCAGGAGGGGGTTTCAGCCGTGTACGGCGATGCACGCGACCGTGAGACGCTCGTGACGGCCGGCATCCCCCACGCGGCCACACTGATTGTGAGCATCGCCGACGGCGGCTCCGCCGACGCGATCCGCGCCGCCCGGGACTTGAACCCCGCCGTCCACGTGTTCGCCCGAGGCGCCTACTTGCGCGACGTGCCCGCACTGCGCGGGGCCGGCGCCGAGTATGTCTTTTCCGGCGAGGCGGAGGTGGCGCTGGCGATGACCGAGGCGGTGCTCCGACGGCTCGGGGCGACAGCTGAGCAGATCGACCGCGAGCGGGCACGATTGCATGGGGAGCTGTTCGGCCCGCAATAGGAGTATACTCTGGGCTTTACAGGCCCGCTGACCGGGAGCGTGAAGAGGAGGGTGGTCGATGCGCGTACTGTTGACGTTTGGGCTCGTTGCAACACTGGTGGCAGGTGTGGCGGCACAGGGTGCGGCCGAGCTGAAGGTTGGCGACATGGCGCCGGACTTCACGCTGCCGGGGACCGACGGTAAGACACATAAGCTGTCGGAATTCCGTGGCAAGCAGGCAGTGGTGATTGCGTGGTTCCCGAGAGCGTTCACCACAGGCTGTACGATCGAGTGCAAATCGCTTGCGGACAACGGCGACAAGATTCGCCGCTACAACGTCACCTACTTCATGGCGAGCGTCGACCCGCTGGAGGAGAACATCAAGTTCGCGAAGGCGACCAGCGTGAAGCTCGGCGAGAAGGTGGTCGAGAAGAAGGAAGCCGACTTCCCGATGCTCAGCGACGCCGACAAGTCGGTAGCCAAGGCGTACGGTGTGCTCAACGAGCGCGGGATCGCCAGCCGGTGGACGTTCTACATCGACCGGAACGGGCGGATCGCGGCGATCGACAAGATGGTCCGGCCGGAGACGTCCGCCGAGGACATGATCGCCAAGCTGGGCGAGATCAAGGTCGCGACGCGGTAGGCACGGACCGTTCACCTCGTTCGGAACGTTCGGGCCGATCGCGCCCGGGCGTTCCGAACACCCCTCCGTGGCGCTGGTTCGGAGGTCCTCATGGATCCTGATGTCCCTCCCCTGGAAGAACCCCTCGCCGAGCTCGAGCAGCGGCTGATTGACGAGTACCTGCGCACGCAGGGACACGATCCAGACGCGCTCCGCGCGAGGCACGACGAAGCCGCGCGCAAGCTGCTGACGTCGGCCGCGGTCTACGCGGCGATGAAACTCACCGAAATCGAGTCGCGCTCACACTACGTGCGCGAGCTGCACGAGCGACATTAGGACAGGGTCCTTGGGTTCACGGGTGCTCCGGTGCACCAAAGCACCTGAGCGCCTGGTGCTGCGTGTTACGATGGGCGTTCACGCCTGGCCGGCGTAGCTCAGTTGGTAGAGCAGTCGATTCGTAATCGACAGGTCGTCGGTTCAAGTCCGACCGCCGGCTCCAGTTTCCCGAACAAATTCAACGGTTTCGAGCGGCGCATCGAACGCTGATCCCCATTTGACGCCCTATCTGACGCCCTAACCGCCGAACAGGGCATCCATCACCCGGGCGGCCTTCGTCGCGGTCTGCTGCTGCAGGTGTGCATACAGATCGGCCGTGAGCCGCAGTTCGGAGTGGCCGAGCAACTTGGAGACTTCGGCGATCTGCACGCCGGACGCGAGCAACAGGCTGGCGGCCGAGTGTCGCAGATCGTGGAAGCGCACCTGCGGCAGCTTCGGATCAGCCGCGTCGAGTAGACCCTCGAGGACGCGCCGCACGTTCCGCGGGTGGAGCGGCGCGCCGACCTTCATCGCCTGCCCTCTGCCCTCCCGGTACGTCCGGTAGGTCGTGAAGACGAGGCCCGTCTCGAGCCATCGCGCGCCGGCTTTCAGGCGCTCCTGCAGTTGGCGCTTCCGGTGCTCGCGCAGCGCCTGGATGCAGATGTCGGGCAGGATGAGCGTCCGGCGGCTCTTCTCGGTTTTCAGGTCCTGCAGGACGAGCCGCTTGTCGACGAGCTGCAGCTGCTGCCGGATGCGGACCTCCCCTGTCTCGATGTCGACGTCGTCCCACTTGAGGCCGCACGCCTCGCCGAGCCTGAGGCCGCACGCGAGCGCCACCGAGAACAGCGCGCCGAGCCGGTGCTGCTTCGCGACGGTGAGAAACGCTGCCGCCTGGTCGAGACTGAGCGGCACGATCGGGCGCCGCTTTGGCTTCGGCACCGTCACGAGCTCCGCCGCGTTGATCGTCACGAGCTGGAGGCGGCGCGCCTCCGACAACGCCGACCTCAGCACGGCATGCGCGTACGTGATGCGGCGGCGCGCGCCGTGCTGCTGCTTGTGCTCCGTCAGCCAGCGTTGAATCAATTGCGGCGACAACTGCTCGAGCCGCAAGGCGCCGAACGCCGGCACGAGATACAGCTTGATCGCGAAGTGGTACCCGCGGCGCGTGCCCGGGCGCCAGTCGTCGGTGTGCAGCGCGAACCACTCTCCAAGGAACCGCCCGACCGTGGGCGTGCTCGTCGACAGGAGTTGCCCGTCGACGGCGCGACCACCGAGCTTCCGGAGCAATTCGATCGCCTTCGCCTGCGTCGGGGCAAACGCCGATTTCCGCCGGCGCTTGCCGTCGATACTGCGGCCGAGATCGATCCGAACCTCCCATCGCCCATCAGGCCGCTGGGTGATGCTACCTTCCCCGCGTCCCCTTCGTCTTGCCATCTTTGGCACTCCCTTCTGAACTTGCGGTACCTGCTTCCGCTTGTGTAGTTGGCCATGGTCTCGAAACAGCGCGAGCACGCCGAATCTTCTTCGCGTACTCTCGATCTGTGGTTCGTTTGGACTTCTTGCCTTCCGAGGTCGAGAGCCACGCTGTGACGAAGCACTTGCGCCTGCAGTATTGCTTCTTCTTCACGCGGTAAAAGATTCGGCCGCAGACCGGGCATCGCCGCAGCGGGCGTATCGGATTCCGAATCAGTAACTGGTACACCTTCTCGAGCACCACATCGCGCAGCCGACCCTCGACGACGCCAGCGATGTCGTTCTCAACGGTGATCAGTGTTTTCCTCACTGATACGTCGAATGGTCGGCCCGCCACTTCATTGAAGCCGCGCTCCCGGCCCTGACTGTGAGCATCGCGCAGAGCCACACACCGATCGAGCAGTCCCGCGACTTCGTTACGCAGGGTTCGCAGGCTCTCCTCGGGTGCCTTGGCGACTCGTTCGGACGAAACGAAATGTTCTTGACCGGCTCTATGGGGTATAGATTCGCCGTCCCGCAACCCACCTTGCAGAAACACCTGCAGGTCGTCCCGCAGGTTCTGCCAGTCACCAGTCCTATAGGTGTCGAGGTCGTCAGTCGCAAACGCCACTACAAACTTCAACTGCTCGGCATCAGTCTTCATGGCAACTCCCGGGGGCCTGATTCAGTCACCGACGTTATCTGCGTATTAGACTTTATTAGACATGTTGTAGTCAATTGCGTCTGCTATAGTCCTGGCTGGACGGAGGATAGGGATGACAGACTTGTCGAGGCCGCCGCGCTGGTCTAGCGGAGAGCGACTCTTGTATCGGCCGTGGGAAGTTGGAGAGTTGATCGGCGTCAGCCGCGCGCAGGCCTATGCACTCATCGCAGCCAAGATCATCCCCAGCATCAAGATTGGGAACTCGATCAGGGTGCCGGCTGATGCTCTACGCGAGTGGATCGGACGCCAACTCGCCGAGCAACAGGGGACGGTTGGCGTCAAGTGATAGTCCGCGACTACAGGGACCTCTGCATCGAGCAGCTCGCCGACGAGTTCGCCGCGGCCACTGAGCGGATCGCGCTGCTGAGCGAGGCCGTCGACGTCTATCGCCTGATCGCGCTCGAGGTAGTGGCCCGGCTGCGCGAACACCGCGTGACGCAGCAACGCCTCGAGGCCCGGCTTGACGCACTCCGCGACGAGCTTCGGCGCTACACCGCCGCGGCGACGGGCGCCGCGAGGGCCGCATGACCGTCACCCCGATCGTCGCCGCAGACCTCAGGTTCTCCAGCGTCACGCCGGCGCAGGCGGCCGCACCGCTCGACGCCATGCTCGCCAGCGTGATCACCTTCCTCCGCCGGTTCGTGGTGGTCACCGACGACCAGGCCGTTGCGATCGCGCTCTGGGCGATGCATACCCACGCGCTCGACGCGTTCGACTGCACCCCCTACCTGCAAATCACGTCGGCGACGAAGCGGAGCGGAAAAACCAGGCTGCTCGAGGTGCTCGAACCGCTCGTCGCCCGACCGTGGTTGACTGGGCGGACATCGGCCGCGGCGCTCGTGCGAAAGGTCGACGCCGAATCCCCATCGTTGCTGCTGGATGAAACGGATGCCGCCTTCGGAGGGGAGAAGGAATACGCCGAGGCGCTGCGCGGCATCCTGAACAGCGGCTATCGCCGGAGTGGCAAGGCGACAGTCTGCGTCGGGCAGGGGGCGAACATCACGGCGCGCGACTTCTCGACATTCAGTGCGAAAGCGATCGCGGGCATCGGGAAACTGCCCGACACGATCGCCGATCGCTGCATCGCGATCCAACTCCGGCGCCGGACTACCGATGAACCCTGCGAACGCTGGCGCGAGCGCGACGGGCATGTGCAGGCCGCCTCGCTTCGGGACCAGCTCGCGACCTGGGCCGCCCATGCTCTCGAGGTGCTCCGGGACGCACGGCCGGCACTACCAGCCAGTCTCGGCGATCGACAGGCGGACGTGTGGGAACCGCTCCTGGCGATCGCGGACCTGGCCGGCTTGGACTGGTCGCACCGGGCCCGACATGCGGCGATCGCTCTCGCTGGCAGCGTCGAGGACCAGGACATCAGCGTCGAGCTGCTGCACGACATCTACCAGGTGTTCTCGGAGACCCCCCTGGGTTTCATGAGCTCGAAGCAGCTCGTCGAGAAACTCGTCGAGATGGACGATCGGCCGTGGGCCGAGTGGCGACACGGGAAGCCCATCACCCCGCGGGCCGTCGCCGACCGCCTGAAGACCTTTGGAATCGTCCCGAAGCCGAGCACATCCGGAAGCGCGCGCGGCTACTACAGGGACCGATTCGAGGACGCCTGGACCCGCTACCCCGGTATCAAACCGTCAAACCGTCAGAACACCAATGAAATCGGGCCTGAATCGCACATTTTGAAGTGTCAGTACGGATCGACGTCTGACACTTCAAAAACGCAAGAAACATCAATAAAGACGGGCCTACTTGACGGTTTGACACTTCAGATAGGGGAAAAGGGGTATGACGATGGCGAGCCCATCTGAGCGGGTCCACTTTCGAGGTGGGTTCACGGCGCGCCTCGACGTCGTGCAAACGCTGCTCGCGTTGGAAGGCCGCGGCGCCCGGTTCGTGCCGATGCCGGATGGCGGCTTCAAGGTCTGCCCGGCTGGGCTGTTGACCGACGAGGATCGGGCCGTCCTGACCACGCACCGCGCCGAAGCACGCGCGCTCGTCCACTACCAGGCCGACGACGCGCACTTGTTCACGGACAGCACGCAGGCGCAGGGAGCCCGGATCCCGTCGCCTCGGCAGCAGAGGAAGGAAGCATGAACGAAGGCGGCAAGGTTCTGACCGACTTGGTCCACGCACTCGAGCCGGCCATCGATCACGCGCGCTCAGTTGTCGACGGCGGCCGTGCACTCGTCGTGGTGCGTTTGTCACCGTTCAGGCTGACCGTCACGCTAGAGGGTCGTAACGGTGAAGCGCTGCGCGCCCTGGAGCGGGATGGCGATGCCGAGTTGGGAACGGCAGCCGCGGCCTTTGTTGAATTCGCGCTGCGGAATCACACGTACGGCGCTGCGCTCGGCCAGGCCGCATCGGCTGGTTCCGTGCGATTCATCATCCTTTTCGACGAAGGCGAGCACCGGGCCTGCCTGCGGGCGGAGATGCCTGAAGGCTCAGCGAAGATCGGCGAACTTCGCGGCGAGCTCACGGCTCACTGAAAGGACGAGATGAATAAGTCGTTGTATATCAATAACATAGGCCGTGCGCCCTATAGGGCTTCGCATTCTTGAACAGTACGCGTCTCAAGACCGGGCCACCGGTCGCGCATGCACCGTCGCCAAATTCGAAGGGGGCCACTCTCATGAACGCCGAACAATGCACGTGCGCGTTCTGCGGTCGGCCATTCGACCGAGGGTCGACAAAAGGCCGCCGGTCACTTACGTGCGGAGGGACCTGCCGTCAGCGACGCAATTCATTGATTCGGTCGCTGCGGCGATGCTTCGTACGTTGCACGCGTCGACTCCACGGCGGGGCCAGGCGAGAAAGGCTGCAGCAGTGCCGACGGACGACATCGCGTCGGCGTTCCGGCCTGTCGATTGGTCGCGGTTCTCGAGGTGGCCGTGAGCAGCGCGTGCTACAATCGCTCTCGCAGCAGGCGCCCGCAAGGGCGATCTGGGTCACGCGGTGTATCACCGTGCGGCCAGCCGATCGCCTGCTGCTTCAGCAGACACAAATCGAGGCGCTCGACCGCTACGGCTCAGAGGAGTCCGCATGTCGGGCGTAACGCAGTTTTGCACGCCTCCGTCGAGCGCGCGCACCTGCCAGGCATCGAATCGTTTTTCGGTGTCCGCGGAGCAGTGCGCCGGACGCAGTCTCCGCCGGACCAAAGGAGATTGCGGCAATGAAAGCCTTCAAAGGCAACGGTTTCGAAATCGACAGTACCGGATCGCTGAAGCGGACACTCGACTTCGACAATCCGGGTGCTCAACACGTGCGTTCGTTCAAGGCGGCCGCGGCTTCCGTCGGCCAGTTCCTGGGGGGTTTGCGCGACACGATCGCGACAGAAAATCGAGCGCTCGATCCTGATGAGCGCGTGGCGTTGGCGCACGCCCAGAACTTTCAAGGTGACGTGAAGCGCGCGCTCGCAAAGGCCGAGGAGCTCGCGGAGGCGGAGCGGAACTGGCGTCCGGGACAACCGGATCCCGACGTGCAGGCAGCCGCAGACGCGCGGGCTCGCGCCGGCATTCACGACGACCGACCCGCGCCAGGTCAGTTTGTTGGGAATGGAGGGTCCGCGCGAAGCCACCGGTGGAACGATGTCTTCGGCGCGCACACGCGGAGCACCGACGGTTGGGCCAGCATGGGCGAGTTCTTCGCGCAGCTGCACAGCGGGCTTCCAGATCACCGCATCCGGGCAGCCTACGCGTTGGCGGGAGGCAGCGGGGCTGCTTTCATTCCCACAGAATACGCGGCGCAGCTCGCAGACACGCCGGTCGAAGATGACATCGTCCGTCCGCGCTGTCAGGTCTGGGGGATGACGTCGGACAAGCGATGGATTCCAGGTCTCGATCTGCTCAACGCCACCGGGGGCGCCATCGGTGGGTTTTCGATTCAGTGGATCGACGCCGGCGACGAGATCGCGCTTCAGACCGTGAAGACACGCGCGATCGAGCTCCAGGCACGAAAGGCCGCGGCGCTGACGGAAATTCCAAACGAACTGCTGATGGACGGGCTCGGTTTCGAAGCCGCATTGACGCGCATCATTCCGAAGGCCATTTCACACGGCATCGACACCGCGTGCTTTACCGGAACCGGTGCTGGTCAGCCGCTCGGAATTTTCAATTCACCGGTTCTGATCACGGTGGCGAAGGAAGTTGGTCAGGCCGGCAGCACGATCCTCTACGCGAATCTCACGAAGATGCAGGCGCGTTTGCATCCGGCGCTGTTCGCTCAGTCGATCTGGGTTGCGAGCACAACCACCATTCCGCAACTGTCGCAGCTCACAATCCCAATTGGCACCGGTGGCGCGCATATCCCCGTGATGTCGCAGGACGGCGACGGGACGTTCCGTATCCTCACGCGTCCAGTCGTCTTCACTGAAAAGGTCCCAGCCTTGGGGGCCAAGGGTGACGTGTCACTCTGTGCCTGGTCCGAGTTCGCCTTGGGCATTCGAATGGAACTGGCGCTCGAGAAGTCTGCGCACGTCGGTTTCACGCGAGACACGTCGCACTATCGGCTGTTGATGCGGCTCGACGGGCAGCCAACGTGGAATTCCGTCTACACGCCTGTCACCGGTGACACCCTGTCGCCGTTTGTCACCCTTGAAGCCAGGACGTAAGCGGAGGATCTGAACATGATGCTTCTTGAACGAGTCAACATTGTCGAGGGCTTCCCGCCCGTCGATCTCTCCACCGCTGCGAACAACGGCGATTGGATCAGCCTGAAAAACTACCGCAGTGTCGTGGTGCTGTTTCACAGCGGCGTCGGGACGAACGGCCAGGATCCGACGCTGACGATCGAGCAAGCCAAGGACGTGAGCGGCACCGGCGTGAAGGCGTTGAACTTCACCACGATCTACCGGAAGCAGGCAGCGACGGACCTGTCTGGGACGGCCAAGTGGACCAAGACCACGCAGGCCGCAGCCAACACGTACACGAACACCGACGCCGCGGAGCAGTCGGCACTCTGGGCCGTGGAGTTCTCAGCTGCGGATCTTGACGTTGCGAATGGCTTCGATTGCATCCGGGCGACGGTGGCCGACGTCGGCGCGAACGCACAGCCGGGGAGCCTGCATTACATCCTGGCAGACCCACGGTACGCATCTGCGCCGGAGGACATGGCGTCAGCAATCGCCGATTAGCTCGACGCGCTCATTGGGCAGCCTGACTCTCGAATAGCCAGGCCCGGGTGCCTGCCCGGCGTACGCGCCTCCATTGGACCCGGCCGGGCGTTCCTTCGTCAGCCGCGGTGCAACTGATGCTGAACCTCACGATTCGAGCGGCCGTGACGCCGTGGCAGGAATTGCAGCAGCGGGTGCGGGACCTCGAGGTGGCCGTGGCGCGTGAGCGCGAACGTGCGGAGGCCGAACGGCGCCGGGCGGAACGGGCCGAGGAAAAGCGCGCGGCGGGCCTGGCGGATGGCCGCGTGGGGCCGAGACGGAAGGGGACGGGCCGATGATGCATGACCGCAGGGCCGATCGTGCCGGAGAAACCGTGCGCACGCTTTCTGCGACCGTTCTGTGCCTCGGCTGCGAACGCCCGTTCACCCCGCAACGTGCGAACGCGCGCCATTGCCGCCCGTCGTGCCGAAAGCTCGCCGAGCGGAAGGCCAAAGAGGTACGGCTCGGCGCGTTGCTGGATCGGCTGGACCCGATGGACCCGGGCCGTCCGGAGTAGGGTGTTGGGAAACGCCAATGTCCGCGAGTTCCTCTCGACCATCGATCTTTCCGAGTTCAAGATCACCATTGAGCAGCGGAAAGAGATCGCGAAGTTGCTGCAGGCGGCTGAGGCGAGCCAAAGGGCCACAGCAAAGGTGCTCGGCGTCGATAAAGAGACTGTCGCGAGGGATCTTGGCACGCGTGGCGCAAATGCGCCACCGCCCCACCAAGACAGCGACAAAGAATCACAAGAAATCGCCGCGTCTCCCGTACCGGGTGGCGCAAATGCGCCGGCCTGGTTTCAGTCCGACGCTGATCCCACCCGAGAAGCGAAGCGTCTGGAGCGCAACCAGCAGCGGGAGGCCGACCGCGAGCAGCCTGATTCTATTGGCGATTTTCGCGGCAGCGGCCTGGTAAGGGGGTAACCGCGCCCCCCCTGGCGGGTGTAGAATGGCGGCACGTAGAAGCGGCGCCGCCGAGAGCTGTCAACTCCCGACGACGCCTAACCCCGTGACCGCCGAGACGGTCCGCGAGGCTGACGCATTTTCGCACGCCCCGCCTACCGCTTTCGGCCCTTCCAGAGTTCGGAGGGCCATCAGATGTCCAAAAAAGTTCGACGCTCCACACCAACCGTACCGGACCGAACCGCGTTCGGCGAATTCGAGGACGCGCACCGCGCCGCCACGGAAGCGGCCGCGATGTTGATCGCGTTCTTCGAGGCACAGGCCACGGCTACTGCGGACCCGGACTTGGCGCCGCATCCGCACGCGATGACCGCCGCGCACGGGTATCGCAACCTCGCCGGTTCGATCATCGAGCAACTCGACGTCATGCACCGGGCCGCCGATGCGCTGCAGCGTCAGGGCGGTGCGCGATGACTAGACGGCTCGATATGGGAAGCAGTGACGAATCTTCAGCAAATCTGCAAAAGGTGCTGACGTTCGCGCCATCGTTCGTGCGCTCGACGCGCCAGGGTGGCGGCGATGATGCGGATTTGCAGCGTCTGCGCATCCTGCTGCACCACCTCGCCGCCACGAATCGGTTGCTGTTCGAGATGAACCTGTGGCAGGTGCTCGATGATACGGTCCGCATTCTCCATTCACGCCTGCCCGTTGACATCGCCGTTCAGTTGGTCGTCGCGGCGGCAGCGTCATTGCAGGATGTCCACCCGCAAACCGTGAAGGATTGGATCGCTGATCTTGAGCGGCACACCAAGCGAGGCGGTGCGCGATGACAACCACCACGACCGCACCCCTCGGACTGCGCGCCGTGTTTGCGGCACTTCGCGCGGACGATGAAGAACACAGCTTGGCCCGCGTCAATGCGGCTCACTTCGCGAAGATGGCTGAGCGACTGTTCGACGACGACCTGACCACATTCGCGAACTACAAGGCGATCGAAGCGCGCCTACTCGAGGCCGTCGGCGGGTGCGCTGACCGACGATCCGACGCTCACCGGCCGCGGCCGGGACGCGCTCATCGCGCTCGAGGCGTTCCGGCTCGGCGTGGCCGTCGGCTGGCGTTTGACGTCGGCGATCGGGGGGCGCGATGACCGCGCGACGAAAGGATGAGCCCGCGGCAGGGCGGCTCGAAGCGCTCTGCGATTCACTCGAGCCCTTCCTGCGAACCATCATCGAGCGCGTCAGCCGGCAAACAGTCCTGTCGCGGCACAAATGGTGGACGACGGGCGCACAGCGACGCGCCTGCTCGAGGACGTGTTGCAAACCGTCGTCAAGGCGCGGCGGCACGAACGGGACATCGCCGCGGCGGACGAGGAGCGCACCACGTGATCGGCTACGCGCACGCGATCAAGGTGCGGGCGCTCGCCAAGCTCGGGGGAACTGCTCAAGCAGATCGAGAAGCAGGCCGGTGCAAGAGGACGGCCTGGGCCAGGAAAGGGTAAACGGGGTTCCGCGATGGCACCCCGTTTAGATGCTCCGCCGACCCTGGCCGATCTCGGGGTCTCGCGGAAGGTCGCCTCCGTGGCGACGGATGTCGACGTGAGCGGAGAAGAAACCCCCCGCTGCTCTCAAATTCTGTTCATGCGCAGAGTTCAGTCGCGCAGCAGCGGGTAGCGGAAGCAGCACATGCACTGAAAGGCGGCGAGTGAAGTCTGACGCCCTATCTGACGCCCTGAGGGATGGACGCGGGCGAAAGTGGCCGGACGCCAGCGGACGGAATCATTCGAGAATCCATCCGATGGCGTCCGCCAGCATCCACAGGCTTTCGCCTGCCGCTACTTCGTAATCGACAGGTCGTCGGTTCAAGTCCGACCGCCGGCTCCAATTCTTCTCGGTTCGTTCCGGTCACACGGGTGACGCGTTCATTCCGACTGGGTCACGCCGCAGCGGCGCCTGTCGGTCATGCTCGGCCAGAGCGAATCATCCTGTCACGGACCGCGCACAACTCCTCTCTCCACAGGGTTGACGGCCGCTCACGAACACCTGTATTCGTCACGATCATGCGAGCCGGTTGTCCCGCGCAGCTGCTGTCTCTACTCATCTCCATCTCGATAGCCCCATTGACAGCAACCGTTGGCGACGCTGACGGTACCGCCGCTATCACGGAGACCGGGCCACTTGCCCTCACCGTACGAGTACGCGACACGGCCCACGTTCCAGGGGATGTGTTGGCGCAGGCGCAGGGAGACGTCACGCGCATCTACCGGCAGGCCAGCGTGGATCTCGTGTGGGCGACTCCAGAATCACTGTGCGCCACATCGAACACAGCGCGGCACACTGAGCTGACGATCGCACTCCTGTCCTTCGAGCAGGGGGGGCGGATAGATTCTGGCGTCACGACTGACCGCGTCGGCTTCGCAGCGCGCGACGCCGCCGGAGACGGACGAGTCGCGTATGTGCTCTACGATCGGATTGACGTGCTCGCTGAAGCGAACGGATGGGATCCAGCGCGGATGTTAGCGATTGCCATGGCGCACGAGATCGGCCATCTGTTGCTTCCGTATGATGCCCATTCTCTCGATGGCGTAATGCGTGGGGATTGGACGAACGAGGACATCCAGCTGGCTCAGCGCAGCCTGTTGTTCTTCAGCGCGAAGGAACGCGATCTTCTCCGCAGCCGCATTGTGACGTTGCGTGGTGAATGGAGGCACAAGTCTGTTTGTCGGGACCACTCGCGCCTGAGATAGCCTCATCAGAACGAACCGGTCGGTGATTCTATCGGATCACTCCACGACGAACCGCAAACAGAACAATTTCGGCCGCACTATGGAGGCCGAGCTTTTCCATGATGTGCGCGCGATGAGTTTCGACGGTCGTGGGACTGATCTTGAGGAGATGGGCAATCTCCTTGTTCGTCTTCGCCTCGGCGATGAGCTGAACGATTTCTCTCTCGCGCTGGGATAAGGACTCATAGGGATCGGAGATGACTTTATCCTTCCCCTGCCGCACGTACTCGTCCAACATCACGCGCGCGATCATAGGGCTGAAAAACGATTTGCCCCGTGCGACTTCGCTGACGGCCTGAATCAGGTCGTCAGCAGCCGAGTCCTTCAGAAGGTAACCAACGGCCCCGGCCTGAAGAACTTGCCCGACGTACGCTTCGTCCGCGTGCATGCTTAACACAATAATTCGAGTGGATGGCACACGGCGAGCGATCTGGCGTGTCGCCTCGATTCCATTCAGAAGCGGCATCGCGATGTCAAGAATGGTGACGTCAGGCTTGAATTCCTCGCTCAGACGAACAGCCTGGCGGCCATCCGCAGCTTCTGCCACCACTTCCCAGTCCTGTTGTTCCTCGAGCACCTTGCGAAGACCCTGACGGACCACCGTATGGTCGTCGGCGAGCAAAATGCGCAGATGACTCATCAGCCTGCCAACAGTTGTGACTGCGATTCGTCAGCGACAGTCCGGGGCCTGAGGGGGAGACGCACGGCAACGCGCGTGCCGCCACCCAGCCGAGGTTCCAAAACGAAGGTTCCGCCAAGGGCCTGTGTACGTTCACGCATTCCAATAACGCCCAGCCCGCGTGTAGACGCCGGTTGAAGTCCTGGCGTGGGCCGATCGACGCCCTTTCCATCATCCTCGATCGTCAGGTCAAGCTCACCCTCTGTCTGCGACAACCTGATCACAGCACTCCTGGCACCGCTGTGCCGCGCGACGTTGGTTAGCGCCTCCTGAGCAATCCGATAGACGCAGACTTCGACCTCCTGTGGCAGACGCTGCTCCATCCCGTTGTCTATGAGCTGAGTCTCGATGCCGGTTCTCTTTGAAAACGTTCGTAGGTACGAACGGACGGCCTGCGGCAAGCCAAAATCGTCCAGCATCGAGGGGTGCAGCAACTGAGACAGATCCCTGACGCTCTGCAGGGTGTTCTCGGTAATCGATCGGGCGTCCTCCAGCCAACTTGCGATACGAGCGCCGGGCTCGACGTGGCGAAGTCCGTCAACGCCACGCAGTGCCACCGCGACATCCATCTTGATCGCGGTCAGCGCTTGGCCGACCTCATCGTGCAATTCGCGAGAAAGGCTGCGTCGTTCCTCCTCTTGGACCGTCACAAGGCGAGCCGACAAGCGCTCCAAATCCCGGCGGCTTCGTCGTTCTCCAGCCCGACGCTCTTCTATCTGACGCTCGAGACGACCAACATAATGTGTGGCCAAGATTGCCACAAGCAGACCGACGAGGATCGCGAACGCACCGATAGCAAGCAACCGCTGTCGCAATTCAGCATATAACGCAGATACTTCTTCTTCGTGCCGCCGCTGCGACAGAACTTGAAGTTCAGACAAGCGATCGATGATCTGCAAAATCGTCGTTCGAGCCGGCACGATCCGGCGCCGCAGGATTGCGGCGGCTTCGCTTGTATTCAGTGGCGCGCCTGGGGGCAACGCCAGTTCTCGTGATTTCCAGAATTGCGCGAGCTCTGTCTGGAGCTGCGCCCAATGTTGCCGCTCGTCCGCAGAGGCGATATCGACCAGCGATGTGGGCAGCAGCCTCTCGACTTCTCCGCGAATCTGATTGAGCTCCCGCTGATAGTCGTCGACGTTCACCGATCGATTGTCGATGATGGCGTCGCGCAAATAGATCGAGCCGATGAGCACGTTGGTCCGAATCGTCGACAACAGGAGCGCTGCGCGCTGCGCTGCCTCGTGCTCGGCCGCCGTTCGCTCCTCCACGGCACGCAACAGACGTACGAGCTCGTTGCCAGATAGCATCCACAACCCGAACACGATTGCGAAGCCAGCCATCAACACGCCGCGAATCGACGACTCTGGACGAAACCGCGGTAGCAGATGAGACAGTGGGCGAATCACGCGCCGATAGAACGGGATGCGATACGTCATGGTTCGCGCGAACTCGTGGAATGGACTCCGACCTCGTCCTGGCGCGCGAGGTGACGAAGGTCCAGGAGCCCTATTTTACGTACATCGTGCGCGGAAGACTTCCGGCGTGCTATCCGGTCAAGGGTGTATTTTTGAGCCCAACACAGAGGAATCCCGCCCCTTCCGGAGAATCCGTCGGCACGCCCAGGCCTCACTGTGTCTGCGCGCTGTCGGCAACGAGTGAGCCGGACACCAGAGACAGGCTCTGCGCGAAGGCTCCCCGATACAGGTCGTACATCGCCTGTCGTTCGTCAGGGAACTCATCGTAGAGAATTTGCAGGAGCGTATAGTCCGCACCGCGAACGACGGGATTAATGACGTGAACGTACACAACGTTGCCGTCGGGCATCGGTTTGTCAATCTTCAGCAATTTCCAGCCGGCCGCTTGTTGTTGACGTTCGGGCTTGTCGGACTGTCGCAGCGCTTGTTGAAGCCTCGCCATGATGGCCTCGAAGTCCTGTGTCTTATCGGCCTTGATCACGACCGTCCAGAGCGCGACGCCACCGTCAATGGTGAACGCCGTTGGCCGAGCGTCCTGCGTGGTGGTTTGCCCGCCAACCTGCGCCACAGCCAACCCGACAATCACGGCACTCATCAACCAGTGTGTTCGTTCTCGCATGGCAGCATCCTCAGTTCGTCAATTTCGACGTCGATACATCCTGCGCAGCGGATGTGCGAAGAACCATCCGGTCGGAACGGTATTTTATTTTCCAGCTGCGCGACAGAGGAGCGCCGGGTGGTCGTCTGCCGCAGGTACAGTCCACAGCAGCATGGCTCACGCGGGAGGAGTCACCGACCAGCCATCCCGCCGAAGCAGCATTGGCTGTCCTGTATCAACTCGGCCGGGTACCTATGTAGAATCCCGCCATGGCGCAAATCACCTTCACACGTCCCGACGGGAAAGAGTGTTCAGGGTTCTACATCGAGCCGCCAGCCGGCAACCGCGCACCGGGGCTCGTGGTCATTCAGGAGTGGTGGGGGCTGAACGATCAGATCAAGGGCGTGGCGCAGCGGTTTGTCACGCACGGCTACCGCGTGCTCGTCCCCGATCTCTATCGCGGCAAAGCGACCGTTGAGGCGAAGGAAGCCGAGCACCTGATGGGCAATCTCAACTTTGCGGACGCGGCCGGCCAGGACGTCCGCGGCGCCGTTCAGCACCTCAAGAAGTCGAGCGCGCAGGTCGGCATCACCGGCTTCTGCATGGGGGGCGCGCTCACGCTCCTCTCAGCCGTCTTCGTGCCCGAGGCGGACGCGGCGGCCGCCTGGTACGGCTTCCCACCGCTCGAGTACATCGACGCGAGCACGATCAAGATTCCGTTGCTGGGGCATTTCGCGACAGAAGACGCGTACTTTCCGATCGCGCAGGTCGATGAGCTCGAAAAGAAGTTGAAAGCGGCAGGTGTCCGCTACACGTTCCACCGGTACAACGCACAGCACGCCTTCGCCAATGACATGCCGAAGGGGCCGGATGTCAAGGCGAAGTACGATGACGCGGCCGCCACACAAGCGTGGCAGCGAACGCTCGCGTTCTTTGGCCACCACCTCGGCGTCGCTGCGCACGCGTGAGATGAGCTGCGGAACCCGGGCGACGCGCTAGTTCTCCGGCGGATTGCCTGAGATGTAGAGCTGATACAGCTCTTCCTCCGACGCCGGCACACGCCGCGTGACGTCGACGACCATCGTTTTGCCCTCCCAGCGGCGCACGAGCGTGTCCTTGCGAAGGTGCCCGAGGAACGTTTCCTCGACCATCTCGATGCACCGGAACGGGATGAGGCGAACGTTCGGCTCGAGGCGGCGGTACAGCGGCAGCCGGATTGTCCACGGGCGCGTAAAGACCTTCTCGTCCTCGATCCGCGCCTCGTACTGGATGGCGTCGCGTCCGAGCGGTGTGTATCGCTCCGTCACGCGCAGCGCGTCGCTGTGGAAATTGCCGGAGCGATCGAGCCACGTGTACGGCGTAAAGCGCGAGACCTCAACGACGAGCGTGTCGCCCTCCCACTTGCCCACCGAGTGTCCCATGAAGGCGTCGCCCGGATACTGCACGACCTCGTCGAGATGGATCGTGCGGTCGGCATTGCGGAACTCAAAGGCCATCATGACCTTGGCGGTGCCCTGAATGATCTGGAACTTGTAGGGCATGTACATCGCCCGTGGCACACCCGGCAGGTAGCACCTGAGCTCTGGATCGCGATCGAGCCAGTTGGCAACGTTCTCGCGCTGCCGCGCCGCCGCCCAGGGTTGATACGGGATCTCGTCGCCCTCGACAACTCCGAGGTCGGCTGGCACCCACCCCACCGTCCCGAGCGCAAGAACGGGTGCCGCGAGCACGGGCACGTCGGGATAGACGCCCCGCTGCGCCACCATCGGCCGCGCCTCATGGCTCACCAGATCCCAGTGTGCCGACGTATTCGCTTGCCAGATGCCGCTGAAGTCGGGCCTGCCGTCGGCCGTGCGTGGAATCTGCCCGGCCGCGCCCGCGGTCTGCGACGCACCGGTCTGCGTCGTGACCAGCAGCACACCGGCGACCACGACGCCGCCAAGAATGGTGCTCAGCAGATGTGTGAACGCGTGGGGCATGGGCTTCTCCTTCGAGCTTCCAGCTACTGCCGACCAACTCGCGACGCGGAGTATACACGGACAAGAGCGCCCCAACAGGCAAAGTCGGTGCGTTGGGGACCCCGCTGGAAATCCGCACGCCAGTCGAGTATCTTCCTCGTCGAATGCTACAAGGAGGGCGTATGCCACGCCGAGCTCTGCTGCGCGTGCCGGCCGCGGCGATCACCATCGTCATCTGCGTCGCGTTCACGGTCGGCGTCGGCCAGGAGGCCGGGTTGCGCACGCCGTGGGGCGAGCCCGACCTCCAGGGACTGTGGAACAGCGAGACGCTGACGCCGCTCGAGCGCCCCGCGCGCTGGGCCGACACGCCGGTCCTCACGCCCGAAGAAGCGGCAGCGGTTGAAGAATGGATCGCGTCGACGCCAGGCCGCGACGACCGCTCCATGCGCGGCACCGAGCGCGACGTCGCCGGTGCCTACAACGAGCTCTGGAGCCCCCCGCGCGATGTCGGGCTTTCGGACCGCCGCACCGGGCTCATCATCGACCCGCCCGACGGCCGGATTCCGCCGATGACGCCGGACGCACAGAAGCGGACGCGCGAGGTGAACGACTACCTGCGCGCGCTGCTGGAGGGCACCGCCAGCGGCCCGGCCGGCTCGAAGCCGTCGCCGCGGCGCAGCCAGTCACCGCCGATGTACAACATCGACCGGATGAACCGCTCCGACGGTCCCGAAGATCGGTCGACGATGGAGCGATGCTTCGGGATTCAGATGCCGGTCTCCGAGCGCGGCGTCTATCGGATCGTGCAGTCGCGCGGCCAGGTGGGCATCTACGTCGACTTCGGCCAGGGCCAGGGGTTTCAGCGGACGATTCCAGTCGATGGATCGTCACATCTTCCGTCGAAGATCCGGCTACTGCACGGCGACTCGCGGGGCCGATGGGACGGCGACGCGCTCGTCGTGACCGTGGCGAATCTTACGAACAAGACCGACTTTCGCGGCGCGCGCGAGAATCTGCGGCTGACCGAGCGACTGACGCGCGTGTCACGCGATCGCATCATGTACCGCGTCACCGTAGAGGACCCGACCACGTGGACGCGGCCGTGGACGTTCGAAATCGCGTGGAATCGCGAGCCGGACCGACTGAATCGGAGCTACGAGTCGACGTGCCACGAAGGGAACTACGGCCTGCTCGGGATGCTCGCCAACACGCGCGCAGCCGAGGCGCTGCACGCGAAGGGGCAGGGCCCCGATCCTGCGACGCAGGACAACGCGACCGGCGGCGGCACGGGCGAGAACCGCAGCCTCGCAAACTTCCCGCGGTAACGAACGTGTCACGCTGATCTGGCACGACGACGGTCGAACCGATGGCGTTGACAGGCAGCCTCGTCGGACCCGCGTCGTTCCCAACGAGCAGCGCGTACGACCTCTGATCTCGTGATCTGGATCAAGAACGTAGGAGGCAGCATGCGGAAAGCATTTGTGGGGGCGACTCTCCTGGCGGTGTTCGTGTGGGGCGGTGCTCCGGTGCGCACGCAGACGGCCGAGTCGCACTACGACCATCTCGTGCGACTGTCCAGCACCTACCAGGTGTCGCTCGACGTCGTCTACCGCACGATCAACAACTGGGACGCGAAGCTCGACATCATCCGGCCGCGACAGTCGTCGACGCCGACGCCGACCGTCCTGTTCTTCCACGGCGGCGGCTGGACGGGCGGCAGCAAGGACGCCGGGCTGCTCGCGGCACTGCCGTATGCCGAGATGGGCTACGCCGTCGTCAACGTCGCGTATCGGCTCTCGAGTGTCTCGCTGGCGCCCGCGGCGGTCGAGGACACTCGCTGCGCGCTGCGGTGGATCTACCGCAACGCCAAGCAGTACAACCTCGATCTGAACCGGCTGGTCCTCACGGGCCAGTCAGCGGGTGGCCACCTGGCGCTCATCACCGGCATGCTCACCGAAGACGCGGGTCTGGATCTCGGCTGCCCAGGCGATCGCGGCGCCGGGGCCTTCAACACCGATCCGCTGAAGGTGGCGGCCATCGTCAACTGGTACGGGATCACCGACGTGCGCGAGATGATCGCCGGTCCGAACCGGCGCGCCTACGCGGTGATGTGGCTGGGCGGCCAGCCCAATCGCGAACAGATTGCGACACAGGTGTCGCCGCTCACCTACGTCCGGCCGGGGCTACCGCCGGTGATCACGATTCATGGCGACGCCGACCCCACCGTGCCGTACACACAGGCGCAGCGCCTGCACGAGGCGCTGCAGAAGGCTGGCGTGACGAGCCAGCTCGTCACGGTGCCGAAGGGCGGACACGGCGGGTTCACGGTCGACGAGAACGTCCGCATCTACACCGCCATTCGCAGCTTCCTGACGAAGCACGTGGGAGTGGTGACGAGCAGCAATTAGGTCGGTCGCGTGCGTGGTGTCCGGCTTCATCCGGACACTACGCACACATCACGAGATCAAAAGTTGAACTGCGCTCCGATCTTGAACATGCGCGCGGCGAGAATCTGCTGCGCGTTCAGCCAGGCCGCGCCGTACCGTGTGTTGAGCCCGAGCACGGGGCTCGAGTTGAGCACGTTGTAGACGTCGAACATCCCCTGGACGCGGGTTGGGCCCACCCGAAAGATCCGCGCCAGGCGAACATCGAGCTGCATGAACCGGTCCTCGAACCTCGTGCGCGGATCGATGAGCTCGAGCTCGACGCTGCGAACGCCGCCCGCGAGGCCGCGACCCAGCGTCGGCGCGATCTCGGCGTTGGCGGCCACGTAGCTGGCCGTGATGGGAACGCCCGGCAGGCTCTGCAACGCCACGCTCGGCAGCAATCCCCATCGCAGCGGGTAGATCGCCGACAGCTTTACTTGTGTCCCGGCCGACCATGGTGTACTCACGCGACACAGCTCCGCGTTCTTCGGCGTGACGATCGACGTGGACGCCGCCAGACCCAGCACGGTCTGCGGTTGCACGTGGGGGAGGCCATTGAACGCACACGTGTCGTGCACGGTGCCCCCAGTGCTCAGGCCCCCGGAGACCATGCGGCCCTCCGCAAATCGCGCGTTGATCGTGACGTCGACGCCGTTGAACACTTCGCTCTGCCGGCCGTAGTGCGACGCCTGGGTTATGAGGTTGTTGATCTGGCCGAACCTCGCGGGCGTGATGTTGTAGAGCCCGCAGACCTGGTTCCCGCCGCCGCCGGGCAGCCGCGAATCACTCGGCGCCGCAATGCAGAACGGATCGAAATCTGCCGCAGTCGTCGCCTGATTGTCGGTGACGAGGAAGTTGCCATACCAGGTTCGAAAATAGGCGACGTTCAGAGCGACGCCGGGTCTCACCTCATGCTGGATGGATGCCGACGCCTGCCAGTTGTAGCCGCGATTCCCGAAGCCGCGCGTGACGTCATCCGCATAGCGCGTGGTGATCCGCTGCTGACCGAAGTTGGCCGGTGAGAGCGGGCCCAGCTCGGTCTCTTGCGGAATGTAGTCGCCGTTGAGGTCGTTCCAGGCCCGCGTCGCGCTGTTGACCGAGGTGTTCACGGGGGCGATGTCGTTGACAATACCGCCCGTGGACTGCCAGGCGACGTAGCGTCCCACGAACACCTTGAGCGCGGTCTTGCCCGTGCCAAACAGGTCGTAGGCGGCGCCCAGCCTCGGGGACAGGTCCGTCCAGTTCGGCGCGTTCTCCACCCGCGGGAAGTCGCGCGCGGGTACCCATCGGCCCGCCGGCAGGTGCAGTTCGGGGATCCAGCCGTAGAAGGAATCGAACCGCAGACCCATGTTGAGGGTCAGTTTCCGAATGGTCCACTGATCCTGCGCGTAGAGACCGAGGCTTCTCACGCGGCCCTCGCGCTCGTAGGGCGTCGCCCAGTACGTGACCGACTGGGGCACGCCGCTCCGGAACGTGTAGCTGACGTCGTGGTTGATGGACGCGCGGCGGTGCACCAGCGCCTCCAGCGCGTAGAGCCCGGTCTTGAACGAATGCGATCCTGTGATGTAGGACACCGTAACCCGCTGGTTGGCCTGTTTGAAATTCTGGTTACCCCAGGCGTTGGTGGGACCCAGACCGTTGCCTCTGGAGCCGTACCGGTAGTTTCTCGACTGCTCCAGAATGGAGTAGTCGTCGTACGTCCCCCCCGTCAGCCGGTTCTGAATCGTGCCGACGACCAGCGTGCCGCCGCCCTCGAAGAGGAGGCGGTTGGTGGCCGGATGCGTCCACGTCGCCTGCGCGACGTAGTTCGGATTGTAGTTGTGGGCGCCCGCGGCTTCCGGCGCCACGAGGCCATTCTGGATAGCCCACATGCAGTTGCAGTTCTTCTGCATGATGTAGCCGAGGTCGACCTTGTGTCGTTCCGCGGCCTGCCACGTCAGGCGGAGGCTGGTCTCGCCGTAGTAGTCGTCGTCGTACGCGGGCCGGCTGAGATCGGGCTCGTAGAACAACGTTCCTTGAAGCCTGTTGTAGTAGTTCCCCGGCAGATACGACGAGGTATGGAACCACCGCTGGGCCGCGAAGAACCACAGCCGATCCCGCCTGATCGGCCCACCCAGCCCCATATTGACGTCGAAGAGCTTCCGGATCTCGGGCTGCGCCCCGACGCCGCGGGCACGCAGCGTGTCGGACACGTTCACGCTCTGCAGGTCCTTGTGGCCCATCGTGCCGAAGAAAGACCCCGAGAACGTGTTGCCGCCCGCCTTGGGCACCATGTTGATGTGCACGCCCCCGGTCTCGCTCTCGGCGGACATGCCGCTCGTTTCCACCGTGATTTCCGCAGTGGCGGCTGGGTTCGGACTGTATGTCCGATTGCCGGAACCGAGCAGGGTGTTCTGGACCATGCCTTCGCGCATCAGGACGAAGTCGGCCTGGCGGCTGCCGTGAATTCCGAAGCCCTGGTCCTGCTCTCCCTGATTGCCGCCGACATCCTGACGGTTGGGCGTGGCCAAGACCGCGCCCGGCACGAGCGCACTGTACAGGTTCACGTTGCCACCCACGGGGAGCTGGTCCACGACGTCGCGCGCAAACACCTTTTGCTGCATGACGTTCTGAATGTCCACGACCGGGGACTCCCCGGTAACCGTCACGGTCTCTTCCACCGTCCCCACTCGGAGCTCGGCATTCACCGTCGCGGTGAACGCCGTCGTCAACTCGAGACCTTCCCGCCTGAACGTACTGAAGCCGGGCAGCGTAAACGTGACCGTGTACATTCCCGGCCGCAGATCGACGATGCGGTAGAGGCCCCGGTCGTCGGTGACGGCCGTGCGAACCTTCTCGATCAAGGCGGGACTGGCGGCCTCGACGGTGACGCCAGGCAGCACGGCGCCGGTCGCGTCGGTCACCGCGCCCGCGACAGTGCCACTGATGACGGTCTGTCCGAAGGCAGCAAGGGTCGAGAAGACAAACGCCGCGGCGACGCTCAACGTACGGCGAAGCATGTCGGCCTCCTTGGAAGTAAAAAGGCCGCCGACGCGCGGGTATGAACGGATGATGGCCCGTCCGTGTGTCTACACGGGCGCGATCCTAGGGAGCACCCCAGGGCAAGTCAAGGCAAATCGGGTGGACGAGGGCGGGTCCTCTTGGACCCGCCCTCAGCCCGACGGCGCGGTGTCAGAACCGGTACGCGATGCCCACTTCCGCCAAGCGGGGCGGCAGGATGGACCGCGGCCGCAGGAACTCGGCACCCGAGCGGTTCTGCAGACCGGTCGCCGTGTTCGCGTTCAACAGATTGTACACATTGAGGGTGACCGTCGCCGTGTGCGCGCGAGGCAACAGGAACCGCTTCTCGACTTTCATGGTCACCAGGTTGAGATTCGGCCGGCGGTGCGTGCCGATCGGTTCCACGTTCACCACGAGCGAGGGAATGGTCCTGCCGCCCCGAAAGTTCACTGTCCGAGCAAACGCGTCGCCGCTCGTATGCTGGAAGTTCCCTGACACCGCTACGTTGGCAGGGAGGATGTAGGTCCCAATCACCTTGCCATCCCAGTCCCAGGTCTTGTCCACCGTGAAGATCTCCACGTTGGGGTTGAAGAACCCGACATGCTCCCCCGCGGCTGAGAAGGTGGGACTTGACGTGCCGAAGCCGAGGGAGCTGGCACTATTGGACCCCCCGATCGGCCAGTTCTTCTTCGTGGCCGAGAAGGAGGCTAGCAGCTGCCAGCGATCCGCAAGCCGTTTGCTGGCCGCCAGCTCAATCGTCCTGAAGCTCATATTGGCTCGCGAGTCGGAGACGGGCGTGTACTGCTCGAACTGCAGGCCCCTCAACGCCGGAGAATACTCAAAGTACGTGACAAGGCCCCCATCGTCAGCCGTCCCAAGCCGGCCGTCGGGGCCCGGGTCCCGGTTCGTGACCGGAATGTTGTACGCCTCATACGGGCGGAAGGGGTTCAACTGGCGCTGGACGTTCTTCGTCTGGGAGTAGATCCCGGTCACCCGGAGCGAAAAATTCGCCATCAGCTCCCGCTCGAGATTCACCGCGAACTCATCGAAGATGACGATCTTCTCGTCGGGGTTCGGCACGAACCTCGGGGGCAGGGCGCCAAACTCATTGGCCGCGGTCTCAATGAAATCGGGCCCGTTCGGATCGCGGTTGGTCTCACCCAGATCCCACTGGTTGTTTCCGTTCAGATCGCGCCAGCCAAAGATGCCGTACGTGATGGCATTCGGGTCGTACCGGGCCGCGAGGGCGACCAGACGCCTGAAGCCGTATCGCCCCCACCCGCCCTTCAGCACAGTCTTGCCATCCCCCGAGAGATCGTACGCCGCCTGCAGGCGCGGGACCACCAGGTCCTGGACGGGAAGCTCCACCCGGTCGAAGCACCGGGCGGGGAACATGACGTCCGATGGAAAGGTTGCGGCCTCGCGACATTGCTCCGGGATAAACACCGACTCATGGGAATAGCGAAGCCCCAGATTCAGCGTCAGCCGGCGCCCGACGGTCCAACTGTCCTTCACGTACACGCCAAGCGCGTTCGCGGCCCGATGGGGTCGGACCGGGGCGTTGAAGAAGGCCACCCGGTCGGGTACCCCGTCGGAGTATTGCAGATGGTAATTGACTGGCTTCGTTTCCAGGCCGGGGAATTCGTTCGTGTCGGCGGTGTAGTCGAAGCCCGTCTTGAACTCATGGTTCCCGTACGCCCAGTCCGGTTTGTACCAGCTCACACTGCCTTTGGTGTGATACGAGCGGTTATAGCTGATCTCTCCGGCGATCACGTTATCGCCCGAGACCCGCTCGGTCTCGAGGTCGCTGCGCCCGATGAGCGGGGGATCGTTGAGGAACGGCGACCCACTGTCGTTCCTCGTATGTCCGAGCTGGAGATTGGCGATGAGCGAACTGCTCGGCACGCCCTCCCACTCAATCTTGGTATTGGCGCGTCCGTTGTTCTTGAACTCTCGCGTTTCATAGGCGACGAACTCGTTGAGCCCCTTCTCTTCCGGCCCGTTCTCCCACATGTTCAGGAAGATGAACCGGTTCGAGGGGGTCGCCTGAAACGAGACTTTGTTCGTGAAAATCCGCTGCTTGTTGATCAACTGCCCGGGTGATCCATCCGGCTTGAACGTGTTCAACACGTCATAGGCGGCACGGCGCTGACGCGCGGCTGTGTAGAACCATAACCGGTCCCGAATGATGCGGCCCCCCAGGTCCCCATTCACGTCGTACTGCTCATTGAGGCGGTCGCCCGAGGTGATGCCGATCGCCCTCAACTCGTCATCGACGTTTGTGCTCTCCAGGCGCTCACTCGCCCCGGCCCACATCCCGCTGCCGTGGAAGTCATTCCCCCCGGACTTGACGATGGCGGTGATCTGGACGCCGCGCGTCGGCTGCTCCGCATCCGCGCCGAGGGTCTGGATGCGCACCTCCTCCATAGTGGAATAGTCCCACGCCACGGACTGGTTGGTCGTGCGCGCCATGATCCCGTCAAGGGTGTACCACGTCGAGCCGCCGACGCCGTGCGCGCGCGGATTCGGATTCTCCAACATCATGGTTCCACCACCGACCTCCGTAAAGGTGCGCACGCCGGGCGCCAGGGTCAACAGGCTCATCACGTTATTGCGCGTGGTGGCCGAGAGATCGAGGATCTCTCTCGTGAGCTCCGTGGTCGCCGTGGTCGACGTGACATCCACGATCGGCGCCAGCCCGGACACCGTCACGGTCTCGCCAACGGCGGCAATGCCCAGGACCACATCGACTCTTGCAGTGAAACCCACCGTCAGGCGGATGTCTTGCCGACGGACGGTTTGAAAGCCGGGAATGTCAAAGGTGATCCCATAGACGCCAATCGGGAGCGGCGTCAGGCGATACTCGCCCACCTGGTTCGTCACGCTTGCGACTTCCTGAACCTGCAGGGCGGGACTGGTAGCCGTCACCGTGACACCAGGCAGCACGGCGCCAGTCTGGTCGGTGACCTGGCCGATGATGCTGGCGGCCGTACCTTGGCCGAACACGGGAGCGGCGGCGAGAGCGACGGCGATGGCAACGACGACAGCGCGCAACGATCGGCGAAGCATGTCGGCCCTCCTTGTTAAAAGGGCCACCGACGCGCCGGTATGAAGGCTGATTTCGTCGCTACATGCGCCCCATCCTAGGCTCGGCGCAGGGGCAAGTCAAGGCGCCACACGAACCTGTGGTCGACGTCACACGACATAGGGGTGAGGGAGCGACGACGCCGGCCAACCAAGCGTTGGCCGGCGTTGCGTCCCTGTCGAGGGAACCGCATATCAGAACCGGTACGAGATGCCGAACTCCGCCAGCCGGGGCGGCAGGATCGACCGGGGCCGCAGGAACTCGGGGCCCGAGCGGTTCTGCAGGCCGGTTGCCGTGTTCGCGTTCAGCGCGTTGTGCAAATTGAGCGAGACCGTCGCCACCCGGGCACCCGGCATGACGAAGCGCTTCTCGACTCGCAACTGCACGAGGTTGAGATTCGGCCGGCGTTGCGAACCGATCGGCTCGACGTTCAGCACGAGTGCCGGGATCGTTCGTCCTCCTGTGAAGCGCACCTGCCGCGCGAACGGGTCGCCGCTCGTGTGGTGGAAGTTCCCGGACACCGCGATCTCGGCCGGGAAGATGTAGGTGCCAATCACCTTGGCATCCCAGTCCCACGTGTCGTCCACAGAGAAGATCTCAGAGTTGGGAGTGAAGAACCCGACGTGCTCGCCCGCAGCCGAGAAAGTCGGACTCGACGTGCCGAAGCCGAGGGAACTCGCGCTCCCTTGCGCGCCGATGGGCCAGTGCTTCTTCGTGGCCGAATACGAAGCGAGGAACTGCCAGCGATTCGCCAGGCGTTTGAGGCCCGCCACCTCAATCGTCTTGAAGCTCTGATTGGCCCTCGAATCGTTGACGGACTGGTACTCCTCGAATCGCAGGCCCTGCAAGGCGGGCGAATACTCGAAGTACGTGACCAGCGCCCCATCGTCCGCCGTCCCAAGCCGGCCATCGGGGCCCGGGTCCCGGTTCGTGATCGGAATGTTGTGCGCCTCATAGGGTCGGTTCGGGTTCAGATGGCGCAGGACGTTCGTCGTCTTCGAGTAGATTCCCGTGGCCCTGACGGAGAAATTCGCCATCAGCTCGTGCTCGAACGAGACATTGACCTCGTCGAACATGACTTGCTTCTCGTCGGGGTTCGGCCGGAAGCGCGGCGGTAGGGCCCCAAACTCATTCGCAGCCGTCTCGATGAAATCGGACCCGTTCGGATCGCGGTTCGTTTCACCGAGATCCCAGTCGTTGTTCCGATTCAGGTCGCGCCACTGGAAGATGCCGTAGGTGATCGCACTCGGATCGTACCGGGCCGCAAGGGCGACCTCGCGCCGGAAGCCGAAGCGTCCCCAGCCCCCCTTCAACACCGTCCGGCCATCGCCTGACAGATCGTACGCCGCGTGCAGGCGTGGTACCAGTGAGTTCTGGATGGGGACCTGCACTTTGTCGAAGCACTCGGCGGGGAACATGACGTCCGACGGGAAGGTCGCCGCCTCGCGGCAGCGCTCGGGCACGAACACGTTCTCATGGGAGTAGCGCGCTCCGACGTTGAGCGTCAGCCGCCCGGCGGTCCAACTGTCCTTCACGTAGATGCCCAGGATGTTGGCGACGCGGTGCGGGATGACCGGCGCGTTGAAGAAGACCACCCGGTCGGGGGTCCCGTCGGCGTACTGCAGGAAGTAGTTGTAAGGCTTCGCCAACAGGCCGGGGAACTCGTTCGTGTCGGCGTTGTAGTCGAAGCCCGACTTGAACTCATGGTTCCCGCCTCCCCAGTCCGGCTTGAACCAGCTTACGCTGCCTCTCGTGTGATAGCTGCGGTTGTAGCTCCACTCGCCGGCGATCACGTTGTCGCCCCAGATCCGTTCGGTCTCGAGGTCGCTGCGCCCGATCAGTGAAGGGCTGTTGACGAACGGTGACCCGCTCTTGTTTCTTGTGTGGGCGAGCTGGAGGTTGGCGATGAGCGCGTTGCCCCGCACCCCCTCCCACTCGATCTTCGTATTGGTCCGTCCGTTGTCCTTGACCTCGCGCGCCTCGTAGGCAATGAACTCGTTGAGCCCTTTCTCCTCGGGCCCGTTCTCCCACATGTTCAGGAAGATCAACCGGTTCGAGCGAGTCATCTGATACGAGACTTTGTTCGTGAAGATCCGCTGCTTGTTGATCAGCTGGCCGGGCGTTCCATCCGGCTTGAAGGTGTTCAACACGTCGTAAGCCGCCCGGCGCTGCCGCACGGCTGAGTAGAACCACAGCCGGTCCCGAATGATGCGGCCCCCCAGGTCTCCGCTGACGTCGTACTGTGCGTCGAGGCGGTCGCCCGAGGTGATGCCGATCGCCTCCAGCTCCGCATCGACGTTGGTGCTCTCGAAGCTCTTGTTCGCCCCCGACCAGGCACCGCTGCCGTGGAACTCATTTCCCCCCGACTTCACGATCGCCGTCATCTGGACGCCGCGGGTGGGCTGTTCCGCATCGAGGCCGAGGGTCTGGACGCGTACCTCGTCGATCGTCTGATAGTCCCACGACACCGCCTGGTTGGACGTGCGGGCCGTGATCCCGTCGAGCGTGTACCAGATCGAGCCGCCCACCCCGTACGCGCGCGGATTCGGGTTCTCCAACATCAACGCGCCGCCACCGACCTCGGTGAAGGTGCGCACGCCGGGCGCCAGCGTCAGAATGCTCAGCACGTTGTTCTTCGTGGTGGCTGAGAGCTGGAGAATCTCGTTGGTGAGCTGGGTGGTGCTCGACGTCGACGTGACGTCCACGATCGGCGCCAGGCCGGACACGGTCACCGTCTCGGCCACGGCGCCCACGCCCAACTGGGAGTCGACGCGCGCGGTGAACCCGAGTGTCAACCGGATGTCCTGCCGCATGGCTGCTTGAAAGCCCGACAACTCGAATCTCACCTCGTAGACGCCGATCGGAAGCGGTGACAAACGATACTCACCCAGCTCGTTCGTCACGGTAGTGACCTCCGGCACCTGGAGGGCCGGGCTGTTTGCGGTCACCGTCACACCAGGGAGCACCCCGCCGCTCTGGTCGATGACCCGACCGATGATGCTGGCTGCAGTGCCCTGCGCAAGCGCGGGCACTGCGGAAAGAGCAAGAACGACGACGACAACGGCAACGCACGTAAACCGACGACGTAGCATGTCCCCTCCTTGAGTTACGAGAGCGACACCGCCGCGAGATAAAGCCGGCCGACGCTACGTTCTAAACGAAACCGTTCCTGGAAGGGGTTACATGCGCGTCATCCTAGGAGCGGCCCCTGACGCAGTCAAGACAAAAAGGGAGTGGGGTCCGGACACGACAGGATAAACGGGACAGGAGGGACAGGATAGGAAGGGCGGGAGGGCGGGTCGGCAGAGGGCCGCCCTCTGCTCACCTCAGCCGCCCTACCCGCCCCAGTTGGGGTCAGAACCGATACGAGAGGCCGATCTCCGCCAACCGCGGCGGCAGAATCGACAGCGGGTCCAGGAACGCCGGGCCCGAGCGATTCTGCAGGCCGGTCACCGTGTTCGCGTTGAACGCGTTGTACAGATTCAGCGTCACGGTTGCGATCTGCGCCCGCGGCAGCGTGAAGCGCTTCTCGAGCCGGACGTTCACGGTGTGGAGGTTCGGCCGGCGGTAGCTCCCGATCGGGTCGACGTTCATCACGAGGAACGGGACGGTTCGACCGCCGGTGAAGCGCACCTGCCGGGCGAACGGATCGCCGCTCGTCGCGTGGTAATTGGCCGCCACGAGGATCTCCGCCGGCAGGATGTACGTCCCGGCGAGCTTTGCGTCCCAGTCCCACGTCTCGTCGGACGTGTTGATCAGGGCGTTGGGCGTCAGATAGCCCGCGTTGTCGCCCGCGGCCGAGAACGTCGGGCTCGATGTGCCGAAGCCGGTGCCGCGGGCCAGCCCCGCCGCGCCGATCGGCCAGTTCTTCTTCGTCGCCGAGTACGACGCGACCATTTGCCAGCGATTCGAGAGCCGCTTCACCGTGGCGACTTCGATGGTGTTGAACGTCTGGTTGGCGGCGTTATCGGGCCATACCACCGGCGTGTACTCCTCGAACTGCGAGCCTTGCAGTGTCGGCGAGTACTCCCAATACGTCACCATCCCGCCGTCGTCGGCTGTCCCGAGCCGGCCGTCGGGGCCGGGATCGCGGTTCGTGACCGGGATGTTGTACGCCTCGAACGGCCGGAACCGGTTCAGCTGTCCCTGGACGTTGATCGTCCGGGTGTGAATGCCGGTCACGCGCAGCGCGAAGTTCGCCATCAGCTCGCGCTCGAAATTCACCGACCACTCGTCGTACATCACCTGCTTCTCGTCCGGGTTCGGGACGAACCGCGGCGCGACCGCCGCGAACTCGTGGCCGGTCGTCTCGATGAAGTCGGGGCCATTGGGATCGAGGTTCGTCTCACCGGGATCCCAGTTGCTGTTTCCATTCAGATCGCGCCAGTTGAACACGGCGTACTGAATCGAGTTCGGGTCGTACCGCGTCGGCAGACCGACCTCACGCATGTAGCCGAAGCGCCCGTAGCCGCCCTTCACCACCGTCCGGCCGTCGCCCGTGATGTCATAGGCGGCCGACACGCGCGGCACGAGGTAGTTCCACGTGGGAAGGTTCACCTCGTCGAAGGAGCGGGCCGGGAACACGACACCCGCCGGGCCCGACGCCGCGTTACGGCTGCCCGCGGGGATCGACACCCGCTCGTTCCCGTAGCGCACGCCCAGGTTCAGCGTCACCCGGCCCATCGTCCAGTTGTCCCGGACATAGGCACCCAGGATGTACAGGTCGCGATGGGGTGTGATCGGGGCATTGAACATGGCCACCGAGTGCGGCACGCCGGTCTCGTAACGCAGGTGATAGTTGAAGTCCTTCTGCGTCAGACCCCAGACCTCCGTCGCGCCGAATCCATAGTCGTAGCCCGTCTTGAACTCGTGGTTCCCACCGCCCCAGTTCGCCTTGTAATAGGTGAGGCTCCCCGTGGCGTGATAGAACGCGGCCCAGCTCGTCTCACCCGACACGACGTTGTCACCCGAGACCAGTTCGGTGTCGAGATCGCTGCGGCCGACAATCTGCGTGCTGTTCTGGAACGGCGACGTCCCGTCCTGCCGGCTGTGGCCCAACTGCAGGTTCGCGATGAGCGAGCCGCTCGGCACCCATTCCCACTCACCCTTGGTGTTGGGCCGGTCGTTCGTCTTGTATTCCCGCGCGTCGTACCGCACCAGCTGGCTCAGGCCCTTCTGCTCCTCGCCGTGCTCCCACATGTTCATGAAGATGTAGCGCTGCGAGGGCGTGGCCTGGAACGACACCTTGTTGGTGAAGATGCGCTGCTTGTTGATCGTCTGGCCGGGCGATCCATCCGGCTGGAAGTTGTTCAGCACGTCGTACGCCGCGTGACGCTTCCGGACCGCGCTGTAGAACCACAGCCGGTTCCGGACGATGCGGCCACCCAGCTCGCCGCTCACGTCGTACTGCGAGTCGAGCGCATCACCCGATTCGATCCCCTGGGCCTTCAGGGCGTCGTCGATGTTGTTGCCCTGAAAACTCGAGTTCGTCCCGGCCCACAGCCCGCCGCCGTGGAACTCGTTGCCGCCCGACTTGACCACGGCCGTGACCTGCACACCACGCGTCGCCCGCTCGGCGTCGGCGCCGGTGCTCTGGACGCGCACCTCGTCGAACGCCTGATAGTCCCAAAACGTGGTGCCCAGCCGGAAGTTGTTCACGCCGTCAACGGTGTACCACTGCGAGCCTGCGCCGCCGATGCCGTACGCGCGCGGCGTCGGGTTCTCGAGCATCATCTGGCCGCCGCCCACATCCACGAACGTGCGCACGCCCGGCGCCATCGTCAGGATGCTCATAACGCTATTGCGCGCCGTCGCGGAGAGTTGCAGTTGGTCGTTGGTCAGCAGCGTGCTGCCCGAGGTCGTGGCGACGTCCACGATCGGCGCCGCGCCGGAGACCGTGACCGACTCACCCACGGCCGCGACGGTCAGCTGCACGTCGACCCTGGCCGTGAATCCGACGGTCAGCCGGATGTCCTGGCGGCGCACTCCCTGAAAACCCGACAGCTCGTACTGGACTGTATACGTACCGATCGACAGCGGTGCGAGCCGGTACTCGCCGACTTCGTTAGTAACTACGGTGACCTCAGGCACCTGCAGAGCAGGACTAGTGGCAGTGACGGTCACACCGGGAAGCACGGCCCCAGTCTGATCGGTAATCTGACCGATGATGCTGGCCGCCGCCCCTTGACCAAGAGCGACTGCCGGGGACAGAGCAAGAGCGACTACGACTACGCCGACGCACGTCAACAAACGAGACATGTCTGAGCCTCCTTTGCGACCAGGACACCACGCCGCGAAACCGATACGCCTCCGACACGACACGCGGGCGCGACCACTCGCGCTGCGCGTGCCGCGGCCTATAGACAGAGCTTGCGTCTCGAGCGGCGGGTACCGTTACGCCGACGATGCGCTCGGCGCATCAGGCGAACAGCGGGGCTCGGAGCAACGACGACGAGAGGATGGGTACCGCGACGACGCGAATGACCCCGCGAAACAGGAGGCCTCCCGACGACGAAATAAAAAATAAGAACCGCCGGCCCGGGTACGCGAATTACTCCCGCGCGCATCATAGACCCATCGCGGGGCGAGTCAAGGTAAAACTGACCCCTACAGCCCTACTTTGACGAAGAGAACACGAAAGAATCTCAGCCGCTCACTTTGTGTGCAACCACCGGCCTCAGGCTGGAGCGGCTGTTCTCCAGGAATGATCGCTGGTGGCCTCCCCAGGGGATGATCGCTGGTGGCCGAGAACCGGTAGCCGCGGTGGCTACCGGTTCCGGGGCACTGGCTGGCTCAGAACGTGTAGCGCACCCCCAACTGCATCGTGCGCGGCGCGCCCACGCTGTTCAACTCATTGAACAGCGTGCTCGTGCGCTCGTTGAACGGGTTGCCGAAGTTATTGCGATTCGTCACGTTGTACAGCTCCCAGTAAAGCCCGAGCCTGCGAGCCGCGGCGCCGAGCGGCAGCTCGTACTGCACGCGCAGGTTCAACGCGAGGAAGTCCTGATAGCCCGGCATCGAGTTGTGGATGGCGTAGCCGTTCGCGTCGAGTTCTGACAGGATCGGCATCGTTCTGTCGTCGCGGCCCCGCTGCGGCCGGTCGAAGTTGTCGAGGTCGTTGTTCACGTCGTCACCCACGAGCTCGTTTACGGGGTTGCCGGTGTAATAGACGAACGTCGCCCCGAGACCGAGCCCCCGCCATGGATCCCAGTTGCCGGCCGTCGTGAATCCGTGCCGGTTGTTCAGGTTCGACAGGCCATAGTCGCCCCGCGGGTTCGTCCCGCTCGTCACGCCCCAGTCGTCGTTGACTCGGCGGTTCCAGATCGCGAACGCGTTCCCGGTTTGGACGTTGACGTCGCGCGCGCGTGCCAGCGTGTAGCTGACGCGGCCGGACCAGCGGTTCGCCATGCGCTTCACCATACCCAGCTCCAGCGCACGATAGTCGCTGTTGAACGCGTCAAGGGTCTGATACTGGAGCACGCGCCGGAAATTGACGCCGCGCGCCGCCGCCGGAATCAGCGTTCTGTTTGGATCGAAGACGTCGACACCCAGCCGGGTTACGCTGCCGGCGGCGTTCGGGGGGCCTTCGTTGATGTCGATCTGCCCTGTCTGATCGCGCCCGACGTTGCCGACGTAATCGACGGTGAAGGCGATGTTCGTGCCGACCTGGCGCTCGACGCCACCGCTCCACGACCACAGGTAGCCGAGCCGCGGATTCCCGCGCAGAAGGGGAATGTCGACGAACACCTGACCGGCTGCGTTGCGGTTGCGCAGGTCGGCGAGGAACGCCTTACAGGCCGGGCTGAGCAGGGCCCGTCCTTGGCCATCGCCGACCGGGTTCAGGCAGACGTGCGCCCGGCAACGCGCCGCGCTGCGATGCCCGGTCGTTGCCGGTGTCGAACGTATAGGCCGGGCCGATCACCGCGCTGCTGAGCACCTCGTATATGAACTGGTTCCTGGGCGGCTCGTAGAACTTGCCGATACCCCCGCGGAAGACCATGCGTTCGCTCGCGGCATACGCCACGCCGAAGCGCGGCGCGAAGGCGTCCTTGCTGTCCGGAACGATGGTGGCGTAGTCGTACCGGACGCCGAGGTTCAGCGTCAGCCGGTCCGTCGCCCGCCATTTGTCCGAGACGTAGGCGGAGGTGCGCCAGTCGTCGACGTCGAAGAACATGTCGCCCAACCGGATCCGGAACCGGCTCGGATACGTGAACGGGTCCGCGGGGTTGAATGGCCGGTCGGTCAGGAAGTTGAACTGCCCGAACGGGCCGCCGGTGCCGGCGGGCGCGGTGAAGGTCGTGCCGCCGTAGTCGCCTGTCTCCACGCCGAACCGCCACGTATGATTGCCCGGCGTGAACGTGAACTGCTCGCTCAGCACGAGCGTCGTCCAGTAATGTCCGGACGTGCCCGCCCGCGGGCCCGCGCGGTAACTCGGATGCTGCTGTTGCGGGCCGAAGTCCAGCGGATCGCGGCCGCCCAGCCCCGTAATCTCGTGAGTCTTCGGGTCGAACGGATCGTTGCTGAAGTCGCCTCCATAAATGTCGCGCGCAGCCTGCCTCAGATGCTCGGTGGTGGTGCTTACCTTGAACTCGTTGAGCATCCGGCTGCCGAACACGGCAGTCCAGTTGGCGCTGTTGATCGTCTCCCTCGCCGTTTCGTAGCGGAAGTTCTCCGGGAGGCTGCCTTCCGCCTCGGCGTTCTCGCCAATGCCGTCGTTCGGGTTCCAGATCGTCCGGAAACCGACGTTATGATTCGACGTCACTTGGTAATCGAGCCGCGCGAAGTACTTGGTGAGGTTGACGTCGTAGATATCCGTGAACGACCGTGCCAGTGGCGCCGCCTCCGCGGGGAACTTCAGGTCGAGCGCGTCCGCGAGCCACTGCCGCTCGCTGTTGAAGAAGAAGAACGCCTTGTTCCGGAGGATCGGGCCGCCGATACTCGCCCCGATGATGTCGTTGCCGCTCTCAGGCTTTTCTCGTCCCTCCACTTTCGTGAAGTAGTTGGTGCTGTTGAAGCGGTCGTCCTGACCGTAGTAGTAGCCGCTGCCATGGAACTCGTTCGTGCCGCTCTTGGTGACCGCGTTGACGATGACGCCGGAGGCGCCGCCGTATTCCGCCCCGTAATCGTGCGTCATCACGTTGTACTCGGCGAAGGCGTCGATCGTCATCGTCACCTGAGTGAACGCCCCGCCGCGATCGTCCTTGTTGTGGACACCGTCCACCAGGAACAGGTTGCTCTGGCTCTCGCGGCCATTCGCGCTGTACGTCGTGCCCTCGAAGTTCCCCGCGTCGAGCTGCGGCGTCAACCCGGGGATCATCTGCATCAGCGACAGCATCTCGCGTCCCTGCGTCGGCAGGCGCTCGATGTCGTCCCTCGTCATGCTGGCGCCCAGCGTCGTCTGGGTGACCTCGACGAGCGGCGGCTCGCCGGTGACCGTCACCGAGTCCTGTAGCGTGCCGATCGGCAGCGAGAAGTTCAGTGTGATCGCCTGACCGATGACGATCGTGATTCCGGTCCGGTTCTGGCTCTGAAATCCGGACAGTTCGGCTCTGACCGTATACCGGCCCGGTTGCATGGCAGGAAGGACGAACCGCCCGGTGTCGCTCGTGACGGTAGCCCGCGCCAGACCCGTCGATTCTTCCGTGGCAGTAATAGTTGCCCCAGGCAGGACCGCGCCTGACTGGTCGAGAACGCTGCCGTTGAACTCGGCAGTGGCGAATTGCCCGAAGGCGGAAACGACCGAGAGGAACAACGCCGCGGCGACGCACAGCGAACGGCGAACCATGGTCGGCCTCCTTGGTTAGAAGGGCCGCCGACGCGAGGTAGAAGCCGCCCGGGGATCCAACGCCGGATTACATGGGGGCATCCTAGGTGCTAACGTGCACTCGGGTCAAGACCAACGGGAATCTAGGGTGCAGACGGGAGGCAAGTCAGGAGGGGCGACGCAGGGGTCGCCCCTCCCAGCGAGGCTCAGAACGTATAGCGCCAGCCGAGCTGCATCGTCCGCGGCAGGTCGGCGTTGATCGGCTGCAGGAAGAACGGCGACCGGCGATCGCCGATCGGGTTGCCGAAGTTGACGCGGTCGAGCGCGTTGTAGATCTCCCAGTAGAAGCCCATCGTCTGCTGGCCGGCCAGGCGATGGACGTACTGGAGCCGCACGGCGAGCAGGATCTTGTTGCTGCCCGCGATCCCGTTGCGCACGGCGAGGCCGTCGGCGCCGACCTTCGACGCAATCGGGAGCGTTGCATCGTCACGCCCGCGAACTGGACGGTCCGCCGCGCTCTGCCCCGTCATCGAGTTGTCGCGGTCGCCGTTGGCGTCGCGCCCGAGGAACTCGTTCACCGGGTTGCCCGAATAGTACGCGAACGTGGTGCCGATGCCCAGCCCGCGCCAGGCCTCCCAGTTGGCGCCGCTCGTGAACGCGTGCCGGTTGTCGGTGTTGGCGAGGCCGTAGTCGAGCCGCGGGTTCAGATCGTCGTTGACGCGCTTCTCGACGATGTTGCCGCCGCTCGAGAGGCCGCCGTTGACGTCGCGCGCGCGCGACAGCGTATACGCAAACCGGCCGGACCAGCGATTCGCCAGCCGCCGGACCACCGCGAGCTCGAGCGCGTCGTAGTCGGTGTTGAATTCCGGGCTCGACATGTACTGCAGCACGCGCAGGAAGTTCGTGCTGCGCGCGGCGGCCGGAATCAGCGTTCCGTCGGGATCGAAGACCGCGGGCCCCGGACGGCCGATCGTGCCGTTCGGAAGGAGCCGCGGCTCGTTGATGTCGATCCGCAGCACCTGGTCGCGGCCGCGGTTGCCGACGTAGTCGGCCGTCAGCGCGATGCCGGGCAGCAGCTCCCGCTGCACGCCGCCGCTGAAGCCGATGAGGTACGCCATCTTGCGGTCGCCGTCGAGGACAGGCTCAGGGTTGATGAAGGCGCCCGCCGCGACGCGGTTGCGCGTGTCCGCCAGCGTGGCGCGGCAGGCCGCGCTGATGTACGCCAAGCCGTCACCACGGCCGTCCGGCCGCAGGCACGGGTGTGCCGGCATCACGCCGCGCAATCCAGACAGGTCCTCGCCCGTATTGAACTGGTTGGTCGGGGAAATGACACCATTGAGCTGCAGGTTCGACGCCACGGCCGTGGCCTGATACTCGTAGAACTTGCCCACACCCGCGCGGAACACGGTCTTCTCGTCTGGCGCGTAGGCGATGCCGACTCTCGGCGCAAACGCGTCTTTCGTCTCCGGAATCAGGTGCTGGTAGTCCCACCGGATCCCGAGGCTCACCGTCAGCTTGTCGGTCATCTGCCACTTGTCGGCCGCGAAGACGTTCGTGCGCCAGTCCTCCATGGCGTAGAACAGGTTGCCCAGGCGGATCTGGTAGCGGCTCGGATACGTCGTGACGTCGGCCGGGTTGAACGGACGGTTGGTCGGGAATTCGTACAGGCCGAAGTAGTTCCCGCCGACGACGTTGGTGCCGCCGTTCTCGCTGACGCCGAACCCGAACTTCACCGTGTGGTTGTTCGGCGTCCAGGTCGTCTGGTTGCCGAACAGGATGCTCGTCACCGACGCGCCGCTCGGGCTCTCGTGCGGACCCGCCTGGTAATCGGGATGTAACTGCCCGGCGCCGAAATCGAACTGATCGCGCTGGCCGAGGCTCGACAGCGTGCCGCGCCCAATCCCGTCGAGCGTGAACACCTTGTCGCCGCCCGCGTCGAAGAGCGACTGGTCGCCGATGTGCAGCTCTTCGGTGACGCGCGACACGCGGGTCTCGGTCACCAGACGACTACTGAGCACGCCCGTCCACTGCGCGCTCCAGAAGAACTCGCCCGGCTTCGGGGCACGCTCGATGCGCATGGCCGAGATCGTGCGCTTGTCGCGCACGTGATCCTGGCCGTCGACGGCATTGGGATCGAAGAGCGCCCGGAAGTTGAGGCGATGCGACCCGTTCAGCTCGTAGTCGACGCGCTGAAAGATGTTGCTCGACTTGATCGGCAGGCTCGTCGAGTACGAACTCACCAGCGGCGCCCCCTCGGCTGGATAATTCAGATTCGCCGCCTCCTCGATCCGCAGCCGCTCGTAGTTGACGAAGAAAAACGCCTTGTTGCGGAGAATCGGTCCGCCCACGCTGCCGAGCGCGGTCCGCACGCCGGAATCCGGGTTCTTGCGCCCTTCTCGCTTCAGAAAGTAATTGGTCGAATTCAGCGTGTCGTCCTGAATGTAGTACGCGCCGCGGCCGTGGAACTGGTTCGTGCCGCTCTTGGTCACGGCGTTGACGATCACGCCCGTCGCGCCGCCGTACTCCGCGCCGTACTCGTGCACCAGCACCTGGTACTCGGCCGTCGTGTCGATCGTCATGCGGGTCTGCGATCCGGACCCCGTCAGCGTGCGATCGTCGTTGTTGTACATGCCGTCGACGAGGAACAAGTTGCCGCCGGTCTCGCGCCCGTTGGCGCTGTACTGCGCTCCCTCGAACGCTCCCGGTCCGAGATTCGGCGTCAGCCCCGGCACCAGCTGCAGCAGCGCGTACTGCTGGCGCCCCTGCGTTGGCAGGTCGTCGATCTGCTGCG
>Ga0187893_10002038_pt1 | contig 45828 bp, 42 predicted proteins | sample MA1701074metaG_FD_139574 | JGI IMG/M metagenome (GOLD analysis project Ga0187893, IMG submission 139574) | White microbial mat communities from a basaltic lava cave in the Kipuka Kanohina Cave System on the Island of Hawaii, USA - MA170107-4 metaG ... | reverse complement strand
GGGGGGGGGGGGGGGGACGCTTCAGGGGGGAGCCGCGCTTGGTGATGTATGATGTATTCCATCATGCACCGCACGCAGTTGAGCTTGGAGGATTGGCAACATGAGGCGCTCAAGGCCCGGGCAGGGCAGGAGGGCAAGTCGCTCTCGGAGTTGGTGCGCGAGATCCTCTCGGCCTACCTGCGGCCCAAGGGTCGGCACAACTCTCGGAGCCTCCGGAGCATCGAGGGAGTGGCCGAGGGGCCGGCGGATCTGGGCCGGGCCCATGACCGCTACCTCGGGGGGGACGAATAGGTGGAGCGGCTCTTCGTGGATACGAGCGCATGGCTGGCGTTTGCGAACCACGCGGACGACGCGCATGCGGCGGTGCGCGAAGTGCTCACGCGGTTCGGAGGGAGGCTTGTGACGACCAATTTCGTGTTCGACGAGACCGTGACCCTCTGCCGGCGCATGGGCCACGCTGCGGCGCTGCTCGTCGGTGGGGTGCTGCGGGACCCCGAGGTCGTCGATCTCGTGCGTGTCAGGCCGGGGGACGAGAACGACGCATGGCGGCTCTTCGGCGAGCGCGCGGACAAGGTCTACAGCTTCACCGACTGCACGTCGTTCGTGCTGATGCGGCGGCTCGGCATCGGGCGCGCGGCGGCACTCGACGCGGACTTCGCGCGGGAGGGCTTTGAAGTGGCGCCGTGACCTCGCGGGGGCAGGCCCTCGAGAGTAGCTTCGAAGGCCCGCCTCGGGGCGGGGGTGAGAGGGCGAATGCCGCTCCGCGCCTCCGTGCCAAGCGCCCTTCCACCTCCGCCCGTCATTGCCACGGCCCCGCTGAGAGGGCCTCGAGTGCGGCGATGAGCGCGGGGATCTCGCTCCGTGCTGTGTTCCACACGACCTCTTCGTCGACTCCGAGGTAGTCGTGGTCCACCTTGTGGCGCATTCCCACGACGGCTGGCCACGGGATCGTAGGGCACTCCTCACGGGCCTCCGGGGAGACGCGTCGAGCGGCCTCGCCTATGATCTGAAGCAGGTGCGTTACGGCGAGGCGCGGGTCCTCGTTTGCATCGAACCCCGCGCGGGTGAGCGGCGCTACCTTCGCGTGCGCGCGGCGCGCAGTGTCGAGCATGTGGCCGACGTAGACGCGGTCAGCCTCCTTCATACTGGGACACGGCCTCCGCAACCACGCGGTCGCGCATTCGCGGATTCAGGGACCGGGCTGTCACAAGGTCGATGGTGCGTCCGCCGAAGAGCTGCGACAGTTCCTGCTCGATTTCATGCAACCGCAGGTAACCGGGCACCTTGCCGGGGTCGAATTCGACGAGCACATCGATGTCGCTGTCCGGTCCGAAGCCACCGTGGACCACCGACCCGAACAGCGACAGCTTGCGGATGCGGTGGCGGCGGCAGAACGCACCGAGCCGTTCCCTGGGCACCGCAGGCGTCTCGGCAGGCATTCGAACGAAATCGTATCACGGACCGCACGGAGGATGGGCAGCACGCGGCGCCCGGGGCGCGGGCGGAGGCGGAGTGGACCGCGGGACGTGGGGGTGGGGTGGACTCTCCCGATCGTGGAGGGGGAGGTCCGGCGCGCGCGGACTCGCATGGATGCGAGCCTCAGCGACGAAGGGCCCTGCGGATTGCGTGCGCAGGGGTCGAGGACTTCGAGGAAGGGGAATCGATGGAAGTCCGCGTCGCGGGTGGAGATGCGGGCGATCCCGTGCTCGCGCACGGTGGTCACGATGTGTGCGTGATGACCCGCAGGAATTCGACCAGGATGGTCCAGGTGACATTTCAGGGCGCAGCCTGCGCGCACCAGGCGGACAGGAGGTGGTTGCAGACGGCGTGCCCTGGACCGTCGATGTCCGCCCCGTACACGAGCAAGCCCCGCTCCCGGTCATCCGAACCCGGGGCCATGGGCCAGCGGGAGCCGTGCATCGCAGGCACGAGGATGCCGCTGCGGCGTTGGCGCCGCTCCGTGACAGCTCCGAGTCGAGCTAAGATGGCGCCATGCCCCCGCGCCCCCTGATCCTCGTGCTTCTTTGTGCGGCCGCCTCGGGCGACGACCTCTTCCTGAAGACGGGCGGGCCCGCCTTCGCGAAGGAGGTGATGGTCGTGCGGGAGGAGGGTGGGAAGGTCTTCTACCTCGACAAGTCGCTGAAGGAGCGCACCTTCGAGAAGTCGATGATCGGGCGCATCGAGACGAAGCGGTGCGACGTGCACGAGTTCAGCGAGAGGTCCGCGGCGGCGGCGGACGCCGATGCGGTCGCGGAGCTTGCGAAGTGGGCCGAGAAGAGGAAGTTCGGCAAGGAGGCGGTGCACGGACTCTGGGAGCGGGCGCTCGCCCTCGATCCGGACCACGCGCAGTCCAACACCGTGCTCGGCCGCGTGCGGCACGAGGGCGAGTGGATGACGCCCGAGGAGAAGGCGGCGCGCATCGCGGCGGCGGAGGAGGCGGCGCAGCTCGCGAAGGGGCTCGTGCGCTGGAAGGACCAGTGGGTCACGCCCGAGGAGAAGGCGCACCTCGAGAAGGGGCTCATCAAGCACGAGGGCAAGTGGCGCACCGAGGCCGAGGTCAAGGAGGCGCAGGGGTTCGTCCAGTACGAGGGCAAGTGGGTCAAGCGCGACGAGCTCGAGGTGTTGCAACTGATCGGCCCGGCGCGGCAGGAGACCGGCCTCGGCAACGAGCTCCAGCTCCAGCAGACCGAGCACTACGCGATCATGGGGGATCTCGCGCCGGCCGAGATGGTGCAGCTCGGCGAGGCGATGGAGAAGCTCTGGCTCGAGTGGATCCGCGTCTTCCCCGACGCGGAGAAGAGCGACATCCTGCGCGGCAAGCACCGCCTCTACGCGTTCCGGAAGAGCGGCCCCTACCAGCGGCTCGTGCGCGAGCGCTACCGCCGCCAGAAGGAGACGGAGAAGTGGTCGGACCGCTTCGCGCAGGAGGAGGAGGCGCGCATGAACCTGCGCCTGCGCGAGACCTCCTTCTGGGACGTGCAGCCCCATCCGGAGAGCGCCCACGTGCAGATGCCCGACCCCTTCGAGGGGCTCAAGGCGCACTGCGTCCACTTCGGCGCCAACATCCTCGCGTCGCGCTACGCCCGCACGCGCTTCCCGACCTGGTGGCTCAACGAGGGCATCGCCTACTACTTCGAACTGCGCGTCACCGGCGCGATCCAGACCTTCAACACCAACGTCGGCGGCGGCGGGTACGCGAACGCGGGGGGTCTCGAGACGGGGCAGAACGACCCCTGGCTCGACGCGACCAAGTGGCAGGAGCTTCTCGCCGGCCTCGTGCGGACGAACCGCGACCCCCCCCTCGAGCAGATGAAGGGCAAGGACCTCTTCAGCTCGAAGAACAAGCTCGCGGTGCCCGACCTCGCGAAGGCGCTCTCGGTCGTGACCTTCCTCGTCCAGGACGATGCGAAGAAGTTCGCGGCGTTCTTCGCCGACGCGAAGGAGGGGAGCGGCCAGCCGGTGGAGCGCGAAGTGGCCGCCTTCCTGAAGCACTACGGCAACTACGGCGCGGTCGAGGAGGCGTGGCGCAAGTACGCGCTGAACGGGTTCCGCATGGTGCGCTGATGTCCGGGGGGCGGGGGGGCGGCGTTAGAATGGGGGCGTATGCGCCTGCTGCCGGCCTGCCTGCTTCTCGCGGTCGCGTGCGCCCCGGGGGCCCGCGGCGACGGGGAGGGCGGCGCGCCGCTCATGCTCTTCAAGGAGCCCGATCCGGAGACGCGGCGGCGCATCACCGATGATCTGATCTCGAACAACGGGATCGGCGCCGCGACCTCGGACGTCCGGACGCTGCAACGCGCGGAGCTGCGGCGGATCGGCTACTGGGCGGTTCCGTTCCTCAAGGATGTCGTCTACGGCCCGAAGAGCGTGAAGGGCGTTCGCATCCCGATGAACGCGATCATGGTGCTGGCGCGGATCCTCGACCTGCGGGCCCTGCCGGAGCTGCGGGCGGCGGCGCAGAAGCACGAGGATGTGGAGGTCCGCAAGACCGCGGGCCTCGGCCTCGGGCTCTTCCGCCGCGCCGAGGACTTGGCGCTGCTGACGAGGCTGCTGCAAGACGGCGACTTCCGCCACGGCCACCAGCGCTCCGCGGCCCTCGCGCTCGCGAAGCTCAGGACCGCGGGCGCGCAGGAGGTGCTCCGGGCGGCGGTCCTGACCCCGGCGCGCGACGTGCATGTGGCCGCGGCCACATTGCTCGCCGCGGTGATCGCGACGCCGGGGATCAATCTCGCACCCTACCTCGACCACGACGAGAAGCTGCTCCGCAGCGTGGCCGCCGTGGCGCTGATGCTGCGCCCCCTCGCGGCGCAGGAGGCGGCGCCGCTGCTCGCGCAGCTGAAGAAGGTGCGCGAGGACCGGGAGGTGCGTGCGCTGCAATACGAGGCGCTCGGCGCGGTCCGCGACCGCACCGAGGAGATCCGCGACCGCCTACTCTCCTGCGTCGTGAAGGGGGAGGAGCGGCAGGAGGCGCGGATCGCCGCGCTGGTCGGCCTCTCCTACGAGTTCGGACGCGCGGAGATCTACGCACCGCTGAAGCGCTACTACGGATCGATGCGCGGCCGCAACGACCCGCAGGTGGGCCCGCTGCTCTTCGCGATGGTGCGCACCGGAGACCCGAGGGCGGTCGATGACCTCGTGGCGCTCTGCGGCACCGGCAGCTCCGACTTCATCGCCTTCTACGCCGGCGGCAGCCTGCTCCACCTCGTCGCGAACGCGCCGGAGGAGCTTGCCGGCGAGGGGGCCGTCTTCGACGCCCTCGCGAAGCTGCGCGACCGTCCCGACGCGCTGCTGCGTGAACTCGCCGATCTCGCCTTCCGTGTGCGGGCGGAGCGGGAGCGCGAGCGGCGGCGCTCCGTCGCCGCCGACGGCTTCTCCAGGCTCCGCGACCCGAAGGACCTCCACCTCTGGGACTGGAACCCGGCGGAGCGCGCCTGGGGGACCGCGAACGGCCTGATCCCGCGGATCTTCCAGCTCGACGACGTGGCCGAGAAGTCGAAGGCGGTCTCGCCGGGCGGCCAGTCGCCGGGGGGCAAGGAGGGCCGCACCGGAGCCACGCCGGAGGAGCAGGACCTGCTCGACTTCCTCCGCGAGGCGCCCTACTTCGGCCCGGAGGACCTCGGTGGCGGATAGCGCGCGGCAGGAGGACTTCCTCTTCGCGGAGCACGTCCTCCGCAAGGGGTTCTCGACGGAGGAGCAGGTCGCGGAGTGCCTGGCGCTGCTCGAGCGCCTGCGCGGCGAGATGCAGCTCGAGGAGACGCTCCGCAACCTCCTGCTCAAGAAGGGCTACCTCGCCCCCGCCCAGGCGCACGTGATCGACCAGGCGATCAACCCCGCGCAGGCGGGGGCCGCGAAGAACCAGATCGAGGGCTACCAGCTCCTCTCCCGCCTCGGCGCGGGCGCGATGGGGTCGGTCTACAAGGCGCTGCACCTGAAGCTGAACATCCCGGTGGCGCTGAAGGTGCTGCGCGTCGATCTCGCGAAGTCCCGCACGCAGATCGAGCGGCTCAAGCGCGAGGCGCAGCTCGCGGCGCGCCTGAACCACCCCAACATCGTCCGCAGCATCGACGTCGGCGAGAGCAACGGCTTCCACTACTTCGCGATGGAGTTCGTGGACGGCCAGACCGTGCGCCAGATCCTGCGCAAGGGGCGCCTGAAGGAGAGGGAGGCGCTCTCGCTGCTCCGCGACGTCGCGCGCGCCCTCGAGCACGCCCACGGGCAGGGCGTGATCCACCGGGACGTGAAGCCGGGCAACATCATGCTCTCCGCCGACGGCACCGTGAAGCTCGCCGATCTCGGCCTCGCGCGCGGTCAGGAGCCGAGCGACCTGACGCTCGAGCATGCGAGCATCGGCACGCCGCAGTACGTCGCCCCGGAGCAGGTGCGAAGCGGCGCCAACGCGACCGAGCGCTCCGACCTCTTCAGCCTCGGCGCGACGCTCTACCAGTTGGTGACCGGCCGCCCGCCCTTCTCCGGCGACAGCCTCGGCGAGATCATCCGCAAGGTGCTCGCGCTGGAGTTCGACCCGCCGGAGAGCGTGGTGCCCGATCTCTCGATCGACACCGTCTACCTGATCCACCGGCTCATGCGGGCGAACCCGCGCGAACGCTACGCGAGCGCGGCGGAGTTGCTCGGCGACCTCGACCGGATCGCGAAGGGGATCCGGGTCGCCCCCGCCGGCTTCAAGGGGGACTACGAGTCCTTCGTCGCGAGGCGCCGCGCCCGTCGCGTCGCCCTCGGCGTCGGCGCCGGCACGGTGCTCGCCGTCTCGCTGCTCTTCACGTGGAACACGCTCCGGGAGCGGCGCGAGCGCGACCGCCACGCGGCGCTCTGCGCCGAAGTGGACGGGAGGGGGGCGCGGGGGGTGGCCGAAGCGGAGACGCTCGATGCCCTGCGCTCGGAGCTCGACGGCATGGAGCGGGCGATGCGCGAGTCCGGCTGCGAGGCGGAGCGGACTCCGGAGCTTGCGCTTCGGGTCGAGAGCGCGCGAGTCGGGGTCGCCGCGCTGGGGGAGGGCGAGCGCCTTCTCGAAGCGGCCGGCCGCGCGGACGCGGACTTCCGGGCGCTCGAAGCGGCGCGCCGCCGCCTCGAGCCGCGCCTGCCCGGCGCGCGCAAGCGCCTCGCCGAGATCGGGGCGCGGATCGAGAGCCTCTCCCGCGAGGACGCGCAGGCGCGCTACAAGGCCGCCTACGTGGGGCTGGGGTTCGCGGACGGCCCCGCGACGTTGCGGGGCCTCGAGCTCCTCGCGAAGGATCTCGAGGCGCGCTACCTCCCGATCGGCGAGGCGTGGGCCGCCCAGCCGAGGCACGACTTCGACACGCTCCGCCGCCTCGACGAGGCTATGGCGAACGCCGACGCGGCCTACGGGCCCCGCATCAAGGCCGCCCTCGACGTGGACAACTTCTCCAACGCGGCGACGCAGAACGAGTTGCGCGTCAACAAGCGCAACGAGGCGCGAAGCCTCGCCCACGAGCGGCGGGCGCACGCGGCCTTCCTCGTCCACTGGCCGAGCACGGATCGCCGCGAGACCGATCTGAGCGAGGAGGAGCAGCAACACTGGAACCAGCTCGCCGCGCTTGCGCGCGCGCGCGCCCAAGCCGGCCGCCCCGACGAGGCGGAGACGAAGCTCAACGAGTTCCGCAGCAGCGCCCACCGGACCAAGGGCCAGCTCTCGGACCTCCTCGCCACGGTCGTCGAGCAGAAGAAGGCACTGCTCGCCACCCAGCTCCGCGAGCTGACGATCATCGAGGGGCATTTCCGCGCGGCGCTGCAAGAGCGCCTGTACGAGCGCGCGGCGCTGATCGTGAACCAGGACGTCGCGGGGCGCGCCGCGGACCTCTGGATCCTCGAGGCGGGCACCCGGGCGAAGCAGCTCGTCGCGCGCGGCGAGGCGGTGCGCGCGCTCGTCGACCGCCTCCTCGCGGGGGCGCGCGCGCTCCCGTCGGTCGCTTGGACGGTGCCGGGGGAGAAGGCGCCGCTCGTGCAGCCCGGCTCGGCCCTCGAACGCGATCCCGGCGGGGAGCCCGACCGCTTCCTTCTCCGGACGCCGAAGGCCGCCTACCCGCTGGCGCTCCGCGATCTCCCGCACGACACGCTCGCGAGGATCATGTCGTTCGACCCCTCGCGCCTTGCGGATGTCTCCCAGAGCGGCTACTTCTACGCCGCCGAAGGCTATCGCGAGCTGCGCGCGGACCGCTACAAGGCCGACGAGCTCTGGGGCAAGGCCCTCGTCAACCTGAGTCGCGCCGGCGACGCCTGGGCCGAAGACGTGCGGGCCGACAAGCGGGCTCTCGTCGAGGAGATCGACCGGGCGACCCAACTCGCCGCCCGTCTCTTCGACGAGGCCAAGGACGCCCACGACCGCAAGGACCACCTGAGCGAGCTCTCGCTGCTGAAGCGGCTGAAGGCGATCGGCTGGACCCGCAGCGTCGAACCGCAGCTCCCTCTCATCGACAGGAAGATCGCCGATCTCGAACTGCTCACCGGGTTCGACCTGCGCCGCAGGGAGTCCGGGATCCCGCCGCAGCAGTTCGAGTACGATCCCGGGACGGGGCGCGTCCTGCTGCGCTACACCGGGAGTCTCTGGCACCCGCTCGGCGACAAGGTGCCCGAGGGGGTCGATGCGGAGGCTTGGCTCCTGGATCGGGAGCGCGACTACTGGTACCAGGAGTTCAAGGGCGCCGGCGCGGATGCGAAGGACTGGCCGATCCTGTACGAGCGTGCGCGCTATCAGCTTCTGGACTGGGACCCGGCCACCATCGAAGCGGCGCCGGGCGGCGGGTACCGCCTGCGGGTCGCGCGCATCCACGAGAACCTCTATCGCTGGCTCGGGGCCGAGAAGTACCCCGGGGCGCCCCTGGTCGCCTCGCTCCGCAACGACCTGCACCCGCGGCGCGACTGGAGCATCGAGTGCACCGCCTCGTGGGAGGACTCGGCCCCCGGCGTCTTCACGCTCGCCGCCGGGCGCATGCAAGCGACGGTCGGCTACTGGCCCCGGGAGTACGGTGGCGGTGCCGGCTGCGCCCTCTTCGAGGACGAGAATGCGGTGGACGGCTACGTCCCTCACTTCTCCGACTTCCACTGGAAGGCGGACGAGGCCGAGCGGAAGAAGCGCAAGAAGATCCCCGCCCCGAGCCACCGCGCCTACTTGGACGGATTCCAGGGTGGCGCCCCTTACCGCATCCGCATGGAGCGCGAAATGGACCGCATCCGCGTGCGCCTCGCGCCGCTGGCCGAATGGGAGAAGTCCGGCTTCCCGAAGGAGCCGCTGCTCGAGCGCAAGATGACGAGCAAGGAGATCGAGCGCGCAACCCGGTACCCCGTGGACGCGCCGGCCTTCCGCTTCTACTGCCACGTCCGGTTCACGCTGCGGAACGTGATTGTCGGCGGACACCTGAAGGGGCCGGAATGAGCGCCGAGAAGAACGGCTGCCCCGACCTCGTCGTCCGCGCGGTGAAGGGGTTCCTCGCCGGGGAGGAGCGCGTGCTCCGCGTCGGCGAGGAGATCGTGGTCGGGCGCAGCCGCGGCGCGGACTTCTCCGTCCGCAAGGCGCGCTCGCTCGCGGCGCGGACGGACTGCGCGGAGGTCCTCCGCTCCGCACCCTTCCTCAGCGTGTCGCGGAAGCATGTGAAGATCCACTTCCTTCACAAGGACCTCGTCGAGGTGCAGGACCTCTCGGTCAACGGCACCTACATGGACGGCAAGCGGATCGATTGCGTGGCGTTGACCGACCTGCGCGAGAAGTCGCACACGCTCGCCCTCGGAGTGTGCGAGCGGCTTGTCCTGGAGTACCGAGCCCGTTGAGTCCGCCGCCGTCGCCGAGGCCGCGGCCTCCTCACGAGAGGCGGCGCGGCGGCACCTGCGGCGAGTCTATCCGGCACCGGAGTCCTCGAACGCCTCGCGGAAGGCGCGGGCGGCGACGTCGCGGTGGTAGGCGTACTCCTCTTGCAAGGACGCCTCCGCGGCGCGGGCGCCGGTGTCGACATAGCCGAGGCGGCGCGCGAGGACGCGCAACGCGACGGGATCCTCCGGGAGGCGATCCTCCGGCAGGTCCGCGACGATGCGCAGGCGGCTCTCGAGCACGAGGAGGAACCGGTAGGCGCTCTCGAGGTCGGCGGCACGCCGGCCATCGAGCAGCCCCTCGCGGCGCACGAGGTCGAGGAGATTCGCGACGTTGCCGTCGCGGAAGCGGCGGTCCTGGGCACCCCGCCGCAGCGCGTGCATCTGCGCGACGAACTCCACGTCGACGACGCCGCCGCCGCCGGAACGCTTGATCGACTCGGGCCCGCCCTTCGCCGCGAGCTTCCCGCGCATCGATCGCATCGCCGCGGCGTCGCCGGGGCCGAAGCCGGGCGCGTAGACGGTCTCGGCGATCTCCCCCTCGACCTCCTCGCAGAGGCTCGGCGGCCCGGCGACCGCCCGGGCGCGGCTGTAGGCCATGCGCTCCCAGGTCTGCCCGTGGCCCCGCGCGAAGTACTCGCGGAACTCGGCGGGGGAGGTCGTCATCGGACCGCTCGCGCCGTCCGGCCGGAGGCGCAGGTCCACCTCGTAGAGCTTGCCGTGGTCCGTCGGGGCCCCGAGCAGCGCATGCATCCGCCGCGCGACCGCCGCCGCCCCGTCCCGCTGCTCCGCCGACCGCGCGAAGAAGACCAGGTCGAGGTCGCTGCCATAGAGCATCTCGCGCGCGCCGAGCTTGCCGAGGGCGACGACGACGACGTCGCCCGCCGCCGCGCGGGCGTCGCGACGGGAGCGCTCGTAGGCGAGGCGCACGATCACTTCGGCGAGGCGCGAGAGATCCTCCCCCACCTCGCGCACCCCTTGCTCGCCGCGGATGTCGCGCAGGCCGATCCGGAGCATTTCGAGGTTCTTGTAGTCGGAGAGGATGCGGGAGGGGTCCGGGGAGGTGGGGACGAGCAGCGTCGGGATGTCCTCGAAGCTCTTGAGGCCGCGCCCGAGGTCGGTCGCGGCGGCATCGACGAGCTGGTCGAGGGCGCCCGGAGCGCGCTCGAGGATGTTGCTGAGGAAGAGGCTGTGCCCCGTCAGGTCGACCAGCAGGCGCAGCAGGCGCGGATGGCTCGCGAGCGCCTCGTAGAGCGTGCCCCGTGCCCCGACCCGCGCCGTGACCCGCTCCAGCCGGTCGAGGGCGGTGTCGGGGTCGGGCGTCGCCGCGATCGCGTCGAGAAGGCGTGGGAAGAGGTCGGCGAGGGACTTGCGCGTGCGCGGCGAACCGGCCAGCCAGGCGGTCGTCTCCTGCCCCAGCAGCGCGACCGCACGGGTGGCGCGCTCGACATCGCGGATGCCGTGGGCCGCCAGCACCCCGCCCAGGGCGGCGGCGTCGGGGGTGTCGGCGAGGAGAAGGTCGGTCTCGCGCACCTGCTCGTCGTCGCGTTCGCCGAAGACGCCGCGGAAGAGGCGGTTGAAGATCTGGCGCACCGCCTCCGCCTTCTCCCGGTAGGCGGAGGCGAAGGCCGGCGCGTCCGGGTAGCCGCACCGGCGGGCCAGCGATGCGAGCTCCCTCGGATGGTCCGGGATCCGGTGCACCTGCGCCCACTGCACGAGCTGGAGACGGTGCTCGACGCCGCGGAGGAAGCGGTAGGCGTCGTCGAGCACGTCGCGATCCGTCGGCAGGATCACGCCGGCGGCCTCGAGCAGCCGCAGCGCCGTCAGCGAATTGTGGTGGCGCACCTCCGGGTTGCGCGCGCCATGCATCAGTTGCAGGAACTGGATCACGTATTCGACATCGCGGATGCCGCCGTAGCCCAGCTTGACCTCGGTGCGCTCCTCCCCCCGCTGGAGGGCGCGCGCCTCGATGCGGCCCTTGATCCGCTTGATCGAGCCGATCTCCTCGAACGCGAGTCCGCGCCCGTAGACCCACGCCCGCACCGACTGGACGAACTCCTCCCCGAGAGCGCGGTCGCCGGCGATGACCCTCGCCTTCAAGAGCGCCTGCCGCTCCCACGTCTCGCCGAGCCTCCGGTAGTAGGCCAGCGTCGACGCCAAGGAGAGGGCGAGGGAGCCGGTCTGGCCCTCCGGACGCAGCCGGAGATCGACCCGATAGAGCCGCCCGGTGGCGGCGATCGCGTTCGCCTCGCGCGTGACGCGCTCGGTGAGCCGGTGGAAGTACTCGCGGTTGCTGATCCGCTCGCCCCCCGCGCCCCCATCCGTCTCGCCATCCTTGCCGTAGAGGAAGATCAGGTCGATGTCGCTCGCGTAGTTGAGCTCCGCGCCGCCGAGCTTCCCCATCGCGATGATCGCCGCCCGGACCGGCTCGCTCCCGCTCCACGGCCGCCCGTAGGCGCGGGTCAGCTCCTGCTGCACCTCGTCGAGCAGCCGTCCCATGACGAGGTCGGCGAGGTCGCTGATGCGCCGGGTGACCACCGTCAGGTCGGTCCCCTCGACCACGTCCTGCCATGCGATCCGCAGCAGTTCGACGACGCGGACTCGGCGCAGGTGGTCCACCCTCTCCTCGAGGGAGGGCAGGCGGTCGAGGGTGTCGGCGAGGTCTCGCTCGAGCAGGTCGCGCTCGTACGCGCCGCGCTCCCGCGGGATCTCGCCGACGAGGGCGGGGTGCGCGAGCAGAGGCTCCACCGAGGCCGGGGACGCGTCGAGCAGCCTCATCCATCCGGGCAGGTGCTCCAGCGGGCTCACACCCGCTTCGAGCAGCCTCTGCAGGCCCGCGGCGACCGCCTCGGGGTCGGCGGCGCCTCCGAGGAACTCGTTGATCTCGTCGAGGCGAAGGCCCGCCTCGGGATGGTCGGCGATCGCGTCGAGGTTCACGAAGTCCCGCCCAGCAGTTCCAGCGCGGCGCTCTCGACCGCGTCCACGGAGATCCCGGACATGCAGACGGTATCGGGACAGGAGCGCAGCTCGCAGGGGCTGCAGCGTACGCCCGCTCGCAGGCTGCGCACCCGCGGTCCGAGCGGCGCCGCCACCGCGGGATCGGTCGGGCCGAAGAGCACGACCGTCGGGACGCCGGAGGCGGCGGCGAGGTGGGCGGGACCGGTGTCGGCGGCGACGACGAGGCGGGCGCCTGCGAGGAGCCGCACCAGCGCCGGGAGGCCCGGCTCGTCGGCGAGCCGGGCCGGGGTGCGCATGGCGCCGACGACGGCGTTCGCCTCCTCGCGGTCCGCGGGGCCTGAACTGACGAGAACCTCGGTTCCCAGACGCGTGGCGAGGCGGTCGCCCAGCGCGGCGAAGGACGACGCGGGCCAGCGCTTGAAGGGAAGCCACCGGCTGACGCCCGGGTGGAAGACGATCCGGCCATGGGGGGGTGCGGCGGCCGGCAGCGTTGCGAGCAGCCGCGGCCCCGGGCCGATGACAGCGTCGAGCAGCGTCCAGTAGGCGTCGTTGCGGTGACCGGGCCCCGCGGCCACGCGATCGCGCACGAAGAGGCGGTTCCCCTCCCGCGAGTGCCTCCCGTCGAGTCCCACCACCCGGCGTGCGCCGGAGAGGCGTGCGAGCACGCCGCTCTTCAGGTTGCCCTGCAAGTCGAGGGCGGTTTCATAGCGGTGCCGCCGCAGCGAGAGGGTCAGGCGGAGGCCTCCGCGCAGTACGCCGCTGCGGCGGGGGTAGACGTGGAGCGCATCGAGTTGGGGGTGCCCCTCGAGAAGTCCGGCGAACCGGTCCTCGACCAGCCACCCGACGTAGGCCTCCGGCTGGCGGACGCGCAGCGTCGCGAGGACGTGCAGACCCGTCACGACATCGCCGAGCGCGGAGAGGCGAACCAACAGGATCCGCACGCCGGACGTAGGATAGGGCAAGACATGACGGGATTCCGCATCCTCCTCGCGGGGGGCCTGCTCACCCTCCTTGCGGCGCCTGCCAAGGCGGGGGACGAGAGCGCGACCTCCGGCGGCGAGGCAGGCCCGAAGGGGCCGCGTGCCCTCAATCGCGTCTTCAACGGCCGCGTGGTCAAGATCAAGAAGAAGCGGGTCACCCTCTTCTACGACTTCGAAGACCCGATCCAGTTGAAGGACTTCGAGGATGCACGGCCGCCCCGCCTCCTCGACGCGAGCCAGAACCGGGTACGGATCGAGGGGGGCCGCCTCGTGCTCGAGGGCTCCTCGTCGATCCGCCACAGGATGGAGGGGACGGGCGAACTGCGCGGCCACTTCTTCGTCCGGATCAGCGACCAGGGCAACGTGGGGACCGTCTTCACCGAGCCGCTGCTTTCCGACTTCTTCGTCTGCATGACGCTCTTCGACCAGCGCTTCTACAAGAACGGGGCCTTCTTCCTCTGCGCCTGCGGTCTCCACGAGGACGAGGGTGCGGACACCGACATGGCGCTGGTCAACTGGCGCGACATCTTCGCCGGCAACGTCAAGAACAAGGTCAAGGTCGGCGAGGATGCCGAGGTGGAGGTCTACAAGGATGGATGGACCGAGTTCGCCCGCTGCGAAGACGTCGAGGGGAAGGGGTCGTCGAAGGGCAAGTGCAAGGAGATGCGGACCTACCAGTTCGGCCTCTGGGTCCACAACAGCCGCGCCACCTTCGACGACCTGACCCTCTCGATCGAACTCACGGACAAGTTCCTCGAACTCAACAACCTCAAAGCCGAGCTTGACGCGGAGTGGGAGGACATCCCGCAGACCGGACCCCTCGCCGGGATCGGCGGAGTCCCGGCGCGCTTCCGCAGCGCCATCGACGCCTACGCGAGCGGCGGCACCGCTGACGTGAGGATGATCGTCCGGGCGATCGCCACCAAGAGCATCCCCGACCGGGGTCGCGAGGTCGCCGCGGAGGTTCTCATCGCCCGCAAGGACCCGAAGGCGGTCCCGACCGCCATCGACGGACTCTACAGCGAGGACGCCCTGACAAGGAAGCTGACCATCGGCGTCATTAAGTCCATAGTGGGCAAGGACTTCGGATATAGCGCCTCCGCGAGCCCCAAGAAGCGTAGCGAGGCGATCCAGAAGCTCAACTCCCACCTGGCGTTGGAGCGTGCGCGGTACTATGGGTAGATCTCGCGTCTCCCCATTTGTCGCGGAACCTTTTTGGCCGTTCGAGGGTTCAAAGAGTACGATGGTTTCCGATCCTCTGACGGGGTTGTAAGAAAATGAAGATTCGCAAGCGCTACCTCTGGCCGCTCGCGTTGCTTGGCGCAATCGCGACGACTCTCTTCGGCACGGCCGACTCGGCCTACGCCCGCGGCGGCGGACGCGGCGGTGGTGGTGGCGGACGCGGCGGCGGCGGCGGCGGACGCGGCGGCGGCGGACGCGGGGCGGGCACCTCGGGTGGAGGCATGACCTCGGGTGGGAGCCAGACCCCGAGCGGCGGGGGGTCCGGCTCGCGCGGCGGTCGCGGCGCCAATACAGGCAAGGCGGGCACCGACAACGAGGAGAACAAGGAGGAGGCGGAGCGCCTCCGTCGTGAGGAGCGCCTGAAGAGGGTCGCCGAGGCTCGGATCGAGTACGCGAAGCGCGAGCGGCAGGAGACTTGGGATGCCGAGTCCGGCGCTCGCAACGACAGGACACTCGGCAGGACTCTGGGAAGCGCGACGGAGTAGGGGGTGCGCACCCCGCTCCGTTATCTGGTTCCCTGCGTCGTCGCAGTGGCGGCGCTCGCGGGGGGAGACACGAATCTCCCCCCGGAGGCGAGGTCGCTTTTCGACAAGGCGGAGATCGCGCGGGAGGAGGGCCGCCTCGAAGAGGCGGCTGTGCTCTATCGCCAGGCCATCGGCCAGCATGCGCGCTACTTCGCCGCCCACGCGGGGCTGCTCGCTGCGATGCGCGGCCTTGGCACACCCGAGGCGGCGGCGGATCTCTATCCCGGCCTGCTGGCGGCCCATTCGGACTCGCCGGACCTCCAGGCCTTCGCCGCCTCGACGAAGCCCCCGGACCAGGCGATCATCGCGCTGACCGGGATCACGCAGGCCTACGGAGGCTCCGCGCGCGCGTTCGTGGAACTCGGTCGCGCCTTCCTCGCCGTGGGCAAGCAACGTGAGGCGGAACGGGTCCTGAAAGAGGCGCTCACGCGCGACAGCGAGGACTCGACCGCGCGGGTCCTGCTCGGCGATTGCTACTTCCGCGACGCGAAGTACGTGAACGCACGCAAGGAGTACGAGACCGCGCTCGAGAAGGAGAGCGACTGCGTCGCCGCGCGTCTGCGCATCCCCCTGTGCCTCCATCGGAGCGGCAAGACCGAGGACGCGCTGAAGGAGTTGCGGAGGCTCGTCGGCGATGACGCGTTTCCCCGACTCGTGGCCGGCCACTGGCTGATCGCGTTTCTCTGCCGCGAGACCGGCAACCGGGCCGAGGCGATCAAGACCCTCGACCGGATCCTCGACATCGACAAGAACGACCACACGGCCCTGATCGCGAAGGGCTCCTTCCTGCTCGAGGACCGTCAGACGATCGAGGCGGTGAAGGTCTTCCAGAAGGCGGTGGAACTCAATCCCAAGTCCGGCGAGGCGCTCTTCTGCCTCGGCTGGGCGCACGAGAAGTCCGCCGACGCGCCCGAGATCCAGGACGCCCAGCGCAAGGAGAGGCTGGCGGCTGCGGCCGAGACCTACGAGAAGTGCGCCAACGTCGACCCGACGGTGCGCCCGCGCGACTCGTTCGGCTTCGTCTGCCTGCTCGGCGACAAGCACGCCGACGCGATGACGCAGTTCCGCCGCGCCGGCGACATCGACCCGAAGTTCGCTCCCGCGCAGAACAACATCGGGTTGGGCAGCGACATGGCCGACAACCGGGGCGAGGCGAAGAAGCGGTACGAGTTCGTTCTCGAGAAGATCGAGAAGGAGAACGTCCGCGCCATCGTGATGCTCGCCCTCGACTACTGGCTCGACGGGGCGACGCCGAAGGCGATCAAGGAGCTCGAACGGGCGCTCAAGATCAAGCCCACCGACGATCTCGCTTGGACCTTTCTCGGCGACGTCCACTACGACAACAAGAAGGCCGACAACGCGATCAAGTGCTACCGCAAGGCCGTGGAGATCAACAGCAAGAACTTCACCGCCTGGTACCACATGGGGATCGCCTACGACGACCAGAAGCGCAAGCACGAAGAGGCCGACCAGTGCTACCGGAAGGCCCTCGAAGCGCGCGCCGATCCGCCCGTGGAGCTGGTGATCCGGGTCGCCCTCGTCAACGACGACGACGGGCTGAACCGCCTCCCCGAAGCGCTCAAGTTCTATCAGCTCTATCTCGACCTCGGCGGGACGGAGGACTGGGTGCCGGCGCGCGTCGACGAGCTGAATCAGGCGCTCGCCGGCAAGTAGCAGGCCCGGATCTTCGGCGGGCAGCGCGGCCCGAGTCCGCCTTGAGGCCAACAGGGCCGAGCTGCGGAGGAGACGCGAAGCGGAAGTCGCGCCTTCGCGATCTGACATCCGCCCCTTCCGCATCAACCCACGCGGTGTCGGGCGGCAGCACCGGCTGACCTCCTCGACCCCCTCACTCCCCGATCTCCCCGCCGTTCGCCAGAGCTCAGCGGAGACCTGCGGCGATCGTCCCTCCCGGCAGGGCCTCCGACGAACGGCAGGGCAAGCCCCTAGTCGAGCGGGAGTTCGCGGGAGCCGGTCTCGCTTTCGACGATGAGCCGCACGCGGGTCGCGCCGTGGGGCAGCGTGCCGGAGAGCCTCACTTCGGAGGCGTACGCGTCGCCGCGGACTTCGGCGGAGGTGGCGAGGCTGCGCCGGCAACTCGTGCTCTCGAGGATGCGCTGCTCCCCGCCCAGATCGTAGACGAGGCTGGCCCGGCTCACGGCCCCGGCCAGCCGCTGGGTGACCGTGAGAAGCCGTCCGCCGGCCACGGCGACCGACTGGACCTCGGGCTGCGGCAGCCCTGCGTCGAAAACGGGGGGGGCGTCCGGGGGGGGAGGGGTCGGCGAGCCGCCCTTGGAGCGAAGGGCAAGGGCCAGCAGCACGCACGCCACAACCGTCGCCAGGACATACCGGAGCATGGTCTGCCTCCTCGCTACCCGGGAAGGGCCCTTCCCGCTCCCCAAGATCATACCTCCCTCCCGGCGCTCCGTCGGAAGGCGCCCCCCCTTTCCCCTGCGGCGAAGGGCGCTCCCCGCGTGGCCCGGCCCCCTACTGAGGCGCAAACTGCATGTGGTAGAGGCGCCGGTAGAGGCTGTCCGTCGCCATCAACTGCGTGTGCGTTCCCATCTCGACGATCGAGCCGTCCTGCATCACGCAGATCTTGTCGGCGTGCTGGACGGTCGAGAGGCGGTGGGCGATCACGAGGGTGGTGCGGCCGGTCATCAGGTTTTGCAGCGCCTGCTGGACGGCGCGCTCGCTCTCGCTGTCGAGGCTGCTCGTCGCCTCGTCGAGGATCAGGATCCGCGCGTCGCGGAGCAGGGCCCGCGCGATCGTGAGGCGCTGGAGCTGGCCCCCGGAGAGCTTGCCGCCCCGCTCGCCGACCGGCTCGTCGTAGCCCCGGGGCAGCGTCACGATGAAGTCGTGCAGGCTCGCCGCGCGCGCCGCGGCGACGATCTCGTCGGCGGTCGCTCCCGGCTTGCCGTAGGCGATGTTCTCGCGGATCGTCGCGTTGAAGACGAAGGGCTCCTGCGTGACGATGGCGATGTTGCGGAGCAGCGACTCGCGGGTGAACTCGCGGATGTCGGTCCCGTCGATCGTGATCCGGCCGCCGTCGGGGTCGTAGAAGCGGGGGACGAGGTTGACGAGCGTGGTCTTGCCGGCACCCGAGTGGCCCACCAGCGCGACGACCTGCCCCGCGGGCACCTCGAGGTTGATGTGGTCGAGCACGCGTCCGCTCCCGTTGTAGGAGAAGCAGACGTCCTCGAATCGCACGGTGCCGACGGCGTCGGTGAGCCGGATCGCGCCGCGCTTGTCGATGAGCTCGGGGCGACGGTCCATGAACTCGAAGGTCCGCTCGGCGCCGGCCAGGTTGTCGATCAGATCGGTGATGGCGTTCGTCGCGACCTTCGTCGGGCGGTAGATTTCGGCCATCAGCGCGAGGAAGAGCATCATCGCCCCCGCGGGAAGGGCCCCGCCGCCGCCGACGAGGCAGACGGAGACGAAGAGCGCGAGCGCGATGGAGAGGTTGGTCAGCAGCTCCATCCGCGTGCGCGTGCGCGCCTTGGCGACCTCGGTGGCGATCGCGTCCCGGGCGAATTCGCGGTTGCGCTCGCTGTAGCTGCTCACCTTCTGGCGCTCGAGGCCGAAGGCCTTGACGACCCGGATTCCCGAGAACATCTGCACCATCGCCTCGGTGACCCGGGCGGTCGTCCGCTGCCTCACCTTCGCCCGGCGGTGCACGCGCCGCGTCTGCTTCTTCAGCGAGAAGGAGATCGAGAGCAGGAAGGCCGCGATGATCAGGCCGAGCCACCACTGAGTCGCGATGGCCGCAAGGACCGGCCAGAGGATCAGGAAAGGCTGCTCCACGAGGTCGCCGGTCATCAGGTTCAGGCAGTGCGTCGAGGCCTGCACGTCGGAGTTCATCCGGCTGATCAGCTCCCCGCGCTTCTGGTCGTCGTAGAACGCGAGCGGCTGGTTGAGGAGGTTCTTCAGCAGCTTGACCCGGAGGCCCGTCAGCACCCTGGTGACGAGGACCGCCCGGAAGACCAGCTTTCCGAAGTTGCTGATCGCCGAGAGCACGGCGACGAGGATGAAGAGCAGCGTGACGGTCGCCAACGTGCCCACCTGCGCGCGCTTCTTCGGGCTGTTCAGCACCTTGTCCGGGATGACCCACTCGAGGCGATCGACCACCTCCTCCTCCCAGACGTCGAGACCCCGGTTCACGCGGGCGAGAAACCCGCTGAAGCGGTTGTCCCCCTTCACGAGGCTGCGAACGAGTCGCGTCTCCTGGGTCTCCTGCCCGACGGCGCCCGGGGGCTGGCCCTCCCCGGAGGGCTCCCCCTTCTGCACCCGCTCCTCCTCGGCGAAGAGTCTCAGCGCCGGGTAGATCAGGGCCACGCGGGCGGTAGTTGCGCCGCTGTAGACGATGGTCGTCAGCAGCGTCGCCATGACCAGCGGGAAATGCGAGAGCGTCGTCAGCAGCAGGCGCCGGACCGTTTGGACCCGGATCCCTCGCAGATCGGGGGCAGGACTTGCGCTCTCTTGGGGCATCTCCGACGGCTTCAACGGGGGGCGATTCTAAGCCGCGGGGTCCAGCGATGACACTCCGCGGCCGCGCCCTCCTGCTCTATATCGGTCGGTGCCGGCCTGTGCGCTCGGCCAGCACACGACATGCCAAAGAGCGGGGAATCGCGCCCTTGACCGGCGCGGGAGGGCTCGTTATCGTCCGGTTGGCCCTTCCTCCGTGCGGCTTTGGGGCCCGGAGGAGGGGTTTGTCGTCGAGGAGGAGAACCCAGCATGGCGGGACCCGACACGAGAACCATCGCCTTGGTGGGCCACGGCGGCGCCGGGAAGACCACCCTCGCGGAGGCGATGCTCTTTGCCGCGGGTGCGACGAGTCGCCAAGGCGCGATCTCCGACAAGAACACCGTCAGCGACTTCGCCGACGATGAAAAGGACCGCGGCCACAGCATCGACACGGCTCTCCTCCACGCCACGTTCAACGACCGCCTCTTCCACATCCTCGACACCCCCGGCTATCCCGACTTCCTCGGTCAGGTCCTGCGTGCCATCGACGCCGTCGACTGCGCGGTCATTGTCGTCAACGCCTACGACGGCGTCGCGCTCAACACGCGCCGAACCTTCCAGGCGGCAAAGGAGCGAGGCATCCCCTGCATCGTCGTCGTGAACCGCTGCGACATGGACAACATCGATCTCGCGGCCCTCGACCGCGGCCTCGAGGATCTCTGCGGCCTCGCGGCGAAGGTCGTCACCATCCCGGACAAGTTCGGTCCCGGCATCAAGGCGGTCCGGTCGATCTTCCACGAGGCTCCGGAGCGCAAGGAGGCGTTCGTCGAGGCGGCCGTCGAGGCCGACGAGGCCCTGATGGAGAAGTACCTCGAGGCGGGCGAGATCAGCGACGAGGATCTCCGCCGGGCCATCCCGATCGCGCTGCGGGAGGGGACGCTGATTCCGGTCTTCCACACCAGCGCCGACAAGGGCATCGGGGTGAAGGCGCTCCTGGAGTTCCTCGCCGCATTCGGCCCCGGCCCCTTGGGGCGCACCATCGCCGATCGCGACGGGAACCGGATCGCATGCGTGGCGGACGGCCCGTTGCTCGGTGTCTGCTTCAAGGTCACCTTCGACCGCCAGGCCGGAAAGCTCGCCTTCCTGCGCATCTTCCGGGGCACCCTCCGCAGCGGCGACGCCGCGGTCGTCGCCCGCACCGACGCGACCATCAAGATCGGCCACATCTCGCGATACCAGGGCCCGCAGAAGTCCGATGTCACCGAGGCGGGCCCCGGGGCGCTGATCGCGCTGCCGAAGATCGACGACGTCGAGGTCGGCGACACGATCCACGCGCCGGGACACGCGGTGCGCCTGCGCCTCGTCCAGCTTCCCGCGCCGATGGTCGGGCTCGCGCTCGTCCCGAAGGCGCGCGGCGACGAGGCGAAGATCGGCCGCGAACTCGGGCGCGTCACCGGCGCCGACCCCTGCCTCCGCTTCGCCCGCTCTCCCGAGACCCACGAACTCGTGCTGCACGGCCTCTCGACGCTCCACCTCGACATCACGTTGAAGCGCCTCGCGAAGGCCGGCGTCGAGGTGGAGACCAGCATCCCGAAGATCCCCTATCTCGAGACGATCACCGGAAAGGCCGAAGGGCACTACCGCCACAAGAAGCAGAGCGGTGGCGCGGGCCAGTTCGGCGAGGTCTATCTGCGGGTCGAACCGCTTCCCCGCGGCGCGCCGGAGCCCCTCGACTACGTCGACGCGACCGTCGGGGGCAGCATCCCGAAGCAGTTCATCCCGGCCATCGAGAAGGGGGTGCGGCAGCGGATGGCGGAGGGAGTCCTCTCCGGCTGCAAGCTCGTCGACATCCGCGTCTCGGTCTACGACGGCAAGTACCACGACGTGGACAGCAAGGAGATCGCGTTCATCATCGCCGGTCGCAACGCCTTCACCGAGGCGTTCAACAAGGCGCGCCCGGTGCTGCTCGAGCCGGTCATGAACGTCGGCATCGAGATCCCCTCCAAGTACATGGGCGACATCACCGGGGACCTCAACAGCCGCCGCGCCCGCATCACCGGCATGGACTCGACCGGCGACCACCAGATCATCAAGGCCCACGCGCCGCTCAGCGAGATGCAAACCTACTCGACAAACCTCCGCTCGATGACCCATGGCGAGGGCTCCTTCACGATGGAGTTCGACCACTACGACGTCGTGCCGGCTCATATCGCCCAAGGGGTCATCTCGAAGTTCCAGGCCCATAGGAAGCAGGAGGAGGACTAGGGGGGGCGCGGGGGGGTGCGGGGGCGGGGCCCCCCCGGGGCCCCCCGCTATCCCGGCTTCCGGGCCGTCGCCCAGAGCACGTCGCTCAGCGGGACGTGGTCCCAGAAGCCGTTGCGCACCACGACGAGGCCGCACTTCTCGAAGAGGCGGGCGATCGTCCTCGGCGTGAAGTAGTAGAGGTGCTGCGGGAAGAAGTAGCCCGACCACGCGCGCCCGAGGAGGCGGCGGTTCCAGCAGCCGTAGTGGGGCACCTTGACGAAGAGCGCGCCGCCGGGGCGCAGCAGGTCGCGAGCCTTCGTGACCGCGGTTGTCGGATGGTGCTCGTGCTCGAGGTAGCTCATCAGCAGAAGCGCGTCGAAGTGCGCGGCGGGAAACGGCGCCTGCTGGATCGTGCCCTTGCACACCGTGGTTCGGCCGAGGGAGTGGGCGTAGGCGACGGCGCCGTCGGAGATGTCGAGGCCGTGCGCCTCGTAGCCCGCCTGCGCCATCGCCTCGACCATGAAGCCGTCGCCGCAGCCGACGTCGAGGAAGCGGCCTTGGGGCGCGAATTCGCGGATGCGACCGAGGACGACGTCCTCGCGCCGCTTGCGACGGAGCAGCCCCTTCCCGCGGGTCAGGCGGAGCAGGCGGCGCAGCGGGCTCTCGACCTTGCGGCGGGCGCCGGTCTGGATGGGCGAGTGGCGGAACCAATCGAAGTCCCTCTCGATGACCTCCGGCTCGGGGCGCGGATCGAGGTAGACGAGCGAGCACTGGGGACAGCGCACGAGCGTCCACTCGTCCTTCCGCAGGCGCGGCTCGGCGCGATCGGCGCCGCAGAGGTCGCAAGCGACGTGCTCCACCGCCCGAATGTACACAGGCGGGGCCGCCCGGGCCGAATCCTTGAGAGAGGAGGCAACGGCGCTTATCCTCCGGCGTCTTTCAGGGGGTGCGTGATCCCTGCTCCCCGGGACGGCGCGAATCGTAAGGAAAGGCGTTACCTGCGCTATGCGAGCGCCGGGACGCAACTCGGCATCGTCGTGGTGCTCTTCACGCTCGGCGGCTACTGGCTCGACGGGAAGATCCCCTCGATGCGGCCTCTCTTCACGATTCTCGGAGCCGTTCTCGGGGCCGTGGGAGGGATGACGAGCCTCGTCATGCAAGTGTCGCGGATCGAGAAGCGCAAGTGAAAAGCGGATCCCTCGGATGGCTCCTCGTGGGCGGGCTCTTCGCCCTCGTCGCGTTCGCGTTCGCGCGCTACGTGCGCTTGGACGGGCCCGGTCTCGTCGGGCTCGCCTTCGGCGCGGGGCTCGGCCTTGCGAACATCCTGCTCGGCTATCTCGCGACGAGGTCCGCTCTCCGCAAGGGGACGGCGGCCGCGCTCCGGACGATGGTGGGGGGGTTCTTCGTGCGGCTGCTCGCGCTCGTCGCGCTGCTCTGGTGGTGCCACACGCAGGCGTGGGTCGACGAGGTGGCGTTCGCGCTCTCCTTCCTCGCCTTCTTCTGCGCCTTCCTCCTCCTGGAGGTGCGGATGGTCCAGAAGTCCCTCGACGGCTCCAGGAGAGTTGCGTGAACCTCCTCCTCGCAAGCGGGGACGTGCTGACGCACCTGATCGACAGCGAAGTCGGAGGTGCCTGGTTCACGCAGCACCACATCCTGCTGATCCTGGTCTCGGTCATCATGATCACCGGGTTCCAGGCCGTCGCGATCCGCGCGCGGCAGGGGACGCCCGGGGGCTTCAGCGCGCTGATCGAAGTGGGGCTCGTCTGGGTGCGCGACGAGATCGTCTACCCCTGGCTGGGGGAGGAGAAGGGGCGCAAGTACCTCTTCTTCTTCTGGACTCTCTTCTTCTTCATCCTCGTGAACAACCTGCTCGGGCTCCTGCCTTGGCCGCTGAACGTGTTCGGCAAGGCCGCCACCGGCAACATCGGCGTCACGATGGCGCTGGCGCTGATCACCTTCGTGATGGTGCAGGTCTCCGGCATGAAGAAGCACGGTTGGGGCGGCTACTGGCTCCACCTCGTCCCGCACGGGATCGCGTGGTGGCTGTGGCCGCTGATTTGGATCATCGAGTTCGTCGGCCTGCTGACGAAGCCCTTCGCGCTCACCGTCCGCCTCTTCGCGAACATGACCGCGGGCCACGCGATTCTAGCGGTGCTCGTCGGATTCCTTTGGGGCGTGACGAAGTATGGCAATCCCGTCGTCGGGGGCGCGTCGAGCCTCGCCTCCTTCGCGTTCATGCTCTTCATCATGCTCTTCGAGACGCTCGTGGCGCTGATTCAGGCGTTCATTTTCACCGTGCTCACGGCCATCTTCGTCAGCTTGGCCGTGGCGGAAGAACACTAGGTTTCAACGGTTAGGAGACTGTCCATGCTTTTCTCTCTGCTTGCTGTCGTGACGGAAGTCGAATGGGGCCTCTTCGGGGCGGGCGTCGGCGCCGGAATCGCCGCGATCGCCGCCGGGATCGGGATCGGTCGCATCGCGGCCGCCGCGTGCGAATCGGTGGCCCGCCAACCCGAGGCGGCGGGCGACATCCGCGGCGTGACGATCATCACCGCGGCCTTCATCGAAGGAGTCTGCCTCTTCGCGGTCGTGGTCTGCATGCTGATCAACTTCAACGTCGGCGACGCGATCAAGCTCAAGTAGCGATGCTGCTCGCGGCCGAAAACCCGCTGATCCCCCATGTCCCGACCGTCGTCTGGGCGTGGGTCACCTTCGGGGTCACGTTCTGGGCATTGAGCAAGGCGGCGTGGCCGCTCCTTGCCGCCAAGATGGAGGAGCGCGAGGTCCGCATCCGGGAGGGCCTCAAGAAGGCCGAGGAGGCGGAGAAGCGCGCGCGGGAGCTGCTCGGCATGCAGGAGAGCGTCCTCGCGGAGGCGCGGGCCGAGGCGGGCAAGCTGCTCGCCGAGAGCCGGGCCACCGCGGAGAGCATCCGGCAGGAGACGCTGCTCGCCGCCCAGGCGGAGATCGGCGCGGAGCGCGAGCGCGCCAAGAGGGAGATCGGGCTCGAGCGGGCCAAGGCGCTCGATGAACTCCGGCGCGCGATGGTGGACCTGACGCTCGAGGCGGCGGGACGCGTCCTCGAACGGGAGATCAAGGGCGAGGATCACCGGCGGCTCGCCGCGCAGGTGATCCGCGAGGTGGAGACGCTCCGTTGAACGTCTCGCAGGCGGTGGCGCGGGTCTACGCGGAGGCTCTGCTCGACCTCGGCGTGAAGAGCGGCACGCTGCCGCGGATCGTGGACGACCTCGAGGCCGTCCGGGCGCTGTTCGACCGGGACCGGACCTTCCGGGAGTTCTTCGCCTCCCCCCGGCTCGACCCCTCGGTGAAGAAGCGGGTCCTCGCGAAGGCGTTCTCGGGCAAGCTCGACCGCCCGGTGATGGGCCTTCTGTCGGTGCTCGTGGACAAGCGCCGCGAGATGGTCCTCGACAACATCGTCGCGGAGTTCCAGCAGTTCCGGGATCTCCGGGAGGGGCGCGTGCATGCGCACGTGACCTCCGCGGTCCCGCTCGGCGGGGAGGTCGCGGACGAGATCCGCTCGCGGCTGGAGCGGGTGACCGGAAAGAAAGTGAAGATCCACGAACGGCTCGATCCCAGGGTCCTGGGCGGGCTGGTCGTGAAGCTCGGGGACAAGGTCCTCGACGGTTCGCTCCGGCGGAGGCTGGAGCGGCTGCGTCGCGGCCTCTACGCCGTGCGGGGATAAGTCGGCATGCATATCAACCCGGAAGAAATCAGCGCCATCATCCGAAAGCAGATCGAGAGCTTCGACGTGGACCTCAGCATGGATGAGGTCGGCACGGTGCTCGAGGTCGGCGACGGCATCGCGCGGGTCCACGGGCTCGAGCGGGCGATGGCCAACGAGATGCTCGAGTTCGAGAACGGCTCCTTCGGCCTCGCGCTGAATCTCGAGGAGGATTCCGTCGGCGTCGTGATCCTCGGCAACTACCTCGACATCCGCGAGGGGCAGACGGTGAAGCGCACCGGCCGCGTCCTCTCGGTGCCCGCCGGGGAGGCCCTGATCGGCCGCGTCGTCAACCCGCTCGCGCAGCCGCTGGACGGCCGAGGTCCGGTCGAGACCACCGACTTCATGCCGATCGAGGGCAAGGCCCCGGGCATCGCCGACCGGCAGCCGGTCAAGGAGCCCTTGCAGACCGGCATCAAGGCGATCGACGGCATGATCCCGATCGGCCGCGGCCAGCGCGAGCTGATCATCGGCGACCGCGAGACCGGCAAGACCGCCGTCGCGGTGGACACGATCCTGAACCAGAAGGGGACCGGCGTCATCTGCGTCTACGTCGCGATCGGCCAGAAGGCCTCGACCGTCGCCGGCGTCGTCGAGACGCTGCGCCGCCACAACGCGATGGACTACACGATCGTCGTCGCGGCCACCGCGAACGACCCGGCCCCGATGCAGTACATCGCCCCCTACGCCGGCTGCGCGATGGCCGAGTACTTCATGTACCGGCAGAACAAGCACACGCTCTGCGTCTACGACGACCTGAGCAAGCAGGCGGTCGCCTACCGCCAGCTCTCGCTGCTGCTGCGGCGCCCCCCCGGCCGCGAGGCCTACCCGGGCGACGTCTTCTACTGCCACAGCCGGCTGCTCGAGCGCGCCGCCAAGCTCAACAACGAGCGCGGCGGAGGCTCGCTGACGGCGCTGCCGATCATCGAGACGCAGGCGGGCGACGTCAGCGCCTACATCCCGACCAACGTGATCTCGATCACCGACGGCCAGATCTACCTCGAGCCCGACCTCTTCTACGCCGGCGTCCGCCCGGCGGTCAACGTCGGCATCTCGGTCTCCCGCGTCGGCGGCAACGCGCAGACGAAGGCGATGAAGAAGGTCGCCGGCCGCCTGCGCCTCGACCTCGCGCAGTACCGCGAGCTCGAGGCCTTCGCGCAATTCGCCGCCGACCTCGACGCGGCGACGAAGGCGCAGCTCGCCCGAGGTGAGCGCACCGTCGAGGTGCTGAAGCAGGGGATCGCGTCCGTGCTTCCGATGGAGGAGCAGGTCGCGTCGATCTTCGCCGTCGGCAACGGCCTGATGGACGACATCGGCGTCGACGACATCCGGGCCTTCGAGGCGGCGATGCTGCGGCACCTGCGCGACCTGCCGAGCGCGGCGCTGCAAGCCATCCGCGAGACCGGCAAGCTCGAGGACGCCACCTCCGCGAAGCTCAAGGAGGAGATCGGCGCCTTCAAGAAGCACCACTGGAAGCCCCAGCCGGAGGCGGCAAAGGCGTAGCAGCATGCCCGAACAGCCCAAGGTCATCCGGAAACGCATCAAGAGCGTTTCCAGCACGAAGAAGATCACGCGCACGATGGAGATGGTCGCGACGGCCAAGCTCAAGCAGGCGCAGCAGCGCGTGCAGTCGTCGGGCCCCTACCTCCACCAGCTCCGCGAGCTGATGCGCGAGATCGGCGGCGCCGGCGTCGACGTCGGGCGCTGGCCCCACTTCGAGGCGAGGGAGGGAAAGCGCACGCTGCTCTTCCTGCTGACCGCGAACCGCGGCCTCTGCGGCGCGTTCAACGCCAACCTGATCCGCCTCGGCCGGAACACCTACCTCGCGAAGAAGGCGGCCGGCCACGAGGTGCGCGTCCACGTCGGCGGCCGCAAGGGGATCACCGCCTTCCGCTACCAGAACATCCGGGTCGAACGCACCTACGTGGCCGAGCTCGCCGACCGCCCGGAGCCGAAGGACGCCGACCTCTTCCTCGAGGCGCTGACGCGCCCCTTCCTCGACGGCGCCGTCGACGAGGTGCTGCTCGTCTACCCCCACTGGGTCAGCCTCGCGAAGCAGCCGCCCACGCTGCTCCGGCTGCTCCCGATCGCCCCGGAGAAGGCGGACGCGAAGTCCGGCCCCCGCACCCCCCCCCTCTTCGAACCCTCGGCCGAGGCGATCCTCGACCGGCTGCTCCCGCTCTACCTGCGCCAGACGCTCTACTCCGTCCTCGCGGAGGCGGTCGCGAGCGAGCAGCTCGCCCGGAGGATGGCGATGAAGCTCGCCACCGACAACGCATCCGAGATGGTCACGACGCTGACGCGCAAGTACAACCGCGCGCGGCAGGCCCTCATCACGAAGGAACTCGCCGAGATCCTCGGCGGCGCGGAAGCGCTCAGGAAATAGACATGAGTGACAATTCGATCGGCAAGGTCGTCCAGGTCATCGGGCCGGTGCTCGACGTGGAATTCGCGAGCGAGAGCCTCCCCGAGATCTACACGGCGCTCACGCTGGACGCCGGCGAGGGCGAGAACCGGGTCCACCTCACCGCCGAGGTGCAGCAGCACATGGGGCGCAACCAGGTGCGCGCGGTGTCGATGTCGAGCACCGACGGGGTCGTCCGCGGGATGCCCGTCGTCAACACCGGCGCGCCGATCTCGGTGCCGGTGGGCGAGGAGTGCCTCGGGCGCATCTTCAACCTGCTCGGCGAGCCGATCGACAACATGGGCCCCGTCCAGGCGAAGGAGAGGCGGCCCATCCATCGGAAGCCGCCCGAGTTCAAGGCGCTGTCGACGCAGACCGAGATCTTCGAGACGGGGATCAAGGTCGTCGACCTTCTTGCCCCCTACGCCAAGGGCGGCAAGACGGGATTGTTCGGGGGCGCGGGGGTCGGCAAGACCGTCGTGATCATGGAGCTGATCAACAACGTCGCGAAGCAGCACGGCGGCTACTCGGTCTTCTGCGGCGTCGGCGAGCGCACCCGCGAGGGCAACGACCTCTGGCTGGAGATGAAGGAGTCGGGCGTCATCGACAAGGCGGTGCTCTGCTACGGCCAGATGAACGAGCCGCCGGGCGCGCGCCTGCGCGTCGGCCTGTCGGGGCTCGCGATGGCGGAGTACCTGCGCGACGAGGGCGGCCGCGACGTGCTGATGTTCGTCGACAACATCTTCCGGTTCAGCCAGGCGGGGTCGGAGGTCTCGGCGCTGCTCGGGCGCATGCCGAGCGCGGTCGGATACCAGCCGACGCTGGCGACCGAGATGGGCGCGCTGCAAGAGCGCATCACGTCGACCGCCCACGGCTCCGTGACGTCGGTGCAGGCGATCTACGTGCCCGCCGACGATCTGACCGATCCGGCGCCGGCCACGGCCTTCACCCACCTCGACGCGAAGACGGTGCTCAGCCGCCAGATCGCCGAGCTGGGCATCTACCCGGCGGTCGACCCGCTCGACTCGTCGAGCCGCGTGCTCGCGCCCGGCATCGTCGGCGATGAGCACTACGAACTCGCCCGCGAGGTGCAGCGGATCCTGCAGCGGTACAAGGACCTCCAGGACATCATCGCGATCCTCGGCATGGACGAGCTCTCCGAGGACGACAAGGTGATCGTCAACCGCGCGCGCCGGATCCAGAAGTTCCTCTCGCAACCCTTCTTCGTGGCCGAGCAGTTCACCGGGTTGCAGGGGCGCTTCGTCAAGCTCGCGGACACGATCCGCTCGTTCAAGGGGCTCGCCGCGGGCGAGTACGACCACCTCCCGGAGCAGGCCTTCTACATGGTCGGCGCCATCGAGGAGGCGGTCGAGAAGGCGAAGAAGCTGTCGGAGCAGGGCTAGTGGCGACGACCGGGACGCATCCGCACGGCTCGGTGCAGTCGGGCAACGTCGCCGACGAGCTCGCGAAGGGGGGCGCGTCGCTGCGCGTCGTCGTCGTCAGCCCGGCCCGCCCGATCAGCGACGGCGAGGCGACGCACCTGTCGGTCGAGGCGATGGCGGGGCAGATGGGGGTCTGGCCGCGGCACGCCGACATCGTCGCGGCGCTCGGCACCGGCGGGCTCTCGATCCACCGCAAGGGCGGCGCGGTCGACCGGTTCGCGATCAGCGGCGGCTTCCTGAAGGTCGGCGGCAGGAACGTCACGATCCTCGTCGATCGCGCCGTGACCCCCGCCGACGTCGACGAGGCGGCCGTCCGCAAGGAGCTCGAAGCCGCCCTCGCCGGCTTGCGCCACCCGAAGAGCGACGACGAGTTCGAGTCGCTGCTGCGCGACCGCGCGTGGGCGCAGGCGCGCCTGCGGCTCAAGGGGTAGCCTCCCGGGTGCGTCGCTTCGCGCTGCACAAGGGCATCTACCGGCGAGGCTAGTCCCCGGTTGCGACGACCGTGGCGGGCTCGACCATCAGCACGACGGTGCGTTCGAGGGCGCGCGTGCGGTGTACGACGCCGCGCGGCACGACGATCCCCTCCCCCGGCGAGAGTTCGACGGTCGGGCGCCCTTCGAGGTCCATCAGCAATCGACCCTCGAGCACGTGGAAGTACTCGTCCTCGCGATCGTGCTTGTGCCAGTGGAACTCGCCGAGGAAGACGCCGAGCCTCACGACCGAGTCGTTGACCCTTGCGAGCGTCTGGTTCCACCAGGGCTCGGTGCACTCCTTCGCCAGGCGCCCGGCCTCGACGATCGCGAGCGGCCCGTACTTGATGTCGGTGTGGATGTCGTACTTCATCGGCAGCGAGTCTATCCTTCGCGGTCCACTTCGAGGACGAAGTCGCGCCAGAGCGGGGCCCATCCGTCGAGGTCGATCCCGTAGCAGCCGAGGAGGGCGCGATTCGTGCGTTCGAGGGTCGACCCCGGCGTCGCGGTCCGGAGCGCCTCGGGGAGGCGCCGGAAGGCTTCGCCGTCCCACGCGATCAGCAGCCGGACGAAGCTGCACGCCTGGAACGACGCGCAGAAGTCGAGGGCGTTGAGGCTCATCCCGCAGACCTCCGTGAGCGGATAGGCGAATCCGGCCGCGACCTGCTCCCGCAGCCACGCGAGGCAGGCCGACCTCGTCTTCGCCTCGGGAACCTCCCGCGTGAAGGCGCGCTTCGCGCTCGACTCCTCGATCGAAACGAACTGGAGGTAGCCGCGATCGGTGATCTCGAACGAAACGAAGTACCCGAGCCCCTCGCGCCACCACGCATAGGCGTCGGCATCCCGGGCGCGGGCGCCCTCCGGCAGCGGCGGCGCCGAGCGTTCGAAGGCGGTGAGGTGGCCCGCCCCGTGGGCGTAGCGCTCCGTCGCGCCGAGCGGCTCATAGCTCCGGATCGCGTAGAAGTCCTTGTGCTCGTAGTTGTCGTAGCGAAGGTAGAAATCCGCCTGCGCCCTGTCGGGGTGCAGCGCGCGAACCATGCCGTCGAAGTTCTCCGGCGCGAGGAAGAGCACCACCTTCGGATCCCACTCGCGCTCCCCGGGCCCCAGCACCTCCCGGAGAAGCGACTGCGCCCGCACGACCCCGCGCACGTAGTGAGCCGCGACCTCCGGGGTATCCGTCGTCGCGAGGGCGCGCGCTCCGGCCGGGAGGACCTCCAACTCCTTCGCGAGCCCGGGCACGGCGATCATCCGTTCGCGCTGCTCGACCACGACCTCGCGCGCCGCGTGGGCTTGCCACCTTGCGCGAGAGGCGGGCCACCGCCCGGCGAGCGCGACGAGCTCCGGCGGCGTCCAGCGGCCGTCGACCTTCACATGGCCGAGTGCCCCCCGCACCCCCTCGTCCTCCGGGTACCGGAGGAGCAGCGCGCCGAGCCGGGAGCGGAACTCCTCCGGAGTCGCGAACTTCGCGCAGACACGCACCTGATCCGCGACCCAGCGCCGCTCCAACTCCCGTCCCCTGCGCGCGAACTCCGCCGCGACGGCGGCGTCGGCGTCCACCGCCGCGAGGAACTCCGCCTCGCGCTCCGCGGTCCTGCTCCACCCGCCGCTCTTGTCTCGCTTGAAGCCGAGGGAGAGGCGCGCGCGCAGGTGGTCCGGATCGATTTCGAGCGCGCGCTCGCGCCACTCCCGGGCCGTCCGCGGCTGCCCCGCGGCCTGCGCGTCGCGGGCGAGTTCGAGCAGCCGCGTCGCGTGGTCGCGGCCGACGTTGCCCAGCGCTCGCGCGAGCGCCCCCGACGGCTCGTCCGCCGCCGCCGGGGAGGCGAGCGCGAGGGCGATCACGGGGAGGAGGGAGATCCGCACGGGCCGGAAGGATAGTCGATCGGGACGATGAAAGGGGGCGTCGGGGGGTAGAGTCTGACGCCTTCGCAGCCATGGCGCGCGTCTCCCTCCGGTTCCATGCGGTCGGCTTCGGGCAGGACCTCTCGCTCTTCGCGACCTGGGCGGTGCTTCCGCTCTGGGCGGAGCGCTCCGCCCACGCGACCGCGCTCGAACTCGGGGCGCTGCCGCTCTTCGGCGGCGTCCCCTACGTGCTGACGGCGCTCTACGCCGGAAGGCTCTCCGACCGCCTCTCCCGCACCGCGCTCGCACGGATCGGGCTCGTCTGCTTCGCGCTCTTCTGCCTGCTCGCGTGGCAGGTGCGGACCATGGCCCACCTCTTCGCCGTGGCCCCCCTCGCCGGGCTCTCGAACGGACTCATCTGGCCCGCGCTCCAGGCGAAGATGGGGGACGAGTCCGGCCCCCACGACCTCGACAGGAACCTCGGCACCTTCTCGCTCTCCTGGTGCCTCGGCAAGGCGGTCGGCTTCTTCCTCGCCGGGAGCCTCTTTGACCGGTGGGGCCTTCACCCGCTCCTCGCCTGCGGGCTCCTTTCGCTCCTGATGGCGCCGCTCGTTCCGGGCCCCACGAAGGCGGACGCCCTCTCCCCCCGGGCCCCCCTCGTTCCGCACGATGCGCCGCCGGCCCCCGTCCGGGCGGCCTACCTCCGGGCGGCCTGGCTCGCGAACTTCGCGACCTACGGCCTCGGCTCCACGTTGAACTTCCTCTATCCGAAGCTCGCGACGAGCCGCGACTACTCCCTCGTGCTCGGGACGCTCTTCCTGTCGCAGACCGTCGCCTTCTGGCTCTTCGGGCGGTTCTCCGGCTGGCGCTACCGCTGGCGCGCCTTCGTCCTCTGGCAGGCGCTCAGCGCGCTGTCGATGCTCGTGATCGGCTTCGGCGCTCCGGTGGCGGTCGCGGTGCCGGTGGCGGTGCTCGCCGGGTCGGGGCTCGGCCTCGCCTATGCGGCGAGCATCTACTACTCGGTGCACACCGACGTCGGCCGGGGCAAGCGCGCCGGGCTCCACGAGGCGTTCACCGGCGCGTCGAACTTCGTCGTGCCGCTCGCGGCGGGCGCGTTCCTCTCGCTGACGCGGTGGGCGCCCGCACCCTACGCGTTGACGCTCGCGCTCGCGGCGGCGGGGATCCTGTTGCAGGTGCGGATGGTGCGTCGTGCCGAACGCAACGCTTGAGCGGCCGCTGATCCAGGTCGCCGGCATCGCCGACGCGGAGGAGGCGGCGCTCCTCGTTGCGTGCGGCGTCCGCTTCCTCGGCTTCCCGCTCGGCCTCGACGTCCACCGCGAGGACCTGACGCGGGATCGGGCGGCAGCGGTCATCGCGGCCCTGCCCCCCGGCGTCCGGGCCGTGCTGATCACCTATCGGAAGAGGGCGCGGGAGATCGAGGCGCTCTGCGATCTTCTCGGCGCGGGTATCGTGCAGGTCCATGGCGAGATCGACGTGGGGGAGGTTGCGAAGCTGAAGCGGACCGTGGTCAAGAGTCTCGTCGTCGGACGCGACGACCTCGACGCGACGGTCGAGGCGTTCTCGCCCCACGTCGCCGCATTCATCACCGACACCTTCGACCCCGCGACCGGCGCCTCGGGCGCCACCGGCAAGACCCACGATTGGCGGATCAGCCGGCGCCTCGTCGAGACCTCCCCGCGGCCCGTCATCCTCGCCGGAGGGCTGACGCCCCGGAACGTGCGGCAGGCCCTCTTGGAGGTGCGTCCCGCCGGCGTGGACGTGCATACCGGCGTCGAGGGCGCGGATGGCCGGAAGGAGCGCGCCAAGGTGGAGCGGTTTGTCGCCGAGGCGCGCGCCGCCTTTGCCGAGATCGGTGCCCGGTGACCGCGCCCCCCGTCTTCCGCGCCCGCGCCCTCTCCCGCGTCTTCCGGATGGGCGAGGTCGAGGTCCACGCGCTCCGCGACACCGACCTCGATATCGCCGAGGGCGAGGTCGTCGTCATCCTCGGACCCAGCGGCTCGGGCAAGAGCACGCTTTTGCACATGCTCGGCGGCATGGACCGGCCCACATCGGGCTCCGTCCACTTCCGCGACCTCGAACTCTCCGGCCTCTCCCTCGCGGACCTGACGCTCTACCGCCGCCGCCACATCGGCTTCGTCTTCCAGTTCTACAACCTGATCCCGAGCCTCACCGCCCTCGAAAACGTCGCGATGGCGACGGAGATCGCCACCGGCCCCCGCGACCCCCTCGAAATGATCGACCTCGTCGGTCTCGCCGGTCGCAAGGACCACTTCCCGAGCCAGTTGAGCGGCGGCGAGCAGCAGCGCGTCGCGATCGCGCGCGCCGTCGCGAAGGGCCCCGACGTGCTGCTCTGCGACGAGCCCACCGGCGCGCTCGACTACGGCACCGGCATCCTCGTGCTGGACGTGCTGCTGAAAGTCAACCGCGACCTCGGCACGACGCTCGTGCTGATCACGCACAACGCGGCGATCGGCGAGGTTGCCCGCCGCGTCGTGCGCATGAGGAGCGGGCGCATTCTCGAGGTGCACGCGAACGCGGCGCCGAAGAGCCCGAGCGAGATCGCCTGGTAGTGAAGACCCTCGACCGCAAGCTCTGGCGCGACCTGCGCACGCTGCGCGGGCCCGCGATCGCGATCCTGCTGATCCTCGCGTGCGGCGTCGCTTCGTTCGTCGCCGTCTTCACCGCCTACCGCGGCCTCAAGGGGTCGCGCGACGCCTACTACGAGCGCTACAGGATGGCCGACCTGTGGGCGCCGGTGAAACGCGCGCCGCGCGCCCTGCTGGAGCGACTGGAAGGGGTTGCGGGGATCCGGCGCGTCGAGGCGCGCATCTCCTTCGAGGTGACGCTGGACGTCGCGGAGGCCGACCTGCCGTCCACGGCGCGCGTCGTCAGCGTGCCCGACCGGCCGCAGGGCAGCCTGAACGACCTGCACCTCGTGCGCGGGCGTTGGTTCGACGGCGACGGCGACCGCGAGGTGATCGTCGCGGAGAAGTTCGCGCTCGTGCACGGCCTCGGGCCGGGCGATCGCATCGCGGTGCTGCTCAACAACCGCAAGGTGCGGCTCCGGATCGTCGGCACCGCGCAGAGCCCGGAGTTCGTCTACATGATCCGCGGCGGCGGCGACATGCTGCCCGACCCGGAGAACTTCACGGTGCTCTGGGTCAGCCGCACGTTCGCCGAGGCGGTCTTCGACTTCGGCGACTCGGCGAACGAGTTCGTCGCCTCCCTCGCGCCGGGCGCGCGGGAGGAGGAGGTGATCGACGCGTGCGACCGCCTGCTCGACCGCTACGGGTCGCTCGGCGCCTACGCGCGGCGCGACCAGCTCAGCAGCCGCTTCCTCGCCGACGAGATCCGGGGCTTGCAGGGGCTCGCGACGATGGTGCCCGCGATCTTCCTCGGCGTTGCGGCGTTCGTGCTGCACATGCTGCTGCGGCGCCTCGTGCGCACGCAGCGCACGCAGATCGCGGTCTTCCGCGCCTTCGGCTATTCGACGGGGTCGGTGGTCTCCTACTACCTGAAGTTCGCGCTCCTCGTCGGCGTAGGGGGCGCGCTGCTCGGGGCGGGCTTCGGCCTCTGGATGGGTCGGGGGCTGATCGGCGTCTATCGCGAGTTCTACTCCTTCCCGATCCTGCACTTCGAGGTCGACGGCCTCGTGCTGGGCCTCGCGTTGAGCTTCAGCCTCGGCGCGGCCCTCGTCGGCGCCGGCGGCGCGGCCCTCGGGGCCGCGCGCCTCGTGCCGGCGGAGGGGCTGCGGCCGGAGTCGCCTCCGCTCTATCGCCGGATCCTCGCCGAGCGGGTCCCCGCGCTCTGGCGGCGCCTCGGCTTCGCCGCGCGCATGGTCTTGCGCCGCGTCATCCGCGCGAAGTGGCGGTCGGCGGCGACCGTGCTCGGCGTGGCGTTCAGCGCGGCGATCGTGATGCTCTCGTTCTTCCCGCCGGACAGCACCGCGGTGATCATCGACCACCAGTACCGCCTGACCGAACGGCAGCAGGTGCGCGTCGGCTTCGAGTCCGAGCGCGGGCGCGGCGCGTTGCACGAACTGCGCTCCCTCGAGGGGGTGCGCGCGGTCGAGCCGGAGTTCGGCGTCGCCGTGAGGCTGCGGCACGGCTGGCGCATGCGCCGCACGGCGATCCAGGGGCTCGAGGCGGGCCAGACGCTGCGCGGGCTGCTCGACCGCGACCTGCGCGCGGTGCCGCTGCCCCGCGACGGGCTGCTGCTCTCGGCGAAGCTGGCGGACCTGCTCGGCGTCGGCGTCGGCGACGAGGTGGCCGTCGAGGTGCTCACGGGCAGGAAGCCGCGCTTCCTCGCCCCCGTCGAGAACGTCGTCGAGGAGCACACGGGCACCTTCGCCTACGCCGACCTCTCGCGCCTCTCGCGCTGGGTGGGCGAGGAGATGGCCCTGACGAGCGCCCTGCTGACGGTGGACGGCCCGGCGCTGCGCGATCTGGGAGGGCGCCTGAAGCGGATCCCCGCGGTCGCCGCGGTCTCCCTCAAGGAGAGGAACGTGAGGATGTTCCGCGATACGATCGAGGCGACGCAGGACATCATGACCTTCGTGCTGATCCTCTTCGCCGGCATCATCGCGTTCGGCGTGATCTACAACTCGGCGCGCATCGCCTTCGCCGAGCGGGAGCGGGAATTGGGCTCGATGCTCGTGCTCGGTTTCACGCACCGCGAGGCCGCCATCGTGCTGATCGGGGAGAACCTGCTGCTCGCGGCCCTCGGCACGATCCCCGGCATCGGCATCGGCGCCTACTTCTGCTGGCTGCTGACGCGCCTCTACGACACCGATCTCTTCCGGTTCCCCTTCGTGCTCCATCCGCGCACGATCTTCTGGACGCTGCTCACCGTGCTCGGGTTCGCGCTGCTCGCCAATCTCGCGGTCGCCCGCCGCCTCCGCAGCATCGATCTCGTCGCCGTGCTGAAGACGACCGAATGACGCTGCTGAGGCGCCTCCTCTGGCCGCTGGTGCTCGGGCTCCTCCTGCTCGCGGGATGGAGGCTGAGCCTCCCCGGGCCCCTGGATGTCGCCCTCGCGGAGGTCGCGCGCGGCACGATCCGCTCCTCCGTCGAGGAGGAGGGGACGACGCGCGTGGTCGACCGCTACGTCGTCGCCGCCCCGGTGGAGGGCACGCTCTCGCGCATCCGCCTGCGGGAGGGCGACGCGGTCCGGAAGGGCGACCTGCTCGCGGAGATCGACCCGCTGCCCTTTGCGAGCCGCATCGGCGAGGAGCAGGCGCGGACACGGTCGCTGCGCGCCCGCATCGAGGGCAGCGAGCGGAAGCGGCCGAAGCCGGAGGAGATCGAGCGCGCCGGCGTGCGGCACGCGGCGGCGCGGCAGGCGCTCGCCGTCGCGACGCAGGAGAAGCGGGAGGCGGACGCCGCGCGCGAGATGACGCGGACGGACGCCGAACGCGTGCGCGGCCTCGTCGCCAGCGCCACCGGCACCCGCGAGGAGTTGGACCGCGTCGAGGCGCAACTGACGCAGGCGGCCGCGCGCGCCGAGGCGGCCGCCCTGCGGGTCGGCATGGCCGAACTCGCCGTCGAGACCGCACGGCTCGACCTCGCGATCCTCGAGGCGGAGCGCGGCGACTTCGACTGGGAGAAGGCCGACACGCGGGCGCAGATCGACGCGGTCGAGGCGTCGCTGGCGCTGCTCCGCGACCGCCTCGCGCGCACGGGCGTGACGGCGCCGGCGGACGGCACCGTGCTCCGCCTCTTCGAGGAGAGCGAGCGCCCCGTCGCCGCCGGCGCGCCGCTGCTCGAACTGGGCGACCTGGCGCGTGCCGAGGTGGAGGCGGACTTCCTGTCGGAAGACGCGGCGCGCATGCGCGTCGGCATGGCGGCGGAGGTCTTCGGCCGCGCGCTCGGCGAGGAGGCGGTCGCCGGGGAGGTCGTGCGCATCTACCCGAGCGCCTTCCGAAAGATCTCCGCGCTCGGCGTCGAGCAGCAGCGCGTCTACATCGTCGTCGGCGTGCGCGTGCCGCTCGGGGACCGCTACCGCGTCGAGGTGCGCGTGCTGCTCGACAAGCGAGACGACTGCCTTCTCGTGCCGGAGGGCGCGCTCTTCCGACACAACGGCGACTGGGGCGTCTTCCGCGAGGAGTCGGGCGTCGCGCGCCTCGTCGCGGTGAGGACCGGCCTTCGCGACGGGCGCATGCGCGAGGTGCTCTCCGGGCTCGACGCCGGCGACCGCGTCCTGCTCCACCCCGACGGCGCCGTCACCGACGGCCGGAGGGTCCGCCCGCTCCCGTAGCGCGCCGGTGCTCAAGCGCGCAGCAGACCGCGAGCATCGACAGCGACAGCGCGACGGTCCGCGACGCGTCCACCTCGCCCATGGCGTCATAGCGCAGCGCGCAGACCCAGAGCAGCGCGAGCGCGCCGAGCAGCGAGAGCAGCACCGGCATCCGACGGACGAGCGCCGAGAGCGCCACCGCCCCCGCGCCCCCACCCAGCAGATAGAGCGGGTTCTCCGTGAACAGCGAGCCGGGCGGCGGGTTCCATCCGCCGCGGAAGAGCGCGCCCGCGAGGCAGCCGAGACCGATCAGCAGCAGCGCCACCTGGCAGCCGAGCAGCCAGAGCGTGAAGGGGGGGGGCGTGCGGGGGGGCCCGTCGTCCGCTTCGAGGGCGAGGGGCCCCGAGGGGGCGCGCCTGCGGGGAGGCTCGGCCGGCACCCTCACCGGGGCGCCGCAGTTCGGGCAGGAGACGGAAGCCCCCGCAAGGTTCCGGTTGACCTTCAGCGCCGTGCCGCACTTGCCGCAGGCGACCTCCATCGGGGGCTAGGTGCGGGCGAGCCGCTTCGCCTTCTTGCGGCGCAGGCGGCGGGTCTTGTTCCGCTTGGGCAGGCGCTTCTTCTTCCCGGGCTGGTTCTTCTTGGGCATGGGGGAGAAGGATCGGTCGGATCGGGGCCGCGGTCAAGCGCTGCGCTCGGTTGCGCGGCGATTCGGCGGAAGGGTGGGGGGCGCGGGGGGAGCACGCGATCCGCTAGAGTGGGCGCCCCTTGGCTGATCGAGCTGGGATCGCCGTCGTCGTACCCGCCTACAACCGGCGTCGACTCGTCGTCGAATGTCTCCGCAGCGTCGCCTGCCAGAGCCTGCGACCCGACCGCGTCGTCGTGGTCGACGACGGCTCCACCGATGAGACCGCGGAGGCGGCGCGAGCGTTCCTCGAGGGGAGCGAGCTTCGGGAAGGTGCCGTGGTCGCCGCATCGCCGATGCGGCGGGGCGCCTCGGCGGCGAGGAATCTCGGACTCGCGGAGGCGGGCGACGCGGCGTTGGTCGCCTTCCTCGACTCCGATGATCTCTGGCCGCCCGACTTTCTCGAACGCGCCGCGGGAGCGCTCTCCGGCGATCCCGGTGCCGTCGCGGCCTCGGCCGATCTGCAGATCCTCGAGCCGCACGGTGCGCCCCGTCTGCGCGAACTCGACGGGATCGCGGAGGAGACGCTGCCGGAGCTCTTCCGCGACGCGGGGATCGGCTCGGCGTCGCTCTGCCGTGCGTCGGCGGTGCGCGCGTGCGGCGGATACGACGAGAGCCTCAAGACCGGCCATGACGCCCAACTTTTCCTTCGCCTCGCGCTGCGGGGCCGCTGGCTGCACGTCGCCGGGGCGAGCGCGATCAAGCGGGAGGGATTCGCCGCGCCTGGCGAGTCGGGGCAGATCCGCGCGGACCACGCCGAGCGCGAGGGGATCTGGGCGGCCATCTACGAGCGGTTCGTGCGCGAGCACGGCTCGTCGGCGGCCGTGAGACGTGCCCGCGGCTCCGAGCTGGCTGCGCGGCGCTGGCGCCAGGCCGGCGCGGCGTTGGCCCGGGAGGGGCGCGTTCGCGAAGCCCGCGCCTGCTACCGGGCGGCGCTCGCCCGCCGCCCGGTCTGGCCGCACGTCTGGTGGAGGTACCTGCGGAGTCTGTTCTGAGCCGCGGGCCCGCGGCGGGACCCTACCGTGCGCAGCGCCCAGGGCCGGTTCCCGCGTCACGCCGCGCTGCGCTCAGCGTTCGAACCAGGATAGGCCGGCGGCGAGGGCCGCGGATCGTTCGATGGCACCTGCGTCGAGCGGGCTGGACATCGTGGGCGTCGTATTGACGTCGAGGACGATCGGCATGCCGTCGCGGACGACGTAGTCGATCTTGCCGTAGTCGAGGCGGAGGCGTGCGCGCAGTTCGAGGACCGCCTCCGGAGGCTCGATCCGCTCCTCGAGGCGTGCGTTCCAACTCTTCACCTGCGGGTCGGTGGAGGTCATCACGCGCGCGCTGTGGCGATCCCCGAAGAAGTGGCACATCCTGAGGACGAAGCGTTCGCCGCGCCGCTCCGGCACGAAGCGCTCGACCACCAGGTGCGGGTTGTCGAACGCGGCGTCCGGCACCGCGCGCGAGGAAGGGAAGATGTGGTAGCGCCCGAGCGTCCGCGCCCGCCCGAGGCGGCGGCGCTCCACCCACGCGATGCGGGCGATCCGACGCATCGTCCGTGCGAGGGGGATCCCGCGGCGGTTCGGACCCAGGAGCAGTTCGTCGAGACGGCCGCCGCAGTTGCAAGCTGTCTTCACGATCACCGCCCCGTCGTAGTCGTCGCCGCGCGCGAGAAGGCAGGTGCTGAAGACAGGCTTCCGTATGTCGCGTACGTGGCGGTTCACCACCGCGGCGCGGCTTTGGAGCAGGGCCCAATAGTCGTCGGGGATCCAAGAGAGCTCGAGGTGGGGAAACAGGAGGTCGGTCTCCCCGTGGTCCCCGAGCCCCCAAGCCGTCGCCATGCGGACCCCGCGCGCCTTCCAGTGCTCCGCCATCGCCCACACCCTGTAGCGGAGCCTCTCCGCCCCTCGATGGCGTTCGTGGAACAGTAGGGTGATCTTCCGGATCGGCGGCACTCGGGCCTCAGTCGGCTTGTCGGAAGCGCGCCACGATCACGGCCGCCGCGAGGTCGCTCGTGACGTTGGCCAGCGTCTTGAAGATGTCGGGCAGCGTGTCGACCGCGTAGGCCATCGCCACGCCCTCCATCGGGACTCCTGCCGCGAGGAGGGCGGGGGCGGAGACGAAGGCGCCGCCGCTCGGCGTACCCGGAGCGGCGAAGCTGATCGCTACGAGCGTCAGCACATAGGCGCCGATGGCGCCCGGGTCGAGCGGCACGCCGAAGACGTGAGCCAGGAAGAGCAGCTTGACCGTGCCGCTGACCGTGCGGTTGGCCTTGAAGACGGCGACGCAGAGTGGAAACACGAAGCCGGAGACTTCGGGGGCGAGGCCGAGGCGGCGCCCGGCGTCGAGCAGCGCCGGCAGCGAGGCGATGGAGGAGCGTGTACCCATGGCGACGCCCTGAGGCGGCAGCGCGGCGCGCGCGAACCGCAGTATGGAGAGTCCTCCCAGTCCCGCGGCGATCGGGTAGACGAGGAGGGTCAGCGCCAGGAGTTCGACGACGACAATCGCGACGAACGCGGCGAAGGCGCCGACCCCCGACGCCCCCGAGCGCACTCCCATCCCCAGGGAGAGCGCGAAGATGGCGAGTGGGGCCAGCGCCATGAACCAGCCCAGGATCACGAGGAGCGCCTCGAGGGAGGCACGGAAGAAGTCGACGAGCGTACGACGCCGATCCTCCGGGAGCCGGCGCACGGCCAGCGCGAACATGCAACTGACGAGCAGGATCGCGAGCAGGTCGCCGCGCGCGAACGCCGTGGCGAACCCGCCGCCGAACAGCGGCGTGAGCCAGCCGCCGCCGCCCGGCGGGGCGGGCGCCGGAGCCCCGGCGCGGAAACCGCCGCGTTCGACTCCGAGCAGCACCATCGACGGGGGCGTCAGCAGGAGCGCCAAGGCGGCACCGACGAGCAGCAGTCCGAGGAACGTTGCGAACGCGATCCAGGCCATGCGGCTCGTCGATCGGCTCGACACCGGGGTCGCGATGGCGAGGAGGAGGAGGAAGGCGACCAGCGGGTAGACGAAGAGTCTCAGCGCGTCGCACCAGAGCGTGCCGAGCGGCTCGACGGCGTCCGCGATCGGCTGCGCGGCGCCGGGGCCGCGCCATTGGAGCAGCAGCCCTGCGCCGAAGCCCGCGACCATTGCCGCGAGCGCCCATCGCGTTCCAAGGTGCGCGCGCAGGGCCGGGGACGCGGGATCACTCCGGGTCATGAGGGAGGCAGCATAGCCGAATCGCCGCCCGCCTCCTGCTACGATGCGCCCGTGCAGTACCGGAGGCTCGGCAGCAGCGGCTGCATGGTCAGCGAGATCGGCCTCGGCACGTGGCTCACCTTCGGAGGGCGGCTCGACGATCGGAGCGCGTCCGCGCTGGTGCGCAAGGCGTTCGACCTGGGCATCAACCTCTTCGACACGGCCGACGTGTACGAGCAGGGGCGCGCCGAGGAGTCGCTCGGCGCCGCGCTCGCGGGGGTGCCGCGCAAGGACTACGTGCTCGGAACGAAGTGCTTCTTCCCGAGCGGTCCCGGCCCCAACGACAAGGGGCTCTCGCGCAAGCACGTCGACGACTCGGTGCACGCATCGCTCCGGCGGCTGCGCACGGACTCGATCGATCTCTTCCAGTGCCACCGCTACGACCCGGAGACGCCGGTCGAGGAGACCGTGCGCGCGATCGGCGACCTGATCCGGCAGGGCAAGATCGTCTACTGGGGCGTCTCGATGTGGAAGCCGGACCAGATCGCCGAGGCGGTCGACGTCGCGCGCGCGCTCGGCGCGCCCGCGCCGGTCTCGAACCAGCCCTCCTACAGCCTGATGAACCGCGAGGTCGAATCCGGCGTGCTGCAGCGCTGCCGCGAACTCGGCCTCGGCACGCTGCCCTTCTCGCCGCTGGCGCAGGGTGCGCTGACGGGCAAGTACCTCGGCGGGGCGCGGCCGGAGGGCGCGCGGTTAGGCGACAGCAAGCGCAACCTCTGGATGGGCCGCTTCGTCGCGAGCGATGCGCAGGCGCGCGTGGAGCAGTTCCGCGCCGTCGCGGCGGAGGCGGGCATGAGCTGCGCGCAGCTCGCGCTGGCGTGGCTGCTCGGCCGGCCGACCGTCGACTCGGTGCTCGTCGGCGCGACGCGCGTCGCGCAACTCGAGGAGAACGCCGCCGCCAGCGGCCGCACGCTCGACGCCGCGATCGTCGCGCGCCTCGACAGCCTCTTCCCCGCATGATGCGGCAGGTCGCCGCCCGCTCGATCCTTACGCGCACAGGCGGCTTCCTCGCGGGCTTCACGCACACGCTGAACCCCTACCGCGGCTGCTCGTTCGGGAGTGCGCTCTGCGGCACGTTCTGCTATGCCGCGGAGATGGCGTATGGAAGGAGGGGGGCGTGGGGGGAGGAGGTCGAAGCGAAGGCGAACGCCGCGGAACTCTACCGTCGCGACCTCGCGCGGGAGAAGCGCCGCGGCCCGGTGCGCATCTTCTTCTCCAGCGTAACCGACCCCTACCTGCCGCAGGAGCGGAGGCTCGGCATCACGCGCGCGCTGCTCGAGGCGATGGCCGAATCGCCGCCCGACCGCCTCGTCCTGCAGACGCACACGCCGGGGCCGCTGCGCGATCTCGACCTGCTCCGTCGCATCGGGTGCGACCTTGAGGTGAACATCACGGTCGAGACCGACCGGGCGACGCTGCCCGGCTTCCCGCCGCCCGCCGCGAGCCCGCACGAGCGCATCGCCGCGCTGGCGACGATCCGGCGGGCCGGCCTCGCGGCCGTCGGCGTGGTCGCGCCGCTGCTGCCGCTGCAAGACCCGGAAGAATTCGCGCGCGCGCTCGACGGCGCCTGCACGCGCGTCATCCTCGACCACTGGCGGATCGGCGACGGCAGCCCCGGCGGCGCGCGCACGAAGCGCCGCGGCTTCCCGGAACTGCTTGCGCGCGGAGGTTTCGGCGAGTGGAACCGGATCGAGGCGCTCCAGAAGACCCAAGACCTCTTCCGCTCGATTCTCGGCCCTGACCGCGTCTCGATCAGCCGGGCGGGCTTCAACGCTACCCCCCCCGCGCCCCCCCCAATCTCACGCCCTGCAACGGGAGAAGCGTGAAGCCGCTTTCGCCTTCGACCACTTCGAGGAAGCGGTCCAACGGCACGTCGGAGAGCGTCTGCGTCTCCCCCGTGGTGGGCCAGAAGATCTCGATGCGTTCGATGCGCTCGGCCGCGCCGAGGCCGATCGACTGGCGCAGCGGATTGGCTCCGAAGGTGCCGCCGCTGTTGACGTGCTTGTAAACGGAGCGCTCGCTGCCCGCCTCGCGGACGACGACGCGGATGCGCGCGCCGATGGCCGAGCGGTTGCTGCGCACGCCGACGAGGCGGACGGCGATCCAGCGGTTGCCGAAGCCGGGGTTCTCGAAGAGCGCGTCGTAGAAGGCGTCGCCGCGCAGCGCGCCGCCCATCTGCTCGAAGATGTCCTGGTCGCCGTCGTTGTCGAGATCGGCGAAGACGACGGCGTGGCCCTTCTGGAGGTGGGCGAAGCCGCCCGCGGTGCTGACGTCGGCGAAGGATTCCCCGCGCCGGTTCCGGAACATCACGTTCGGCATCACCGCATCGTAGGAGGGGTAGCCGGTGCCGAGGTAGAAGTCGAGCCAGCCGTCGTTGTCGAGGTCGCCGAAGTTGGCGCCCATCGGCGCGTTCGGGCGCACGAGGTTGCACCGGCGCGCGACGTCGCTGAACCCGCCCTTGCCGTCGCCGCGCCAGAGGCGCGCGAGCGGCGTCGCCACCGGCTGGCCGAGGGCGGAGGCGGCGAGGTCCCAGATGTCGGCGCCGTAGGCGGAGACGTAGAGGTCGAGAATGCCGTCGTTGTCGAAGTCCCAGAACCAGGCGGGGAAGCTCCGGCGCGGCCCGCTGAGGCCGAGGGAGGGGGCGACATCGGTGAAGGTGCCATCCCGGTTGTTGCGGTAGAGGCGCTTCTCCCGTTCGAGGTTCGAGATGAAGAGATCGGGCCAACGGTCGCCGTCGTAGTCGCCCCAGATGACGGCCTTCGCGAATCGGTCGTTCGTGACGCCCGCCTCCCGCGCCACGTCGGTGAAGGTTCCGTCGCCGTTGTTGCGGAAGAGTTGGCCGGGGGCGGTCAGCGTCTCGCCCGACTCGTTGCCGACGTAGAGGTCGAGGTCGCCGTCGTTGTCGTAGTCCGCCCACGACGCGGTCTGCGTGGGGTAGTGCACCTCGCCGAGGCCGGCGTCGAAGGTGACGTCGGTGAAGCGCCCGCCGCCGAGGTTGCGCAGCAGCGAGTTCGGGTGGCGGCCGTTCACGCCGAGCCACGCGCCTCGCAGGATGTAGACATCGACGTTTCCGTCGTTGTCGTAGTCGCCTTGGACCATGTTGAGGCCGCCGAAGATGCCGTGGAGGCCCGCCGCCTCGGTCCGCTCTTCGAAGGTGCCGTCCTGCCGGTTGCGGTGGAGGCGCGTCTGCCCGGCCGTATCCCAGGTCGACACGAGCAGGTCGAGGTAGCCGTCGTTGTCGAAGTCGTCGGCGACGGCGCCTCCGCTGAGCGTGAACGCATCGAGTCCGACGCGCGCGGCGACGTTCGGGAAGCGCGGGAAGGGCTCTTCGGACTCGAAGGCCTGAGGCGGAATCCGATAGGCGTCGGGGACGCCGTCGGGGTAGCCGCCGACGCACATGTAGGCGAGATTCAGGAGCCAGAGCGCCGACCGGTGTACCTCGGACTCGGTGGCGGTCAGGCTTGCGACCTCGGCGAAGCAGTCGATCGCGCCGCGGGCACCCTCCGGACGCGCGTGGATACCGCCCTCGCGGAGGGGGAGGAGGCAGCTCTCGGGCTGGTTCAGCGCGCAGCAGTTCTGCTCTTCGCCAAGGCGCAGGTAGGCGACGCCAAGCTGGTAGGTGACGTTGGTGCGCCACTCGGGAGCCACCGGTGGCTCCACGGTCGGAATCAGGCTCACGACGCGCGAGAGGAGTCGCACCGCCTCCGCCTCGTTCCCCTGCGTGAGCTCCGCGAAGCCGAGGCGATAGAGCGTCCACCACTGGTCGCGATCGAGGCGTTGGGCGGGCAGCTTTGCCACCAAGGCGCGCAACTCCCGCACCTCCCGGTCGCCGAGCCAGGGATTCTCCTCCGCGGTCCGGTCGAGCACCGTCCGGAGGGAAGCGAGCATCCGTTCGTGCGCCCTCGGAGGGGGGGGACTCCCCACCATTTAGCAAGCTCCTGGTTGCGGGGCGATAACCCCGCGACTTCGTTGCGCTGAGCCCGGGTAACGCCGCCGGGAGCAAGGCTCTGAAGGGGAAGGAGGTGGC
>Ga0187893_10002037_pt1 | contig 45830 bp, 44 predicted proteins | sample MA1701074metaG_FD_139574 | JGI IMG/M metagenome (GOLD analysis project Ga0187893, IMG submission 139574) | White microbial mat communities from a basaltic lava cave in the Kipuka Kanohina Cave System on the Island of Hawaii, USA - MA170107-4 metaG ... | reverse complement strand
GATAGCACGCCAGCTTTCGGGGGCCTCGATCGGGGGCCCCCCAGGCCCCCCATCGCTCAGGGCGCCCCGGGCAACCCGGGCCGCCCCTCGATAGCACGCCAGCTTTCGGGGGCCTCGATCGGGCCCCCCAGGCCCCCACCACGGGGGCCGGATTGGGCCCCGGGACGCCTCTCTCGTTCAGCGTCGCGCGCCAAGAGGCGAGCAGGCGAGGGAGAGCGTAATCGTACCGACCGTGCCCAGGATCACGAGCCAGGACCAGGCTAGGGGGAGGACTTTGGTCTCGATGAGAACGAGCAGTGCCAGGTTCACCAGGGCCATGACGATCATGGCGGCCACGTTGGCGCCGTCGGCGATCCGGCGCCGGGTCAGGAGCCCGAGCAGGAACACGCCGAGCAGCGAGCCGAACGTCACCCCCGCGATCTTGAAGGCCAGCCACAGGATCCCCTCGAAGAACGAGAAGCCGTAGGCGAGCGCGGCCAGCAGCACCCCGAAGACCGCCACGCTGACGCGCGAGACCCAGAGGTAGTGGCGCTCGGATCGGCCCGGGATGAGAAGTGGGCGATAGATGTCGGTCACAAAGGACGAGGCAAGGGCACCGAGCGGCGAATCGATGGAGGCCAGCACGATCGCGCTCAGCATCAACCCGCGCAGGATCGGCGGCATGACCTGCTGGACGAAGTGGGGGACGATCTCGTCCGGACGCGAGACGGTCAGCGAGGGATGTTGCGCATAGAAGGTATAGAGAGCGGCCCCGAGGCCGAGGTAGATGACCAGCGTAAGGGCGGTACCGAGCGGGGTGACCGAGAGCGTGCGCTGGCTCTCCCGCCGCGTCTCCACGGTGAGCAGCCGCTGCATGAGGTCCTGGTCGGTCCCGAAGGCGGCCATGGAGCCGATGAAGCCGTTGAGCACGGCCACCCACACGATGTTGGGATCGGCAAAGATCCGACGCCAGAAATCCGGGGCGTCCGGCCGCGGCCCCCAGTTGATCACGTTGAGGCGCCCGGCCTCCCCCGCCGTCTGTAGCACCGCCGCCACACCACCATCGACCTGATCGAGGATGAAGCCGAGCATCAATCCGCCCGCAACCAGGAACATGAGGGCCTGGAAGACGTTGGTCCACACGATGGCCCTGACCCCGCCGGCAGCCATGTACAGCACCGAGATCAGTGTGAAAATGATGATCGTGGGGGCGAGGGCCCAGCCCAGCAGAATGGAGACGGCCAGGCAGGCCGCCATGAGGCGCACGCCCGAACCGGCCAGCCGGGTGACGAAGAAGAAGATCGACGCGGTCACCTGGCTCTGGCGGCCGAAGCGATAGCCGAGGAACTCGTAGATGGTGGTGACGTTGTAACGATAGAAGGCGGGAATGAACAGGAAGGCCACCGCCCACTTGGCCAGGCTCGAGCCCACGAAGAACTGCACGTACTCCCAGTTTTCGCGGTAGGCGGTGGCCGGCACCGAGATGATGGTGACCGCGCTGATCTCGGTGGCCAGGAAGGACAGTGCCGCCGCCCACCACGGGATGTGGCGGCGAGCGAGGAAGAAGTCCGCGGTGTCGCGCTGGCGGGCGAAGCGCGCGCCGATGACCAGAAGCACCGCCAGCGAGAAAAACAGGATCGCATAGTCGGGCCACGTGAGCCGGGAGGCGCCAGGCACGCGACATTATATCGACGCGCCTTCAGAGCGACACGCATGGACACCGATGCCGTCTCCCCGTCCTTGCAACGGCAGCCCCCCGGGATCCATAGTCGTGACCATGGTTTCTGCCCGGGCGGCTCTGGTCCCGCTGGCCGTCGGGGTCGACGCGGGCGGTACCTGGATCCGCATGCGTGCCCTCTCCGGCGGACGTCTCGCCGCGCATACGGCGGAGCGCCGGGCCCGCACGGCGGACATCGACGCCTTTCTGTGCAAGGTCTGGCGAAGGCAGCGCTGGCGCCGCACGCGCATTGCCGCGCTCGTCGTGTCCTCGAACGGCATCTGGGCCCCGCACGAATGCCGAAGAATGGCCCGTCGACTGTCGCGTTTCGCCTCTCGCGTGCGGGTGATTCCCGATGCACAGGCGGCCGCTCTGGGTGCGCTCGGCGGACACCCTGGTGTCCTCGTGCTGTCGGGCACCGGATCGATCGTAGTGGGACACGACGGCCGCGGACGCTGGGAACGGGCGGGGGGACTTGGGCCGCTCCTGGGGGACGAGGGCTCGGGATTCTGGCTCGGCCGTGAATGGGTGCGGGCGACGGCGGAAGGGGGAGACTTCGAGACCGTGCGCACCCTGGCCCATGCGCCCAAGCCCGTGTCAGCCATCGCCGCCCTGGCCCCGATGGTCATCGGCCGCGCGCGGCTGGGGGATCGGCGCGCACGGGGGATCGTCGCCGCGGGCCAAGCACACCTCGCGGCGCATGTCGCCGACATCGCGCGCCGGCTTGTCCTACCGACTCCGGTCACGATGAGCTGGGCGGGCGGCGTGCTGGCAGACCCGTGGTTCCGACGGGGTGTGATGCGCGCCGTGTCCCACGCCGGACTGAGGGCCCGTTGGATCGCCCCGAAGGCCACCGGCGTGATTGCGGCTGGGAGGCTCGCCCGAGAACTGGCCGCATGGCCGGCGGCCCGAGGTCAGCGGTGAGCGACCGAGGCACAGTGACCGATCCCCTCGCGTCACCCCGGCGTCGCCTCGTCATCACCGTGTGTCCGCAAGAGCCCGGAACCGTCGTGCTTGCCATCGAGCGCGGTCAACCGCGCCGCCGGCTCAGCGCCCGTGGCATCATCCACGAACTGCAAGCGCTCGTCGAGCGCCGCCGGCTCGCCGACGTCGTGCGCGTCCGCGAGGGATGCGCGGGCGGGTGTCACGGTCGAGGTCCGAACGTCAGTCTCACCGTGCATGCGTTGCCACTGCCAGGCCAGCGCCCTGACAACGTGGCGATCGGTTGGCACACTTACGTGGGATCGATCGGCGCCCTCGACTGTCTGGCCACGATCGTGGAGGCGCACGTCGGCCGCCAAGAACCCCGCTCATGAACAAGAACTTTCCCGGCGTCGGGCCGCGGTGAGCTTCCTCGAGGCCGCGTACACGACGGGGCCCGTGAGCGCGGCCAGGATGCCGACGAGGGTGTTCTTCCAGCCGGCGGTGAGCATGGCCAGCAGACAGAGGGCGGCGGGTAGCAGCGCGGCCAGCAGCATGCCCGCCGTGCCTCCGGGCACGCGCCACGGGCTCGGCATGTCCGGATGGCCGATCCGCAGCCGCACAAAGGCCGCAAGCTCCACCATGAGAGTCAGTGAGTAAAGCCAGATGTTGAGGACGATCAGTTCCTTGAAGGAGAAGACCGCGAAGCCTGAATAGAAGACGGCCGAGACGAGCACCGCCGTCCACGGCGTCCCGAAGCGCGGGTGAACGGCGCCAAGCCAGGCGCCGAGGTGGCCGTCTCGCGCGAGCACGTAGGGGAGCCGCGAGTTCGTGAGGAGCAGCGAGAGGAAGAGGCCGCTGGTGCTCACCACCGCGCCGGCGGCCAGGGCGTGGCCGAGCCAGCGACCACCGATCTTCTCCGCGATGAGGGGCAGGGCTCCGGTGTCCCACGTCGTCCAGGTGACGGCGCCGCTGGCCAGCGCCACCGTCACCGGCAGGAGATTGGCGCAGGCGATGACGGGCAGCGCGACGAACAGCGCCGTGCGGAAGGCGCGCTCGGGGGCGCGGGTTTCGCCGAGGGTGGTGGAGGGGGTGTCCCAGCCCGAATAGTTCCACATCATCACCGCCAGTCCGAGCCCAAGTCCGCCGAGCAGGGTCTGATCCTCTGCCATGAACGGTCGCCAGGGAGCTACTGACACCGATGCGGCGCCCACGACCACGAGGACCGCCACCGGCATCAGCGCCAGCACACCGAGGATCACGGCCGCGCGCCCGACCGGACGCACACCGACGAGGTTCAGGCCCGTCAGCACGGCGATGAAAACGAACGCCCACACCCAACGCTCGCCCCCGTCCATCTCAGGGCGCCAGAAACGCGCGTACTCCACGAAGAGGGCCGGATACACCGCCACGTCCACGAAGCTGTTGATCCAGCTCCACCAGCCGACCTGAAAGCCCCAGTAGCGGCCGAAAGCGCGCGTGACCCAGGTCACATACCCGCCCTCATCAGGCATGGCCGACGCCATTTCCGACATGGCCAAGGCCACGGGCAGGCTCCAGACGATTGGCGTGAGGATCAGGAGGCTCAGCGCCAGGCCCGGCCCGAAGGCCGATACGGCATCCTCGATGCCGTATGGTCCTCCGCTCACGTTGAAGAAGACGATGGCCGCGAGCGACGCGAGACCGAGCTCGCGCCGGAGGGCGATGAAGCTACCTCCCCTGCGCGACAGCGATGAGTCCGGGCAACTCCTTGACCCACTCCTCGATGGGTGTCTGGGCGTCCACGGTGATCTCGAGCTTCCCGTTTGGGAGCCGCCGCACCTTGCCCGGAGAGACCGGGCCCAGCGGAATCACCAGCATCTCGCGGTGGACCCCGAGCCCGTCGGTCACCTCGAAGATCGCGTCGATCTCCTTCATGGTCACGACTTTGAGCATGGGATCAGCCTTCTGACGTCGGGGGGAGCGAGCGCCGCTCCTCCCCGACACCCCCCACCGCTTCAGAGCGCTTCATGTGCGCGTGGCTCATCAGATGGCCGCCATGACGTCACGCTCGGCGGCGCAGGCCTGGATCTGCCGCCATGTCTCGTCTTCCACGGGGATGCCGTTGGTTCGCCGCTCCCGCGCCAGTCGCTCCTCGGGCTCGCCGGGAATCACGATTTCCTTGGCGCCGGCGGCCAGGGGCGTTGCTTTCACGAAGTCGACGTGGGCGGCCACCTGGCGATGAAACTCGGCGAGGGGCAGGAAGCGCTCCACGTCAAGGCAGATCATCAGCGTGCCGTTCCGGAAGGGCGTGGGGTCAGGACCGGCGGCGCCCGTGCCGGACAGGATCCCGGCCAGGATCTCGACGGCCAGCGACAGACCGTAGCCCTTGTGGTCGCCGGCCGTGAGCAGCGAGCCCGGCGGCTCGGTATAGAACCGCCGCGGGTCGGTCGAGGGTTCGCCGAGGCCATCGAGCATGATGCCCGCTGGCACCATCTCGCCGCGGTTGAACTTGACCCGGAGCTTTCCCTCGGCCCACACGCTGGTGGCGAAGTCGAGCGACATCGCCACGGTGCCGTTGGGACCCGGGATGGCGATGGCGTGCGGATTGGTCCCCAGCCGCCGGGCGGCGCCGCCCCATGGGGCGACGTTGAGACCGCCCACAGCGTTGACCCAGAGCATGCCGACGAGCCCCTCTTTCGCCGCCGTCTCCGCATAGTCGGCCAGTCGCCCCACGTGGGTGGTTCCCCGCAATCCCACCGCCGAGAGTCCCTGGCTCTTGGCCTTCTCGATCGCCAGCTGGATGCCTCGTCGAGCGACCACCTGACCCAATCCGCGATCGCCATCGAGCACGGCGAGCGTGGGCGCCTCCATGACCGTGAGAACGTGGGGCGCAGGGTTGATGTGACCGGTCTTCAACCCATTGACGTACTGGGGGATCCGGATGACCCCGTGCGAGTCGTGGCCGCGCAGGTTGGCCAGGACGAGCTGGCGGGCCACCCACACCGCGTCGTCCTTGGGCACACCCCAGGCGACGAAGATCTCCCGCGTGATGCGCTCTAGCGTCTCGGCGCCGATACTCGGCATAGGCACACTCCTTGGCAATGATGGCTCGCGAACGCCCTTGCTAGACTACCGAGCGAGATGGTCAAAGGCGAGCCCGAAAAGATCCGCGTCGGCGTCTCCGCCTGCCTTCTCGGCGAGAAGGTCCGCTTCGACGGGGGTCACAAGCGTGATTCCTTCCTCGTCGATACCTTGGGCCCCTTCGTCGAGTGGGTGTCCGTGTGCCCCGAAGTCGAGATCGGACTCTCGACCCCCCGCGACACCTTGCGCTTGGTTGGCGCGGAGGGCACCCCGCGCCTGGTCGTCCAGAAGACGGGCGAGGATCTCACGGAGCGGATGCAGCGCTATGCGCGGGGCAAAACCGAGCAACTCGGCGCCCTGCACCTGCACGGCTACGTGCTCAAGCGCGCCTCGCCGTCGTGCGGCCTCTTTCGTGTGCGTGTGTACCCCGAGAGCGGAATCCCGAGGGGTGGGGGTCGTGGTCTCTTCGCGGCCGAGCTGGCGCGACGTTTCCCCTTACTTCCCGTCGAAGAGGAAGGACGCCTGAGCGATGCGCGAATCCGCGAGAACTTCATCGAGCGAATGTTCGCCAGCGCGCGCTGGCAGGCCTTTCGGCGGGCGAAGCCGCGGCCAGCGGGCCTCGTCGCCTTCCACGCCGCCCACAAGCTCGCCATCCTCGCCCACAGCCCCCGTCACTACGCCACCCTCGGCCAGCGCGTGGCCACGGCGGGGCGCCTCCTCACCGAGGCCAAGCTCGACCAGTACGGCGCTCTCTTCATGGAGGCGTTGGCGGTGCCGGCGACCCGTCAACGTCACACCAACGTGCTGCAGCACCTGGCGAGGTTCTTCAAGAAGCAGCTGCCGGGGGACGAGCGGGCCGAACTGGCAGAGGTGATCGACGAATACCGGTGTGGCCTGGTGCCCCTCGTCGTGCCCCTCACCCTCATCCAGCATCACGTCCGCCGCTTCAACGTGACCTACCTCGCCGATCAGGTCTATCTGCGCCCGCATCCGAAGGAGCTGATGCTCCGGAACCACGTGTAGGACCGGTCAGCACGTCCAGGGCCCGGGCGCGCGCCTCATCGTGGGCTACGATGGGCGCCGGATACGCGGAGACGCGGCTGGCTCGGCCCGGCGCGTGAATGTCCGGGCCGGGTACGTCGGCCAGTTCCGGCAGCCAGCGACGGACGTACCGTCCTTGCGGATCGAAGCGCGCTCCCTGGAGCGCAGGATTGAAGATTCGGAAGGCCGGCATGGCATCGGCGCCGGTCGAGGCGACCCATTGCCAGTTCCCCACGTTCACGGCAGGGTCGCCATCGAGCAGGTGGCGCATGAACCAGCGTTCCCCTTCCCGCCAATCGATCAGGAGATCCTTGGTCAGGAACGAGGCGGCCACCAGCCGCACGCGATTGTGCATGTAGCCCGTGCTCGCCAGTTCGCGCATTCCCGCATCGACCACGGGATACCCGGTACGTCCTTCCTGCCAGGCGCGCAATCCATCCGGGTCCTTGCGCCACGGGATATCCCGGCGGTCTGTCCGGAGATCGGCGCGCAGGCTGTGGGGAACGTGCCAGAGGATCTGCACGAAGAACTCCCGCCAGGCCAGCTCGCGGATGAAGGCATCGGCCGAGGTTTGAAGCCGCGGGTCGCGATGGGCGGCGGCGCGGACGGTGGCGTGGATCTGGCGGGGCGAGATGACGCCGAAGCGCGTGTACGCCGACATGCGCGAGGTTGTCTCTTCATCCATACGATCACGGCCGTCCTTGTAGCCGGCTAGCCGGAGAGCGGTGAATCGCTCGAGGGCGGCGGTTGCCGCCAGGGTTCCCGGCTCCGGCAGTCCCTTCTCGGGAGCCGGCAACGCCTCGCCGACCGGTACCGTCTTGCCGCCGGCGATGCGAGACGGCGCCGGCACGGGAGACCTCACGGCCATGGCCGACCACGCCTTGTAATACGGCGTGAAGACGGTATAGAAGCCGCCGCTGCTTGTTCTGAGCGCGGAGGGCTCCACCAGCACGCTATCGGCAAAGGTCGAGACCTCGAGCCCGAGGCTCCGGCACGCGCGCTCGACGGCCGCGTCGCGCCGCCGGGCAAACGGTGTGTAGTCCCGGTTCCAGTAGACCGCGTCCGCCCCCGCGTCGCGCGCGGCGTGGGGAACCTCGTCGCGCGGATCACCATGCCGTACGAGCAAGCGCGACCCGGCCCGGTCGAGCTCGGCGGCGAGCGCGTGGAGGTTGGCGTAGAGCCATGCCTCCCGGCGCGGCGAGCGTCCCCTGAGCAACGGCGGGTCCAGCACGTAGAGGGGAACGACGGCCCCGCGTTCAAGGGCCGCCACCAGGGCCGTACTGTCGGTGAGTCGGAGATCGCGCCGGAACCACAGAATGGTGATGGCCATATTCGAGCTTCGTCCGACCGTCTCAGGCCACGACGCCGAGGGCACGGGCGGCGGCGGTCGCGCCCGAGTGCACGCAATCGGAGATACCTACACCACGGTAGCCGCCGCCCGCGAGCAGGAGACCGGGCATACCATCGACGGCCCGCATGATGGCCGCGATGCGATCGAGGTGCCCGACCCGATACTGCGGCATCGCGAAGGGCCAGCGATGCACACGGCTGAGGATGGGCGCCGCCGTCACCCCGAGGGCCAGCCGCAACTCGGCGCGGGCCGTGGCGAGCAGATCGTCGTCACTGCCTGCCAGCACGCGCGTGTCCAACGCCCCGCCCAGGAAGCAGCGAAACAGGGCCATGCCCTCGGGCGCCCGCCCGGGATACTTCACACTCGAGAACGTGCAGGCCAGGATCGCGCGGCCCTCGACGCGGGGCACCACGAAGCCGAACCCGTCCAGAGGATGCGGGATCTCCGGCCGTCGATAGGCCACGGTCACCGTCGCCGAGGACGCATAGGGAATGTCGGAGAGAAGCGCGGCCACGGCGGGATCGACGTAGCGGAGCAGCCGAGCCGTCACCGGGGCCTCGGTGGCCACGATCACCCGATCGGCAGCGATGCTGGAGCCGCCCGCGGTGATCACGCGCCAGGCTGGGCCGATGCGCTCGATCCCGGTCACGCGTTGCTCGAGGACGACGGCGCCGGCGGGTAGCCGGGCGGCCAGCGCCCCCACCAGCTCTCCCATGCCGTCCTTGAAGGTGAGAAAGAGGCTCCATCGCGCTCCGCTCGTCCCCGGCTGGGGCGTCCGCCGTCCTGCCCGCCAGAGCGCGAGAATGACGCTGCGTTCGCTTCGCTCGAGCTCCAGAAAACGGGGCATGGTGGCGGCCAGGCTCAGCTCGTCGGGATCGGCCGTGTAGATTCCGGCCACCAGTGGCTGGGCCACGCGTTCCAGGGCTTCCGCCCCGAGTCGACGGCGGACGAACGAGCCCAGGCTCTCGTCGGTATCGACGACGTGGGGCCGCAGGCCTCCACCCCGCGGCAGGGCGACTTCCAGGGCCATACGAAGCTTGCCGGGCCACGAGAACAGCGCGGAGCCGACGAATGGCCCCAATCGCGTGGGGGCAAGGAGCTGAAAGCCATCGGGCAGCGGATGCAGGCGCCCACGCGACCACACGTAGGTGCGCCGGAAGCGATCGTCGGTCCGCACCAGCCGATGCTCGATGCCGAGCTCTCGGCAGAGGTCCAGCGCCCATGGCTTCTCGGAAATGAACGAGTCGGGGCCCGCTTCCAGCAGGAACCCGTCGGTCCGCTCGCTCTCGATGGTTCCCCCCAGGCGGCCCCGCGCTTCCAGAAGGGTCAGGTCGAGCGCGAGACCACGCTCCTGGGCCAGTTGCACCGTACGCCACGCGGCCGAGAGCCCGCTGATGCCACCGCCGACGACCACGAGTCTTATCGGGCGTCCCTCACCAGGTGGGCCAGCATGGCAATGAACTCGGGGTGATCGTTCACCGCCCGCGCGCGATGGATCGTCATCCCGTGCTCGTGGCCGATTCGCCGCGCCTCGATGTCGAGGTCGTAGAGGATCTCCACGTGGTCGCAGACGAACCCGATGGGCACGATCACCAAGTGTTTCTCGCCGTCGGCGGCCAGGCTCCTCACCACGTCGGTGATGGCGGGTCCAAGCCACGGATCGCGGGGGCTCCCGCTCCGGCTCTGATAGGCGAGGATGAGCCGCGGATGCTCCAGCCGCTCGATGACGGCGTGCGCCGCCTGCTCGAACTCGGAGACGTAGGGTGAGGCCTCGGCCATGGCCACCGGAACGCTGTGGGCCGTGAACACCATGGGCGTCCAGCGCCGATCTTCCTCGGGCACCTCGGTAAGCGCAGCCTCGGCCTGGGCGGCGACGGCCGCGACGAAGAGCGGGTGTAGCCCCCACGCCGGGGCAAAGAGCACCTCTGGCGCGTCAGGGATTCCGGCCCGCGCCTCGGCCACGTCGGCCATGTATCTGTCCCAGGACGCCTCGGTGCGGAAGGAAGACAAGATGATCCCGAGCGCCCGCTGGTAGCCCTTGGCCGCCATCTCGGCCAGCGTCTCGTGAAAGAACGGATGCCAGTTTCGCTGGCCCACGAAGACAGGCAGCGGAATGTCCTCCGCGCGCAGCAGCCTCTCGAGGGACGTGGCCTGGGCCCGCGTCAGCTCGTTGATCGGCGAGCGTCCACCGGGCATCTGCTGGTAGTGCTCAACGACTTCCTCCAGCCGCTCGGCCGGGATCCGTCGTCCCCGCGTGACGATCTCCAGGAACGGGCGGATCTCGGACGGAGCGGTAGGTCCGCCAAAGCCGATGAGAAGCACCGAGTCGATCACGCCGTTCCTCTTCGGTCGGATAGCTGGTGAACCATGTCGACGAGGGCTTTCACGTGCTCCACGGGCGTTTGCGGAAGGATGCCGTGGCCGAGGTTGAAGATGTGCCCGGCCCGGCCCCCGGCCCGCTCGAGAATTGCGCGGACCCGATCCTGGATCACGCTCGGGCGCGCGAACAGCACCACCGGGTCCAGGTTGCCCTGGACAGCCACATCGTGACCGATTGCGCGCCAGCCAGCGTCGAGATCCACCCGCCAGTCGAGCCCGATGACGTCCCCGCCCGCCTCGCGCATGAGCGCGAGAAGGGCGGCCGTCCCCGTCCCGAAATGAATGACGGGCACGTCTCCCGGGAGCGCGCGGATGAGCGCCCGGCTGTGCGGCAATACGAAACGGCGATAGTCCTCAGGGGCCAGGACTCCCACCCACGAATCGAAGAGCTGCACGGCCTGGACACCGGCGGCGATCTGCCCACCGAGGTAGCGGGCCGTGACGTCGACGAGCAGGGCCATCAGCCGGTGCCAGGCCTCGGGTTCGTCGTACATGAGGCACTTGGTGTAGCGATAGTCGCGTGAGGGGCCCCCCTCCACCAGGTACGAGGCGACCGTGAACGGCGCGCCGGCAAAGCCGATCAGCGGCAGCCCGGGTGGCAGGGCTCGCCTCACCCGACGGACCGTCTCGAAGACGAAGCCGACCTCGCTCTCGACGTCGACCGGACCGAGGTTCGTCACTGCCTCCATGGTCCTGAGGGGACGATGGATGACGGGCCCCTCACCTTTGGCGAACTCCAACCCGACCCCCAAAGGCTCGACAACGAGGAGGATGTCGGCAAAGAGGATCGCGGCGTCGACACCCAGTTCGGCCACCGGCTGCAAGGTGACCTCGGCGGCGAGCTCGGGGTTCTTGCAGAGTTCCAGGAAGCCGTAGCGAGCGCGGAGAGCACGATAGGCGGGCATGTAGCGCCCCGCCTGGCGCATGAGCCAGACCGGCGTGAAGGGAACCGGCTGGCGCCGGGCTGCGCGGAGCAACGGCGCATCGTGGAGAGGCACACCGAGGAGGGTACCTACCCGCGCCAACCCAACGCAAGCATCGCACGCGTACCGCCGATCTCGGCGATTTGGATGATGGGCGTGTTGTCAAGCTCAGGCCGAAACCGTAGTATTGGGGCTCCCACGGGAGTTCGTCGGTCTGGGGTGTGCTTTCCGGGAGGTGGCCTCCATCGGGAGCTTCTGGCCATTGCTCGTCGGGATCCGGCCGTGACGCGCTGACGCGCCCATGAACCAGTATGTGGCGCGCAGGCTCCTCTTGTTTATCCCCTCCCTCCTCGGCGCCTCGATCCTGATCTTCGTGCTGCTGCGGCTGGTTCCCGGCGACATCGCCGAGATCATCGTGTACCAGGCTGGGGCCGAGTCCTCCTCCGTCCAGCAGAAGCGCGTCCAGGAGATTCGAACCGAGCTGGGCCTGGACCGCCCGGTCGTGGTCCAGTATCTGGCCTGGCTCGGCAATGCCCTGCGCGGCGACTTCGGCCAGTCGTACCTCCAGCAGCGTCCGGTGACCGAGATCCTGCGCGAGCGTTTCCCGCGCTCGCTCGAGCTGGCGTTCCTGACCCTGGTCGTGGCGGTGGTGTGGGCGGTGCCGCTCGGCGTGATCTCGGCCGTGCGGCAGAACTCGTGGGCCGACTACCTCGTCCGCCTGGTATCGATCAGCGAGCTGAGCCTGCCAATCTTCTTCACCGGTGTGCTGATTCTGTGGGCGCTCGTCCGGTTCTTCCGCTGGCTGCCTCCGCTCGAGTTCGTCTCGTTCTTCGATGACCCGGCCGAGAATCTGAAGCAGCTCGTCTGGCCCACCTTGGCCCAGAGGCCTACTACATCTCGGCCCCGATCATGCGCCTCACCCGCTCACAGATGCTCGAGGTGGTCCGCCAGGACTACGTCCGCACCGCTCGGGCCAAGGGGCTGGCCGACCGCGCGGTGATCTACCGCCACGCCCTGTCCAACTCGCTGCTGCCGGTCGTGACCTTTGTCGGCTGGTGGGGCGGACGTCTCCTGGGCGGCATCGTCATCATGGAGATCATCTTCGCGGTGCCCGGGATGGGCACGGCCCTGGTCCAGGCCGTCAGTAATCGCGACTATCCCACCGTGCAGGCCATCGTCTTCGTGATGGCGCTGATCTTCCTGACGCTCAATCTGCTCGTGGACCTGCTCTACGGGTGGCTCGATCCCCGCATCCGGTATGCCTGACGTTGCCGAGCGCGTTGGCGTCACCGCGCCGGCGGTCGGGGATGTGGCCCCGGCCGAGAGCGGCACTGGCCGGGCCTGGTTTGATACGTTCCGCACATTCGTCGTGCGTCAGCCGCTTGGCGCGGCGGGGGCCCTCGTCGTCGTGCTCTTGACAGTGGCCGCCGTCTTCGCCCCCATACATGCACGCGGAGAAGCCAGCAACCCCGACATGCGGCGGGCGGTGCACCTGGCCCTCGACCGACAGGAGCTGGTGGCCAAAGCCCTCGAAGGCGCCGGCATCCCCTGCGTCGTGCTCGACCCGAAGCTTGCCGGAGGCTTCGCGCTGCCGCTCGAGGAAGTGAACAAGATGCCGGGGTGTCGGCAGCCAAAGGACCAGGACATCGCCGAGGCCAAGCGGCTGGTGGAAAAGCACTACCCAAACGGGGTGGACGTGGAAGCCGCCGTCCGTTCGGTCGGCAACTACGTCGACCGCGCCCAGCTCGTCTTATCCCAGCTCCGGAAGATCGGCATCCGCGGCACCATCAAGACCTACGAGAGCGCGGCCGGCTTCGCCGTCTTCGGCAAGGGCGATTTCGTCTTCCTGCCCACCCAGGACCGGGCAATGGTGACAGTCGATCCGGGAGACCTGTTCAGCCTCGTTTATACAACTGATGCCGGCAGCAATTGGGGAAAGTGGTCGGACAAGAAGGTCGACGAGTTGACCGAGCAAGGCCTCCGGGAAACGAACCGGGACAAGCGCAAGCAGATCTACTGGGAGCTCCAGCGTTACCTGCTGAGCGGAACGCCGTCGGCGCTTCCGGTGGCGTGGGTGGAGGGCTTCCACTTCGTCGACAAGCGGGTGCGCGGCTACAAGTTCGCGCCCACGGTCTACGACAACAATACGTTCATGAAAGTCTGGCTTGCCCCCTAGCCCCATGGCTCGGGTCCACATCCTCGGAGCCGGCACCCCGACCCCCACCCCAGAGCGCTGGGGGTCGGCCTACGCCGTCGAGATCGGCGGCGAATACTTGATGTTCGACTGCGGTCCGGCGGCGACGTGGAAGCTCGTCAAGGCCGGCATCTTTCCCACCAAGGTCGACTACCTCTTCTTCACCCACCACCACTTTGATCACGACGTCGACTATCCGGCCTTTCTCCTCTGCCGATGGGACCAGTCGATCGGCAAAGAGAACCAGCTCCGGGTCTATGGGCCGACCCTGACCGAATCGATCACCGAGAAGATCCTGGGCGAGAACGGGGCCTTCGCCCACGACTGGAAGGCGCGCGTCGGGCACCCCTTGAGCCAGCGCGTCTTCGTGAATCGGGGGGGCAAACTCCCGAGAACGCCGCCCGCGGTTCTGGCGAAGGACATCGGCCCCGGCCTCGTGCACACCGGCCGCGAGTGGCGGGTGACGGCCGCCCCGGCCGAACACGTCCAGCCACTCCTCGACTCCCTGGCCTACCGGCTCGACGGGGCCGAGGGCTCGATCGTCGTCACCGGTGACACTGAGCCCTGCCCCTCGGTGATCGAGCTGGCCCGGGGCGCCGATATGATGCTCTGCATGTGCTGGGACGACACGGCACGCATGGAGGCGATGGGCGAGAACTTCGGCCAGTGCGGGACCGTCGGCGCCGCGCAGATGGCCCAGGAGGCTCGTGTCAAGCGACTGGTCCTCGTTCACGTGGGGCCCCATCTGGCGCAGCACGGCCCGATGGAGAAGGGAATCGGCGACGTCAGGCGCCTCTATGACGGTGAGGTGATCTTCGCCGACGAGTTGCTGAGCCTCCCGGTCCGCTGACGGTTGTTGCCGCAACTCAGGTGCCGCCGTATCGCCCGGCGATCGGTGTATCATCCTGGCGCTATGGCATACCTTTCCGGCAAGCAAGCCTTTCTCCAGATCCTGTACCTTCTCGACGTCACCATCGACGCCGCCTTCAAGTAAGACGAGGAGGGATGTCAATGACGCCATTCCGACTTCCCCGCTGGCGCTTCATGAACTGTTGCGGACACGTCTGGGGACACGGTGACCCGGCCGCGCCTGCCGATGCCGGGCGGCGGGACTTTCTCAAGAGCACGGTGGCCGGTGTGGCCGGCCTGGCTGCCCTCGGCACGTTGAAGGAACCTGCCGAGAGCCAGGTCCGTGTTTTTCCCCCACCCCCGCCGGCTGTGAGCCCCATCGAGGGGCTCATCGACTTCCACCAGCACAGCGGTCCCGATGTCTTCGGGCGCGCCGTCGACGACGACGAGTCGGCCCAGCTCTACATGGCGCGCAACCTGGAGGCCATCGTCTTCAAGAATCACGTGGCCACGACCGCCGACCGGGCGTGGCTCGTGCGCAAGCACAACCCCGGCATCAAGGCCTTCGGCGGGATCACCCTCAACAGCGCCTCGGGGGGCGTGAACCCCGATGCGGTACAGTGGATGTGGCGTATGCAGGGCGGCTACGGTCGCATCGTCTGGCTCCCCACCTTCGATGCGGACAACCACGTGAAGCACTTCAAGGACGCCCCCGAGGGCATCAAGGTGGTGGGCGCCGACGGCAAAGCGCTGCCGGCCGTGCGCGAGGTCGCCAAGATCTGCGCCCAGCAGAAGCTCGTCCTCTGCACCGGTCACGCCTCGCCGACCGAGGTGCTGGCCATCATCGAGGCGGCGCGCGACGCCGGCTGCGACCGCATCGTGGTCACCCACGCCGAGTTCGAGGTCGTCAACATGTCGACCGAGCAGATGAAGCGGGCGGCGGCCTTGGGCGCCAAGATGGAAATCTGCGCAATGGGCTCACTCATGGGGCCCAGCGCCCACTTGGTCTGGATGCGGCACTGGCGCCAGGTGACCCACACGGAGTCGGCGGACCACATCAAGGCCGTCGGCGCCGAACACTTTGTGCTTGGCACCGACCTCGGCCAGACGGGCAACCCGTCGCAGCCCGACGGGTACGCGATGCTGGTGGCAGGGCTGCTGGCCAACGGCATCACCAGGGACCAGATCCGGCAGATGGGCCGCGAGACCCCGGGGCGGCTCCTCATGAGTTGAGGGACGGTGCGCGGACATACGAGGGCGCCGATGACTAACGAAGGACGCCGATGACTGACGTGCCGCCGCCACGGGGTCCCGGCCGCCTAGCCGGGAAGGTGGCTCTCGTCACCGGCGCCGGCTCGCGCGGGCCTGGACTGGGTAACGGCAAGGCGACCGCGATTCTCTTCGCCCGCGAGGGGGCCCGCGTCCTCTGCGTCGATCAGGTCAAGGAGCGCGCGGAGGAGACCGTCGGCCTCATCCGCACCGACGGCGGTAGCGCGGAGGCCTTTGCCGCCGATGTGACGCGCCCGGGAGACTGTGCCGACATGGTGGCCGACGCCGTCCGGCGCTGGGGGGGCCTCGACATCCTCCACAACAACGTCGGCATCGAGTCGCGCACGGACCTTCTCGAGACCACCGAGGCCGAGTGGGACCAGGTCCTGCAGGTCGACCTCAAGTCTATGCTGCTGGCCACGCAGAGCGCCGCCCGCGTCATGATCGAGCGCGGAGGCGGCTCGATCATCTGCGTGTCGTCAATCGCCGCCCTACGCGGCCACGGACGAACGGCCTACGCCACCGCCAAGGCCGGGGTTATCGGCTTTGTCCGTAGTGTCGCCGTCCAGCTCGGCCCCAAAGGAATCCGCGTGAACGCTATCGCGCCGGGACCCGTGTGGACACCCATGGTGGAGGACCTGGGTCCGGAGGCGCGGGAGCGCCGCCGGCGTTCCACTCCGCTCGCGACAGAGGGGACGGGCTGGGACGTGGCCTGGGGCGCGGTCTACCTGGCCAGCGACGAGGCACGCTGGGTGACGGGTCAGACCCTCGTCATTGACGCCGGCCTAACCCTGACTGCCAACAACGCCAGCTTGCGCTGAGAATGACCGCAGGGAGGAGGTCCGAATTCGTGGCTCGGGTGCCCACCATCGGCGTCATTGCCAACCCGGTCTCGGCTCGCGACATCCGCCGGGTTGTTGCCAATGCCAATAATCTCCAGATCGCCGACCGTGTCAACATCGTCCTGCGGCTGCTCGCCGCGGCCGGCAGTTGCGGGGTGGGCAAGGTTCTCATGATGCCGGACATGGGGGGAATCTGCGCGATGCTCTCGCGTAGCCTCGAGCGCGAGCGAAGCCAGAGCCACCACTTCCCCGAGGTGGAGTTTCTCGACATCGACGTCAACTCGACGGTCGAGGACACCTTCCGGGCCGCGCAGACGATGCGCGCGGCGGGCGTAGCGGCCATCGTCGTTTTGGGCGGGGACGGGACTCACCGGGCGGTGGCGAGGGAATGCGGAGACGTTCCGATCGCCGGTCTCTCCACGGGTACCAACAACGCCTTCCCGCAAATGCGCGAGCCTACCATCACCGGCCTGGCGGTGGGTCTCTATGCCTCGGGCCGCCTGCCAGCGAGCGAGGCGCTGGTCCCGAACAAGATCCTCGAGGTCTCGATCAACGGTCGCCGCGATATCGCGCTGGTGGACGCCGTCATCTCCACCGACCGTTACGTGGGCGCCCGGGCCCTCTGGAGGACCGAGAGCCTGCGCTCGCTCTACGTGGCTTACGCCGACCCCGAGGCCATTGGCATGTCGGCCATCGCGGGGCTGCTGGAGCCGGTGGGCCGGCGCGAGCCCGGCGGATGTGCCGTCGATCTCTGTGAAGATCCGGAACGCCGCAAGCTCACCCTGCTCGTGCCGATCGCCCCGGGTATGGTGCGGCCGGTGGGCATCGGGAGTTGGCAGAAGATGGATGCCGATCGCACGTTTGTCGTCGATCAGGAAGCCGGCGTGGTGGCCCTCGATGGCGAGCGCGAGCTCACGTTCAATGCTGGCGATGTGGTGACGATCACGCTGCGCGAAAACGCCTTTCGAACCGTGGACGTGTCCCGCTGCCTGCACGTTGCGGCGGCAGACGGGCTCTTCCGCCTTCCTGCCCGCTGAACTACGGGAGGAGTCAACATGCCGGCCGACCCGTTCCCGCTCAAGAAGGACGACCTGCTCAAGGCTTATCGGACGATGCGTACCATCCGGGAGTTCGAGGAGCGTCTGCATGTCGATTTCGCCCGGGGCGACATTCCGGGCTTCGTGCACCTCTATGCCGGCGAGGAGGCAGCCGGCACCGGCATCATGCTGCACCTGAACGACGGTGACCGGATCGCCAGCACCCATCGCGGCCACGGCCACTGCATCGCCAAGGGCGTGGACGTGGTGGAGATGATGAAGGAGATCTACGGCAAGAAGGGCGGGGCCTGCCAGGGCAAGGGGGGCTCCATGCACATTGCCGATCTCGACAAGGGAATGATGGGGGCCAACGGCATTCTCGGCGCCGGGGCTCCCCTCGCGTGCGGCGCCGCCCTCGCCGCCAAGTTTCGCAAGAAAGGCGAAGTCGCCATCAGCTTCGTGGGCGACGGCGCCTCCAACCAAGGCACGTTCCTGGAGAGCTTGAACCTGGCCGCCGTGTGGAATCTGCCGGCCATCTTCGTCGTCGAGAACAACGGCTATGCCGAGTCGACCTCCCGCGACTACGCGGTGGCGGTGGACAGCTACGTGGATCGCGCCGCCGGTTTCGGGCTGCCCGGCGTGACCGTGGACGGGACCGACTTCTTCGCCGTCTACGAGGCCGCCGGCGAGATCATCAAACGGGCGCGCGAGGGGGGCGGTCCCGCGCTGCTCGAATGCAAGATGATTCGCTTCTTCGGCCACTTCGAGGGCGATGCGCAGACGTACCGGGGCGCCGGCGAGGTGGACGACATTCGCGCCAACCAGGACTGCATCAAGAAGTTCAGCACGGCCGTGATCGCGGCCGGTGTCCTCAAGCCGTCGGAGCTCGAGGCGATCGACAAGCAGGCGCACCAGCTGGTCGAGCGCGCCGTGCAGGAAGCCAAGGCGGCCCCCGGGCCCACCGCCTCCGATCTGCTCACCGACGTCTACGTCCGCTACTGACGGGGCCGGCGACGCCACTGAACCGAGAGGATCAAAAGGCATGGCACGAAAGATCAGCATCAAGGAAGCGATCCACGAGGCCCTCGATCAGGAAATGGCCCGCGATCCCCGCGTCATCTTGATGGGGGAAGACATTGTGGGTGGAGCCGGCAGTCCCGGCGAGCGCGATGCCTGGGGTGGTGTGCTGGGCGTGACCAAGGGGCTGTACGCCAAGTACGGCGAGCGGCTGCTCGACACCCCCCTCTCGGAATCGGCCTATATCGGGGCGGCCATCGGGGCCGCTTGCTGCGGCATGCGCCCGGTCGCCGAGCTGATGTTCATCGATTTCATGGGCGTGTGCTTCGATCAGATCTTCAACCAGGCCGCCAAGTTCAAGTACATGTTCGGCGGCAAGGCGGAGACGCCGGTGGTGATCCGGGCCATGGTGGGGGCGGGGTTCCGCGCGGCCGCTCAGCACAGCCAGATGCTGACGCCGATCTTCACGCACATTCCCGGGCTCAAGGTGGTGTGTCCGTCGACCCCGTACGACTGCAAGGGCCTCTTGATCCAGTCCATTCGCGACAACGATCCGGTCATCTTCTGCGAGCACAAGGCCCTCTACGGTCTGGAAGGTGAGGTTCCCGAAGCGTCCTACACGATTCCTCTCGGCGAAGCGAACGTGGTCCGCGAAGGTCGGAGCTGCTCGATCGTGACCTACGGCATGATGGTGCACCGGGCCGCCGAGGCCGCCGCCACGTTGGCCCGGGAAGGTGTGGATTGCGAGGTGGTCGACTTGAGATCCCTCTCCCCGCTCGACCTCGATACGGTGATCGAGAGCGTCGAGAAGACGGGTCGCCTGGTGTGCGTGGATGAGGCCAATCCCCGCTGCAGCATCGCCGCCGATATCTCGGCCCAGGTCGCGCAACACGCCTTCGGCGCGCTCCGGGCGCAGATCGAGATGGTGACCGCCCCCCACACGCCGGTGCCGTTCTCGCCCGTGCTGGAGGATCTCTATCTACCAGGCGCGAAGCAGATCGCCGAGGCCGTTCACCGAACCATGAGCGGAGCCAAGGGCTGATGGCCGTCATCACGCCCATCGTCATGCCAAAGTGGGGCCTGGCTATGAAGGAAGGCACGCTGAATACGTGGCTGGTCGAGGAAGGGGCGCCGATTCGTGTCGGTCAGGCCATCATGGAAGTGGAGACGGACAAGATCACCGGGGTGGTGGAGGCCGGCGACGCCGGCCTTTTACGCCGCAAGGTGGCTGCTCCCGGCCAGACCCTTCCGGTCAAGGCGTTGCTCGGGGTCATGGCTGGGGCCGACGTGTCCGATGCGGACGTCGACGCGTTCGTGGCCGGCTACGTGGTTCCCATCGCCGCGGAGACCGAAGACGGCGGCGCCGCGTCCTCCTACCAATTCGTCGCGGTAGACGGCATACGGGTTCGCTACGCGCGCAGGGGCGGTGGCGCGCGCCGTGTGCTCCTCCTTCACGGCTTCGGGGGCGACCTCGACAACTGGCTCTTCAACATCGATGCGCTGGCCGAAGGGGACACAGTGGTGGCGCTGGATCTGCCGGGTCACGGGCAGTCCGACCGCGCCCTGCCCGGCCGGACGCTCGGCGATCTGGCGCGCTTCGTGACGCGCTTCCTGGACGCGGTGGAGATCCCGAGCGTCCACGCCGTCGGTCACTCCTTGGGCGGAGCCATCGCCGCCCAGCTGGCCCTCGATCATCCGGACAGGGTCGATTCGGTGGCGCTCATCGCGAGCGCGGGTCTGGGGGAAGAGATCAATAGCGTCTACACCGAAGGCTTCGTCGCCGCGCAATCCCGGCGCGAGCTGAAGCCGCTCGTCGAGCAGCTCTTTGCCAAACCCGATCTCGTCACCCGCCAACTCCTGGACGACGTCCTCAAGTACAAGCGCCTCGATGGCGTCAGCGAGCTTCTGAGCGAGCTGGGCGGCGGTCTATTCCCTCACGGCCGGCAACGCGAGCAGCCAGGCCGGCGGCTGGGGGAAAGCGGCAAGCGCGTGCTGGTGCTGTGGGGGGCCGAAGACCGCATCATCCCGGTCAAGCATGCGTCCCAGGCGCCCCCCTCGGCCACGGTCAAGATCATCGAGGGCGCCGGCCACATGGTCCAGCTGGAAAAGGCCGGCGAGGTGAACACGCTGCTCGGGAAGCACATCGCCGGGTAGATTGAGGTCGGAGGGCCTCGCGGGCACTCTTGCGAGACCTGGAAACCGGACAGCTCGAGTTGATCGTCGGCGACCGTCAGCCAGATGGGGCGTCGGACCAGAGCCCGAGTGTTCGCATGAGCGCCAGCGCGTTCGACGTCCGCACTACACCGGGGCGCATGCGGTAGTCGAATACCATCTGGCCGTTCTCGAGCCGGTCCTCGAAGTGCACGTTGGCTGCGTGGAGTTCGGGATCGTCCACCACCTCTGACAGCGCCAGGTCATGGGTGGTGACTAAGCCGATGGCCCGCCGATGGACCAGGCCGCGGACGATCGCCGCCGCGCCGAGGCGCCGGTCGTGTGAGTTCGTTCCATGGAGAATCTCGTCAAGCAGGAAGAGGAGGGGCACCCCTCCGCCGGCGATGCGGACGATATCCCGCAGGCGGACAAGCTCCGCGTAGAAGCGGGAGGTTCCCTCCTGCAGCGAATCTCTGATCCGCAAGGTGGCGCCAAGAGCAAGGGGGGAGAGTCTGAGTCGCGCCGCACGCACAGGAGCTCCCGCCTGCGCCAGGATCGCGTTGGTTCCCACCGCCCTGAGCAAGGTGCTCTTGCCGGACATGTTGGAGCCGCTGATCATCAGCACGCGGGTAGAGCAGTTCAGGGCGACGTCGTTGAGCACACAGCGGGCCTCGGGGATGAGAGGGTGGCCGAGCGCCTCCGCCTCGAAGCGAGCCTCGCCCTCTTCGAGCGTCGGATAGACGTCGGCCGGGTGCTCCCACGCGAAGGCCGCCAGCGAACAGAGAGCCTCGAGCTGGCCGACCGCGGACAGCCACACCCCGACGGCGGCGCCATGTCGCGCACGCCAGGCCTGGATCGCGAGGGCGCAGTGCACTCCCCACATGCTGGCGTGCGCGATGGGGGAGAAGAACTGGTTGCGGCGCGAATCGAACAGGTCCACCCAGACGCGCAGCTGCCGGACCGTTTGCGAAGGCCGCCTGGCATCGGTGATCAGGTCATCCCGCAGGCGGTCGAGCAGAGGGCTGCCCGCCGTCTCGCGCTCGAACCGTTGCAGCACGGCGGCCAGCAGCTCGAGGTCAGGCCCATGTCCCGCCACCGCTCTCTCGGCAGCGTGCACGTGCTTCCGGAAGCTCCAGCCGACCACCCCCTGGCCTACTAAGGCGGCCAGCGCCAGGAGCAGGGGCGCCCAGCCGATCGCCCACGAGGCCACGACCGCCAACGTCACCGCGGAGACGGCGGCTGCCCCCAGGCGCAGCCGCATGGTCGGCGCGGGCCCGTCACCGGCCGTCAAGCTGGTGAGGGCATCAGGGCGAACCGTCGCCGACACGTCCTCACCGAGGATGGCCAGGTCCTCCCGGAGATCGAGGCGCGGCGACAACACCTGCACCGCCGCCTGCCGCGCGCGCACGGCCGCGACATCGGATGGCGCCAGCAGCCAAGCAGCCAGTGTGTCCTCACCCATGCTCGTGCGCGCTTCGCACAAGAGCTCATACAGCGAGCCCTCGCCGAAGAGGTCGAGGTCGTCGGCATACGGGTGGTGGGGATCTTGAAAGCGAGCTCCGCTGCGTCCAGTCCCCGCCCACTGCCCGTCGAGGCGCGCGAGCCCGCGCCGATAGTACGCAGCGCCTCGCTCCGCCCGCCGGCGGTGTCGTCGGACCCGGTCATGGACGACAAGTAAAGTCACGAAGGCCGCCGCCGGCATCACGAGCCACCATGGAGAGAGCCGGTCCGCGCCGAACGCGAGCCACCCCATCAGTGCCGCGGCCAGGGCGACGCCGAGCCGTGCCCGTGAGAGGTGTTCCTCGCGGCGACGCGCATCCATCGCGCGCTCGCGGTATTCGGCCTCTCGTCGTCGGTACTCTCCGTGCGGCGCGGTCTCGCGATCAGTCATGTACGGGGGTCAGAGCTCACTCACGTGCAGATCGTGGCCGAAGTCGAATCAGGCAGTCAGGCGAACCAAAGGTCCGGCAGCGTGTAGCCTCCCCGGAATGGATCGGACGGATCGAAGCCGTGCTGAAAGACGCCCGTGATCCACGCCTGGCCGGCGACGGTGGGCACGATACCGGGTCGCCCTTCCACCGCGGCCTCGGTGACGATGGCGGCTTCGAATCGAGAACCGATGATCGATTCGTGGATGAATCCCTGACCGGCGGCCAGTTGCCCACGCGCGTGCAGCACCGCGAGCCGGGCCGAGGTGCCCGTGCCGCAGGGGCTGCGGTCGATGCGGCCCGGAGCCACGATCACGGCGTTGCGGCTCACCGTACCCGGACCCACGAAGGGCATCGCAAACTCGGTGAACGTAACGCCGCCGATGTCGGGATTCGCCGGATGGCGGACGATAAGTTGCTGGGCGGCGGCGGCCGTGATCCGGTTGCCGACGGCGACCAGATCGCGCGCCTCCTTCGGCTCCACCGCGAAGCCGAGTGACGGGGCGTCGACGATGGCGAAGAAAGCGCCGCCGTAGGCCACATCGACCGCGATCGTCCCCAGGCCCTCGACCTCCAAGCTGGCGCCGAGATGGGTGGCGAAGCACGGGACATTGGTGAACTGCACCCGCTCCACCTTGCCGTCTCGGCAGCGTGCCTCCACGGGCACCGGCCCCGCGGGGGTGTCCAGGGTGATGGAGGTCAGAGGCTCGTGCATCGGCAGCATCCCCGTCTCCAGGAGAACGGTGACGGTACAGATGGTGTTGGACCCCGACATCGGCGGATAGTCTGACGATTCCATGATGATCAGGCCCACATCGCAGTCCGGCCGCGTGGGCGGTACCACCAGGTTGACGCACAGGGTGGGCTTCCCGCGCGGTTCGAACAGGAGCCAGCGCCTGAGGTCGTCCCCGTGCTTCTCGAGGTGGCGCTTCTTCTCGAACATGGTGGCGCCCGGTGGGGGGAGTACGCCGCCGACGATCACGTCGTTCTCCTCGCCGCCCACGTGACAGCCGATCACCGTCACCGTGCGTTCCCACCTCATCGCGGGCTCCCCTCCGTCATGCTCATGCTCATCAGGAGGATGATATCCTGGCGCGACCCTGAGACGGGAGGCTCGCCGATGATCCGCTGCACATTCGAATCCGGCGCGACCGCCACCCTGCGCCACGTGGTCCTCCACGCGGTGGTCGAGAAGGACGGAGCCCTCCTCCTCGTGCGGCGCGCGGAGCGACTCACGGAAGGTGGGAAGTGGGGTCTCCCCGGGGGATTCCTGGACCGGGACGAGACGCTCGCTCAGGGCACCTTGCGCGAGCTCCGTGAGGAGACGGGATGGGAAGGTGAGATCGCCGCGCTTCTCCGCATCAATTCGCGACCCGACCGTCGGCACGAGGACCGACAGAACGTGGCCTTCGACTTCCTGGTCACGCCGATCCGCGAAGTGGGAGTGCCCGATGACGAGTCCTCCGCCATCGCGTGGGTTCCCATCGACGACCTGCCTCCGCTCGATACGCTCGCCTTCGACCACGGCGAGACCGTCGCCTGGTATCTGCGATACCGGCCCCTCGGCTTTCCCCCACCCGTCGTTCTCTGACTACTTGCGCGCCTGGGCGGCGAGAATCCGCAGCCCGTCCTGTGCCGCTTTGGCCACCTGAGGATCCGGATCGCGTGCGAAGCGGCGCAACTCGGGTTCCAGGCGGACGGCGCCGATATCGCCGGCAATGACGAGGACCATTGGCAGATGACGGCCGTGCCGAATCGCTTCCTCGATGAGAGGCTCCGCACGTTTCCCGGACTGCACCAGCATCATGCCGGCCACAGTCCGAACCCCCTCGTCAGCTGAGCCCAACGCCTCGAGAAGTGCGCGCCCGGCGGGCCGCAGCCCGGTGGCGTTCCACACCGACTTCATGGCATAGAGCCGTGCCACCTGCAACGGACCCATAGCGCATTCTAGCCCCGTGGCCGGCGGGGGTTGCCGCTCACAATAGATCTTTTATTCGGTGGTCTTCCCAGGTCTCCGGATCGTGCGTGGTGAAATGATCGAACCAGATTGGGAGTACGTGTTCATTGATCCGAGGATCCGAAAAACGCTGACCGCCGCCGTCGACCAGAATGACCAGATCCAGGCGCACGCGTATGGAAACGATCTTGGTCACGCGTGAAAACTCGGGGGTGTACTTCGGCCAGTGGACGGGACAGCTGAGCAAGACGAGTCGGCCCACCCGGGTCCCGGCATGGGTGGCGAGCATCGCGACACTTCCTCCGTGGCTGTGAGTGAAGAGATCGAGGCCGTCGAGGTTGTGTGTGGGGTCCTGCACCCAGCCGTGCAGGTCCTCACTCGCCTCCGCGCGCGCGACGTCGTGATAGCCACCCGTCCACTCGAACCGGTCGGGCGCCCCATACAGGTCGGGGTCGACGTTGTCGTGCAGGTACTTCCAGAAGTCGCCGGTGGGCGGTTGCCACCACGCGGACGTCCTCGCCCAGGTACCGTGGACAATCGTGCTTGTCCGGGAGGGTCGGCGCCGGGAGGGTCGCCGCTTGGCGACGAGCAGTGGTGCCAACCTCGCGTTGCGCGGATCGACGCGCCCTAGCGCGTGGGCGGCGACGTCTCGGACAAGGGGGTCACGGCTTCGTACGCCACGCTCGAGGATGCGAATAGCCCGGGTGGGGGCAATCGTCACCTCCATATAGGACACCGCCGCGGCCACCCGAGCCAGCTCGTGGGGATGCCGAAGGCTCACCTCCAGCAAGGCGGCCGCGCTCTCCGGGTTGGCATCTCGGTAGAACACCTCGGCCACGCCGCGCAGCCGGCGGGAGGCGGCGCGGACGTCGCCCGCCGCCGGCGCCGATGTCGAACGCGCCGTGAACCGCACACCGGCCGCCCTTTCCAGGGCACCGGGTGCGAACCGCGCGGTACCGGCCGTCATCTGCGGAAAACCGAGGGTGGCCAGGTCGTCGGCCGGGATCGCCTCGACGATGCCGACGGGGGTGGCCGGCGACGGCGCCCGGGTTCCCGCGGCGCGCGCGCGTGCTTCCGTTGCTGCAGGGTCTCCACGTAAGTAGGATCCGATCAGGAGCAAGGTGGCCGCCTGGGACTGCACGTGGGCCGGGTCCCGGAGGTTCGTGAATGCCTGCGGCCCGGCGATCGGCCGTTCGGGCGGCCGGCGACCAGATCGTCCGGCGCCATACGCCCGCGGACGGGTCACGGTGCTTCGCTGCTGGTGCCTCGCGCGCTTGGTCGGCCTCCTCCGTTTCGCCATGCCTGTTCCCCTGGGGCGCGAGGAGCGCGCCGAGCGCGGCGTTGGACTACCGGCACGAATAATAGCTCACTGTGGGGCAGCCGTGCGCCCTACCCCCGTCCCCCAATATCTCGCGCGTGGCCGAGGACGTGCGCCACCGCAACCTGATAGAAGACGGCGCCGAGCGTCCCCGTGACTCCTCCCGCCGAACGAATACGCACGTCGAAGAGCGGCTCGGCCGCGGCCTCGACGGCTTCGATGGTGGCCGCGCGGTTACGCTCGAATTCGGCCAGCAACTCGGCAACCGATAGGTTATCTCGCTTCGCCACCTGACGGGCATTGTACGTGTCGTTGCCCTCGCGCATGGGGCGCGTGGCTGGCTCACCCGCGCACGTGTCCCCGGCCGGAGTGGGCGCTGCCGCCGCCTCGCTCGCGATCTCGATCAGCTTCGGATACGTCCACTCGATCGACGCCAGATGGGCCAGGATTTGACGGCCGTTCCAGCCCGCCTCGTACCGACCCTCCTCCAGTCGCTCGGGCGTCAGCGCGTGTACGATCGCCACCACTTCGTCCCGGCTGGCTCGCAGTGCCGCCAGCAGTTCGCGCTTGGATGGCCCTCTCTCTTCGATCACCCGCATCTCCTCTGCCCTCGTACCCTGACCCCTCTCAAGCGGGCCCGGGGCGGGAAGGAGGCTACCGGAGCCTGGCACCCCGCTGGGTAACGATGTCGAGGAACGTCCCCACCTCCGCGTTGATCTGCTCCACATCGGCGGGAATGAACCCGCCCGCCGCGAAGTGGCCAGTGATCGAAGTCGGATTGATGCTGACTGTGCGCACGTCGCGAATGTAGTGGGCGGCGTCGAGCGGCTCCCACTCCGGATTCAGCAGGTCCTTCACCCCGGTCATGATGAGGGTCTTGGCCTTGATCGTTCGGAGAGCCTTGACCAGATCCCCGTTCACTCCTGGAGTCGACCCCAGGTCGTGCGTCTCGTAGGCCCACGTCTGATAGATGTAGTCGTTGGCGTCGAAGACATTCATGAGCGCGTCCTCCTGGGCCTTGAGCCAGGGCAGGACGTCGAGGGGATTTGCGAACTGATAGCGGTACATCTCCGGGGTGCGCGCCGACAGGAAGGCGAGAATGTCGCGCCACAAACGGACGCCGTTCACCGGAGGGCTGGTATAGTTGCCGCCGTTCCACGCCGGATCGAGCATGATGGCCTTCCGGCTCGCGTCCACGACCAAGATGCTCCAGGCCGGCGTCCGGGCCAGTGGCACCAGGGCCACCAGGCTGTCCGCGAAGTCGGGGTGGCTCACGCCCCACTGCAGAGCCTGCATGCCTCCCATGGAAGGCCCGATCACCGCCACCACACGGTCGATGCCCAGCCTCTCCTTGAGCAGCCGATGCTGCGACTGCACCATGTCCCGGATAGTGAAGCGCGGGAACTGCATGCGCGGCTGGGCCTTGCTGTTGCTGGGCGAGGTGGTCAGTCCGTTGCCGATAGCATCGGTGCAGATGATGAAGTACTTGGTGGGATCGAGGGCGCGGCCCGGCCCGATGAGGAAGTCCAGCCGATGGTGATTCCCGCTGAGCGCGGTCACCATCAGAATGGCGTTCGACTTCCCGGCATTGAGTGTTCCGTGGGTGACGTAGGAGATAACGAAATCCTTGATGACCTGGCCGCTCTCCAGCGTGAGGTCACCCATCTGGTAGAGCTGATGGGGTTGATCGGTCGGCCGGTGCGCGGCGGCGCGGCCCGTGAACGAACCCAGGGCGAGCAGACACGTAAGCAGGCTCAAGATTGGACGGTACATCGGCGCACCTCCGTGTCGAGGATGTCGGTTGGCGAATGGCGCGAGTGTAAGTGGGCCCTTGTGCACCGTCAACGGCCGTGAAAGGAGAAAGGCGCGCTAGATCTCACGAGGAGGTGGCCCTGGTCACCCGCGGTTCGGGGATATTGGCAGAGCGATTGCCCGAGCCTTGGCCGCGGCCGGTACTTGCACGCGCGGGCATGCGCGCCTCACCTGCGCGCACATGAGGCGGAGCGCATCGTGAACATCGCCGCGGTCGGGGGGGCAGTACGGCTATCATTCCGATCTCTCTATCCGCGCTCCTGTGGCTACGGTGACCCTCCGCAGTAGCAACCCTCCTGGTGGCGCTTGCCCATTCGAGGCATCGCGCATAGGGTAGGCGGCAGGCACCCCAATTCTCTACGAACGAGGCTCCCGGATGCGATGTTCCCGGTGCCAGTACGAGAATCGCTCAGGGCGTCGCTTCTGTTCCGAATGCGGGGCCTCCCTGGCGCTCCCCTGCCCCTCATGTGGATTCTCAAATGAGCCGGGCGAGAAGTTCTGTGGCGGATGCGGGCAGCCGCTGGGCGCTGCTCAGCCAGGTGGACCATCGACGGTCGTGTCGCCCGAGGCCTACACGCCGAGGTACCTCGCCGAGAAGATCCTCGCCTCCAAGGCGGCACTGGAAGGCGAACGCAAGCAGGTGACCGTCCTCTTGGCCGACCTCAAGGGCTCGATGGAACTGCTCGCCGACCGCGACCCCGAGGAGGCGCGCGAGATCCTCGACCCCGTCCTGGAGCACATGATGGAGGCCGTCCACTTCTACGAAGGCACCGTCAACCAGGTCATGGGCGACGGGATCATGGCGCTCTTCGGGGCGCCGGTGGCGCACGAGGATCACGCCGTGCGCGCCTGCTACGCCGCGCTGAGGATGCAGGAGAGCGTGAAGAAGTACGCGGATCAGGTGCGACGCTCGCACGCGGCCGTGGTCAAGATCCGGGTCGGGCTGAACTCTGGGGAGGTCGTCGTGCGCGCCATCGGCAGCGATCTCCACATGGACTACACAGCCGTCGGCCAGACAACCCACCTGGCCGCGCGGATGGAGCAGATCGCCGATCCCGGCGCGATTGTGATCACGCCCGACACGCTGGCACTGGCCGAGAGCTACGTCGAGGTGAGGTCGCTCGGCCCCGTGCCGGTGAAGGGGCTCGCCGATGCGGTAGAGGTCTACGAGGTGACAGGCACAGGCCCGGCGCGGACCCGGCTGCAGGCGGCCGTCCGGCGCGGGCTGACCCGCTTCGTCGGCCGCGACGCCGAGCTGGAGCAGCTCCGCCGCGCCCAGCAGCTCGCCGGCAACGGGCACGGGCAAGTGGCAGCGGTCGTCGGGGAGGCAGGCGTAGGCAAGTCGCGCATGTTCTATGAGTTCACCCACTCCCCTCGTGTGCAAGGCTGGTTGATTCTGGAAAGTGGCTCCGTGTCCTATGGAAAGGCGACCGCCTACTTGCCCCTCATCGACCTGCTCAAGAGGTATTTCAAGATCCAGGACAGAGACGACGAGCGGGAGATCCGCGACAAGGTGATCGGCCGGGTGCTCGGGCTCGATCGCTCACTCGGACCGCTGCTCCCACCAGTCCTAGCCCTTCTGGATGTTCCCCGGGAGGATCCTGAGTGGGCGGCTCTTGCCCCGCCCCAGCGGCGCCAGCGCACCCTCGATGCCGTCAAGCGGCTCCTGCTCCGGGAGAGCCAGGAGCAGCCACTGGTGATGGTCATCGAAGATCTCCACTGGATCGACAGCGAAACGCAGGCGCTGCTGGATAGCCTGGTGGACAGTCTCGGGTCCATCCGGGTGCTGCTCCTCGTCAACTATCGTCCAGAGTACGAGCACCGGTGGGGAAAGAAGACCTACTACACACACCTGCGCCTCGAGAACCTGCCGCCGGAAAGCACAAGCGAACTACTTGATACCGTCCTGGGTGACGCCCCCGGGCTCGAGCCTCTCAAACAGATGCTCCGCCGGCGTGGCAATCCCTTCTTCCTCGAGGAAACCGTCCGTACGCTCGTGGAAACGAGAGTGCTGGAAGGCGAACGCGGAGCGTATCGGCTGGCGCGGCCGGTGCAAGGCCTCCAGATTCCGGCCACGGTCCAGGCGATCCTTGCCGCCCGAATCGACCGGCTGCCGCTGGAGGAAAAGCAGCTCCTGCAGACCGCCTCCGTCATCGGCAAGGATGTGCCGTTTGCGATCCTGGCGGCGATCGCGGAGCTGCCCGAGGAAACGCTTCGGCGGGCGCTTTCACACTTGCAGGAGGCAGAGTTTCTCTACGAAACGAGCCTGTTCCCGGACCTGGAGTACACCTTCAAGCACGCCCTCACTCACGAGGTGGCCTACGGAGGGCTCCTCCACGATCATCGCCGACGGCTTCATGCGGCCATCGTCGAGGCCATGGAGCATCACCACGCTGGCCGCCTCGGTGAGCAGGCGGAGCGGCTCGCCCATCATGCCGTGCGAGGCGCGATGTGGGAGAAGGCCGTGACCCACCTCTGGCAGTCGGGACAGAACGCTCGAGCCCGGTCGGCGTACCGCCAGGCCGCGACCTTCCTCGAGCAGGCGGTGGAGGCCCTGGTGAGGCTTCCCGCCACCGCCGAGAATGCGGCGCGCCACATCGATCTCGTCTGTCGCGACCTGGCCGACCCGCTCGACATACTTGCGGATCACCAGCGGCTCTTCGAGCATCTTCGCCAAGCCGCACAACTCGCCGAGAAGTTCGGTGACCGCGCGCGACTGGCCAACGCGCTGGCGCGGATGCTCCGCCCTCTTCGTGCCACCGGCCAACTCGAGCGCGCGGTGGAAATCGGTGAACGGGCGTATGCGCTCGCGAACGAGGTCGGTGACGCTCGCTTGGAGGTGTTCTCCGGAATGGAGCTGAGCTCCATTTGCTCCTTCAGAGGCGACATGCGCCGCGCTGAGGCTCTGCTGACACGGGCGCTGGCGGCACTGGACTCCCACTCGGCCGAGCTCGGTGAGTCGGACCGCGCATGGCTCCGGCGCATGATTTCCCAGAACCTCGTCCGGGTGCTCGGCGAGACCGGGCGGTACCGGGAAGCTTTCCGGCGTGGCGAAGATGCCCTGCGCATGGCGGAAGAGCTGGGTCACCCCGCACCGGTTGCCTGGGCGCTCCTTCAGCTGGGTCGGGCGTACTGTGGTCGCGGCGATGCCGCTCAGGCTATCGATCTGTCCGCACGCAGTCTCGCGCTGGCCCGCGAGCACGACGTGCACAACCTCGTTCAAGCCGGCTCGGCTTCCTTGGGGGCGTCGTACACACTCGCCGGTCGTACCGAAGAAGCCGTTGCGTGCCTAGAGGAGGCTGTCGCCGTCGGGGAGTCGACGACCAGCCTGGATCCATCCACGCTGGTCGCTCTTGGCTATGCCTACCTGTCGGCCGGGCGCGCGGAGGACGCCGCCAGGCGCGCACAGGAAGCCGTGGCCGCGTGCCGCCGGGGCGCCATCCGCAAGGTCGAAGCCACCGCTCTTCATCTCATTGGAGACATCGCCGCCGGCCGCGAGCCGCCCGCGCCCGAGGACGCCACGCAGCACTACGCTCAGGCCCTCGCGGTGGCTGACGAACTCGGGATGCTCCCTCTGGCCGCCCACTGCCACCTCGGCCTCGGCAGGCTGTACCGTCGCACGGGCCAGCGTGAGCAGGCCGGCCAGCACCTGGCCGCCGCCACGACGATGTACGCGGCCATGGACATGCCTTTCTGGCTGGCGCAGGCGGAGGCGGAGCTGAACAGGCTCGCGTAGGCACGAGAAGTCGGGGGGGTATTGGTGTGTATGCCTACGTCGCCTATTATGTATGCTAGGGTCCAAGGGAGCGCCCTGCGGAGGAGATGATGGCTCGAGCCGCCGGTCTCAAGCGCAAATCCTTTTTCATCGAAGAGCACACGCTGGAGAGGGCCAAGAAGGCGCTCGGAGTGCCCACGGACGCCGAGGTGGTTCGTCTCGCGCTGGCGCGGGCGGCCGAGATGGAGGAGTTCTGGCGCTTCATGCAGCAAACCCGCCGCACTCTGAAGCCCGGAAGCATCAGGCGCGCGTAGGTGCCCTGGGCCATCATCGATACCAGCGTCTACATCGGGCACTGGGAGCGGGGGACGCACCAGCGAGCGTTCGTGGACGTCCGCAGAGCATTCATCGTCCGGCATTCCGCCGTCGTCCTGTCCGAGCTTCGGCGGGGCGCCCGGACGCCCGAGGCCGAGCGGCTGGTCGATGCCCTCTTTCGGCTTGCTCGCGTGCAATGGGAGCCGACGCCGGACGACTGATGGCGGGCCGGACGGCTCGTCCGCGTGATCGGGGATGCTCGCGGCTGGGATCGCGGCAAGCGACGCGACTTTCAGAACGCTGCCTTGATCGGCCTGACGGCGCGACGACACGGGGCGACGGTGGTCACCGCGAACCGCGCCGATTTCGAGCTGCTGGCGCGCGAGATCCCGCTGTCGCTCTTCCCTGTGCAGTAGCGCGCGGGACAGGCCATGCCGCAGCAGCGGCCCCTCCTGCACAATCAAGAACTCTGAGGGAAATGTGTCATGGATCTCATGGGAAAAGCAGCCCTGGTCACGGGTGGTTCGGGGGACCTGGGAGGGGCCATTGCCAGAGCCTTGGCCACGGCGGGGGTGGATGTGGCCGTCACCTATGTAAGCCGACCAGAGGAAGCCAAGGCGACGGCAACCGCGGTGCGGGCGGCGGGGCGGCGAAGCCTGATCGTGCCACTCGACCAGCGTGACCGGACCGCCATCGACGCATCGGTCGAGACCGTTGCCCGGGAGTTTGGCCGAGTAGACATCCTCGTCAACAATGCCGCGTGGAACATCGGTATTCCTTTCAAGGCCATCGACGCCCTGACTGCCGACATCTGGGACCGCGTGCTCGAAACCAACCTCCGTGGCCCGTACTTGCTGGCGAGGGCGTGCGCTCCACATCTGCGCGCGCATGGGGCGGGGCGGATCGTGAACACACCGTCGACGGAGCGCATCGACCGGCGGCGGAAGCTGGAGCTATATGCCCGCTACCTGATCGAGCATTACTGGATCGTGGATCCCGTGGCACGGACGATCGATGCACATACATTGACCGGTGAGCGCTATCGTCTGTCCAGACGCCTCGAGGGCCCGACGCCCACCGCCCTGGATCCCTTCCCGGACCTCCTCGTCGATCCCGCCGCACTCTGGGCGTGATTCCCTTGAGATGCCCCCCTCGACATTCTGGCAGACGACCTCGAGCGCCTCGCGGGTCGTAATGCGAGAGGGGCGGTGGCTTTGACAGTCGCGCGCACGACGTGATATGTCCCTGACGCGACCCCGTGGCCGGGTGGCAAGCCTGGACACCGCGCGACGGGACCGGAGGAAAGAGCGCGATGCAGGACCACAAGATCATCTCGTCGGACTCTCACGTCGTCGAGCCCCCCGACACCTGGAACGGTCGGCTCCCCACGAAGTACCGCGATCGCGCCCCGCGCGTCGTGGGGGACGCGGACGGCGACTGGTGGTTCGTGGACGGCGTCCGCACCAACTCCTTCCAAGGCGGAGTCCAGACCGGCAAGCGCTTCGATCGCCCCGAGGAGCTCCGGCCGGCCGGCAGCTTCGCCGACGTGCGGCCAGGCGCCTACGATCCGAAGGAGTTCGTCGCCGACAACGACCTCGACGGCGTGTGGGGGTCCGTCCTCTACCCCACGGAGGGGCTCTCGCTCTATCAGGTCCCCGACGGCGGGCTGCTGGCCGCGATCTTCGCGGGCTACAACGACTGGCTCGCCGAGTTCTGCCGCTACAATCCCCAGCGTCTGAAGGGGATCGCCACGATCCACGTCGAAGACGTGGCCGGTGCTGTCGCCGAATTGGCGCGCGCCCGCAAGCTGGGCCTCGTCGGCGCGATGATCACGGTCGGTCCGGCCGAAGAGTCGTCCTACGACCGTCTTGAGTACGAACCGTTCTGGGCGGCGGCCCAGGACCTCGACATGCCGCTGAGCCTCCACATCGCCACATTCCGGCCGCTGTCGGGCGTCGCCTACGAGGACAACCGCAGCGCGCGTCCGGCGCTGATCGCCAACTGGGACCGCTACATGAAGGTCTCGCTCGCGCACATGATCTTGACGGGCGTGTTCGAGCGGTATCCTCGGCTCCGGGTCGGTTCCGTCGAGCACGAGCTCGGCTGGGTGCCGTTCTTCCTCGACCGCCTCGACTACACGTACACCCAGCGCGCGCGGCGTCCGTGGTGGCACCGGTTCAAGGAGGGCCTTCCCAGCGACTTCTTCCACCGCAACGTCTTCCTGAGCTTCCAGGAGGACGGGCTGGGTATCCGCGACCGCGACCTGATCGGCGTCGACCAGATGATGTGGGGCTCGGACTACCCCCACACCGAAAGCACGTTTCCCCAGTCCCAGAAGCTCCTCGACCGCGTCCTCGCCGGCGTCCCCGACGAGGAGCGGCGCCGCATCACGTGCGACAATGTCGCCCGCTTGTACGGCTTCGACGTGACGTAGCGGCGAACCAAGGAAGTACTAGCGGGCCCCACGCCCCACAACGAGAACTCAACCTGAGCCCGTCCCTTCAAACTCGAGGCCCAAGCTGGGCGAAGTCCTCCGCACGCCACCGAGCCCGCTATACTGAGGTCATGAAGCGCCGGGTCTCGCGCCGTGACCCGTTCGACCTCAACCTCGACGACGATATGCGAGAGTGGTATCTCCTCACGCCAGCCCGGCGGTTCGCGGAGGCCGAGAAGCTTTGGGCCAACTTCCTTCTGCTGGGAGGCACAAGTGACGCCGGCTTCGATCCGCAGGGTCCTTTCTACTTTCCGCCGTCATCGAACACAGGCCCTGCTCATGGGCGGCCAGGCGTGCATTCTGTACGGCGGCGCCGAGTTCTCTCGCGACGTCGACTTCGCCGTCGCCGTCTCCTCCGATAACCTGCGGAGTCTGCGAGGGGCCCTGAGCGAGCAGAAGGCGGAGCCCGTGTTCTTTCCCCCGCTGTCCGCAGCGGCACTGAGGCGGGGCCATGCCTGCCATTTCCGATGCGGCGCGCCGGCCACGCGTGGGCTTCGTGTGGACGTCATGGGCCGGATGAGGGGAGCACCTGCCTTCGGCCGTCTCTGGTCGCGGCGCACCGAGGTGCGGATCCCCGGCGTGGGACCTGTGGCCGTCGTCTCGCTCGAGGATCTCATCCGGATCAAGAAGACTCAGAGGGACAAGGACTGGGCCATGATCGCTCGCCTCCTCGAGGCCGATATCGCGCGACATGACTGGAATGCAAACGTCCGTCGCATCCGGTTCTGGCTGAGCGAATGCCGAACGCCGGCACTGCTGATCGAACTGGCCCGCCGGTTTCCCCAACAAGCCCGGCGAGAGTCACCACGCCGGGCGGCTGTGAGAGCCGCGGTGCGCGGCAACGAGATGGGAATCCGTGCAAGCCTTCGCCGGGAACAAGAACGCGAGAGAGCCGCGGACCGCCGTTACTGGATGCCCCTCCGACGTGAATTGGAGCGGATGCGCCTCGGCCGGGTGCGCCTCTGATCGGGCCTCAGCTCGGCGCTGGGCGGGAGCAAAGCCGCGCAGAGCGCCCCGGCCCGGCCGGGAATTCCGGGAGGGGCCCATCAAGCCCTCGGGTTCGCGCTTGCGGCGAGGGAGGGCCAGGTATACGGTCGTAGCGCTGCCCCCAGGGGCTGGAGACTGCCGTAAACTAACGGTCGAAAGCTCGAAAGTTGAGAGGATCTGCCATGGCCGAAGGATCGCAGCTCATCCGAGGGCTCGAGGGCGTCGTGGCCGCCGAGACGAAGCTTTGCGATCTCGACGGCGCCAACGCGCGCCTCGCCTACGGCGGCTACAACATCGACGATCTGGCCCGTCAGGCCACGTTCGAAGAAGTGTGCTACCTCCTGTGGTACGGCGATCTCCCCAAGGCCGCCCAGCTCGACCGGATCACGACCGAGCTGATCGCCGCCCGCGCGATCCCCGCTACCCTGCCGGACGCCTTCCGCCTGATGCCGAAGGACACCGACCCCATGCGTGTCCTGCAGGCGGCCACCGCGATGCTCGGCATGCACGATCCGGACACGACCGACAACGCACACGCCGCCAACCTGCGCAAGGCCGTTCGTCTCACGAGCCAGGTCGCCACCGCCATCTGCGCTCACCATCGCGTCCGGAGCGGCCAGGATCCGGTACCGCCCTCGCCGGATCTCGCCCATGGGGCAAACTTCCTCTACATGCTGAGTGGCCAGCGCCCCTCGGCGGTCACCGTAAAGGCCTTCGACGCCTGCCTGACCCTCTACGCCGAGCACGAGCTGAACGCCTCGACCACCACCACCCGGGTCATCGCGTCGACCCAGTCGGATATGCACTCGGCCGTGGCGGGGGGCGTGGGCGCCCTCAAGGGCACCTTGCACGGCGGCGCCGGCGAGGCGGTCATGCGCACGCTCATGGAGATCGGGGAGGTGGCCAGCGTCGACTCCTTCGCCGAGCGCGCGCTGGCTGAGAAGCGGCGGCTGATGGGCTTCGGGCATCGCGTGTACCGTGCCGGCGATCCGCGCGCAGCCATCCTGAGGGGTATGGCCGAGGAGGCGTGCCGCCAGTCCGGTCAGTTCAAGTGGTACGAGATGGCGGTGAAGCTGCACGATCGGATCGGCAAGGCCAAGGGCCTCATCCCCAACGTCGACTTCTATTCGGCGCCGCTCTTCTATTCCCTCGGCATTCCCGTCGATCTCTTCACCCCGGTCATCGCGGCCGGACGCGTCGCCGGCTGGACGGCCAACATCATCGAGCAGCACGACGACAACCGTCTGATCCGGCCGCGCGCCGAGTACGTGGGACCCCGGGCGCGCGCCTGGGTTCCGCGCGGCCAGAGGTAAGCGATGGGCAAGAGCCTCACGCGCAAGCTCATCGAGCAGCGCCTCGTGGCCGGCAAGCCCGTGGTCGGCGAGGAGATCGGGATCACCATCGATCAGGTCCTGTTGACGGACACCAACGGGGCCATGTCGTTGCTGCAGTTCGAGGCGATGGGGCTTTCGCGAGTGGCGACGCGACGGACCGTCGCCTACATCGACCACAACGTCTACCAGGTCGATTCGCGCAACTCCGACGACCACCGGTACATGCAGACGGCTGCGCGGCGCTACGGGGCCGTCTTTTCCAAGCCTGGCAACGGTATCTGCCATCAGGTCCACCTGGAGAGCTTCTCGACCCCTGGCGAAGCTCTGCTCGGCACCGACAGCCACACGCCCCTGTGCGGCGCCGCCGGGATGCTGGCCATCGGGGCCGGCGGCCTTGACGTGGCGGTGGCCATGGGGGGCGGGCCGTACTACTTCACCATGCCCGCCGTCGTCCGTGTGTGGCTCACCGGCACCTTGTCGCCCTGGGTGACGGCCAAGGACGTCATCCTCGAGCTGCTGCGCCGGCTGTCGGTGCGAGGCGGCAGCGGCAAGATCTTCGAGTATGCCGGGCCCGGGGTGCCGACGCTTTCGCTTCCCCAGCGCATGACCATCGCCAACATGGGCGCCGAGCTGACCTTGACCACGAGCGTCTTCCCGAGCGACGAGCGAACGCGCGAGTACTTCGTCCGCCTCGGCCGCGAGGCCGAGTGGAGTCCCCAGGCGCCCGACCACGACGCCGAGTACGACGACCATCTCGAGCTGGATCTCTCCACCGTTGAGCCCCTGGTAGCCCTCCCGGGTTCGCCCGATCGCGTCGTTCCTGTCGGCGAGGTGGCGGGGACCGCCGTCGAGCAAGTGATGGTGGGCTCCTGCACCAACGGATCGTGGGAGGACATGTGGGCTGTCACGGAGGTCGTCCGCGGCCGGCGCGTGCACCCGTCGACGTCGTTCGTGCTGTTCCCGGGCAGCCATCGGATTCTGGAAACGATGGCGCGCGAGGGCTTGCTGGCCGACCTGCTGGCCGCCGGCGCCCTCGTCTCCGAGCCCTCCTGCGGATCGTGTGCGGGGATCGGTCACGTGCCGGCCAGCGGCGCCAAGAGTCTGCGCGCCTTCAACCGTAACTTTTCCGGCCGCAGCGGCGCCAAGGGCGATGAGGTCTATCTCTGCTCATCGGTGCTGGCGGCCGCCTCCGCGCTGACCGGAACCATCACCGATCCACGCACGCTGGGCCCGCAGGGAGCCACGCGCATGCCCGAGCGCTTCGTCACCTCGACGGTGGGGCTGGTCATGCCCGATGGCCAGGGAGAGGTCGTACGGGGTCCGAACATCAAGGCGGTGCCGCTCGGAGAGCCGGTGACAGAGACGCTGGAGGCGCCGGTCCTCCTGAAGCTCGGCGATAAGGTCTCGACGGACGACATCTCCCCCTCGGGCTCGGCCGTCTTGGTGTTTCGCTCCAACGTCCCCGCCATCGCCGAGTTCTGCTTCCGCAACGTCGACGCCGAGTTCGTGGCGCGGGCCAAGGCGGCCGGGCGCGGGATCATCGTCGGGGGGGAGATCTACGGTCAGGGCTCGTCGCGGGAGGCGGCAGTGCTGGGGCCGATGCATCTGGGGATTCGCGCGGTCATCGCCAAGTCGTTCGCCCGGATCCACCGCGCCAATCTCATCAACTGGGGGCTGGCGCCCCTTGTCTTCGAGGACCCGGGCGCGTGGGACGGAATCGAGCGCGACGACCGTCTGCGCCTCGACGGACTGCGCACGGCGCTGGCGAGCGGGACCAAGATCAGGGTGATCAACACCCGGAACGGGATTGAGTTCATGGTCTCCTGCGTGCTGACACCACGGGAGCGAGACATCCTGCTCTCAGGAGGCGTGCTCGCCCACACGCGCGGGGGGCAGCCGGCGCCCCTGGGGCACGCCCATCAGCAATCGACCCAGTGAGACTCGAGAGGATACTCACACCATGACGCAGCGACGCATCCGGGCCGTGTTCATGCGAGGTGGTACTAGCCGGTGCCTCTTCTTCCACGAGGAGGACCTGCCTCACGACGGCCCCGCGCGGGACCAGATCCTCCTGAGGGCGCTCGGCAGCCCGGATCCGAACGGACGTCAGCTCGACGGCCTGGGCGGCGGCATCTCCTCGCTCTCGAAGGCCTGCATCATCGCGCCCGCGACCCACCGCGACGCCGACGTGGACTACACGTTCGCCCAGGTCGAGGTGCGCGTGCCCGTGGTTGACTACAAGGCGAACTGCGGCAACTGCTCGTCGGCGGTCGGGCCCTTCGCCATCGACGAGGGGCTGGTCAAGGCGACCGACGGTGAGGCCCGCATCCGAATCTTCAACACCAACACGCGCAAGCTCATCATCGCCCACGTCCCCGTGCAGGATGGGGAAACGGTCGTGGAGGGCGACTTTGCGTTGGCGGGGGTACCAGGACTCGGTGCGCGCATCGCACTCGACTTCCTGGATCCGGGCGGGGCTGGTACCGGTCGCCTGCTGCCGAGCGGAACGTCTCGTGACGTGGTGGGCGGCGTGGAGGCCACCATGGTGGACGCCACCAACCCCGTGGTATTCGTCCGCGCCAAGGACCTCGGGCTCACCGGCACCGAGAAGCCGGAAGCTATCGACGCCGACCGCCCCCTGAGCGCCCGACTGGAAGCCATCCGGGTGGAAGCTGCCGAGCGCATGGGGATTCCCGGGAGCGCATCAGTGCCGAAGGTGGCCATGGTGGCGCGTCCCACGCCGTTCGCCGCCCTCGACGGCACCACCTACGACGCGGCGGACGCCGATGTCGTGGCGCGGGTGATCTCCATGGGAAACTGCCACCGCGCCTTCGCGCTGACGGCCGCCATGTGCCTGGCCGTGGCCGCGCGTGTCGAGGGGAGCGTGGTGCACGAGTGCACAGCCTCCGCTGAAGGCGATGTCCGGCTCGGCCATCCCTCCGGCATCCTGCCCATTGCCGCTGCCGTCACCGCCCGCGACGGCCGGCCATGGGCCGAGCGGGTCACCGTCTATCGCACGGCGCGCCGCCTCATGGAAGGATTCGTGAGAGTCCCGTGACCGAGGGGCGCCTCTATCTCATCGCCTCTGGCGACGAGATCGTGCGGCGCCGGGCGAAGACCCCGAAGGGGACAGTGGTGGAGGCGTGGCCCGACGCCAAGGGTGTCGGCTTCTGGGTAGGCGCCGAGTCGAAGACGCTCTTGGACGCGACCGACGACACGGCGATGGCCGCCGAGCTGTCGCTGCCATCGACCAGCGTGGCCATCTACTACGGGCCGCAGCTCTGCGACATCGGCGCCCTGCCCCTCGAGGAGTCGCTGCAAACGCGCGTACTCTCCGTGCACGGCATCGCCGTGGCTTGGGTGACCCTCGACCGCTTCGGCCAGCGCAACACCTACGAGCCGCAGTCGCCCGTCGACCCCATCTTTCACCTGCGCCGGCCGGGCGGCACCGTGGGCCACCTTTGGCGGCTTTTCCACACCAAGGCCGAGGCTGTGGTGACCCTCGGCGAGATGTACGGACATGAGTCGGAGGCGGTCGCATGGGCGCAGGCCCTGCAAGTCGACGACTTCGACGACCTGATTCGCCAGCATGCCCAGCGGGAGCAACCCTGAGATCGATACCGTGGACCGCTTCTACGGCGGGGTCCGCGCCGTCGCACGCTTCTGGTTATGGTTCTTCTTCAAGCGGGTCGATGTTCGCCATCTCGAACGGGCACCGCTTCATGGCCCCGTGCTCCTGTGCATCAATCATCCGAACAATCTGATCGATTCATTCCTGGTCGGCGCCGTCCTGCCCCGCAAGGTGCACTATCTGGCCACCGGGGCTCTCTTCCGGAATCCCCTCCTGGCCCGCTTTCTTCGGGCAGTGGGCGCGATTCCCGTGTACCGCCGCCAGGACGATCCGGACAAGATGGATCGCAACGTGGACGCCTTCGCCGCGTGCCACGCCGCCTTCGACGGCGGTCACGTGGTCGCCATCTATCCGGAAGGCACCACCCACGCCGAGACCCGCGTGCAGCGCATCAAGACCGGCGCCGCGCGCATAGCCCTCGAGTACGAAGCGCGCCGTCCCGGGGCGCTGGTTCTCCTCCCGCTCGGTCTGACCTTCGAGGCACGCAAGTCGTTTCGGGCCCGCGTGCTCGTCTCGTTCGGCCTGCCGCTGCCGGTTCATCCCCACCTCGCCGCGTATCGCGAGGATCCCGCCAAGGCGGTGGACGGGCTCACCACCGCCATCCAGGACGGCATGGAGGCCCAGGTCGTCCATGTCGACCGCATCCACGACACCGCCATCATCCGGGCCGTCGAGCAGCTCTATCGCGATGAGCTGGTGCGGGAACTGCGCGAGGAACGCGGCGTCGGGGAGCAGGAGATCGACATGTTGCGCCTCTCCCGCTCGATCGTCGATGCCTTCAACTACTTCAAGACGCACGAGCCCGCGCGAGTCGAGCAGATCTGGCAGAGCATTCAGGGGTACCGAGCGCTCCTCGGAGAGTATCGGGTGCGCGACGAGAGCGTGCGCGCACGCCGGCGCCGGCCACCTCTGCCGCGCCGTCTCCTCACCCCGTGGGAGGCGGTGCTGGGCTTTCCCGTCTTCGCCTACGGGGCCATCGTGAACGCGCTGCCCTACTACATTCCCCGCTGGCTGGCCCAGAAAACGGCGCGCAAGGAGACGGATTACGCGACCACCCGGCTTCTCGCCTGCATGGTGGCGTATCCCGTATTCTGGGGTCTCGAGATCTGGCTGGTATGGAGGGCCCTCGGCCTGCGTCCGGCGGCGCTGTTCGCGCTGACGTTGCCGATCAGCGGGTTGATCGCCTACCGCTACCTGGTCGGAGCCGGCCGGCTGCGCGGTCAGCTCCGGCTCGGGGTCCTCGCCCTGCGCCACGGGGCGGTGGCCAAGCGACTGGTGGCCGAGCGGCAAGAGCTGATGGCCGAGCTGGAGCGCGCCAAGAACGACTACATGGCCGCCAGCAGGGGGAGCAGTTCGTGAGCGTGTACCGCCTGGAAGAGATGTCGATGCCTGCCCTCGACGCGCTGGACCGCATGCGCACCCTGGTGATTCTCACCGTGAGCCCGCTCGAGGAACATGGGCCGCACCTGCCCCTGGGGGTGGATGCCTTCACCGCGCGGTTCTTCGCGGAGCTGATCGCGGAGCGCCTGGTGAGCGCGCGGCCTGGCTGGTCCGTCGTCCTTGCCCCCACCCTCTACCTCGGCTCCTTCACCTTCGAGGCGGTGGGCACCGTCAGCGTGCGGCAGCGGGTCGTGCGCGACGCCGTCGTCGACTATGGCCGGTCGCTGGCGCGCGGCGGCTTTCGCTACATCCTCGTCGCCAACGGCCATGCGGGACCGACGCATCTGACCGCGCTCGACGAGGCGTCGGCCATCGTGGGCCGGCGTCACCGGGTGACCATGGCTTCTCTGAGCGGCCACCTCGCCTGGGGTTTTCGCACTGGCCGCTTCCTCGATGACGTGGAAGGTGCGCTGGGGCGCCGCTTGACCGAGGCCGAGCGCAAGGCCTTCGCCGAGGATGCGCATGGGGGCTGGTGGGAGACATCGATGATGCTGATGCTCCATCCGGAGCTGGTGGACGAGACGTATCGTGACCTGCCGCCCGCGACCTATTCCTTGCCGGCTCGGCTGCGGCCGAACTACCCGCTGCGCGACGGGGGCCAGGGTTACGTGGGCCATCCGGCCCTGGCCGACGTGGACTTCGCCAAGGCCACCACCGAGGTTCTGGTCAGCGCCAGTCTGGAGCTGGTCAACGGCCTCCTCGACGGCACCGTGAAGGCCTCGGAACGACGCTCGCCATTCACCCTCATGCCGTTCTTCCGCACCGACTTCTGGCGAGCGGCGGCCGGGGGCGCCGCCCTCGCCGTCGCCGTGCTCTCGATGGCCGCCCTCGCCCGGCGTCGCTCGCTTTACCACCGTTCGTCGTGATCGACCTCGAGGCCCGCGACGGGGTCGCCTGGCTGTATCTGAACCGTCCCGCGGCTCTCAACGCGCTAAACCGCCCGCTCACGGCGGCGCTCGACAAAGCTCTGGATGAGCTAGCCGCGCGAAAGGACGTGCGCGTCCTCATCGTGGCCGGCCGCGGCCGCGCGTTCTGCGCGGGCAACGACATTGCCGAGATGGCCGCGCTCTCCGCGAGGGAGGCCGAAGCACTCGCCACCAGTCAGGCGCGACTCATGGATCGCTTCGCTCAGCTGCCCCAGGTGACCTTGGCGGCCGTGGAAGGCTACGCCCTCGGCGGCGGCTGCATGCTCGCCCTCGCCCAGGATCTCCGCCTCGCCTCCGACCGTTCGCGCTTCGGCCTGCCCGAAGTCACGCTCGGCTTCAATCCCGCCTACGGGATCGCGCGCCTACTCGACGTGGTCGGTGGCGGCGTGGCGCGGGAGCTCCTGCTCACGCCACGCATCCTGCGTGCGCAGGATGCGCTGCGCCTGGGGCTGGTCAACCGCGTGGTGGCGGCGCCAACACTGCACGAGACTGCCGACATGTGGGCGAGAGAGATCGCCCGAGCACCGCGCGCGGGCCTGGCCGCCACCAAGCGCATCGTGGCGAGTCTGCGCGCCGGCCAGCCAGGGCGTGAGCCCGAGGCGTACGCGGCGGCGCTGGGCACCGTCGATGCCCAAGCGCGCCTGCAGGCCTTTTTCGCGCGCCGGGGCCCGCTCCGCTGACCTCATCGGTACCCCTTCACTGCGATCGGGTGATCTTGACCGCTTACTCACGCGTGCCTAGACTCCCGCCATGAGGCGCCGAGCGGTTGCGGTCATCGCGGCCTTCGCCGTCGTTGTCCTCACGGTGTCGTTCGCCGCCGGCGCGCAGCAACCAGGAAAGGTCTTTCGGATCGGTGTCCTCTCGAACGTACCGCCCAGCACGCCGGAGGGCGCGCACCTTTGGGGGGCCTTCTTCCAAGGACTCCGCGACCTCGGTTATGTGGAGGGCCAGAACATCACGGTCGAGCATCGATCGTCGGAGGGGGCAAGTACGAGCGGCTCCCGGAGCTTGCGGCCGAACTGGTCCGTCTCAAGGTTGACGTCATCGTGGCCCCGGCCACGCAAGGGCCCCTCGCCGCGAAGCAGGCCACCCGGACGATCCCGATCGTCATGGCGTATTCTTCCGACGCAGTGGGGGCTGGGCTCGTCGCCAGCCTCGCCCGGCCGGGTGGGAACGTCACCGGATTATCCGGCCTCTCTGTCGAGCTGGCGGGAAAGCAGCTCCAGTTGCTCAAGGAGACCCTCCCCAAGGTCCGCCGAGTGGCGATCCTCTCGAACCCGGCCGCTCCGGCTTTGCTACCACTGGTAGGCCAAGTGAAGGACGCGGCGCGGTCGTTGGGCCTACAAGCGCAAATCGTGGCGGCGCGAGGGCCTGAGGACTTCGAGGGTGCATTTGCCGCCATGACCAAGGAGCGCGCCGGCGCTCTTCTCGTCTTCCCGGACGGCATGTTCCTTTTACACCGAACGCCAATCGTTGACCTCACGGCGAAGAGCCGTCTGCCGGCTTTATATACAGGCGAGGGCTGGGCGGACGCCGGTGGTCTCATGGCCTATGCGGCCAACCTGCCGGACTTGTTCCGGCGCGCCGCTTCCTACGTCGACAGGATCCTCAAGGGCGCCAAGCCTGGCGATCTGCCGATCGAGCAGCCGACCAAGTTCGAGCTCGTGATCAATATGAAAACAGCGAAGGCGCTCGGGCTGACGATCCCGCCCTCGGTGCTGCTGCAGGCGGACCGGGTGATCGAATAGGCGGCAGTCCCTTCAGGCGCGGACTCACGCCTCATCAGCGACGACGCTGAAGGCTACGTCGGCGCTAGATACAGATCGACGGGAACAAGGCGGCGGCCCAAGGGATCGACGCCGAGACCGAGTTCCTCGAGGGTGGTCGCTCCCAGAAGAGCGGGACCTGACACCGGTCCCATGAGGACAGGCGTGAATGTACGGCGGCCTTCACACTCGATCTCAGCCTGAGCCACCCCCCACTCCTCGGTGCGTCCTCAGCCAGAACGACCCGCTGGTTCCGGACCGCCGTGTATCCCAGGGCGTCCAACAGTGAGCGTGCAAGCACGGTATAGGCGGCCCCGGTATCCACCAGCGCCTCGACGGCTTGGGGTGAGCCGCTCCCGCGCGGATAAAGACCAATCTCGACCTTGAACTGACCCATCGCGACCATTCTCGTCCCGGCGTGCGAGTGGCCGCAAGATGTATCAGCAAGCCGACACCAGTCCTTCCCTCTCCCGGACGGCGATTCAGCGCGCCTGGATGTATTCCTTCAGGTAGCGGTTCTCGTACTCGGTCTCCTCGAGGCACGCCTTGACGACGTCGCCGATGGAGATCAGGCCGACGATGCGGTCGCCGTCCACCACGGGCAGGTGCCGGACACGATTGTTCGTCATGATGCCCATGATGTATCCGAGGTCGTCGTCGAGGACGCCCACCAAGACCTCCTCCGTCATGGCCTCGCCGACGGAGATCTGTGAGAGCGGCTTAGCACCGTGGTGACACTCACGGAGAACATCGCGCTCGCTGATGATGCCGACCGGGTGGCCATCGTCGTCCAGCACCAGCAGGGCGCCCACCTGGAACCGCACGAGCAGGGCGAGCGCCTCCTTGACCGTCCGGTGGGGACCGACCGAGTACACCTGGCTACCCTTGACCTTGAGGACGTCCCGGATCTTCATGGTGGCACCTCCCGGGAGCGGACCTAAGGAACCGGTTCCAAAACGCTAGTCCCGCGCGGCCCCGTGGTCAAGAGGCTTGGGGTTGCCCTCCAGCAGGCTCATACCGGCCCCGTCGCCCAGGATGAGGGAAACCTGGGTGCCCTCTGGCAGCGACTCCACGACGTCGGCGGTGGTCACCAGCAGCTCCCCCACCTCGGTGGCGACCATGTACTCCGCGTACACCCCGAGATAGGCCGCGCGCACGATCCGGCCAGGAAGTTCCGCGGCGGAGGCAGGAGCACGGCTGAGCCGAATGCTCTGAGGGCGAATCGCCACCGCCACCTCGCCCTCGGGCAGCCCACGATGCGGAAGCACGCACTCGACGGACCCGATGAGGACCCGGCCGTATCCGCCCTCCCCGTGAATCAGCCGCCCCTTGATCAGATTGGCCTCGCCCATGAAGCTGGCCACGAAGCGGTCACGCGGGTGCTCGTAGAGCTCACGGGGAGAGCCCTCCTGGGCGATCATCGCCCGATTCATGACGATGATGCGATCGGAGATGGCCAGAGCCTCCTGCTGGT